>Ga0256405_10011848_pt1 | contig 10981 bp, 10 predicted proteins | sample RumenRJG_02DNA_FD_189096 | JGI IMG/M metagenome (GOLD analysis project Ga0256405, IMG submission 189096) | Bovine rumen microbial communities from Lethbridge, Alberta, Canada - RJG_02 | ecosystem: Host-associated > Mammals > Digestive system > Stomach > Rumen | place: Canada: Alberta...
AATTTATTTTTCATTTGAACAGTACCACAGGTCTTGGAAAGACAATAAAGACGGTAAAGCAAAAAATCTGTGCTAAAATAAAAGTATTGCATAGATATAAGGTAGCATCATGTACGGTATTTTAGATAGATATGTTGGTAAAACAGTTGTTTTTTCGGTCATTCTGATTTCCATTTGTCTGACCTTGTTTGCCGCTTTAATAAATCTGATTGATGTTATCCGTTATATCGGCCGAGGCACAATCGATTTCTTTTTCATTCTTCAGTATGTCTGCTACAAGGTACCAGGCATTTTTGTAACCTTCTTCCCGGTTTCAATTCTGATTGGTGGTGTGATAGGTCTTGGTATGCTTGCTAAGAATTCAGAAATTGTGATTCTGCAGTCTATCGGACTTTCCAAGCTTAATATCGGTGTTTCCTGCATCAAGAGTATTTTACCGCTAATTGTGGTCGTGCTGTTTATCGGTGAGACCATAGCTCCTCACTTTGAAAAAATCGCTGAAGACCGTTACAACGAAAGAGCCAATCCAAATGTGGGTGTTTCTATTATTTCAACAGGAACCTGGATTAAAGAAGGCAATTCCTTTATCTGTATTTCAGCTACTGTAAATGAATACTCACTGAGATCTCTTTACAAGTTTGACTATGAAGGTCTTAACCTGACTAGAATTTCCTATGCCGTATCTGCCGACTGGGTTGATGGTCGCTGGATTATGAAGATGGTGACATCAAAGTCTGTATCTGACGACGGCATCAAGACAGAGAGTTTTATGGAGCAGGAATGGCCTCTGCACATCAATGCTGAGCGAATTGCGGTGTTAAGTGAGCTTACCGAGAATCTGTCCGTATTCAAGCTGATTGACTATATCAATTATCTTGATAACAACGGTGTTGATTCAAGACGCTACAGCCTGAGCTTTTACAATAAGGTGATTTCTCCTTTGGTAATGCTTGTAATGCTGCTTTTGGCATTATCAACCATTTTCGGACCACTGCGCTCAATGAATATGTCCTCACGTATTCTCTCCGGTATCGCATTGGGTTTTGGATATTACGTGTTAAACCAGATTGTAGCTCCGTTCTCATTAGTTTACGGCGTTCCTCCTATTATCGGAGCCTCTTTTGCAACAATGGTGTTTGCCGCTTTGGCAATTTACCTTTTACGACGCAAATCATAAATTAAGGCAGTGCATATCTGTTTGATAAAAAAAATGGATATGCTATAATGCACACACTTAAAGCAGGAGTCTCCTGCTTTATATGAGCCTGAGTGGCGGAATTGGTAGACGCAGCGGATTCAAAATCCGCCGCTAGTGATAGTGTGTGGGTTCGAGTCCCACCTCAGGCATTCCTTACTTTTCTCCATATTTTTGCACCATAATTGCCCCTGTTATATTTTGAATATCATCAGATATAAAAAATAACATTCTGAATTTATTAAAAAAACTCATGAATTTTAGTAAGCTTGTAAAAAGTGCGTATTTAGCGTTTTTTTAATAATTTTAAAAGATTGGTTATAATAACTGCGGTTTTAGCAAAATCATCTCTTTAAAATACATTTCTTGCCATCTGGCAGTAATTTTTTTTCTGAATTTTAAAGAACTTATCAGAAAGATATTTCTGGTAGATGATCTTTTTGCTTTATTTTGTGAAATTAAGGGAACTTTATGGATAAGTTAACTGAGATCTTAGATATTATCGACGGATATATCTGGGGCGCTCCTTTACTGGTAGTCCTGTTATCTGTCGGTCTGTTTCTAACTTTAAATTTAAAATTCATTCAGGTTTCAAAACTTGCTTTATGCCTTAAGTTAGTATTCTCTCCTAAGGTAAACAAGGATACCGATCCTACAAAGCAGGGTGAAATCTCAGGTTTTGCTGCCTTATGTACAGCTCTTGCAAGTACCATTGGTACCGGTAACATCGTAGGTGTTGCCACCGCTGTTCACATGGGTGGTCCAGGTGCTTTATTCTGGATGTTTGTTGCTGCCTTCTTTGGTATGGCAACCAAGTATGCAGAGTGTCTGTTAGCTGTTAAGTATCGTGAGCGCGATGAGAACGGCAAGTACCGTGGTGGTCCTATGTACTACATTAAGAACGGTATGCACTGCAAGTCATTAGCAGCTGTATTTGCTGTATTAACCATCGGAGCTGGCTGTTTCGGTATCGGTACCTACTGCCAGATTAACTCAATGGTTGACGCAAACCGTATTATGTTCGGTATGGAGCCAGTAGCTTCATGTGCAATCATCTCTGTTTTCGTTGGCCTGGTAACCTTAGGTGGCTTAAAGAGTATCTCTAACTTCTCATCCAAGTTAATTCCAATTATGGCAGTTTTCTACATTGTAGGCTGTCTGTTTGTGATTGCTTTAAACATTCAGAGCGTACCTGCTGCAATTGTTACCATTATTGAGAGTGCCTTTAACTTTGACGCCTGCGTTGGTGCAGCTTCAGGTATGGGTATCTTAATGGCTCTGCGTTTTGGTGTTGCCCGTGGTATCTTCTCAAACGAGGCTGGCTTGGGTTCTGCTCCTATTGCTGCTGCAACTGCAAAGACTCACTTTGCTGCAGAGCAGGGTTTAGTAAACATGTCAGGTACCTTCTTTGATACCATCATCATCTGTATGTTAACCGGTTTAACCATCGTGCTGACCAATACCTGGAACGGTGATTTAAACGGTGCTGCCATTACCTCTGAGGCCTTCAGACAGACTTTAGGTGATTCATGGGGTATCTACATGGTTAACATCGGTCTGCTGCTCTTTGCTTTCACCACCGTTATCGGCTGGAACTATTATGCTGAAAGCAGCGTGGTTTACCTCTTTGGTACACGTTACATCTATGTATACCGTGTTATCTACATTCTGATTGTAGCTTCAGCTGCATTTATGACCTTAGAATTTGTTTGGATCCTGTCAGATATCTTAAACGGTCTGATGGCTATTCCTAACCTGATTGCTCTGTTCGTACTGCGTAAGGACATTGTTCATGAAACCAAGTTCTATTTAGCTCACCTGTTAAAGCAGGCTCAGAAAAAGAAAGCTAAAGAAGTTCAGGCTTAATTGAATTTAGTTAGTGAATAAAATTGGGGGCTTTAAGCCCCCTTTATTTTTATCAGATGAATTTTAAAATGATGCTCTTTTTTAGTGGAGCCTCAGGAGTAACAACAGGGTTTAAATCCTTAAACTCATCAAGATGCGGGCAGTCAGGGTAGAACTCAGGTTCAATGCAGACGGCACTCTGATTCTGATAGAGTCTGTTATCATCTCTTGCGGTGATCCTGTCATCTCCTACATAGTTGCCTGTGTAGAACTGGAAGGCAGGGTAGTCGGTGTAAACTTCCATGCAAAGCTTGTCATCCTCTGAAGTTAAGGTTATAAAAGCTTCGTTTATATCGCCCTTAATCAGGAATGGATGATCATAGCCGCCACAGCTTAACATCTGAGGATCTTTTCTGAAGTCCTGTAAAATGGTTTTGCCTTTTCTAAAGTCAAAGGCTCCGCCATTAACATCTACAAGTTTTCCGGTTGGAATTGAATCCTCATCAAGCTCCATATATTTATCGGATTTCATGGTCACGGTATGGTTCAGAACGCTGCTGTTCTTGCCGTTTAAGTTGAAGTAGGCATGATTGGTGATACAGCCATAGGTTTTTTTATCGGTTCTGCCTGTATATTCCATTAAAAGCTCGTTGTCTTCAGTGATTCTGTAGACTACGGTTAATTCAAAGTTGCCAGGAAATCCCATATCTCCGTCATCAGAGTGCAGAGTATAGGTAAGGGAGTGCTCATCCCTGTCTAATAGTTTAAAACGGCGCTTGTCAAAACCGTCAACACCACCATGCAGACAGTGTCTGGCTCCAGAATTAAGTTTGTAGGTAACCCCGTCAAGCTCAAACTCACTCATGCCGATACGGTTTGCAAAACGACCGATGGTGGCATTAAAATAGCAGTGCTGAGTATCCCACTTTTCAGGATCATCAAGTCCTAACACTACTTCTCTTGGGGCGGCCTCACCTTGTACAGGCACCTTTAAGGAAAAGATGGTGGCGCCTATATCCATAATGGTCACACTCATTCCCTTAGAATTTGAAATGGTATTTAACTGAGGGTTTTGTGAAAATCTTAAAGCCATGATAACACTCCTTTTTTGTTATCTCTAAGTATAATGCAAACGTTTGCGAAAGTGCTGATCTGAGTGTCATTTTTTTACGAAAATCAAAATCAGAATGCTTTTTTCCAACTATATTTATAGAAGTATGTAATCACAATTTAGGAGTGACTATGAAGAGTTTTCTTGAAATATCAAAAGAGCGCTATACCACCAAGCACTATGATCCAAAAAGAAAGATTTCAGATGATGATCTTAATACATTAAAGGAAATTCTAAGACTTACCCCATCTGCTGTGAATATTCAGCCATGGTTTTTCTATTTTGGAACAACTGAAGCTGCCAAACTTAAGATTATGCCTGCTATTCCTGATTTCAATATCCCAAGAATTCAGGGCTGCTCCTGCTTTGTAGTGTTGTGTTCAAAGACCAGAATGACAGATGATGATTTAAGCGCCATCACTAAAAAAGAGGATGCTGACGGTCGCTATGGCGACAGGGCAGATATCAGGGAAGCTGTAGATACCCACAGAAAGGTATTTGCCAACATGCACGCAGAACTTGGTGACTTTGCACACTGGGCAGCCAAACAGACTTATATTGCGATGGCTGCTCTGTTATATGGTGCTGCAAGCATGAATATCGACTCAACTCCGATTGAAGGTGTTGACTATGAGATGATGGATGAGATCCTTCATTTAAAAGAGAAGCATTTAAAGACTGTAGCTATGGTATCATTAGGATACAGAGCTGAAAATGATTCAAATCAGTCAAGACCAAAGTCTCGTATGGATCTGAAAGACATCAGCGCCTCACTTGATTAAACAGGAATTAGCATGTTTGAATATTTAACAACCGGTACCTGCTGCAGAAAAATCAGCGTAAAGCTTGACGGCAAGATCATTGAAGATCTGGAGTTTGACGGTGGCTGCAATGGAAATTTAAAGGCGGTAAAGCGTCTTGTGTTAGGTCACAGCATAGATGAGATTATCCCAATTCTGCGCGGCAACCTGTGCAAGAACAAGGGGACATCCTGTGCTGATCAGTTAACCTATGCCCTGGAGGCAGCCTATAAGGATGCCAATCCATAAGAGGTTTTTATAAAACATAAAAAAGGCCTGTAAGCTTGCACTTACAGGCCTGATTGTTTTAAGACACGGTTAAACAGTACCGTGTGCCTTCCATGCAGGCTGCTTTGCCTCGTATTGAGCAATTTCCTTTTCATGCTGCAAAGTTAAAGAAATGGCATCAAGACCTTCTAACATGCAGTGGCGACGGAAAGGATCAAGATCAAAGGTAAAGTGCAGGTTGTCACAGTCAACAGTCATGTTCTCAAGAGAGATAGTGATGTTGGTGCCAGGCTTTGCTTCTAATACCTTGAAGATCTGATCTACTTCATCTGCGGTCAGTTTTAATGGTAAAAGACCGTTGCCCAAAGAGTTATTGTAGAAAATATCAGCAAATGATGGTGCAATTACAGCTCTGAAGCCGTAACCCATTAAAGCCCATGGTGCGTGCTCACGTGATGAGCCGTTACCAAAGTTGTCACGTGCAACTAAAATGGTTGCACCCCTGTACTCAGGCTTGTTAAGGTTAAAGTCAGGATTCTCCTTGGTCTCTGCATCATCAAGGTATCTCCAGTCATGGAACAGATGAGCACCAAAGCCTAATCTGTCTACAGCTAATAAAAACTGCTTTGGAATGATCTGATCTGTATCGATATTTGCTGAATCAAGAGGTACAGCAAGACCAGTATGAACGGTAAATTTCTGCATTTTCCTCTCCTTAAATAAATTCTCTTACATCAGCGATAGCGCCTGCTACAGCACAGGCTGCTGCAGTTGCAGGGCTCATCAGGTGAGTGCGTGAACCCTTGCCCTGACGTCCAACGAAGTTACGGTTTGAAGTTGATGCAACTCTGATGCCTTCAGGAGCCTTGTCATCGTTCATGGCAAGACACATTGAGCAGCCAGGCTGTCTCCATTCAAAACCTGCCTCAATAAAGATCTTGTCAAGACCTTCAGCCTCAGCCTGTTTCTTAACCCAGCCAGAACCAGGAACAGCAATGGCAAGCTGAATGTTTTTGGCAATCTTTCTGCCCTTTAAAACTTCTGCTGCGGCACGGAAGTCTTCAATACGGCCATTAGTACATGAGCCGATGAATACATAATCTACAGGAGTGCCGATAAGAGCCTGACCTTCCTTGAGTGCAATATAGTCAAGAGCATCCCTGCAGGACTTGGCAACGATTGGATCTGAGTAGTCAGATGGTGATGGTACCTTTGCAGTAACCGGTGCACCCTGACCTGGATTGGTTCCCCAGGTTACAAATGGCTCTAATGCTGATGCATCTAAGGTTACAACCTTGTCAAACTTAGCGTCATCATCAGACTTTAAGGTCTTCCAGTATTCAACAGCCTCATCAAAGTCCTTGTCCTTAGGTGAGAACATTCTGCCCTTTAAGTATTCAAAGGTGGTCTCATCAGGAGCAATCATACCTGCCTTGGCGCCAAATTCGATAGCCATATTGGATAAGGTCATACGGCCTTCCATAGAAAGGGCGCGTACAGCCTCACCACAGAATTCAACCGCATAGCCGGTGCCACCTGCGGTGGTAAGTTTGGCGATGATGGCCAAAATCAGATCTTTTGCATAAACACCTTTCTTTAAGGTGCCGGTGCACTCAATCTTCATGGTCTTTAAGCGGCCCTGCTTTAAGGTCTGGGTTGCCATAACATGCTCTACTTCTGAAGTACCGATACCAAAAGCTAAAGCACCAAAAGCACCATGAGTTGCAGTATGAGAGTCACCGCAGACTAATGTGGTGCCTGGCAGTGTAAAGCCGGTCTGAGGTCCGATGATGTGAACCACACCCTGATTGTCATCACCAAAGCCAAAGAACTTGACACCAAACTTTTTGGTGTTGCTCATTAAAGCCTTAATCTGTTCCTGAGCCATTGGAGAGCATGCTTCAATAGTCTGCTCACGGGTTGAAATGTCGTGATCCATGGTTGCCAGGTGCAGATCAGGACGGTGCAGTTTTCTGCCTGCCTGCTCAATGCCTGCAAAAGCCTGTGGAGAGGTAACCTCATGCACAAGCTGTCTGTCAATATACAGAGTTGGCAGCTCGCCTTCCTGCTGGAACACGATGTGGCTGTCATAAACCTTCTGATAAAGTGTTTTACCCATTTTTAATACCTGTTTTTATCTATCTTTAAAGCCTGAGACTTAACTCAGGCTCAAAATTCATTAAGCACCGATTGCCTTTGCAATCATGTCACCCATCTGAGAGGTTGAAAGTGCTGGATTTGCTGAAGCACCGCTTTCCATCAGATCGGATGTCAGGTTGCCGGCCTTTAATACATTCTCAACTGCATCTTCAATGGCCCTGGCAGCCTCATGCTCCTTTAAGGAGTAGCGAAGCATTAAAGCTGCAGAGAGGATCTGAGCTACTGGGTTTGCAATGTTCTTGCCTGCAATATCAGGAGCTGAACCGCCAGCTGGCTCATAAAGACCAAAGCCGCCTTCACCTAATGAGGCTGATGGGAGCATACCCATAGAGCCTGTGATCATTGCACACTCATCTGAGAGGATGTCACCGAACATGTTAGAGCAGAGCATTACGTCAAACTGAGCTGGGTTCTTAACAAGCTGCATGGTGGCGTTGTCAACATAGATGTGCTCTAAGGTAACCTCAGGGTAATCCTTTGAAACCTCTTCAACAACTTCTCTCCATAATACTGAGCTTGATAATACGTTTGACTTGTCTACAGAGGTAACCTTCTTGTTTCTGAGCATTGCAGCTTCAAAAGCAATCCTGGCAATACGCTCGATTTCATAGCGGTAGTAAACCTCAGTATCAAAAGCCTTCTCATTTGCGCCTTCACCTTCACGGCCCTTTGGCTGACCAAAGTAGATACCGCCGGTTAATTCACGGACGCAGAGCATGTCAAAGCCACGCATTGCAATATCAGCACGCAGTGGTGATAAAGCACCTAAGCTTGGATAAATCTTGGCTGGACGGAAGTTGCAGAATAAGCCAAACTCCTTTCTTAAAGGTAATAAGGCACCAGCCTCAGGACGCTGTTTGTGTGGCAGGTGGTTCCACTTTGGACCGCCTACAGAGCCGAATAAAATTGCATCAGCCCATTTGCAGGCATCCATGGTCTTCTCTGGAAGCGGGGTACCGCACTCATCAATAGCGCAACCGCCCACTAATTCCTTTTTGTACTCTAAGGTAAAGCCAAACTTTTTCTGAACAGCATCTAATACCTTTAAGGCCTCATTCATTACCTCAGGACCGATACCGTCACCTGCTAAAACAGCGATCTTGTAGTTTTTAGACATTCTTATTCTCCTTGTCTTTCTTCTTTAATCAGTTGTGCTCTGTAGATACTGTTGCATGCTGAAATCAGTGACAGAGCTGAAGCTTCGATAACGTCAGTGGACAGACCCTTGCCGTGATAGTGGCGGTCATCATAGATAACATCCACGTCTACCTGACCCTGGGCATTCATACCTGAGCCTTTAGCTGAAATTACAAAGCTATCTAACTTTAACTTGATGCCGGTAAGTCTGGTGATACAGTTAAATACGGCATCAACAGGACCGTTGCCGGTACCAGATTCGGTTCTGGTGCGCTTGCCAATCTTTAATCTTACAGTAGCAGTTGGGATCACGTGCTTGTCACCTGAGAGTACGTTCAGGTTGTCAAGTTCAAACTGTGACTCATCTTCCTGCTCGTGAGAGAGGAATAATAAAGCTTCAAGATCGTAGTCAAAGACCTGACCTTTCTTGTCTGCAAGCTTTAAGAAACGGGCATAAACATCATCAAGGTTGTAGGAACCTTCACGATAGCCTAATTTCTCTAATACAGCCTTAATCATGTGACGGCCTGAACGGGCAGTCATGTGCATGTTGTTGTCAGTAAAGCCAACGGACTGTGGAGTTAAAATCTCGTAGGTGTTCTTGTTCTTTAACACGCCATCCTGATGAATACCTGAACTGTGGGCAAAGGCATTTGAGCCTACGATAGCCTTGTGGCTTGGTACAGGCTCATTGGTAATACCTGATACTACCTGACTTGCTCTTGCGATATTCTCTGTAATGATGTTGGTGTATACACCACCCATGTATTCTTTTCTGAGCTTCATAGCCATTACCACCTCTTCAAGTGAGGTGTTGCCGGCTCTTTCACCTAAGCCGTTTACAGTACACTCAATCTGACGGGCACCTTCCATAACAGCAGACAGAGAGTTTGCTGTGGCCATACCCAGATCGTTGTGGCAGTGAACTGAAATTACAGCCTTGTCGATGTTTGGTACACGGTTGTACAGGGTCTTTATGATATTGCCAAACTCATATGGCAGTGTGTAACCTACAGTATCAGGGATATTAACAGTAGTGGCGCCGGCTGCAATTGCACTTTCCACCATGCGGCAGAGGTTGTCAATCTGGGTACGACCTGCGTCCTCACATGAGAACTCAACATCATCAGTGTAGTTGCGGGCACGCTTTACGGCATTTACCGCCATAGCTACAACATCGTCAAAGCCTTTTCTTAATTTATCCTGCACATGGATATCAGAGGTTGCAATAAAGGTATGGATCCTATAGTGATCAACACCCTTGAAAGCCTCATAGCAGGCATCAATATCCTTGTCTACAGCTCTTGACAGACCGCAGGCGGTTGCTGTCTTTAAAGCCAGAGCAATTTCACGTACTGACTGCAGATCGCCTGGTGAGGAGATAGGGAAGCCAGCTTCGATTACGTCTACGCCAAGCTGCTCTAAGCACAGTGCAATCTGCAGTTTCTGCTTTGCAGAGAGTGACTGCATTAAAGCCTGTTCGCCATCGCGCAGAGTGGTATCAAAAATAATGACGCGGTTTTTATCAATAGTTGCCATATTTTTGTCTTTGCCTATATCTGTTGAAGTTAAAAATTCTGTTAAATGTAATTACAAAATTATGCAAAAATACATTTTGTACTGAGTATATTAGCACTCCTTTTTGTAAATACAATGACTTTTACAAAACATAAAATAAAAATATACTAACATATTGAAAATACATATATTAAAAAATCAAAAAATATGATTATTGCAATAAAAAGATACTTTATTGCTTTTGCAATATTGCTCCTTTTTGCAAAAATCTGTTTTTTCAAAATACCAGGCTTTTGTAAAACAAAAAAAGATCTGAGCATGACATTGAAGATATGTTTTCTGATGTCTTTGCTATAATGGGGAAAAACTTAATCTGGAGATAAATATGGCAAAGGAATTTATAAAAGTACCTTTTGAAAAGTTTGATTATTCAGCTTTTAAAATGATTAACCTTGACTGGTTGCAGATAACAGCAATGGCTGATGATAAAGTCAATACCATGACAGCATCCTGGGGTGGCATAGGTGAGATGTGGGGAAAATACTGTGCCTTTATCTTCATTCGTCCTCAGCGCTTTACCAAGACTTTAGTTGACAGGAGTCAGTCTCTTACTCTTCAGGTGCTGCCAGAGACTATGAGAGATACCATGAGATACTTTGGTACCAAGTCAGGTGCAGATGAAGACAAGATAGCAAATTCTAAGGTTACTGTTGTAAAGGATGGCTCTCATGTTTATTTTGAAGAGTCTGATGTTGTCTTAAAGTGCACCAAGCTTTTCTCTCAGGAACTAGATCTTGAAAAGGCAATGGATAATCCAGTTGTAGGCAAGTGGTATGGTAACCGTGATTTCCACACTATGTATATAGTAGCCATTGATTCAGTTGAAGTTTCAAAACAGTGGCTTGATAACCACAAAAACATCGTTCTTTAATCTTTTATCTGGCGGTAGAGAATTTTTACCGCCAGCTTAAAATATTCTCCTTTTAC
>Ga0256405_10011849_pt1 | contig 10980 bp, 10 predicted proteins | sample RumenRJG_02DNA_FD_189096 | JGI IMG/M metagenome (GOLD analysis project Ga0256405, IMG submission 189096) | Bovine rumen microbial communities from Lethbridge, Alberta, Canada - RJG_02 | ecosystem: Host-associated > Mammals > Digestive system > Stomach > Rumen | place: Canada: Alberta...
GCGCTCTTCGGCATGGGCGTCTCGGGTCTGAGCGATGCCGCGGCGGCCGCCGTCGTGCGCAAATATACGGTATATCCGCTGATCGCCTGGGTTTTGAGTCTGCCCGTCGTTCCCGCTGTCGCGGCAAAGCTGCCCCGGCGACTGCGCATTGCGCTGGCGCTCGTTTTTTCGGTCGTGCTGCTGGGCGCCTCGCTGCTGTTCCTTGTCGGGCAGAGTTATAATCCCTTTATCTATTTCCGCTTCTGAGGAAGAGAAAACATGGATGAAATGAATCAAAAAACCATGCGCCGCAGCGTCGCCCGCATGCTTCTGTGGAGCACGCTCGCGTTTTTCGTGCTGCTCGGCGGGGGACTTTTCCTGCATGCCCGGATGCCGCAGATGCGCATCGCGCGCATCGAAAAGCTGCTTGCGGCGAATAACACGGCCGCCGCCCGCCGTCTGATCGGGCGCGTGGACGACGAGGCCCTGGCTGAGAGCTATCGCGCCCAGTGCGATTATGCCGACGCGCTTTCCCTGATGGCAAACGGCGAGTGGGAAGAGGCACACGAGCTTTTCGCCAACGCCGGCAGCTATGCCGACGCCGCTGACAAGGCCGCGGAATGCGCCTATGCCCACGCCTTGGCGCTCTTTGACGCGGGCGACTGGGACGGCGCGGCGGAAGCCTTTGCCGCGCTGGGTGCCTATTCCGACGCGCCTGAGCGGGTGAACGCCTGCCGCTACGAAAAGGCGCTGGTGCTCGAGGGCGAGGACGACGCCGCCGGTGCGGCCGAGCTGTATGAGCTGCTCGGCTCCTACCGGGACAGCGGCGAGCGGCTGCGCCGGCTGGCTGTCGCCATGACCGGCATCTCCGACGCCGAGGAGGCGCTGGAGATGCTGCACGGGCTCAGCCGTGCCGACCGCGAGCGCATGCTTGTTCTGAAGGAAGCGCGCAGCGCGCTGCCGCAGGACATCATCGCCGTCGGCTTTTATCACACCGTCGGGCTGCAGTCTGACGGCACCGTCGTCGCCTGCGGCAACAACAGCTTCGGCCAGTGCGACGTCGGCGCGCTGCACGACGTCAAGGCCGTCGCGGCCGGCGCGTATCACACCGTGGCGCTGCACAGCGACGGCACGGTCAGCGCGATCGGACGCGACAGCGAAGAGCAGTGCGCCACCGCCGAATGGCGGAACGTCACGGCGATCGCCACGTCGGATTACGCGACCTTTGGCCTGACCGCGGACGGAACGCTGCTGTGCACGGGCTTTTACGATTACACCGAGCCCGAGAGCTGGAGCGGTCTCACAGCCGTGGCCGGCGGCTCGTACAATCTCGCCGCTCGGCGTGAGGACGGCTCGGTCTGGTCCTATCCCGCGCTCAAGGGGCTCGACGCGCTCCGCGGTGCGGAGGCGATCGACGTGAACACCGGCTATGCCGTCGCCGTGCTCGGCGACGGGAGCGTGGCGTCGACGAGCTTTGACCTCTCTGCCTGGCACGATATCCTCGCGGTATCGGCCAGCTCCACAGCGATCCTGGCTCTTGATGCGCAAGGGCGCGTCCAGGCGCACTTCTTCCGCGAGAGCGACAGGGTCGACTTCTCCTCCGTGACCGACGCCGTGGCGATCGCCGCGGGCGGCACGCACTTTGCCGTTGTTCTATCGGACGGCAGCGTCCGTGTCTTCGGGCTGACCGCAAACGGCGCTGGCAGGACCGCGGACTGGTCTCTCGCCGTCGACTGAGAAGTCCCGGCGGCTCTTTTCCCTGCAAACTTTGGAATCTGATTACTATTCAGGAGGGCAGGAATGAAAAAAGCTCTGCTCGCAAAGCTGTCAGAAGCGTTCGTTTCGGTATTGCCGGTAGCGGCGCTTGTGCTGATCCTTTCCTTTACCCCGCTCGCCCCGCTGTCCTGGCTGCAGCGCACGGTGTTCTTCGTCAGCGCGCTGATGCTGGTGCTGGGGATCGGACTGTTCAATCTCGGCGCCGACCTCGCCATGACGCCCATGGGGCGCCATATCGGCGAAGGTCTGACCAAGTCGGGAAAGCTGGGCGTCCTCGTGATGGTCTGCTTTCTCATGGGCGTGCTGATCACGGTGGCCGAGCCGGATCTCTCCGTTCTGGCCGGACAGATCAGCGCTGTCGTCAATCCCACGCTGCTCATCGTCACAGTCGGCATTGGCGTGGGGCTGTTCCTCTCGCTCGCAATCATCCGCATCGTGACCAAGACCGATCTGACGGCGATGCTGCTGTTTTTCTACATGCTGCTCTTCGCCTTCTCTGCCATGCTGATCGCCCGGGGCGGCCAGTCGTTCCTGCCGCTCGCCTTCGACTCCGGCGGCGTCACGACCGGGCCGATCACCGTTCCCTTCATCATGGCGCTCGGCATCGGCATCGCGCAGGCTTTCGGCGGCCGCCACGCGGGCGAGAACAGCTTCGGTCTGATCGCGCTGTGCTCGGCCGGGCCGGTGCTGGCCGTGCTGCTGCTCAGTCTCGGCGCGGCAAGAGGCGAGATCAACTATCCCCTGCCCGACTATTCTCTCGAGCTTCATTTTTCTCCCGCTTTCTGGGCGCTGCTCGGCAAGACGGCATGGGAGGTCGCGAAGTCGCTGCTTCTGATGGTCATGTTCTTCGCCGTGCTGCAATTGCTGGTGCTGCACCTCCCGACGCAGCGGCTCATCCAGATCCTCTTCGGGCTTCTGTTCGCGTTCGCGGGACTGGTGATTTTTCTGCTCGCTGTCTCCGTCGGCTTTATGCCGGTGGGCTACCACATCGGGCGCATGATGGCGCTTTATAATGAAAAGGCGCTGCTGGGCTTTGCCTTTGTCATCGGCATGGTGGTCGTGCTGGCCGAGCCTGCCGTCCATGTTCTGACCCAGCAGGTCGAGGAAGTGACGGACGGGACGGTCTCCCGCCGCCAGATGCTCATCGCGCTGTCGATCGGCGTGGGCGTCTCGATCGGGCTGTCGATCCTGCGTCTGCTGCTGGGCTTCTCGCTTTTGTACTATCTGATCCCGGGTTATCTTCTCTCGCTGGGGCTGTCGTTTTTCGTCCCGAAGCTGTACACCGCCATCGCCTTTGACTCCGGCGGCGTCGCGAGCGGCCCGCTGACGAGCAGCTTTATCCTGCCCATGGCGATTGGCGCCTGCGTTTCGCTGCGCGGAGCCGACGCGGTGATGGATTTTGCCTTCGGGGTGGTCGCGCTCGTCGCGATGACGCCGCTGATCACGATCCAGGCGCTGGGCTTCCGTTCGATCCTCTCGCGCTTCATGCGTGAGAAGGCCGCCATCCGCAGGATCCTGTCGGCGGATGACGCGCAGATCATCTATTTCCGGTAAAAGGAGGGGGAACACATGGCAGAACAGCGATCCCCACAGCCGCGCGGCTCTCTCGCGCCAAAGAAGCTGATGCTTCTCGTCACCATCGTGCAAAAGGGAAAGGGCACCTTCTTTTCCGATTATCTGCAGACCTTTGAGGCCAACATGCAGATCTGCGTCGTCGGCACCGGAACGGCCCGCGCCGATCTGGTGGAGTTTCTCGGACTGAAGGACAACAAACGCAGCGTCATCTTCAGCGTCGTGCGCGAGGACAAGCTCGACGCGATCCTCACAGCGCTGGAGGAGCATTTCGATACCGTCAACCGCGGCACGGGCATCGCCTTCGCGATCCCGTTTTCAAGTGTGATCGGCAAACTGAGCTACGGCTTTTTAAGTAATGAACGGCGCATGGCCAAGGGGGATGAGTGATATGGATAACACGGAAAAACAATATGAAGCGATCTTCTGCATCATCAACGCGGGCTTTTCGGACGACGTGATGTTCGCGGCCCGAAAGGCCGGCGCCGCCGGCGGCACGATCATCAAGGGACGCGGCACCGCTCCGCGCGAGGCGGAAAAGATGTTCAACATCGCGATCCAGCCGGAAAAGGAAATCGTCATGCTGCTCGTCCCGTACGCCATCAAGGACGACGTGCTGCGCGAGATCTATCAGGCTGCGGGTCTGGGCAGCGCCAGCCAGGGGATCGCTTTCTCCGTTCCCGTCGCCCGCGCCGTCGGGCTGACCGATTTCTTCAAGAAAGAAAAGGAACAGCATAAGACGGAGGACTGAACCTGTTCCTTGCGGAAGAGGGTCTTCAAAAAAAGCATAAAAATGTCATCCTGAGCGCAAGCGAAGGATCTTTCCCCATCCCTAACATATATCTCGGGAAAGATTCTTCGGCCTGAAGGCCTCAGAATGACACGATTCGGGGCTGCTGCAGCATTCGCTGCAGCAGCCCCGTTTTCACTCTTTTCTTTATTCCGTTTCACTCTTGTATTCGAGCCGCATGCGGAACACACTGCGCTCCGTCTCGCCGGAGAGGAAATACGACTCCCCTTCCGCGCCCCAGCGGAGCGTGAGCGTCTCACCCAGACGCGCCTCGTTCTGATACTCCACGCCGATCCCCTTCAGCCTCCGCCCCGCGGCGGCCGCGCCGACACAGTCCTCGGCGAGATCGAAGTAGCGGGTGTTGTTCATATGTCCGTTGAGATCGACAAAGCTGTACGGCACGGTAAAGTCCCGCTCGCACGTGGTCTTCTTCTTCGCAACGCCGCCCGGCATCGCGATCTCCTCGCCGGTCACGACGCCCTCGATCACCACGCCATACTTTTCCGGAAAGACGACCTTCCGCGTCTTCTCATCGACAAGGCTCCACAGCGCGCTGGCCTTCAAAAGCGGTTCGCCCGCCGCGGTCTCAAGACTGTAATAGCGCGGGAAGAGCAGATGCATCGTCTTGCCGGGCCAGCTTTTGAGCACGATGCGCTCGTCATATTCCGGCATGCGGACGATCTCGGCGCGCTGCATCAGCAGCACCCAGAGGATGCCGCGGTCAAGCGTTTTCTCGCGCCCCATGCCGAGCTGCTCGGTATGGCGGATCGACGCCTCCTGCAGCATGCGGAACAGCTCCGACGTGCGCAGACGCCGGTACATGTCCACGTCCTTGCTGCGCAGCAGGAGCTCCTCGGAACAGACGCTCATTTGAGTCTCTTGCAGATCGCGTCCACCACGTCGCCGAGCGTCTGCAGCTTCTGCCACTGCCGCTCGGGGATGCGCACGTCAAAGAGCGCCTCGAGCTTGCAGATCACCAGCACGAAGCCCATCGAGTCGATCGCCGTCTCGGTGTTGATCACGCTGTCCTCCTGCAGGTCGATGCTCTGCATGTCGGGGAAGCAGTCGTAAATCACCTTTTTGGTCTGTTCCAATACTTCCTGTCTGGTCATGCGTTGTCACTCACTTTCTGCTGGAGCTCCCAGCGTTTTATTTTGCCCGTTGCCGTTCTCGGCAGCGGCTCGTCTGTCAAAAGAATGTCCGCGATCTGCTGGCCGCGCGGCAGCGTGCGCATTACCTCGCGCAGCTTTTCCTGTAGCTTCTCCTTCTCCGCCGCGCCGGAAAAGACCAGGATCGGCCGGTTGTTCTTCAGCGTGACCGCCAGCTCCGTATGCCCCAGCGCGTGCATCAGCGCGGATTCATATTCCGGCAGGAAGATCTTGGTGCCGTCCGGCAGGACGAGCACGTCCTTTTTCCGCCCGGTGATGTGGAGCTTGCCCTCCTCGTCAAAACGGCCGAGGTCACCGGTGTGGAAGACGCCGTCCTGCAACACGGCGCGCGTCGCGTCGGGGCGCTTGTAGTAGCCCTGCATCATGCAGCTCGGCGCCTCGATCAGGATCTCGCCGTCCTCGGCAAGCGTGATCGTGTCGTCGGGGCAGATCTCCATGGCATAGGGGTCGCCCTCCACGGAGATGGCGACGCCGGAGCTCGTCTCGGTCAGTCCGTAGCCGAAGCTGATGCGGATGCCCATCGCGCCGGCCGCCCGGAGCAGCGCCGGCGGGCAGTCGCCCGCGCCGACGAGCACAAGCTTGAGCTCCGGATTGATACACCGCTGCTTGACAAGGAAGCCCAGCAGCAGCGGCACGACGGAAACGGCCGTCGGCCGGTAGAAATCGCAGTCATCGAGATAATGCCGCGGCCCGCGGCCGAGTGCAACGCAGGCGCCGCAGCTAAGGCCCCAGAGAAGGCCGCAGACAAAGCCGAACACGTGCCCCAGCGGCAGCATGCACAGCAGCGTGTCCTCCTGCGAGAGGGGCAGCTTGGCCGAGCCGTTGTAGGCGCTCTGGCACAGGCTGTGGTCCGTCAGCACGACGGCCTTGGCCCGCTCGGTCGTGCCGGAGGTGAAGAACAGGATCTTTCCTTTTCCGTCCTTCACGCCGGCCATCAGGGCAAGGGAAAGCTCGTCGCACAGCTCCTCGTCGCCCCAGAGCAGGTCGATGTCGGTATAGCGCATCAGACTTTTGAGCACGTCCGAGGGCAGCGAGGCGTCAAGCAGGACGATCTGCAGCCCGGCAAGAGACGCGGCGAAGATCTCGATCACGTTGTCGAGACTGCCGTCGCAGAGAAGGCCGATGCAGCTTTTGCCCCCCGCGCGCAGCTCTTCGGCGCGTTTGCGGACGGTCTCGTCGAGCGCGCGGAAGGAGAGCGTCGTCTTTTCATAGCGCAGCGCAGGGGCGTCGGGGGTCGTCAGCGCGAAATGGGAGAGCAGATGGTCAAAACTGTCAAATCGCACGGGGCACCTCCATGTTTCCTTTTTTCCCAATATACCACATCCTGTCCGGCAAGGAAAGTCTTTTGTCAAAGAATCTGGCACAACCTTCCTTTTTCCTTGTGAAAACTGATAAAGATTTCGACAGTTTTTTCAAAATTATATAGTGCTTTTTCCCGGGAGCTGTTGTATAATGACTATATCTGAAAATCTTCAGACTTTACCCAAATTTGAATACGGAGGAAGAACATGGACAAGAACATTCGCATCGCCATCATCGGCGGCGGCCCTGCGGGTCTTTCCGCCGGCATGTATCTCGAGAAAAAGGGATACGAAAACTATGTGATCTTCGAGCGCAATGACCGCGTCGGCGGCAAGTGCTGGAGCCCCCACTACAACGGCAGACGCTATGAGATGGGCGCTATCATGGGCGTTCCCTCCTACTATGCTGTTCATGACGTGGAAGAGTTCTGCGGCATCACCCACGACGGTCCCCAGCTCAACCGTAACTACAAGAACGCCAAGGGCGACGTGATCGAGCCGTTTGCCCGCACGCTCGGCAACATCATCAAGAATCCCTGGATGCTCAAGATGAAGGGCCAGCTGAAGAAGTTCGGCGAGCTGCTGGAGACCAAGTACAAGGGCTATGACGTCAACGGCCACCGCGGCGTTGCCGAGGGTCGTTACGACGGCTATGCCGTTACTCCGGGCCGTGAGAAGGTCGAAGGCGTGAACCCCAACCTCAAGGATCTGGCTCTCCCGTTCAAGAAGTTCTGCGAAATGAACGGCGTTCCTCTGGTTCAGAAGATCTGGATCGGACCGTTCACCTCCTTCGGCTACGGCTACTTTGACGAGATCCCCGCTGCCTATGTTCTGAAGTATCTTGACTATCAGACCTGCATGAACTTCGTCAAGGTCAACCTCTGGACCTGGAAGGAAGGCACCCAGTATATCTGGGAGCAGCTCAACGAGCATATCAAGAACCCCGCCCGTCTGAACAGCAACATCGAGAAGGTCGAGCGCCACGACGGCAAAGTCTTCATCACCGTCAACGGCGAGGTCGAGGAGTTCGACAAGGTCATCGTCACCGCTCCTCTCTACATCCCCAACAAGCGCGCCGACGGTCAGAAGGGCATGGTCGAGTACTTCGACGCCCGCGACGACGAGAAGGAGCTCTTCTCCAAGATCGACTACGAGCGCTACGACGTCCAGGCCTTCCTCACCAAGCCCGAGAATCACCCGGAGATCTCCTACTATGTCTTTGACAACATGGAGCCCGAGAAGCTCGGTCACCTGATGGTCTATTACCGCCGCTGGAGAGATCAGATCGACCAGGTCATCACCACCTATGCGCTGCGCAAGCACAAGAACTCGAAGGAGATCCCCTACGAGGAGTGCCGCCAGATGGTTCAGGACGACCTCAAGATCATGCACAACCCGGCCGAAGAGGTCATCAACGAGTGGAGCGTTTACTACTTCCCGCATGTCTTCACCGAAGACTACGCCGCCGGCTGGTATGACAAGGTCGAGGCGATGCAGGGCAAGTATGACACCTACTATGCCGGCGAAGTCATGAGCTTCGGCGACATGGATGAGACTGCCGAGTACTCCCGCGAGCTGGTTGACAGATTCTTCTAAATCGATGATTTGGGGCCGGCCTGCGCCGGCCCCGCTTTTTTGAAAGGAAAGAGGCATGAAATTTTACAAAGACCATTACGACGTCGTCATCATCGGCGGCGCACTGGCCGGCATGTCCGCCTGTCTGCAGCTGCAGGCCTGGGGCATCAAGGACATCCTGATCCTTGAAAAGCACAACATGCCCGGCGGTCTCGCCACCGACTTTGTGCGCAACGGCTTTGAGATCGAGGCCACGCTGCACGAAATGATGTCCATCGGCCAGCCCGGCAAGCGCCTGAAGGTCGGCCAGTTCTTCGACGACATGGGCGTGGACATCGATTGGCTCCCCGTTCCCGAGTGCTACCGCATCGCACTGCCGAACTCCGGCATCGACAAGGTGCTGCACCCCGACTATGACGACAGCTACACCACCGTCGCCAAGGAGATCGATGAGGTCTGCCCCGGCACCTATGACAAGGTGCACGAGCTGATGCTGCTCTGCCGCCGCGTGTACGACAGCATGAACTACCTCTCCGTCCACCCGATGAGCAAGGTGCAGATGCTCTTAAAGCACCCCGACTTTGTCAAGACCGTCGGCTATACCGCGACCGAGGTCATCAACACCTTTGATTTGCCCAAGAAGGCCGTGGAGATGCTGACGCCCTACTGGATCTATGTCGGCAACCGCATGGACGACCTGCCCTTTACGATCTACGCCTTCCTGATGGCCGACTACTTCACCGGCTCCTACGTCTGCCGCGGCTTCAGCCACGAGATGAGCATGAAGCTGCAGGCAAAGTGCGAGGAGAACGGCGCGCAGTACGAGTTCAACCAGGAGGTCGAAAAGATCCTTGTGAGGGACGGCAAGGTCTACGGCGTGCGCACCGCGCGCGGCGACGAGATCCACTGCGACTATGTCATCTCCGGCGCTTACCCCAACCGCGTCTACACCCAGATGATCGAGCCGCTCAGCGAGGTCCCCGAGGGCGCGATCCGCATGATCAACAACCGCAAGCTCTCCGTCGTTCCCGTCTCCGTCATCATGCTCATCGAGGGCACGCCCGAGGAGAACGGCATCACCGATTACTCCACCTTCTCCGGCACGACGATGGACACCAACAAGATCTGGGAGAACTATGCGAACATCACCGAGCCGTATAACTACATCACCACGATCTGCCTCAACTACGCCAACCCCACGCTGCCCGAGGGCATCACCCAGCTCTCGATCACGGCGCTCGTCCCCTCCAAGCCCTTTGAGGACGTCAAGGAGGAGGACTACTTCGATCTCAAGCGGCGTCTTGCCAACGAGATGATCGAAGAGTGCCTGAAGATCACCAAGGTTGACTTCCGCGACAGGATCATCGAGTTTGAAGTCACCACGCCGATGACCGTATCGCACTATGTCGGCGCGTGGAAGGGCAACATCTACGGCTACCTCCACTCGATGGAGGACCATGCCGTCGCCCGTCTGCAGATGAAGGAGAAGGATCACTTCATCGAGGGTCTCGAGTTTGCCGGCGCTCACGGCATGAGCGGCGACGGCATGGGCCCGCAGATCACCAACGGCCGTGCCGCGGCCAAGGGCGTCAAGGAAGACATGGAAAAGAAAGGGAGGCTGTGAGAAATGAGTATTAAGGTCAAAGGCTTTTTGAAGGACGTCGGCGGAGCCTCCCGCGTCACCAAGCTCAGAGAAGACAATTTCGCCGCGGGTTCTCCGATCCCCGATCCGAAGGATCCGATCCGCGAAATGGCGGACAAGCTCCATCCGGAGCACATGACCTTTAAGGTCGTCGATATCCGCGAGGCCTCCCCCACCTCCCGCATCTTCCGCTTTGAGAGCGCGGACGGCCACATCCCCGTGTTCCAGAGCGGCCAGTACGTCAACTTCCGTCTGAAGATCGGCGAGAGCGTGCTCTCCCGCCCCTACACGATCTCCTCCGCTCCCTTTGAGGCGCGCGGCGAGCACCCCTTCTTCGAGATCACGGTGCGCCGCAACGTGCCCTATCTCGTGCCGGACTATCTCTTTGAGAATGTCAAGGTCGGCGACGAGCTGCAGGGTGCTCTTCCCTTCGGCTTCTTCTACTATGAGCCGATGCGCGACTCGAAGGAGCTTGTGGCGCTGGCCGGCGGCAGCGGCATCACGCCGTTCCACTCGATGGCCAAGGAGATCGCCTATGGCAAGCTCAAGGGCGTCCGGCTCACGATCCTCTACGGCTCGGTCAAGGCGAACGACATCGTGCTCAAGGACGAGCTCAAAAAGATCGAGGCCGATTGCCCCGACGTCAAGGTCGTGCATGTCCTCTCCGACGAGCCCGACTGGGACGGTGAAAAGGGCTTTATCACCCGCGAGATCATCGAGAAGTACTCGACGCCCGACTGCACCTATATGTTCTGCGGTCCGCTGCCGATGTTCCGCTTTGTCAAGAAGGCGCTCGATGAGATGGGTGTTCCCGTCCGCCGCTTTAGGCACGACGTGGTGAACAATCCCGCGGACGTCTCGACCCTGCCGGGCTACCCGAAGGGCACCGAGGAAAAGACCTTTAAGATCACGGTCGTGCGCGGCATCCACGAGGACGTCATCGACGCCAAGGCCAGCGAGCCGGTCGCCGTCGCGCTCGAGCGCGCGGGCATCGCGATCGACACCCACTGCCGCAACGGCGAGTGCGGCTTCTGCCGCAGCCACCTGCTGTCCGGCGACATCTTCGTCTCCCCGATCGGCGACGGCAGACGCCGCATGGACAAGGAGATGGGCTGGTTCCACGCCTGCTCCTCCTGGCCGCTGACGGATCTGAAGATCAAGATCCCCATCATGTAA
>Ga0256405_10011850_pt1 | contig 10980 bp, 12 predicted proteins | sample RumenRJG_02DNA_FD_189096 | JGI IMG/M metagenome (GOLD analysis project Ga0256405, IMG submission 189096) | Bovine rumen microbial communities from Lethbridge, Alberta, Canada - RJG_02 | ecosystem: Host-associated > Mammals > Digestive system > Stomach > Rumen | place: Canada: Alberta...
TGATTAATTTTCGGGCACAAAGGTACTAAAAATAAATGACATACGCAAATTCATGACACTTTTTCACTTACTTTTCGCAAAATTATTACATTTTCAGGAACGACTTTCTGTAGTAATATCACATTTCCAAGAACGAGTAACACTCATGCACCTCATACAGCATCATGCACCCTACATTCCACATAAACCGACAGAACGCCTCACGGAGTCCTGTCGGGTGCGTGCACTTACTAGGAGTCATGCACGCTGAGAAAAATCATTAAATGGCGTTTGCTCGTGGGCGTATTTGCCCGATTTGCGCAAGTGCGCACTATCTCTAATTAATCGCAGCAAGTTGCTCCTTATGATGCAGGAGGCGTTCCTTACGATTGTGGTTCATCGTTTGATAATACCCAAAGCCTGCCATCTGGTGACGCAATTCGGCAAATGCCTCGTCTTCGATCCGTTCAAACTCTGCGTTTTCTTTTGCCCGGATTATGATTTCTTGACACCAAAACTGGATGTCAGAAATCAGTCGTTTTGTGTACTTGAACATAATGCGGTTTATGTTTATTTTAGTCTTACATATAGTTGGTACGCTATTAGCAGACATGTGTTGAGAGCAATTGATAGGTGCTTATGCTTGATGGCGAGGACGGCTCCTTTATTCCAATATTGCGAGAACCGGTGCAATCGCGGATTACTGTATAGGTCATCGCGGTTGACGCGCTCATCAATACGGCGATAGAATGAAACAATATCTTTAGGGCTATTCAGTTTGTAGAGTCGCTTCAGCGCCATAGTAACATTATATGTCGCACCCTCCAATATGCCGTCCGCAAACTCCCGAAGGCCATCATCCGTTCTTTTCCCTTGATCCATATCGCGCTGAATGGTATCAAATAACGCCAGCATACGCGTACCCAGGAGCAAATAATCCGATTGGTTTTTATAGGAAACGCTATGCGTAGTAGAACCCTCGCGATAATACGCCAAGTATCCTAATGCCGGCGAATATGCCACCCGCTGCGCATGATACAAATGAACCATCACAAAATCCGAGTCCTCATACAGCACTCCCTCCCGGAATGGATAATTCGTTTTCTCCAAGAAAGCTTTGCTATAGATATATGCTACCGGCCCGGAAAACCAATAAGGATGTTTGTTTTGCAATTCCACGCCGGAAAACACTTGCCCTTGAGCGAAACTCAATCGCTCGTTCTCTTTGGTTATTTGTCCTTTCTCATTAGCATTCGCGGTATGGAAAGCTGTCATGTCCGTTTGTAGCTCTTTCGCCATACGGATAGCGCCTACCACACCTTCCGTCACTGCGTCGTCGCTGTCCACAAAACAGATGTATTCACCTTGTGCTACATTCACTCCCCTGTTCCGCGCCGCTCCCTGCCGATTGTTTTGAAGTTGTCGGAGGAGGACGAGATTTTGAACTCCTTTCCCTTTAGGGAGAGGTCGGGAGTAGGCTTCCACTATCTCGCACGTATTATCCGTACTGCAATCATCTATGAAGATAACCTCAAACTCTTCCGGCTTGAGCGGCAGTGCATATATGCTATCCAAGCACCGCTTCACCGTGTGCACGGAATTATAGGATGGTATTATAAAAGAGACTAGCATTTTTTCAATTGTCTATGTGCATTTAGAGCATTGATACTACAGTTGATTATTGGCAGTATCACAGCGTATGCTGCGAGTACTATGAGCAATCCCTGCCAAGTGCTATACCATTCTTCCTTGTACCAAATAATCAGATTGAACCCGATATGGAAGATTATCTTATGCGGTGCGTAATAGTTCATTGCATTTTTACCGACATGCTCCACCCATCCCGCCCGCAAACGCCCTACGAGTGACATATCAGCAACTATTCGGCAAACGTTATCAAAAGTCACACATCCGCACACACATGCCGGATACCAAAGTACTTTCCATAGCATATTGTCCACTCCGCAATAAACGGAAGGGATATCGGTGAACAATGAAGCTACAAAACCGATAGCGGCGATGGTTGCTATCCAAGGATTAGTCTCTTTGTCTCGTAGCCAATAACCTACAGCAAAGAAGAATAAGCCCCAAGTTGTTCCACCTATATACACCGGCAGAAATGGGATATGTACATAAAGCGTGAAAAGAGTAAAACATAGACCGACTATACCTCCGATAAGGAGTATGTTTTTCCGCAACAGCCAATTTCCTATTCCTCGTACCAAAAAGAGTATAGGCAAAAACCACAAGGCTCCGTTCAATGGCACACTGGCAGATAGCAGCAATGAGCGTAACGGTGAGTAAAAAGCCATCCGTGGTGTCAGATCTCCGGCAAACAGATGCCAACCAATGTGCGCCAGCCAGCCGATAAACGACCATACAGCAAAAGTGACAAGGAGTTTCTTGGCACTATTCTTCCACTCTTGTTTACTATCCTTGGGCTTGAACATCATTCCTGCCTTGTAAAAGAACCACGGCATGAAATAATAAAACCATGGAATGACTTTCAGTTCATCCGTCCCGTACATCGGGTAAATTGCATGAAACACAAGCACCCATATCACCATGATGCCGGATGCGATGTCAAGATATTTAATTCGAGTGGATTGCATAGTCTATAGCAACTCATTTCTTAATGCATCCAACCATCCATGACCATATTTCAAGTCAGGCTCCACATAGTTGCCTTCTCCCCATTCATTCCACGACTTGAGGAATATAAACCGTTTGTCGTATGGCTTATCTGAAACCAGATCAACCATTTTCTTCACCGTTTTCTGGAATTTCTTAGGGGATACACCCGTCATCACAGAACCTTTGATTCCGCTGCGTGGTGTATGATCCCAGTTGGGTATCATAGTTGGAAAAGCATTCTCTTGCTTGCAGGTATCGGTAGTATATACCGAATCATCATATTCAAAACAATCCGGCCGATGGCGTATATCCCGATTGATATGGAATAACAGGCGACTCCACAGGTCTGTCTTGCTTGGACCACGCATATTGGTAAAGCTCACGCCGTCAAAACCAAGGCGCATCGCTTCCTGAAGAAACGCATCAGTATCTGCTTTCTTGTAGAAATTATGACCGAAAGCCATGAAGTAGATGCCTTTTAGCCCATTCTCCTTTGCCAGTTTCTGCCATAGTTCGATAAAATGCGCCATGTCCGGACACTTGTCATAACGATATACCATGAAGATGGGTTTACCTTCACATGTTATATACCGATGGTCTCTAAAAGCAGGTAATAAAGCATTAAAATGCGCGATATAATCTTCTTCCGAATAGGTTTGTTCTATAAGTGTTTTCCCTTTGACTAAGCCGTGCAAAGTCCCGCTCCAACTCTCATTCGCCCAGGCGAGGGCGAATGGGAAATCGGGTTTGCCGGAAGCGAGGACTTCATTGAACGGGCGTTCCAAGAGACGTTTGCCATTACCAAACCAATAGTGCCAATATACAAAGCCTTCCACTCCGGCTTCACGTGCCATTTGCGCTTGTGCCTCGCGGGTCTCGGGGACACGCAAATCATAATAGCCGAGGTCAGCAGGCACATGCGGCTGGTAGTGTCCGGGGAAAAGCGGTTTCGCTTTTCCTACATTGGTCCATTCCGTAAATCCTTTACCCCACCATGCATCATTCTCCGGTATCGGATGAAACTGCGGCAGGTAATACGCCAGCACTCTGGCTTTCGGTTGTTTTTGTTCTGATGTCATATTTTGTTTTTTCTTATGTTGCATTTAATGGTTTCTTTGACCGATAGTGATAGACAGGCTTGGCTATAATATACTTACTATTTTGCGCTTAGGGAACATTTTGTAAAAATAGATTTTGCGTTCAGAGAACATTTTCACGAAATGAATTTTGCGTTTAGGGAACATTTTCAGGTTAAAATATTTGCATATCTCAAGAAAAAGTTGTACCTTTGCAGCGATTTTTATTAAATGTCACTTTATAATATTCTTTGTTTTTTGAAAATATAAATTTACGCCACCTATGGAAAAGATGCTTTTAAAGCAAATTCTGCTTGACCAGAAACACATTTTACAATCGTATGAGATAGAGCCTCGCGCATATGATATAGACCCACAGATGAATTATGTGTTTGTCGGGGTCCGGCGTGCTGGTAAGTCGTATATGCTGTATCATGTAATCCGTCAATTGGTTGCCGAAGGACATAGTTGGGATGAGATTTTATACATGAATTTTGAGGATGAGCGATTGGAGAATTTTGATACCAATGATTTCTCTTTGTTACTGGAATGTCATCAAGAATTATTCGCAGTGGAGACCCCTCTGATTTTCTTGGACGAGATGCAGAACATCCCGGGTTGGGAGAAGTTTGCACGGCGCATGGCGGATTCCAAAGCACATATTATGCTGACCGGTAGTAATGCCAAGATGCTTAGTCGAGAGATCATGACTACTTTGGGCGGGCGATTTATTCCAATGGATATTTACCCGTATAGTTTTGCGGAAGTGCTTAATGTTCTTGCTATTCGGCACGACGAGAAGGCTTTGCTCCAGACTAACTTGCGGGCTAAAATTCTCCGCCAATACTCCGAGTATCTGCATTGGGGAGGAATGCCCGAAACCGCACATGCTCAACAGAAAAGGCAGTATCTGAGCAGCGTTTACCAGAAAATCTATCTTAATGATATAGCGGCACGAAATAAAATCAGTAATCTCTCTGCCTTGAGACTAATGGTCAAAAAAGTGGCGGATAGTCTCAGGCAACCTATTTCTTACAACCGTTTGAGCAATATTGTTTCCACTATAAACGGCAAGATCTCTGTTCCTACAATCCAGAGTTATATCTCTGCGGTTGAGGATGCATGGTTACTTTTGCGATTGCGGAACATCGCTGGCTCATTGACGGATAAAGAGAGCGTTTGCAAATATTATTTCGTGGATAACGGTTTTCTCAATCTCTTCTTGTTTGACGGTGAAACGGCGTTATTGGAGAACCAAGTGGCGCTAGAGCTGTTCCGGCGTTTCGGTCATGATTTGGAAAACGACACCGTATATTTCTACCATAGTGGTGTAGAAGTGGATTTCTATATCCCTGCCGAGGAGTGGGCTATTCAGGTTTGTCATTCGTTCAATGATCCGCAGACTCTCAAACGAGAGAAAGACGGATTGTTGAAGATAACCAAAGTACTCCCTTGCCGCCGCCGTACAATCATCACTTATGACACCTCCGACACTTTGCATGATGAGCAAGGAGATATTGAAGTCATTCCCTGCTGGAAATGGATGTTGTCAACCGAGGATTAGATTTGTCTATCACTATGTCAAAGATCGCTTTTTACAACCATCCACACGGGTGGTTGTTATTTTATTTTGGGTTATTTGCGGACTTTATCACTTTTGCAGGATTTCCTGCTACTACGGAATATGCCGGCACATCTTTTGTCACTACGCTATTGGCAGCAATTACTGCTCCTTCTCCGATAGTAACATTTGGTAAGATAGTGGCTTTATCGCCAATCCACACATTGCTACCAATAATCACAGGTCCTTTGCTTACAACCATTCGCATCAATGGAGGTTGTTGCAGAGTGTCATAATCTGTCTCGCCATGACTATTGTCGGTAATGGTTACCCACCTGCCGGTTAATAAGTTATCGCCTATAACAATCTTGTTTGTAGAAGTGATATGATTGTATTCTCCAAAACAGCAACCTTTTCCTATGAAAACCTCCGGATGAAAATTTCCACCTGCGCAGGTGGATTTCCACGCTGTTAGGATGCAATGCTCACCAATATGCGTACCTTCGCCGATGGATATACAATCTTCACCGAGTGATGTCAGGCCTTTTGGGAAAAACACACCTTGCGCATGTTTGAACAACATAGCCGTCCGTTGTTGGCGTATAAAGTTCAGTCCGTTCCCATGGTGGTGATATAGCCATGTCTTGCGCCAACAATAAGAAAGCGCACCGAGCCATGTGAGTATTTTCTTGCGAATTGGGTTCATCTTTTTATAATAACGCGGTATAAATTTGAATTTCTAATTTTTTCCATAATATAAAATATGGGGAATGGATACTTCTTATATCGTTTATACACTTTTCCATAAGATGTCAATGTAATGGAATCCATATAATTAGCACATTGTTGGGAATAGGTTTTGCTATCTTTGAAAGGCAATACATGAAAGTCACCAAATAGAAAATTAGCAAAGCGCACAATAATGATTTTCATCTCCATATTCAATTTCGCATTCACTTCGTTTTTGTGCTGTTCCCAGAAGCTCCACATATATTGAAGTTGCTTATACCGGGCTCTTACACTTTTGGGAGATTTTTCTTGACTAAGAGATTGACCATCGCGACCAATATAATAATTGTACAGCACAAAATCATACGCAATATATGTCTTTCCTTTCACTGCAGGTAGAACAAACAAAATACCATCATCATACATCGTATGTTCCATGAATAGGTCAGTTTTATATCGAAGAATGTCAGATTTATATGTTGTGTGCCAAAAATCTAAGAGATGCATATAGGAATTTATTGAAAAATCAAGATTTATAAGATCTTTACATACCCCATATGTATCTTGTATATTTTCAAGTTCATATTCATCAGTTGAAGCATGATATTTTGTCATTTGTGTAAACACTAAATCTACATCTGTCTCCGCCAGTTTCTCCATTAACTTATCCAAATTCGTCAGCCAGTCGTCCGAATCAAGGAAACGGAGATATTTGCCGGTGGCTTCTTTGAGCCCCACATTCCATGCAGAGCCGTGTCCGCCGTTTTCTTTGTCAATCTGGCGGAAAGTCTGCGGATAGCGTTTCACATACTCACGCGACATCTCAGCAGAACGATCTGGTGTGCCATCATTAACTATAATCACCTCCAACTGCGACATCAATTTCTCATCTGTCAAGATACAAGAATCCAAGCATTTGTTAATATAAGGCTCAACCTTATAGACAGGAACAACTATTGTTAAAAGTTTTTGCATAACTCATTGCTTTTCTATAGCGTTAATCAAATAATCCATTGATTTCTCTCGCTCTTTGGACAATAACAAATCCACCTTCTCCCAATTGAAATCGATAAATTCATTAAACAAATGCGAAAAATCAGCATTACTTTTCCCAATTTCGCGGAATAATGTTTTCAAGCGAGATGTTTTATCAGTATCCCCTGTTAAAACAGCCGGATTGATAATAGTAAGATGTACATGATAATGAATAGCAAACACACTACCATGAAATGAATCCGTTATGAGATGTGATGCGTGTTTTATTAGAGATATAAACTCGGTAGGTCCACATGCAGAATATTTACCTTCGGAAAGACTGATTACTCTTAAATTTGACTTTTGTGCAAACTCCTCAATATACTTCCTAAACTCATTACGCATAGGCAGAACCGAATAGACCAACAAGTATTTCTCTTCAACAAGACGTTTTGGAACAATCTCATCCCATTCTTGCCTTGTAAATAACAAAGTAGGATCTAATACTACAGGCACTTCTTTACCAGTTAACTCTTTAAGCAAAGCAGCACCTTCGTCTTCCCGACAAGAAAGGGCTTTCCAATCTTTTAGCCATTGTATATATTCGGTTATCCGCTCCTTTGGAATTTTAGACACTCCTAAACTCGGAGCATAGGCAATTTTTTGCTCTTTGCGTGCAAAAGTAGCAAAACCTAATTCATTAGAAAACATCTTCCACTCAGGATTCCATATTTGATCGGCTCCTACCACGAACAAGTCATATTTATATGCCAAATATGATAGGTTCTCAACGGAATGAACTTTTGTTTTGGAATAACAGATATGATTTCTGCTCCACAAAAAAAATTTGGTGTACTTAATATGATATGGTAGTTGACGATATGGAATGATGCAATGAAGAATATTTTTTCTTTGCGCCCACCATGAGTTCATATCCGGCCATAAACGCACATCGTTTATCACCTCCACATCATGCCCTAGTCTCTTCAATAGAGTTTGAAGAGCATAATTTTGTAATTTGTTCCCATAATTTGGGACATGATGAGTTGTTATAATTGCGACTTTTTTCATAAATACATATCGTAATTATCGGGGTCAAATCGTAACCTGCTATTGATATTAAACGAATCTATTATCTTCATCTCTTCTTGAGATAATTCAAAATCAAAAATATCCATGTTTTCCATTTGTCGTTCAGAACTCATAGAACGGAACACAGGAATTACGCCGTTTTGAATATGCCAGCGTAGAATAATCTGTGTCATTTTTTTTCGATGGCGTCTTGCAATATCAATAAGAATAGGTATTCTAAAAAGACGATCATCCATTCTTGCAAGAGGAGTATATGCCTCTACTAGAATACCTTTCTTCTGACAATATTCTAAAAGCGGCTTTTGAGTAAATAATGGATGTACTTCAATTTGATTAATTTCCGGGATATCGCCTGTTTCTTTAATTATTTCTTCCAAGTGATGAATGTTACAATTCGCAACTCCTAGAATATCGCAATAGCCTTCTTTTTTTAATTGAAGCATTTCTTTGTATGTGCCAATAAATACATTAGTTATTGGAAAATGGAACATCAATATGTTAACCTTTTGTACGCCCAATTTTTCTATTGATGCAAAGAACGACTCTCTTACACAATGCTCAATTTGGGCTGAATTGCTAATTCGTTCAGTTAAGATAAGGCTAGAAGGAAGAACCCCCGATCTTCTAATTCCTTCTCTTACCAAATCTTCTCTTTGATATGCGGATGCATAATCGATTAACGTATAGCCATTATTAATAGCCCAAGTCACAGAATCAATATATATATTTTTTTGCTGATATCTTTTATACTTTTCGTATATTTTTTGCAGCAAAGATAATGTTCTGTCGTGTGCCTCATAAGTTATTGGGTACAAAACTCCTGGCCCAAATCCAAGACATGGCAAACTCATACCACTATTTAATTTAAAGTATTTCATTTTTCTATGATGGCTATATGTCCGTCAGTAGCGTTTTCTCTATGATGTATTGTTGCAGGATTGCCAATCACTATAGAATGACTTGGCACATCAAAATTCACAAAAGTATTGGGGGCTATTAAAACATCATCTCCAATACTTATATTTCCAACTATAACAGAATTTGCACGCAATACAACGTTATGACCAAATGTCGGAGCTCCTGCGCGTTTCCCTCTAATATCTCGTCCAATTGTAACTCCGTGAGTTATCATAATATTACCATTAAAAATAGCATCGCCGTTCATTATAATGGGACCGGCATGACCAATAATCAATCCATAATTAATATTAAGATTTACGTGTAGTCCTATTCCGCTTTTTAAACTCAAGTTCTTTAATTTTTTAAAGAAATATTTAAACCATATCGTTCCGCGAGCCGCTTGTGCTAAACGATATGCTTTCAAGTAACGTATTTCATACAAATCACGCTCTTCTTTTGAGAGAACATGTCCAAACCATTTCTCGTTCAAACGCATATCATAACTATAACGTTCCTTATATAGTCTATGATTGAACTTCCAATATGATGGATTTAAAAGTTTACTTAAATGCATGTTCACATAGAGATTTAATAGTATTTTTTATGAAGTGAAAAAAGTTATTATAATTGCAATAAGCGATGAACGCTAGTCTTTTTGAGATATGATTTCTTGTGATATGAAAAGCTCCTCTATGTTTATAATCTGGTTCAATATCACGGATCATATTAGGATTACCTTCTACTATGTCACACAATTTTAATTCTTCCTTTTCAACATGCATAGCCTCAAATGCCGCTAATCCTTTTCTTGAATGCACAATAACTGCCGACAACCCTTTATTATCATCCATATGAGGGACTTTTTTATATGCACCCCAGCAATCGGCCAAAGTGATGTCAGCGACCCTCTCTAATGTACGTCTGGGACAATTAAAACAAGAACGCCTTACACTTATCGTTCGAAAGAAACTTTGCATAAAGAAATCTTTGTCTCCTGTTAATGACTGAACCTTTTTATTTGTTTCTATACGAACCGAGAAACGATGCCAGCCTAAACTCTTATCCTTAAAATTTATATGTCTTATAGTTTGGTTGGATGTGAATGTGTCAAGATAATCACGCCATACTCCTGGTGATGATATGCCAAGACATACCAAATCTACCAATATTAGATTCTCATAGTATCCCCCCAAATATGACACAAGACCTTCTATTTGACATGCCAAACCAGTAAAAAGCACTATTTTACCTTGTTTCAAGTATGTTTTGATTTTATCAAATATAGAAATATCTATTTGAGCTTGCGCATATTTTGAACCCTGAATTTTATATATATATTCTTCTTTATCAATAATAATGTATGATGGCATCCATTTTTCATCAAATCCAACACCAACAGCAACACCTCCTTGTTGAATCACAGAATGAGCGAGCAGAGCGGATATTCCACCCGAAGAACTCCTCAAACGTTCCTCTAAATCTGTATTTTTGGCAGCATACCCTCGCTGAATTTCATTTCCTTGCAAACTCCATTCTCCTTTATTTCTAAGAATCACTGGACATATTTTCTCGCATTTATGGCAACCGATACAAGTTTTTGTATCTATGCGCGGTTGCAAGAATCCTTCTCTATCTTCTTTCATAGAGATACTTCCTGTCGGACAAACCGACACGCATGCTGCACAACCGGTACAGGTATCGGCGGACGCAAGTTGTATTTTATTTTTTCCTTTCATTTTCCTTCTATTTACCTTTCATTCTCATTCCCATTTCGTTCGCATCCTGTACGTCTTAGATGGGTGTTTAGTATGTTTATTTTTTTGAATATTGTACACAAGAAAAGAGATTATTAGGATTCAATTCCACAAAAGTTATGTTTTTTGTAGATTATTTTCCTTAAAAGTTAATTTTCATTTGGTTGTTTCATTTATTTTTTGTACCTTTCATTCCCTGTATCTGTTATTAGCCCTAATGGGATGATATTTCTTAAATTTAACAAAGTAATCATTGGCGGCTCCGGGAGCCGATGTCTGC
>Ga0256405_10011851_pt1 | contig 10980 bp, 8 predicted proteins | sample RumenRJG_02DNA_FD_189096 | JGI IMG/M metagenome (GOLD analysis project Ga0256405, IMG submission 189096) | Bovine rumen microbial communities from Lethbridge, Alberta, Canada - RJG_02 | ecosystem: Host-associated > Mammals > Digestive system > Stomach > Rumen | place: Canada: Alberta | collected...
TCGAGAGAGTGATGCCGTGCGCGGCGGCCTCGGCGCGGATCGCGGGGTCGGCGAAGATGCGCTTCACCGCCGCCTGCGCGTCGTCGAAGTTGCCGCGGATGCCGACGGCGTGGACGTTCGCCTCGGCCGGAGTAGTCATCTGGAGCCGCTGGATGCGCGAGGTGCCGGTAGCGGGATAGAAGACGACGATCTCGGTGCCGTCAACGCCGGCGAAGCCCTGCATCGCGGCTGATCCGGTGTCGCCGCTCGTCGCCGTAAGGACGAGAACGCGACGGCCGCCGGCGGCGTGGCGCATGAAGACGGGGAGCATCGAAAGCGCGACGTCCTTGAAGGCGCCGGTCTTGCCGTGGAAAAGCTCGAGCATATGCAGCCCATCCTTCTCGACGAGAGGAACGGGGTCTTCGGCCGGGAAGCGGGAGAGAAGTCGGTCTATCGCGGCCTTGCGGACTTCTGCGGGGAAATCGCCGAAAAGCGCGTCAAGAACGAACTTCTCGGCAGCTGGTAGGGACTCGGCACCTGGTAGGGACGCCTCTCCGAGGCGTCCGCGGGCGTCTGGTAGGGACGTCTCTCCGAGACGTCCGCTCGCCCCTACCACCGGCACATAGAGGCCGCCGTCGGGCGCAAGGCCCTGGAAAACCGTTTCAGGCGCAGTCGCCTCGATTCCCTTCCTCGTTGAAACATATTTCATTTTCCTAACTCCTGACTCCAACTAAAATCTCCCCCGCCGTTCTCCAACTTCCCAAAACCTCTCTGCGCACTCTGCGTCTCTGCGCTAAAATTTTTGATAAAAAAGATATCATTCCATTCTCCAACTCCTGACCCCTAATCCCTAACCCCCTACTGCTAATTAAACATAAACTCCACCACGTCGCCATCCTGCATCTCGTACTCCTTGCCCTCGGGGCGAAGCGCTCCCGCCTCGCGGGCGCCCTTCTCGCCGCCGTACTTGATGTAGTCGTCGAACGATACGACCTGTGCGCGGATGAACCCCTTCTCGAAGTCTGTATGTATCACCCCCGCGCACTTCGGCGCCTTCCAGCCGCGGCGGAAAGTCCACGCGCGGACCTCCTTCGGCCCGGCGGTGAGGAAGCTCGCGAGGCCAAGCGTGTGGTACGCGAGCTTGATCGTGCGGTCAAGCGAACTTTCCGTCAGCCCATAGCTTTCGAGGAACTCCTTCGCCTCGGCATCGGAGAGCCCCGCGAGATCGGCCTCCATCTGCGCGCACACGACGACGCACTCCGCGCCCTCCTTTGCGGCATACGCCTTGAGCGCGTCAACATGCGCGTTGCCCTCGCCCGCCACGTTGTCGTCGGCGACGTTCGCGCAGTAGATGACCTTCTTGTCGGTGAGGAAGTGGAGCTCCTTAAGGACGTCGAGTATCGCGTCGCCTTCCTTCCTCGGGAACGAGCGGACGGACTTCCCCTCCTCGAGATGCTTCAGGAGCGCTGCGCACGCCTCGGCCTCCGGACGCATCGCGGGCTTCGCCTGCGCCTCCTTCTTGATGCGGTCGTAGCGCTTCTGCAGCTGCTCCATGTCGGCAAGGACAAGCTCGGTCTCAATCACCTCGGCGTCGCCCACGGGATCGATCGGCGCCGACTTGTTGCCGCCTTCCTGGACATGGATGATGTCGTCGTTCTCGAAGCACCTGACGACGTGAAGTATCGCGTCGCACTCGCGGATGTTCGCGAGGAACTTGTTGCCAAGCCCCTCGCCCTTGGACGCACCCTTGACGAGACCGGCGATGTCGGTGAACTCGACCGTCGCGCGTATTATCTGCTGCGGGCTTACGATCTTCGCAAGCGCCTCAAGCCGCGGGTCTGCGACTTCGACAATGGCGGAGTTGGGCTCGATCGTGCAGAACGGGTAGTTCTCTGCCGCCGCCTGCTGCTTCTTGGTAAGCGCGTTGAACAATGTGGACTTGCCGACATTGGGCAGCCCGACGATTCCGACCGATAGACTCATTTCTTCTCTTCTTTCGCTTCCTCCGGGGGGACATACTCCCAGTCCGGATACATGGACTTCAGCGCCGCGCGGTAATAGGCGGCATCGACGGTGCGGCCTTCCTTCACGGCGGCGACATAAAGCTTCTCAATCGGGGAGACGGTGCGGTCGCGCGAGTCCTTGGCGAGTATGCCGTCTGCCTCGCCTCTTATGCGCTCGGCCTTCGCGAGGGAGCGCGTCTCCTTCGGAAGGGTCGGATCGTTCTCCGGCAGCCTGGGTTCCTTTTTCCGCGGACGCGCCCTGCCGTTCTCGTCGACCTCGGTGTCCTCGTCGGGGAGCCACGAGAGGTCGGCTATCGTCTTCTCGGGCCGCAGCGCGCGCTCGCGCTCGTCAAGCTCCTTCTGGTACTCCAGAAGCTCGGCGTTGAGCTCGGCATACTGCTGCTTCGCCACCTCCAGCTCCGCCATCGAGACCTTTAGCTTCAGTGTCTCCGCCTCACGTATCGCCCTTGTCGCCTCGGCGCGCGCGAGTTCGTCGGCCGCCGCCTGCGCCTTCGCGCGCTCCGCGTCCGCGTTCTCCTTCGCCATCTTGTGCTCCAGCTCCTTCGCCGCCTTGATGTCGGCCGCCCTTTTCGCATCGGCGTCGGCCTTCGCGCGCTCGTCGGCGGCAATCGCCTTCTTCTCCGCGAGGTTCTCGTTCTCAAGCTTTAGTTTCTCGTTCTCCGCCTCCGCCGCTGCAAGCGCAGTCGCCGCGCTCTTCTCCTTTGCCTCGGCCTCGCGCGCGTTCGCCGCTGCAGTTGCGCGCTCGAGCTCGGCCTCCCTTGCGCGCTTCGACGCAATCGTCTCCTCGCTCGCGGCCTTGTCGGCCGCCGCGCGCGCGGCGTCGGCGCGCTGCATGGATATCACGACGCCCGAGACGCACGCCGCGACGACGGCGACGCATACCGCGACTATGGCCACGATCTTCGCGTTCATTGCTTCACCTCGTCGCCCGCGGCATCCTGCGGCTGCCCGCCAGAAGGCTCCTCGCCCTTCTTGGCTTCCTGGAGCTTCTGGTACTCGTTCTCCGCCTGAGCGGCGTCGTCGGCCTCTTTTATCTTGGCCTCAGACTCCTTCAGCTTCCTTTCGCGGATGTCTGCGGCAAGCTTGCGGAGCTCCTCCTGCGTCTCGTCGTCCTTCGACTTCATTTTCTGCTTGAGTTCCTTTGCCTCCTCGTCGCGATCGTCACGGTCGAGCTCGTCCTTGTGCATTTCGAGCCAGTGATTGCGCTCTTCCTTGCTCATCTGCTCAAGCGCCTTCGCGCGCTTGACCTTCTCGTCCTCGATGGCGAGCTTTGTCTTGCGCTCCTCGTCCTGCTTCTTCCACTCGTCCTTCAGCCTGCGCATCTGCTCCTTCTTGCTGACTGGATCGGCTATAGGCGAGGCAGACCAGCCGTGCGTGTCGAACGGCCGCGTGTCGCTGAGCGCCTTCTTGCGCCTGAGCGCCTCCGCCTGCGCGGCATCGCCTTCGTCGAGAACATACGGCGTCATGAACACCAGAAGCTCCTTGCGGCTCTCCGTCTGCGATACGGAGCCGAAAAGCCACTTGCCGATCCATGGGATGTCCTTCAGTATCGGTATGCCCGTCTCCGACTCAGATTTGTACGTTTCCGTGAGTCCGCCGAGGACCACCGTCTGCATGTTCTCCAAAAGGATGTCTGCCGACATCTTGCGCTCCATGGCAAGATCGACATTGCCCTGGACATAGTTTCCGCCCTGCGGAATCAGCATCGACTGGCCGTCCCGGATGAACTGGGAATATTCCTCCTCGACCTCGAGCATCACCGTCCCGTTCGGGTTGATCTTGGGCTTGACCTTGATCTTGATGCCGATGTCCTTGGCGCTGTAGTTCGGAGTCGGCTGCCCGCTGTTTCCATAGGAGCCCGACTGCGCCGTCCATCCGGTGAGGAACTGCCGGTTCTCGGTTGCGTCGATCGTCGCATCCTTGTTGTCGACCGTCATCACCACCGGCGAGGCGATGTACTTCGCATGGCTGTCGGTCTTGGACGCCTGGATTATCGCGGCAAGGTTGAGCTTGTCGGACTTAAGGAAATAATTTATGCCGGATCCAATCGGGTTCGCGCCAAGCGCGGCCTCGACGCCGTTGGTGGCAACCGTCGTGAACAAGCCCTGGAGCGCCGAAGTCCCAGTTCCGCCGCCGCCGCCGAGCATGTAGTTGTCGTTGTTGTAGAACCCGTCGCGGGTAAGGGTCTTCACCGGGATCGTGTTCTCGACGATCTCTATGACCGGCGTGTACCAGTATCCGTCGCCACCCCTGATCCAGTCGCTCCCGTCGGGATCCTGGGTAGTCGGAAACGTTGACTTGGAATAGCCGGAGATGCGCTGCGAGAAGGTCCCGGTCGGGACGTTCTTGTAGTCCCTTGTCCGCCCCCTCTGCACCCAGTCGATGCCGGTCTTGAGGTCGTCGCCGAGCGTGACCTCGATGATGACCGTCTCGATGAGGACCTGCGAGAGCTTGACGTCCATCGCCTCGATGATGCTCTCGACCACGGGAACGAGCTCCTTGTTCGTCATCACGACGAGGCCGTTGATGCGCTTGTCGGCGAGAACCGTCGTGTTCTCCTTGGAGAGCTCGCCAGGCTTCGCCTCGCCCGTGCGCTGGTTCGCGCTCTTGCGCGCCGCATTGGCGGCAGTCGCGCCAGTCGGGCTCGAAACACGCGTCGTGCCGCCCTGTCCGCGCGCCGCGGCGTTCTGGCTGCCCTTCGCGGAAGACTTCGACGACGGCGCGTTGCCGATGAGGTCGTTTATCATGTCGGCGACCTCCTCCGCCTCGGCGTACTTGAGGCGGTATACCTTCACGACCGTGTCGGGGGTGGTCTCCACGTCGAGTTGCTTGATCACTTTTTCGAAGAAGTCGTAGTTTGACTTCGACGTGATGATGACCAGCTTGTTGGAACGTTCGTCGGCGAGAATGAGCACCTTGCCGCGTATCATCCCGCGGTCTGCGTCGGACATCGACGTCACCGTCGACTCTAAGGGCTTCGGCTGCTCCGGCTGATTGCGATTGGGGCCGAGGAGCCGCGTGCCGCCGAGCGGCCGGTTGATCATGCCGGAATTCGCGCCGGAGTTGTTCTGCAACGCCTTGCCGTTCTTCTCCTGCTCCTTCTGCGACTCCTGGACGATCTGCTCCAGGGCCGTCTTGATGTCGTTCGCCGAGGCGTTCTCGACCTGGTAGACGAAGACCTGCTCAAGGACAGGGGAGGATATGTCCATCGCCCTCGCGATCTCGTCCATGCGCTTGATGTTCTGCCACGTGTCGGTCACAAGAATCGAATTCGTGCGCTCGAAGACATTGAGCATGCCGGTATCCGACTTGAAGTTCTCGAGCGCCTTCTGCGCCTCGTCGGTCGCGATCGACTTGAACGATATCATCACGGAAATCACCCTGCCGTCCTTTGCATCCTCGGGAACGTCGGTGATGTCCATGTAGAGCGGGATGCCTTCCTTGCGGGCCTTGCCGCGCGGAACCGCGCGGATGAACTTCTCGCCGTATGGCTCAAGGTGGATGCCGTTCATCTCGAGGACGACCTCGATTGCCTCAAGGTACTCCTCCTTGGAGAGCTTCTGCCCCTCGCGCGATTTGAGGGTAATCGTGGCGTTCGGCACTGCCGGATCCTTCAGGATAGTCTTGCCGACCTGCTCGCCGTACGTCTGGAAGACGATGTCGACGGGCGTTGCGTCCCAGTTGAGCGCAGGGGCCTCCTTGGGATCGGCGTCTGACGCCGTGTCGTCCGACGGCGCGGAGGTCGCCGCCGTCGGCCTCGCCCCGGCTCCGGCGCGGTTCAGCAGCGACTGACGTCGCGGGATTCCCTGCGCGGTCGCGTCGACCGCGGCGAAAAACGCAACAAGCGCGACGCAGAAAGCAAGTATTTTCTTCTTCATGGAATCAGTCCTCCCTCATGTAGGCGCAGGTCAGCGTGAACGACCCTTTCATATAGCCCCTCTTCGCGCTGGGCTTGAAATTGAGATACCCGACGTCGAACATGCCCTCGGTTGTGTTCTCAAGCTCGTGCATGAACCTGACGAGCGACTCGAGCGCGCCCTCCCAGTTTCTCACCTCGATCTGCAGCTCGAGAACGTCGCCCTTCTCGACTTCCTTGCCGGGCTGGCGCTGCATGATGGAGATATGGTGCTTCTCGGCGAGCTCGTCCATCTTCTGAAGCCACGTCGTGTCCGTCGACTTGCCGAATGCGAACGTGGGCATCTGCGCCTTCTCCTCCTCGTAGGCGTCGTTCCACTGCTGCCTCTCGCCTATGAGCTTGCGCTCGGACTCGTACGTCTTCTTCGCCCTGTCGTATGCCTTCGCGGCCCGCTTCCACGCGTCCTCCTGGCTGACGAACCACAGCACGACGGCGACGGCGTAGAGCATGATCACGCCGACGACGGCGATCAGCGCCTTCTCTCGGAGGGACTTGCTGTTCATTCCGACTCCTCCTCCGCCTCGAAGCGGCAGTCTATGTCGAAGCGCTGGCGGCCGCCCTTGCCGGCCGAAGGCCCCTGCAGTTCGACACGCGCGAATACGCCGCAGTCGATGAGCGCATCCTTGAACTGGTACACGAGCTGCGCGGAATCGGCCTCGCCGGAGAACCTGACGCCGTCTTCGCGCCTGAAGTTCCACGAGTTGAGCTCGATGCAGGACGAATCGCTCCCCTCCGGCAGCGGCAGAAGGTCGCTGACCGTCTTCATCGTCTCGAGCGCACCGCGCGCGTGGTCGGAGTACTTGCGCACGAGATCGACCTTCTCCTTCATCGCCAAAACCGACTTGTACTGGCGCGAGTGTTCCCTGCAGAGCCCCTTCTGGCGGTCGGTCAGAAGCCCGAAGACAAACGGCACTCCGAAGAGAACCAGCATCACGAACGCCCATATTCCACCCGCGATCGCGAGGAACTTCCTGAGCTTCGCCTTGAAGCGCGTCTCGTCGAGGACCTCTCGCCAGCTCGCCGGCATGGCATCGAGGGAAGACGGTTCCTCCGCGCGTGCCGCAACGCCTTCGAGCGCTGTCCTGACGCGGTCTTCGCCAACCTCGAGCCGACGCACAGGCGCGAAGGCATCGAGGCCCGACGCATCGACGTCGCCCGCGATCGCGATTTCGGAAAGAGGCCTTGCGCCGCCGAAATCCTCGGCTTCGAGCAGGGAAAGCATCACCTCGCGCCTCAGGTCGTCCCCCGAGGTTATCGCCCGCACCGCGACAGGCTGGTCGTCATCGAGGACAAAAAGCGATATGCAGTCCGCCCCCTTCAGGAGAACGAGACGCCTCACGCCGGCGCTCCCGCCGGAAAGCTGCGGCCACAGCCCCCGCAGCTCGCCGAGCGCGAGGACATCGACCTTCGTTACGTTGATCTTGGCCGCATCGAGCGCGTCGGCGATGTCGTCCGCGGCTCCCTCGGGAAGCGCCGCCGCGAGGACAGTGCGCCCCTCTTCCGTCTCGCGCACAGTCTCGCACGACACGGTGAGCGGCTCGTCGGGAAACGGGGAGACGGCGGCAAGAGACTCCGACGCCGTCTTGACCGGATCGTCCTCCGCGGTGACCCTGACCATCTTGACGACGAGACGAGACAAAGGCAAGGCCAGAACCGCTTCACCGGGGACAATCTCCGGTCCAAGCGGCCGCAATTCGCCGCCCTCGAAGGCGACGACCTGTATACTTTCGGCCATTTGAGCAGATTATATCAAAATATGGGGATTTTGGGAACGACCTCAAGCAGATGTTTCGTATAGTCGCTCTTGGGGTTCGAAAACACCTCTTCGGACGTTCCGGCGTCTACGAAAAGCCCCTTCTCCATCACGCAGACGTTGTCGCAGACATTCTTCACGACGGCGAGGTCGTGCGCAACGAGAAGAATCGAAAGCCCGAGATCGCGACGAAGGTCGCGAAGGAGGTTTAGAACGCGGGCCTGGACCGACACGTCGAGAGCCGAGACCGGCTCGTCGGCGATCAGCACCTTCGGCTGGCACGCAAGTGCGCGCGCAACCGAGACGCGCTGGCACTGGCCGCCGGAAAGCTCGCGCGGATACTGGTCGAGCACGGCCTTCGAGAGCCCCACGAGCGATACGAGCCCGCCGGCATCGTTCGCGCCCTTCAGGTCTACCGCCCCGCCCTTCGCCTTGCGCGTCGCATGGTGAAGTGTCTCGTCGAGCATCTGGCGGACGGTCATGCGGGGATTGAGCGACCCGACGGCATCCTGGAATATCATCTGGAGCCCGATCCCGGGAGCGATGTCGATCCTGCCGGACGACGGCTTCTCAAGCCCGACGAGCGTCTTCGCGATCGTTGACTTTCCCGACCCCGACTCGCCCACGATGCCGAGCATCTCGCCCTCGCCAAGCGAGAACGACACGCCCTTAACGGCCTCGAACGAGCCGTACTTCACGTGCAGATCGACGACTTCAAGCAGTTTGTTCATTTCAGGAGCCTCCGGCAGTGTGCGTCAAGTTCACGGCGGCGCTTCTCCGCCGACTCGACGGCGGCGGCTATGCGCGAGCGGTACAGATCGTGGTCGAGCCCGAGGCACGTGCCCTCGTGCTTCTTGAGGGCAACGGCGGCATCGGGGCTTTCGGCGTCAAGCTGTTCGAGGTGGTCGCGGACATCGTGGTACGCGTCGCGCCAGGGAGTCCCCGCCGCGACCTTCCTGAGCGCGACATCCGTCGCGAAGACGCCCGGCGTGAACGCGGCACGGCACGCCGCGGGGTCGACCTTCATGCCCTTCACGACCTTCGCGAGTATCCTCAGCGTCGTGCGCGTGATGTCGAGCCCCTTCATGTAGAGCCACTTGCAGTCCTGGAGGTCGCGGTTGTAGCCGCCGGGCATCGCGTGGAGAAGCGAGAGCGACGCCGTCTGCAGGCCGAGGACCTGGGCCGCCTTCGAGCGGACAAGCTCGAGGACGTCGGGGTTGAACTTCTGCGGCATGATCGACGAGCCCGTGCAGTACTCGCGCGGCAGGCGGAAGTACGCGAACTCGGGCATCGAGAAGAGGATCATGTCCTCGGCGAGGCGCGAGAGGACGGCCATGAGCTGTGCGAGCGACGAAAGGAGCGACGCCTCGCACTCGCCGCGCGCCATCGAAGCGCCGAAGCAGTTGTGGATCGTGCGCGAGAAGCCGAGGAGCTTCGTCGTGCGCGCGCGGTCGAGCGGCAGCGGCACGCCGTATCCGGCCGCGCTCCCCAGGGGATTCGCGTCGGCGAGCGCGTAGGCCGCCTCGAGGTTCGCGAGCTGGTCGAGCACCATCTCGGCGTGGCCTGTCGCCCACATCTCGACGGTCGACGGCATCGCGGGCTGAAGGTGCGTGCGACCGACGAGCGGAATCGCGCCGGCGCACCAGCCGAAGTAGCAGAGCTCCGCGGCAAGGGCGCCAAGCTCCCCCTCCGCGGCGAGGATCTCGTCCTTCATGTGGAGACGGACGTCGACGGCTACCTGGTCGTTGCGGCTGCGGCCCGTGTGTATCTTCTTGCCGAGGTCTCCGAGCTCCTCGGTAAGCAGGCGCTCGACGGCCATGTGAACATCCTGGTCGTCTTCGCGGATCGTGAACTTCCCCTTCTCCGCAAGCGCGGCGACGCGGCCGAGGGCCTTCCTGACCTTCGCGGCCTCGCTCTTCGCGACGACGGGGCGCTTCAGCCCCTTCATTTCGGAAAGCATCGTGACGTGCGCGGCGGTTCCCATGCAGTCCCACTTCGCAAGCGCGAGGTCCAGCACAGGATCGTCGCCGACCGTGTAGCGCAGTATGTCGGGATCCACCGTGGAGTCGGTGATCGTCTTCTTCGTCTTCATTCTTCGAGCACTCCTTTCAGTTTCTCGTCCGCCTCGTCTAAAAGCTTCACGAGGTCCTCGCGCGGAAGCTTGCACCTGGCAAGCTCGGCAAGGAACTTCGCGTATGCCTCGACGGCACCGTTCATCCTGTCTCCGTGCCCCTGCCCGAACAGCATGAGCGGCTGGATTTTGAGATAAGCGGCGAGCCGTACCGCTGGATCCTCCAAGACGAGCGCGATCGCGTCGCGGAACGAGCACGAGCGGTATCTCCCGCAGAACGGCGCCGAATGCAGCTCGGGATAGAGAAAGAGCCGCGACGCGAATGTCATGACGTCCGCCTTCGTCGCGACACCCGGCAGATGGACGCCCCTCATGAGCTTGAGGTAGTCTTCGTCCGTCTTCCCCGCGGCGTATTCGCCGCGCTCGCGCCATGCGGCGACCTCGGACTGGATATCCTCGACGCGCGTCACAGGGTCGGACTCGCGGAGCTTCTTCGTCACCCCCTCGTCGTCGAGATCGATGCCGTCGACGGCACGGTAGAACGCGCGTACTATCTCGAGGCGGAGCTTCCTCAGGTCGGCACCGGACGGGGACGGCAGATAGATGCGGGTGAACTTCTCCCCGCCGTCGCGCGTCGCGGGACGGGCGACTACGTCTGTCAGGTTGGTCCTCACGTCGCCGATGCGGATGATTATGCCGGCCTCGCGGAACTTGACCGGCTTCCTGTTCCCAGCGGCGTAGAGCCTGCGGCAGACATCGGAGGCGAACGACGCGACGGGCAGCTGGAAATCGCGGCGCATGTCGGCCGGGCAGTCGCCGTAGACCTGCACGAGGCCGTCAAGCTGCGTCACCGGCGCGGCCTTGAACCGGTCGATGATCTCGGCTTTCGTAAGAGCCGCAAGCAATATGGCTGCAATCAGAGTCAAGGGTTGTATTATACCAAAAAAAGGCGCGGCGAATGCGCCGCGCCTTCCTTTGACCGAAACGGTCGCGGTCTTACTTGACCTCGACTTCGGCGTTATGGGGCTTCGCCCCAAACCCCCTGCTGGGCGAAAGTACTAACGCGGGCCATCGGCCCGCCTCGCCCCGCAGGGGCAATGTCCCAATTTAGGGGGCGACGCCCGCCGGAGGCGGAAAACCGAGCGCATATCCCCCGAGCGATAGCGAGTCGCGAAGCGATGCTCTGGCAGGGGTGCAGATTTGCCGCCAAGCGAACTTGAGCGAAAACCGCCGCGCT
>Ga0256405_10011854_pt1 | contig 10979 bp, 8 predicted proteins | sample RumenRJG_02DNA_FD_189096 | JGI IMG/M metagenome (GOLD analysis project Ga0256405, IMG submission 189096) | Bovine rumen microbial communities from Lethbridge, Alberta, Canada - RJG_02 | ecosystem: Host-associated > Mammals > Digestive system > Stomach > Rumen | place: Canada: Alberta | collected...
TTTACGAGTGAGCAAATCACCTTCACCGGCAATGCTGTTGTTGCCGGCAGCCAAGGTCATCTAGGTTACTTTAGCGGTGTTGCAGACGGTAATTTCTGGGCGGAAACAGGCGCTGCACCGGATGCTACGACCGGTGTGATGCTAGAAGCACTAACTGGTTACTATCCGCGGGTTAACAGTGAAAAAGACGATCTTGTCACACCATCCAGCTATTATACCCATGCGGTCGTGAACAGAGATGGTGTTACAAAGGTCGCTCTGAGCGATCTTGTGACCCCGTCCGCCGAACCCGCGCCCGTGACCTACGTCGCGCAGATCGGCGATGTGAAATACGAGACGCTGGCCGAGGCTATTGAGCACGTTGGCAGTGGCGATACGATCACGATGATTGCCAACGAAGACAACGCGAAGGGTATGTCCGTTGCCGGAGGCAAGAACTTTACGATCGACTTCAACGGCAAGACCTATACCGTGTGTGCACCCGGCGCGGGGTCGACTGGAACAGAGACGCAGGCGTTCCAATTCTTGAAGGGTTCCACGATTACGCTGAAGAATGGCACGATTCGTATTGCTGAGGCTAATCGGAATTATGAGGGCGACCAAACCCCCATCAAGCGCATTATCAATAACTATGCAGATCTCACGTTGGACAACATGAAGATCTACACGGAGAATATCTATGGTAATGCGGCTGATCGGATGGAGCAGGCCGTCAACATGAATCACGGCAAAATGACCCTGAAGAGCGGCACGCAGATCATTGCCCCAGAACTGGAAGCTGGCGAGAACGACCATATCCTCACAGCCTATGACTGGTCGACGAACAGTGCCTATCCCAGCGGTTCTCACCTTGTGATTGAGGATGCGACGGTCAACGGAACGGTTGCGTTCGGTGCTTACTCAGATCAGCGTTTTGCTAGTACGTTGGAGATCACCGGCGGTACGTTCGGCGGTCTTGCGTTCGACGGTGTCCCTGAAAATGTGAAGCAGCACGTTACCATCACCGGCGGTACGTTTGGCAGCGATGTGAGCGCCTACGTTGCTGATGGCTACATCGCCACCGCCAACAGCGACAATACCTGGACCGTCGTTCCCTACGTCGCGCAGATCGGCGAGGGTGAAGGCGCTGTGAAGTATCTGACGCTCGAGGCTGCCATTGCGGCTGTGCCGGAGACCGGCGCCCAGACCACGATCAAGCTGCTGGCGGACAATGCCTCGACCGGCAGTACGATCAGAACCTCGGCTCCGTCCATCGAGGGCAACAAGAACGTGATTCTTAACCTTGACGGCAAGACGCTTATCGGCGCTCTGAACGTGAAGAACGGCGCTGCGCTGACGATCACGAACGGCACGCTGAAGAATGAGAACGAACAGGGCGTCAACGTCCATGCAATGAGCGGAACGACGAGCTTCACGCTCGACACCAAAGCAACGATCGACGCTAAATATGCGGTGATCCTGCGTGAGGCGGCGGCTGGCGCGACCTCCGCGATCAACATCAACGGTACGACGACCGGAAATATCTGGGTTATCGGCAACATCAAGGACGGCACGAACAGCATCAACATTGCCGGTACGGTCGGCAACGGAAGCAACGACAACGGCCTGGCGCTGCAGGGCAACGCGACCGCCACGATTGCGGGTACTGCCAAGATCAAGGCAAAGAACTCCGCCGTCGAAGTCCGCGCGGGCGTACTGAATGTTCAGAGCGGCGCTTCGCTCGAGGCGACGAGCTATCCCGCAACCACTGCGTCGAACGGCAACGGCACTTCCACTGAGGGTGCGGTCATCGCAGTTGCGCAGCACACGACCAAGCAGCCGATCACCGTGACCATCGACGGCGCGCGCCTCAAGGGCTATACCGGCCTCGCGATCTCTAACCCGGAGAAGAATACCGGTGATGAAACGATCTCTGTCAGCATGACGAACACGAACGTCGTTCTTAACAACGGCGGCACGAAGGAAGTCAGCTTCATCGCAGATGCGAACGGTGTTGGCGCCGAGACGCGCTACGGCGTGACCTGGGACGCGAACGACGCCATCAGCAAGATCGGTACGCCCGCGGGCTACAAGGTCAAGACGGTTGACACGATCTATATGATCGAGCCGATCGGTGAGGAACCCGCACTTGCTTCGATTGGAACCACGACCTATCCCACGCTTGCGGAGGCTGTCACTGCGGCTCAGAACGGAGATACCATCACGCTGCTGAATAAGAATGTTCTGAAAGCGACCGTTGAATTCAGCGGAAAGACGATCACGCTCGATCTCAATGGCAACAACATTGAGGCGACCGATCTGCGCGCGCTGCATATCAAGAGCGGCAGCGTTTCGATCATCGGCAGCGGCACGATCAAGACGACGCATGTTGAGGGTGCGAACTTCTCCTCTTCCAGTTCCGTTATCCGCGTCGGCGATAATGATACTACCGCTGCTGCGGCGTCGCTGACCATCGGCCCGCGCGTGACCGTCAGCTCGGAGCATTGCTATGGCGTGACCGTGTTCGGTAAGAATGTGGCGAACAACGCAGGCTATGGCCAGACGCTGGTCGTGAACGGCACTGTGTCCGTGACGGGCACCGCCTCCGCGATTTCCGGCAACGGCAACAAGGACAACAGCGCTGTTTCGACGACCATTAACGATGGCGCAACTGTGACTGCGAAGGCCGACTGCGCGATCTACCACCCGCAGGCGGGCAAGCTTGCCATCAACGGCGGTACGATCTCCGGCCCGACCGCGATCGAAATCAAGGCAGGCCAGGCGAACGTTGCCACATCCGAGGTTATCGTCACCGGTACCCCGGTCATTACTGCGACGGGTACTAAGAATCATGAGCCGAACAGCAACGGTCCGTCCACCTGCGGTTATGCGCTTGCGGCTGTCGAGAACAAGGACTATAAGGGCGGCGTTGCGATCAGCATCGCGAAGGGCGTCTTCACTCGCGGCGAAGTCGCAATCGAGGTTGACTCTCCAAGCACCAGCCATCCGACCATCTCCATCACCGGCGGTACGTTTTTCAACGACGTGAACAAATACTGTGCCAGCGGTTACGCTGCGGCTAAGCTGACAGCCAGCACGGCGCCCTCAGACGAGCAGGTTGGCTGGTACAAGGTTGGCGTAGTTGAGACGACGAAAGCGACCGCGACTTTGGATGGTATTACTGATTCGTCTTCTGCGCAAGAAGTCGTAGATGCAATTACAGCTCAGGTTAAAAGTGACACTGAATCCGTAAGCTTCAATGTTCAGACGTCCATCAAAGACGAAGAAGCTGATAAAACGCTGGATACGACGACGGAGAGCGCGGTTCAGCTCAAGAAGACTAAGGTAGAAACAGTTGAAACAAAGCAGACTGTTGTGACGGCCGGTAAGCTCGAAGGCGAGAAGAAGGCAATCGCTGCAGTTACACTGGATCAGATCAAGCCCGGCAAGCTTCAGGAAGTCTTGGAGAATGCGGTTGCGTCTGCCGGCGCGAAGTCCTCTCAGGTCCATACAGTCGACGTTGCGATCGTGAAGGACAGCGAAGCGGGTACACAGACCACTGACGCTATTTCTGGCAAGGTCACCAAACAGAGCTTCGAGATCCACGCCGAGGCAACAGCTTACGTGACAACCAACCCTGGAGCAGAAAATGAAACCACGGAGGCTGTCGGCAGCTACATCCTGCCCAACAGTGCACTGAAAGATGGTGCTAAGTGGAGTTTCAATCTGCCGGTGCATAAGGATCTGGTCAAGGATTGGGGCGTGAGTTTTGGTGACAACCGTTACACGACCCAGCTGAACCACATCGAGACCGATGAGACCACGGGCGAAGAAACGACGACCTCGAAGCGCCTTACGGTTACTGGTAACGCTACGGACGGATATTTCACTACCATTAGCGACAACAGCACCTACAGTACCTTTGAGTTGGTGGTGGATGATCTTGGTGGTACTGATCCCACCGTGACTCCGATGGGCAGCGCGAGCTATGGCGCTTCTCTGAATCTGGAGGACAAGGTTTCCATCAACTTCTATGTGACTGACGTGAAGGGCCCGTCTGGCAGTGCCGCGACTGCTGAGGAACTTGCAAACTTCAAGGTTGAGTACTCTACGGATGGGAATACCTATCGGACGCTTGCTAATGTGTTAACCAGCACTTCGACAAATAAGTTTGAATCGTTTGTTTCCTGTGCGGCTAAGGAGCTGGCTGACGAGGTATATATCAGAGTGTCCTATAACGATACGATAATCAAGGAAATTACCTACTCCCCGCAGATTTACTGCGAACGTCAGATCACGAAGAATGCGGACGCCAAGCTGGTGAGCCTGTGCTACGCTCTGCTGGAGTATGGTGCCTACGCGCAGACCAGATTCGACTACAATACGGGAGATCTGGCGAATGCGAACTACAATATCGACGCTGTTCCTGCGACTGAGGTTGACGCCGAGTACAACGTGGCGTACGGAAGTGGGACTGCTACTGGAATAGTGAGTGCAGGCGCTTCGTTGACCCTTGAATCCGCGACGCAGATCAATTTCTACTTCAATCATGACTCCGGCTACAATGCAAGCAACTATACGATCAGCGTTAAAGATGCAAACGGCGCTGCTGTTGCTGCAGAGAACTACACTGTTGAGGACTTGGGCAGCCAGTTCGCAGTCAGAGTCAAGGGCATTGCGGCGAAGAATCTCGATGAGGCGTATACTGTGACGCTGGATGAATCGCGCTCCGTGACGTACTCGGCGCTCTCCTACGCCTACCGCATGAGAAACGATTCGACCGAGTCCAACATCTGCAAGGCGCTGTTCAACTACTATCTTGCGGCGAACGCTTACTTTCCAACGACGACCAACTGAAACCCTTGAGAGGATCGCGGATACAGACCTTCGGGTCTGTACCCGCGGCTCCTGACATAAAACACGAAAGGAGATACCAGTTTTGAAAAAAGAATACATTCGTCCCGAACTCAATATCGTTGAGCTGGACAAGAGCGACATAATCATCACTTCCGGCTGCGGCGGTGGTGATAATGAAACCGGAGTTGATCCGTTATAATAGCCAATAACTTTTCATCGCAGCGTATTCAAAGGAGCGGCAGACGGCGAAGCCGTCTGCCGCTCTCGCAAAATCCAAAGGAGGGAACGGTACATGAAAACCATACCCGTCAACGCCACGGCTGCGGCAAAGCTTTGCGGCAGGCAGACGTCTGTGGCAGGGAAGCGATACCGCATGACGCGGCACTGCCTGCAAATACCCTGTGCGAACGGAACGCTGCTGTTTCACACGCTGACCGAGCGCTTGATCCTGCTGGAGAGCGAGAATGAGTGGGAAACGGAGCGGGACGCACTGATCGGGGACTGGTTTCTTGTGCCGGAGGATCATGACGAGAATGCGCACGCGGACAGCGTTCGCTGCGTTTTGCAGGCGCTTCACCCGCGCGCAAAGGGCGTGACGAAGTATACGATCCTGACGACCACAGAATGCAACGCACGATGCCGCTACTGTTATGAGATGGGTATGCGCCGCACGAGCATGTCACGCGAGACTGCGGCGGACGTGGCAGAGTATATCGTACGCCGTTCAGCCGGCCAGCGCGTCACGCTCCAGTGGTTCGGAGGCGAGCCGCTGTATCATAGCGAGAGTATCGACGTCATCTGTGCGCTGCTTCGCGCCCGCGGCGTGGCTTATCGCTCCACGATGACCAGCAACGGCTATTATCTGGATGCGGAGATGCTTCGCCGTGCTGTGGAGTGCTGGCACTTGAAAGCCGTTCAAATCACGTTGGACGGCACGAAAGAGGTCTATCAGCGCGTCAAGGCGTATATTGATGAAGACGGTAATTCTTATGAGCGCGTACTCGGAAACATCGCGCTCGCTCTGGATGCGGGCGTCGAGGTCTATATCCGGCTCAACGTGGACGGCAGAAATGCGAATGATATTATGAACCTCTGCGACGAGCTTGCCGAGCGTTTTCGAGGAATAAGGGGACTGTACGTCGCTCCGGCGCTGTTAGGGAATTACAATGGCTGCGTCGGTGCATTTACAAGCGATATGGACAAAGCGGAAAAATACTTGTCGATCATCAGAAAGGTCGATTCTCTTGGCTTTGCCAGACCGGAAACTGCTGTGATCGGGCAGAAAAGCAACGCTTGCAAGGCGGATAATGACGCCTGCGAGATCATCCTGCCTGATGGCGGAATCAGCAAATGTATGCACTATCTGGACAAAGATATCGTCGGCAGCATATACGGTGATAGCCTGGACATCGAAAAGGTCGGTAGCTGGAAAGAGGAAACACGGCTTCCGGATTGTTCGACTTGCCCGTTTTATCCGCGGTGCTATCTACTCAAAAAGTGCATCTCCACGCAAATGGGATGTTCAGAAGCGTCTCGAATGATACAGGTAGGACGAATTCAAGACCGCATTCTTGAAATGTACCGCTCATATGTCGATGAACAGGCACGAGAGGAGGAGAATGCGACATGAAGCGTGTGCTGTTAATCCTCTTGACCAGCTTGCTTGTTTTGTCCTTCTTCGCCTGTGAGGGCAAGAGGGAGGACCCGGTTGGCGAGTTACCCGAGCATCATGAGCAGATCAACGAAATCGAAACCATGCCGCAAGCGTTACAGGCAGCCGAAACGCAGACTTCGAATGAGAAGGAACTCGAAAAAACGGAGAAACAAGGGGAACATTTGACGACAGAGGCTCAGGATAATACATCTTCGTTTGTATTGCTGGATGAGCTGCGTACAGAAAATGAACTGCCAATTGACATACTCGATTAAACAACAAATCGGAGGCAATTATGAAAAAGATTATTGCGCTGCTGATGGCTGCAATGCTGATCAACAGCCTTGCTGTAACGGCATCCGCCGCATCCGCGAGTGAAAAGCAGACCGCCGACGCGCTGCATTCGCTGGGCCTGTTTCTCGGCACCGGCGACAACGCGGACGGCACGCCAAACTATGAGCTGGACGGCAACCTGACCCGCTCGCAAGCCGTTGTCCTGCTTGTCCGTATGCTGGGCAAGGAGAACGCGGCGACCAAGGGCAGCTATACACACCCGTTCAAGGATACGGCGAGCTGGTATGACAAACACGTTGGCTACGCCTACGCAAACAAGCTGACGAACGGCACGGGCACCGATACGTACAGCGGCGAAATGCAGACAAGTGCGCAGATGTTTACCACGTTCTGCCTGCGTGCGCTCGGGTACGATGATATGAGCGACAAGCCGGACTTCTCGTGGGATAAGGCGAGCGAAAAGGCGGAAGAGCTAGGTATCCATATCAATCTCACTGGTAGCTTTACCCGTGGTGAAGCGGTGGAGACATTCTGGAATGCGCTCAACACGAAGATGAAGGGCGTCAATTGGACGCTGGCAGAGAAGTTGGAATCGGATGGCGTTTTCTCCAAGACGGATTTTACAAAAGCAACAAAAATCAAACAGAGCGGAAATGAACTGTCAATGGATGAGTTAAGCGAATCAAATGGGGTGAGTTCCTCCTCTGGCGGATCTGGAGGCTCCAGCGGAGGAATGAGCGGTTCAACCAGCTCGGGGGGCGGTTCGTCCTCAAATGCCGGTTCAGGCAACACGTCAAACGCTGGAAACAGCACAACCACGGACACGAGCGATAATCAGACTCCTGAGTTAATCATTCAACCAGGAGAAAATGAAACGCCCATTGATGAACTATAAATGCGACGACAGCAAGGCCGCAAAGGCGGTACGTACGTAAAAACTAACGGCGTTATATAGCACCAGAGCCTCGGCGGTTTGAACCGCGCCCCGTCAAGAGGACAATGAAAAACTATAAAATTTTTCTCGGCTGGCAGCTGCGGCTGCCGGCCGCTTTTTACGCCGCGAGGTACTGCTCGTGCTTCTCCATCGGCGTCAGGACGCCGAGCTTGCGTTGCACCCGGCGCGTGTTGTAGTAGTGGATATAGCTCTCAATCATGCGGATCAGCTCCTGCTTGCTCTTAAACCGCCTGCCGTAGTAACGCTCACGCTTCAGAATGCCCCAAAAACCCTCCATCGGCCCATTGTCGATGCAGTGCGCCACACGGGACATGCTCTGCGTCATGCCAGCCTGTTCGAGCTTGTGGTGGAAGGTTCGGTTCGTATACTGGAAACCTCTGTCGCTGTGGAACAGCGGATGCGCGTCTGGATTGGCCTTCACTGCCTTGTCGAAGGTCTTGAACACCAGCGGATTGTCGTTGCGCTCGCTGATGACGTAGGCAACGATGCGCCTGTCATAGAGATCCAGGATAGCGCTGAGATAAATTTTGTGTACCTCAATGCCCTCGTACCACTTGAACTCCGTGACGTCGGTGAGCCATTTCTCGTCGGGCTTGTCCGCGTAGAACTGGCGGTTGAGCAGATTCTCGGCGATGTACTGTGGATTCTTTGCCAGCCTGGTGCAGCCGTGGCTGCTGTACTTGATGGTGGACTTGATGCCTCTGGCGCGGCAAATGCGAAGGACGCGCTTGTCATTGACGTGGATATCGTGATCGTGCCGCAGCTCGTCGTTGATGCGACGATAGCCCTTGTCCGGGCTTTCTATGTGGATCTGCTCCACCTTTTCGGCAAGCGCCTTGTTCTCCGCTGCCCTTGGGCTCAGCTTGCCAGACGCCCATTTATGATACCCCGAGCGCGAGACGTGCAGTAGCTTGCAGGCTTCGTCGATAGGGCCTCCGCTTTCCTCGTGATCCTCGCGTATCGCCTTGTAGATATGTCCCAGTCTCACTTGTCCAAGGCATCCCTCCTCACTACCTCGTCCAATTTTTTTAACAGGCGGTTCTCCCTTTCCGCGAGATACAGCTTGTGTTTGAGTTGCTCAATCTCAATCTGCGCCGCCTCCAGCTCCGTCCGCGGCGTCTGATCCTTCTTGCGCTTCCCGCGCCGGTCTTCCAAGCCTGCCTCGCCGAGCTCCTCGAACCGCAGCGTCCATGTCCGCACCTGCTGGTAGCTGACGTTGTATTTCAGCGCCATTTCTCCATAGTTACGCCCACTTTCCAGACACTCCTTGACAATTTGCAGCCGCTCTTCCTGCGTGGTGCTTCGTGCTTTCTTCATGTAGCTCCCACCCGATCCTTTTCTGGAGTTGAAGTCTCCATGAGCATTATACACCTTTATCCAGTCTTGGAGCTGCTTTTTTGAGCGTATTTTGTATTCTTTGCAGATTTCCAGCAGACTTCCTTTTCCGTGCAAGTACGCCAATACTGCTTCCGTTTTAAGCTTTGCTGAGTACGTCCGATTCCCTGTGCTCGGAAGAAGCCCCTCCACGCCTTCTGCCTCATATCGTTTGATCCAGCTTCGTATGCACGAATGCTCTACATTTGCAATTCGTCCCGCTTCGCAAACACCCATCTTGCCGCTGATACATAACAGCACCAGCCTTCGCTTCTCCTCATAGCTTACTTTTCCTTTTCCTGACATAGCAACGCTCCCTCCATAGGTGACAGTTTTGTTTTTCACTGTCTCCTATAGAGGGAGCATATCAGTTGCCGAGGCTCTGCGCATCTCAGTTATTCACTGGTAAGCGATAAATAAGTCGTCCCATTTACAGGGCCAAGACGTTATGCTGTAATAGCGTCAAGCCTGAGGGCGGATAGCAAACTTCCATAAACCATGATAGCATTGGCGTCAGTGTAAGTGTCGACACTTGCACTGACACCAATGTTTATAGCTCGATCTTGCCATGCTTTTCCTCGTACGCTTCAATCGCGTCGCGAATCAGGATCAGTATCTGCGCATTTGCGGAGCGGCCCTCATAGTCGGCAACGACGTGGAGCTTGTGCAGCATATCTTCCTCAATGCGGATGGAAAGACTCTTTACAGCCATAATAGCACCTCACAATAAATGCAGTATGGCTTTACTATAGGCTCGCCATGTGTTAAACTTGCCGATATGAATATAAAGTATATCTAATATATGTTTGCTAGAAGGCGAGAATATGGAACAACATCATTGCTGCGCGGTCATCGGGCAGCCTCCCATGCGATTCCCGTGGGGCTTTGACGAGGAGGACGAGGGCTGCAACGCTCTCAAGCTGGCGTTGGCGCAAAAAATCATGGAGCTGCGTCAGCAGAGCGTGACGCGTTTTGCCGTTGTTGCGGACTGCGGCGTCGGGCTGTACGCCGGGGAGATCGTCAACGCCCTGCGGCAATCGGACGACGACCTCATGCTCTTTGTCGTGACGCCGTACGAGGAGTAGGCGGCCAAGTGGGCGCCGTACCTGCGCGAGCGATACTTCCAGCTTCTCGCCGACTGCACCATCGTTGAGGCGGCGAGCCTGCGCTGGACGCCGGAGTGCGAATACGACGCCTACCGCAGAATCATCGACTATGCAGATTCGGTGCTGGCGGTTAACGACCCCACCACGGCAAAGAGCTGCGCCGTTGACCGCGCGATGGCATACGCGGCGGCGTGCGGGCTGCCTGTGACGCTGATATCACCCGTTGTGGAGCAATAAAACTGCAAATTGTAACAAGCATACCATTGTCAGTCCTGCAAAAGAATCTTTCGACCTGCTATTTCACATACTGAGACAAGCGAGTAATCAGCGCATTTTGTTTCAGTATTTGGAAAAGCGGAAAGAAAGTCTTTTAGTTTGATGACATTTCAGACATGGCATTTTTATCCAGCAATTCCAACCTAGCTGACACGCCAATTGCGCCGACCAGTCCCATCAGTCGCTTACAAGCACCTTTACGGGGCTTATGTCGTAACTTGATCAAGTCAAAAAATAATTTTGAGGAGCTTGATTCAAAATCGATATTGATCTAGACTGACAGTGTAATGAGTTTCGTGTTTTGCTGGTACTGCCGATGCTTTGCCAGTTGTTTAGTGTTACTCGCCGCTGGGCGGCGACCGTTTTCTTGCTTTTTGCGCTCGAAGCGCCCAATCTTACCAAAAAATGGTAGGATTGGGCGCTTTTGCGCTAGTAATCGGCAGTTATCAGTGCAATGCACGACCTGCAAAGAGACCAATGCGGA
>Ga0256405_10011855_pt1 | contig 10978 bp, 5 predicted proteins | sample RumenRJG_02DNA_FD_189096 | JGI IMG/M metagenome (GOLD analysis project Ga0256405, IMG submission 189096) | Bovine rumen microbial communities from Lethbridge, Alberta, Canada - RJG_02 | ecosystem: Host-associated > Mammals > Digestive system > Stomach > Rumen | place: Canada: Alberta | collected...
TCCCGTCTTGATGGCAATGCCGTTTTGGCTCTCATCGCCTTTCAGTTCGACGATGCCGTTTTCATCGATTCGCCAAAGGCCCTGACAGGAGGCATCGGCAGGAGATACGATCACAGCCGGATCGTTCGGACTGCCGATCGGACGCCTGGAAGGATGCCTGAAACGGCGCACGAAAAAGTCATTGAAGCTCTTCCAGTTCTCCTTGTCTTCGTACAGATCTTCCTTTAAGCCGAACTCCTCATTGGCCAGAGCGATCTGATAGTATTCTTCGTTCCAGGAAGCTTCACTGTCCAGAAATAAACCCATCTGCTTCACCAGTTTCCTGAACCAGCCGGCGATCGGCTCATGGTAGATCAGCGAATTATGGAAGTAGCCCTTATCCTCGAGCTGCTTCAAAGGCTGGTCAAAAAAGAAATACATGAAACCCATCCCCTGATCCAGACGCATGTACAAAGAGCTGTACTCTTTTGACGGGCAGATCAGCCACGGCATGCATCCATCCAGCCGGTCGATAAGGGAAAACAGATCTTCCGTTTGAAAGATCGGGTTGGAGTCGGTATTGGGATTTGCCTTGCGGGCAAGGGCGATCGAATCGTCCATCATTTCTTTCAGCTTTTCATCCTTAAGCAGTTCAATCAGTTCCAGGGTGATCGGCCGATGTTTCACATCCTTTTTCATATCAGTGTCTTACATTATGCCTTCTTAATGCAAAAAACACAATGAATTTGCATAAAAAAGGAGACATGCTCAGCATGTCTCCTCATAAAGCTTATTCGGCTTCTTCCTGTTCGTCCACAGTTTCCTCTGCTTCGTTTGCATCAATGTCAGCGTCTTCATCATATTCGCCGAGCATCTCGCTAGGCAGAGAAGCTTCCTCTTGCGCGGCAAGAAGCTTTTCTTCTCTGATCTCATCGAGTTCTTCTGCCCTTTCGAGAACCAGTTTCGTCGTTTCTCTTTCGAACTTCGAACCGGTTCCGGCCGGGATCAGCTTACCGATAATGACGTTTTCCTTGATACCGAAGAGGTTATCGACTTTGCCGTTGACGGCAGCGTCGGTAAGAACTTTGGTCGTCTCCTGGAAGGATGCGGCCGATAAGAAGGAATCTGTCTCAACAGAAGACTTGGAGATACCCAGAAGCAGCGGTTCAAACTTCGCCGGCTGCTTGCCGGATAACAGGAGTTCCGTATTGAGGTCGTTGATCTTCTTGAGAGAGATCGTCTGACCGGCACAGAGTTCGCTTCCGCCCGGTTCAACGACGATGACCTTCTTAAGCATCTGCTTGATGATAACTTCAACGTGCTTATCGGAGATGTCGATACCGGTAACGGCGTAGACCTTCTTGACTTCCTTTAAGATGTAATTCTGTACAGCCTGTACACCGGCGATCGACAGCAGTTCCTTCGGATCCACATTGCCTTCCGTCAGTTTTGCACCGGCTCTGACTTCTGCACCGACCTTGACCCAGGCTCTGATGGTAGAAGAGATACCGCACTTGTGAGCGATGGACTCTTTATCATTGGAGACCTCGACGATCCATGAGTGATCTTCCAGTTCTTCCACCTTGGTCACTTCACCGGCGATCTTGGAGATGACCGACGGATGTTTCGGGCAGCGTGCTTCAAACAGTTCTTCGACACGCGGCAGACCCTGTGTAATATCATCATCTGCGTTTGCGACACCACCGGAGTGGAATGTACGCATGGTCAGCTGAGTACCAGGTTCACCGATGGACTGCGCTGCCATAATACCGATGGCCTCACCGGATTCGACCAGCTTACCGGTCGCCATGTTACGGCCATAGCACTTGCGGCAGATACCGTCTTTGCACTTACAAGTAAAGGAGTTACGGATATTCATGCCTTTGTAACCGGCGGCAATGATCTTGTCGGCGATCGCCTCATCAATGAATTCATCTTCATCGACGATGATCTCGCCTGTTGCAGGATCAGCCAGCTGTTCCTTGGCATAACGTCCTACGATCCTGTCGTAGAATTTTTCAATTGTCGAGTTGTCCTTTGTATCGATGATATCTTCAACATAGTAACCCTGATCGGTATGGCAGTCTTCTTCCATAACCATGACATCCTGAGCGACATCGACCAGTCTTCTGGTCAGATAGCCTGATTCAGCTGTCTTCAGGGCCGTATCGGTCAGACCTTTACGGACACCGTGTGTTGAAATAAAGAATTCGGATACATTCAGACCCTCACGGAAGGAAGAATAGATCGGGACTTCGATGATCGAAGGCTGATATTCTTTCTTCGACTTGGACTGTGTCGGTCTTCCCATCAGACCACGCATACCGGCCAGCTGGGTAAAGTTCGACTTGTTACCACGGGCACCGGATACGGATGACATGTTGATCGGCGACTTACGAGGCAGATTGTTCATGACATCATCACCGATGGCGTTGGTCGCATCAGCCCAAAGCTTGGAGAAGTGCTTTTCCCATTCAGGCAGGGTCAGCTGACCTCTCTTCAGCAGATTCTGTAATACATCGGCCTTGGCCTTTGCTTCATCAACGAACTTCTGCTTGTGCGGAGCGACGTTGATATCAGACAGTGAGATCGTCATACCGGCAACGGTAGAGTACTCAAAGCCCAGGTCTTTGATCGCATCCAGAACCTGAGAGGAACCTTCGGTCTTGTACTTCGCGAAGACTTCCGCGATGACCTTGGAAAGGCTCTTCTTGGTGAATTCCGGTGCGATCGCTTTTTCCTTGATGAACTTCCTGATATCGGTACCGAAATCACAGAAGCTGGACTCCGGTGTGTGTCTGAGCGAATCACCCTTGACTTCGTTGATGTAAGGGAAATCAGCCGGGAACTTGTCGTTGAAGATCAGTTTACCGATCGTCGTGACAAGATACTTATCAAGCTGTTCTTCAGTGAAACTTGTCTTGTTTAAAGCGCGGGCCGGGATGGCAACACGCGTATGCAGGTGGACTTCCTTGTTCTGGTAAGCCATCAGTGCTTCGTTGAAATCCTTATAGACGTGACCTTCGTTGTCACCGAACCTTCTCCACATTGCGGCAGTTTCCTTGTCGCCCAGTGCTTCGATGGCATCGGCCTTCTCATAGAATTCTTCCGCAGTTTCTTCCATATTCAGATAGAAGTTACCGAGGACCATATCCTGGGAAGGAGTAACGATCGGTTTACCATCCTTAGGACCGAGGATGTTGTTGGAAGCCATCATCAGGATCTCTGCTTCCGCCCTTGCTTCTTCCGACAGAGGAAGGTGAACGGCCATCTGGTCACCATCGAAGTCGGCGTTGAAGGCTGTACATACGAGTGGATGCAGTCTTATCGCTCTTCCTTCGACGAGTTTTGGCTTGAAGGCCTGGATACCCAGTCTGTGTAATGTAGGAGCACGGTTCAGGAAGACAGGATGGTTGTCCATCAGTTCTTCAAGAACATCCCAGATCGCCGGATCAAATCTCTCGATCATCTTCTCGGCAAACTTGGAGGATTGCGCGATCTTCTGATTTACGAGTTCATTGATGACGAACGGTTTGTAAAGCTGAATGGCCATTTCTCTAGGAATACCGCACTGGTACATCTTGAGATCCGGTCCGACAGCGATAACCGATCTTCCGGAGAAGTCGACACGCTTACCTAAGAGGTTCTGTCTGAAACGGCCCTGCTTACCCTTTAAGGAGTGAGACAGAGACTTTAACGGACGGTTGGCGGAACCCTTGACCGGGTTGCCTCTTCTGCCGTTATCGATCAGAGCATCGACTGCTTCCTGAAGCATACGCTTTTCGTTCTGGACGATGATACTCGGCGTGCCGATCTCCAGTAACTTCTTCAAACGGTTGTTACGGGTGATGACTCTTCTGTACAGATCGTTCAGATCGGAAGTCGCAAACCTGCCACCGTCCAGCTGAAGCATCGGCCTCAGATCCGGCGGTATGACAGGAAGTACGGTCAAGACCATCCATTCAGGCTTGTTCTCGGAATCGACGAAAGCGTTGATCGTTTCCAGTCTCTTGATCAGCTTCTTGCGCTTGTCGCCCTGAGCCTTTTCAAGTTCCTTGACGATATCTTTCTTTTCCTTGAGGACATCGACCTGTTCCAGTAAGGTCTTGATTGCTTCGGCACCTGTCTGTGCCTTGAAAGCATCCTTGCCGTACAGAGCTTCGTAATTTCTTACTTCCAGCTCTGACAGAGGCTGCTTGTATTCCAGATCCGTATTACCCGGATCGGTAACGATCCATGTAACGAAGTAGACGACTTCTTCCAGGATCTTTGGTGAAACATTGAGTACGAGACCCATTCTGGAAGGGATACCCTTCAGATACCAGATATGGGCAACCGGAGCAGCCAGGGCGATATGGCCCATGCGCTCTCTACGTACACTTGATTTGGTGATCTCAACACCGCAGCGGTCACATACGACACCTTTGTAACGTACTTTCTTGTACTTGCCGCAGTAACACTCCCAGTCCTTGGTCGGGCCGAATATCCTTTCACAGAATAAGCCGTCCCTTTCCGGTTTCTGGCTGCGATAGTTGATCGTCTCAGGCTTGGTGACCTCACCATGAGACCATTCCAGGATTCTTTCCGGAGATGCTAAACCGACTTTGATTGCTTCAAATTTGTTCTTTGCCATGTCTATACCTCCTCTTCATCCATTCCCAGACCCATGATCGCTTCCGGAGCCTCTTCCTCATCGATGCTGTCTCTGACTTCGAGGCCTTCGGTATCTTCTACGAGAGTCGCGTTGCTTGCCTTTTCGACATCGCGGTCGTCCTCATCGCTTCTGGAGATACTGACTTCATTGCCCTCGGCGTCCAGCATTCTGACATCCAGAGCCAAAGCCTGTAATTCGTTCTTGAGGACGTTGAAGGATTCCGGAATACCCGGTTCAGGGATTCTCTTACCCTTGATGATGGCATCGTAGGTCTTGGTACGGCCGTTGATATCATCGGACTTGACGGTAAGGATCTCTTCCAGAGTATGTGCGGCACCATAGGCTTCCAGAGCCCAGACTTCCATTTCACCGAATCTCTGACCACCGTTCTGCGCTTTACCGCCTAATGGCTGCTGCGTTACCAGTGAGTAAGGACCGGTTGCACGGGCATGGAGCTTATCGTCGACCATGTGTGCCAGCTTGATCATGTACATGACACCGACAGCGATTCTTTCATCGTAAGGTTCACCGGTCTTGCCGTCTCTTAAGACGATCTTGCCGTCCATGGACGTACCGGCTTCTTTCATGATCTCTGTCAGTTCTTCGTTGGTGATTCCGTCGAAGACCGGTGTCGCAAACTTGACGGTCTTGCCCGTCTTTTCGCTCAACGTCTTGGCAGCCATACCTAAATGGATCTCCAGGACCTGACCGATATTCATACGTGAAGGGACACCGAACGGATTCAGCATGATATCCACAGGGGTTCCATCCGGCATAAACGGCATATCCTCGATCGGTAAGATCTTGGAAATGACGCCCTTATTACCGTGACGTCCGGCCATCTTATCGCCTTCGGAAATCTTACGTTTCTGAACGACGTAGACCTTGATGACTTCCGTGACACCCGGGCCCAGTTCGTAGCCTTCAGAACGTTTGAAGATTCTGATGGACTGAACGATACCGGCACCGCCGTGCGGAACTCTGAGTGAATTATCTCTGACTTCGTGTGATTTCTCACCGAAGATCGCCAATAACAGTTTTTCTTCCGGTGAAGCATCGGACTGTCCTTTCGGCGTAACCTTACCTACAAGGATATCGCCTTCCTTGACTTCCGCACCGACCATGACGATACCTCTGGAATCCAGGTTGCGGCAAGCGCCTTCCTGAACGTTCGGGATATCTCTGGTGATTTCTTCTTCACCGAGTTTTGTCTTTCTCTTTTCGATCGAATATTCATCGATGTGAATTGAGGTATAGACATCATCTTTGACCATTCTCTCGGACATGATGATGGCATCTTCGTAGTTGTAACCGTGCCATGTCATGAACGCGATGGTGACATTCTGTCCTAATGCCAGTTCGCCATCATCCATGGAAGGACCATCGGCGATGATATCGCCAGGTTTGACTGTATCGCCATCTTCCACGATCGGACGATGGTTGATGCAGGTACCGGCATTGGAACGGGCAAACTTCTCGAGTCTGTATTCGTGTTCAACGCCGTCCTTGGAGGTGACGACGATGCGGTTGGCATCGACATAAGTGACCGTACCCTCATCGTTGCAGATCAGGCCTGTACCGGAGTCTTTCGCGATCTTCGGTTCAATACCTGTTCCGACGTATGGAGCATGCGGCCTTAAAAGCGGAACCGCCTGTCTTTGCATGTTGGCGCCCATTAAGGCACGGGAAGCATCATCGTTCTCTAAGAACGGGATACATGCAGCAGCGACAGAAACGATCTGCTTCGGGGAAACGTCTGCCAGTTCAACGACGGACTTGTTGACCAATACGGTTTCACCGGCTTTTCTGGCAACGACCTGATCGTTGATCAGCTTGCCGCCGACGACTTCGTTGGCCTGGGCGATGATGTAGTCATTCTCATCATCAGCGGAAAGATAAATGTAATCTTCCGACACATTGCCCTTGGCGTCGACCTTGCGGTATGGCGTCTGAATGAAGCCATATTCATTGATCTTGGCATAGGTTGTTAAGTAGGAAATCAGACCGATGTTCTGACCTTCCGGGGTCTCGATCGGACAGATCCTGCCGTAGTGAGAGTTGTGAACGTCACGGACTTCAAAGCCGGCTCTTTCTCTGGTCAGACCGCCCGGGCCCAATGCAGAGATACGGCGCTTGTTGGTTAACTCAGCCAGAGGGTTCTGCTGGTCCATGAACTGGGAAAGCTGCGAAGAAGAGAAGAATTCTCTGATCGCACCGGATAACGGACGGTTGTTGGTGAGTGTCTTCGGAGTTGCGTTTTCGATCTCCGTGATGGACATCTTTTCCTTGACCGCCTTTTCCATTCTGGAAAGACCGATACGGAACTGGTTCTGAATGAGTTCGCCGACTGTCCTGATTCTACGGTTGCCCAGCATATCGATATCATCGGTGGAACCGACGCCGTCGAGCAGCGTGAACATATAGTTGTAGAATGCCAGCATATCGGACATCGTGATGCACTTCTTGTTGTTGAGCGGATCGATACCGATCAGTCTGATCTTGGCGTTTTCATCGCTCGGGTTGCAGATATTGACGACCTGGCAAGCCGTACCGACTAACCAAGCGGAAATCTTTTCACCCTGATCGACTCTGGCCTTGATCGCCGCTTCCTTGTCGGACATCAGCATGTAGCTGTCATGATCCGGCAGGTAGTAAGGCATTGCCTGTTCGTCATCGACGGTCACATCGTTGCCGTTCTTGTCCGTCAGTCTGCCTAATACGAATAATCTCTGGCCATAGTCCATGACCGCCGAGAAATTCTCGGAAGTGAGCGGAACTTCCTTGGCAATGATGCCGCTGTAGACTCTGATCGTCGAGATCTCTTTCGCGATCTTCTTGACATCATCGAGCGTCAGGACCGTACCCATGAAATAGGTCTTGTCCTTGAGATCGATGTCGTTGGCCAGAACTCTGCCGTTCAAAGCCAGCTTGTCGTCGCTGGAGACTTCAACGATGGTCGGATGTGAGAAGATGTGTCTGAACGGGAAGGCCTCAACATGAGTACCCTTGACCAGTTCTTCTCTTAAAACGTTTCTCTCCGCCTTCTCGATCCTGGTACCTGCCTTATAGAGCAGACTTCCATCTGCCTTATAAAGATCCTGTGCCAGAACGTGATGTTCAATACGGTCGATAACGTTGAGTTTCTTTCCTAATTTATATCTGCCTGCAGGGGTCAGATCGTACTTCTTCTGATCGAAGAACTTCGCATTCATCAGGTTGGCAGCACCTTCGACGGTCGGAACTTCATCCTGCTTCTGGTTCTTGTGCATTTCCAGTAAAGCAGCGTCCATCGTCTTGGTCTTATCAGCCTGCAGAGTATTGCTGATCTCTTCGTAAGCACCCAGGAAAGATGTATAGATGGCTTCATAGATGTTTAAGAATTCACGGTCATCATTCTGATTGATCAGATCTTCGTAAACTTCCAAACCCATCGCCTTTAAGAACGTCTTGACCTTTTCCAGATCAAAACCGTCTTCGCCTCTTTCGAGGTTGAGCGAGAAGCCGATACACTTCAAAAGAATAGTCGATAAGATCTTACGCTTTCTGTCGACCGACATGTTCATGATGCGGCCTAAAGCGTTCTTCTTATCATCCGTCAGGAATTCCAGCCATGTACCACGGGATGGGATCAGTTCTCCGCTGAAAGCTTCCTTTCCGGTCTTGTCGTCGGTCTGCGTATCAAAATAAGCGCCAGGTGACCTGACGATCTGGGAAACGATAACTCTCTCAGCTCCATTAATGATAAAAGTGCCGGTCGGCGTCATCATCGGGAAATCGCCTAAAAAGACTTCTTCCTTCTTGGTGATGACTTCACCGGTATCTTCATCGATGATCTCCAACTCCATGTTGGCTTTTAATGGCGCACGATAATCTTCCTCACGATATTTTGTTTCGGCAACCGAGAACTTCGGCTCACCGAATTCAAAATTCAGCAATTTCAAGCGGATGTTTCCGCTATAGTTCTGAATCGGATAGATGTCATCAAACACTTCTTTGATTCCTTCTTTGGTAAACCATTTGAAGGAATCTGTCTGTACCTCTACTAAGTTAGGCAGTTCAAGATTACCACTAACCTTTGAATAGTCACGGCGAGTAGAATGCCTACCCGATTCCACGATCTTGTATGTTTGTTTCATTTGCGCCGTCCTTTCAAATAATTATGTACTCGGTATGGCTAAAAGCAGTCCAGGACATAATAACCGCTGTCTCTTTCAATGATCTTTACCGTACCGAAAAGTGTTTCAAGTTTCGCTATGGATGACTTTGCTCCCTGAGCTTTGCGGATCACAATGTAGAGATGACCGCCCTCATTCAGCATGAACGCAGACTTCTCATACAGACCGTACACGACCGCCTTACCCGCCCTGATCGGCGGGTTAAGGACGATCGTATCGTATTTATGATCAAGCTTGGTAATATCATCACACAGATGAACTTTAATATCTGTCTTGTTGTTAGCACCATTCAGGATGGAGAGCTCAACAGCCCTCGGATTGACCTCTGCCATTTCGACCTCGGTTTCCGGATGGAAACGTTTCAGGACGATCCCGATGGGACCATACCCCGAACCCAGGTCCAGCAGCGTCTTTCCCAGATCCTTTGAATAGATGCTTCTGATCAGGATATAACTACCGTAATCGACATTGTCTTTCGAGAAAACGCCGTTGTCGGTAGTGAAACGGAAAACCTCATTATCGAAATAATACGTGAATTCTTTTCTTTCAGAACTCAGATCGCTATTATCCGTATAATAATGGTTCATTACCTAATTATTTGATTTCGACGGTAGCTCCTGCATCCATTAACTGCTTCTTGATGTCTTCAGCTTCTTCCGGGCTGATGTTTTCCTTAATTGGGCTCGGGCACTTGTCAACTAAACCCTTAGCTTCAACTAAGCCTAAACCGGTGATAGCCTTGACAACCTTGATAACGCCAGTCTTTGCTTCACCAAAGTTAGTAAGAATAACAGAAACGGAAGTCGGGCCCTGAGGTGCTTCTTCAGCCGGAGCAGCAGCAACTGCAACCGGAGCAGCAGCGGTGACACCGAATTTTTCTTCGATCGCTTTTACTAAATCGTTTAACTCTAAGATGCTTGCTTCTTCCAAGTAAGCTAAGATATCATCATGTGATAATTTTGCCATTGTAAATTTTTTCTCCTTTTTCTTCTAAATTTAAATTTTCAAATTATGCAGCGGCTTCTGCTTCAGCCGGTGCTGCTTCTGCTGCAGGTGCAGCTTCTTCTGCCGCAGGGGCAGGTGTTCCAGCCTCCTTAGCTTCGGCAACAGCCTTGACGACTCTTGCGAATGAGCTTACAGGTGACTGCAGACAGCTCAGTAACATAGAGAGCATGCCATCACGGTTAGGCAGTAATGATAACTCTTTGATTGTAGCTTCATCGACAACCTTGCCTTCGACGATACCCTTCTTAAGTACCAGAGCTTTGTGTTTCTTCGCGAACTTAGCAAGTACTCTTGCCGGGGCAGTTGCATCTTCGGAGAATGCGAATGCATTCGGACCTTTCAGAGCGTCTTTGAGATCTTCAAATCCGCAGTCATCACATGCTCTTTCGACCATGGTGTTCTTGTAGACTTTGAAGTCGACTCCTTCTTCTCTGAGGCCACGTCTCAATTCTGTAACTTCGGCAACTGTAAGGCCGCGATACTCACAGACCAGTGTTGACTGAGAATCTTTGATCTTCTTGGTGATCTCCTCAACGACTGCCTGCTTGTTACTTAATACAGCTTGATTCATATTTCCTCTTTCTAACACCCATATACTCATAAAATAAAACCTGTATCCAATAGACACAGGTTAAAAATCATCTTCTGATCAACCTCGGTAACATGATTAAGGGATAGCCCCGTTACTGTCTATGGTATATCGATGCTCGATTATTTTATCTCATTTCGATATAGAAATCAAGGTTTTCTTTTGATATAAGCCTTATTTTATCCTACTTTTTCATGAATAATCGGGATCAGAGACAGAATGATCAAAAAGGAGCCGATCACCGTCAAGAGGGGAAGTTCATAGTGATAAAGGAGATTGGAAAACAACAGCGAAGTAATCGGCTCCAGGGTAGAGATAAATGCAGCAACAGTGCTTCCAAGACCGGCAATACCTTTGATCAGAAAGAGATTCCCTAACAGCAGCATGACACCGGCAAGGATCAGATACGGTAGTGGTTCTGCGTTTGTAAAGGAAGAAGAAAGATCTCCTCCATTTAATAAAAGAGTAAGCACAGTTGCGGTAAGGAAGATGTAGAAGCTTTTTGTATTGGGATCCGCATTCTGTATCAAGCTGTGATCAACGATGCTCAAACAGCAAGCATAGGAGACCGCGGAA
>Ga0256405_10011856_pt1 | contig 10977 bp, 9 predicted proteins | sample RumenRJG_02DNA_FD_189096 | JGI IMG/M metagenome (GOLD analysis project Ga0256405, IMG submission 189096) | Bovine rumen microbial communities from Lethbridge, Alberta, Canada - RJG_02 | ecosystem: Host-associated > Mammals > Digestive system > Stomach > Rumen | place: Canada: Alberta | collected...
AGGAGCACAAAAGAAATTCGGGCGTCCGTACGGATAGCAGGGTCACGGTGGAGGCAGCCCCGCGCGCAAGGACTACAGACTTCGGCAAAGGCGGTGTTGCCGCAGACATCTTCGGGCACAGGGCACACAAGGTTGGCTACGGAAAAGTGGGTAAGGCAATGAGGCAAGAGAAATCGCATCTTACGCGGTAATGGTAGGGGGCTATTTAGCAGAAGGAGCCACCGATTTTATACTACGGCTGAACGCAGAGGAACAGCTATGAAAAAGGGCATATAAAATAATAAACACAACCCTGAGCGTAGCGAAGACCTTATTGGGGAGAAAAAAGAAAAATGTACAATGAAAAGACTAATAAAAACCGCCACGCTTCGGGTGAGGCGTGGCGGGGATGTGAAACATCCAATGTAATTAGACATTCAATAAGCGCTCGGGCCAATCGACTTGGTGGGTGCTCGTATTGTAGCAACGCCATCCTTTCCCAAATAACCAACCTTTGTACGTGGTATACTTGAACCGCGGACGTGTTCTGCGCTCCTCAATGAAGTCCATCTGGTCATAAGTCAGATGTGACAGATCCATTGAACGATTTTGTGCAGCTTGTCGTACTACTTTGAACCTCTCGCGGACAGCCAGTTCATTAACGCTTTCCGGCGTAAGCCGATCACCATGAACAGACGTGTAACGCCGGTCACTCCATCGACGATAGTTATAACACGTGCGATACTTGCGTGAGATCTTACCCGAGATAAAATCAACGGGGTCTAAAAATCCAACCTTACCCATTGTTGCCTCCTTCCTCTGCATGGTACAACTTATGGAATACATAGCCCGTAAGGGTTTTGTATTTCTGTTGTTTCTTCCACTCTGCTTTCAGTTCCGCTTTGCGCGTAGTGTCTGCCAGAGTAGTCTTAACTAAGGCATGGATAGTGGCGAACTTCTCTTGCGCTTGTCGCTGTCCCTCCGACGGAGGGTCGTTGGTTACAGGATGCTTGAGACGGACACCGATGATTTGCTCATCAAACTTGCGAACCTTGGTATAAACCTTATCGGTTTTCGCATACTTACCTCTCATAGTATCGAGGTGAGTAAAGGCTTCTAATTTAGCCATTGTGTCCCAGAGATTTCTTTACTTCCGCTCCAGGGTCGGAAGGAAAACATAAATAATCTTAGTTTGGTTTTTAGGTTTAACGGCATATATGTTAGAAAGTATCAGTTTAGGTTATGTTTTGATGGTACCTCTAACAGGCTGTTAATACCTTTTATGCTTGAGATACTATGCAAGCGGACATAGTGCCATTGCAGTACAAGACTTGCGGCAAAAGGAGTCGAACTAATGTTTCATAGGCTATAGACGATTACGAACAATCGTGAAGTTTTAAGGGTTATTTTTTGTTTAGTGTATTATCCAGTTGCTCCAATAAGAGATATAGTGACGACGAAGGATGTGCATAAGATTTAAGCGCTTTTGCACGGACTATTGCTTTGTCTCTATTATGCCAAAGGAAACTCTGTTGGGGGAAGGTCAGTGTACCCTTTGTGTAATGTTTCCATATAGCATCTGAATTTTTAAGTTCTCTAATAACTGCATCTGAAGAGAGCGGCATTGAGCAATCCGTTTCATGAAGCAAGAACCAAAACTCAATACAAGGATTGGACAAAAGCAATGTAGCTTTGCATTGATTAAAACGCTGATTCACCTCATTCACATCCATATCATACATAAGGAACGAGGTTACTTTGTCGTATTTATCCATTTTTAACTGATCCACATACTTATTGATGAGTTGTTGCGAAACCTGTTGTCCTGCGACTTTAGAGACGACGCGAATAGGTGAATGGAAAGTATTACGCAGGAAGTCCACGTAATTCCTTTCCGTTTCACCCTCGCAGATGACAAGGAAGGCTTCTTTAAGCGATCGCCGCGGTTGTTTAATTCGCTTAGTAGCCATGATTATTCCTCCTCTCCTTTCATCAATTGTCTCAAAGTCGATGCCGACGATGTTACATACGGGATTGCATCGAAACGTCCTTGGATATATCCCTTTTCGGCATCCATCGTGTCGCGAAAATCGCGGAAATCATACAAGGAGTAAACCTCAGTTGCTCCATCCGCTTTCTTGTTAACAAAGATAATCTGATCCTTGCGGAAACGATCCATGTCAATAAGGTTGGTGTTATGGGATGTAAAGAGCAACTGCGACTGCGGGGATGCGTGTACAAGGTCGATCAGGAAATCTGCTAATAATGTATGCAACTGACGGTCGAACTCATCCAGCATGAGCGATTTGTTGTTACTTACAACATCCAACATCCGGTTGAGGATTGCGAATAGACGTTGCGTACCATCGGACTCGTCACGCTCCATATCAAACTGGATGGATGGGTCGATCTTGTGGCAGGTCTTGAAATCGATTGCATCCACAGTGCGTAATTCAAGAGAAACGCCCTGGTCGTCATGTCCAACGGCAACAGGTTGTGTGACCTTCTTGTGGCGAAGTTTGATATCACAGATGTCGCTGTCACAAATCTCCAATGCCTTTAGAATCACTTTCTTGTATTTGTTGAAGTTGTACTCAATGCTTGTGCTGTTGAGCGAAACGAGATCAAGCAAGAAGGTATTCAGAAAGAAACGATATATGGTTTTCGCCAACTCACGGTTCATGGAACTTGCGCGTGAGAGAAACAAGTTCTTGTTGCTGGTCGCAAGAGCCACATCTTTCGGACGCTCCAAGACCTTTGTCCCAAAGGTATATTCTGTGCCTTTGCGTTCGAAAACCTTTGCCTTGCGTCCATTAGGGTAATAGTACAGCGACTCTTCCAATATTTCAGTGGGCGTCAGTGTGTATTCGTATTCATATTCGATGCCTTCGCACACGAAGTCGATATAGAAACGGCTCGGCTTATCTTGCCATCCGTCGAACTTGAACGGTTGGAAGTTAAAGCGTGTGTTTTCATTGTGCTGATGAGATTCCAAAATCATCATACAGCAGAACTTGATAGCGCGAATAATGCTTGATTTACCCGAAGCGTTCGGTCCAAAGAGACCGATGGTCTTCAGGATTTTTTGTCCATTCCACTCAATAAGGTTGTCCTTTAGCATTTTCGCCTGATTGGTGTTGATGTTTCCGGCTCGGAAGTCCAAGCGGATTTTGTTTTTGATGGAGAAAAAGTTCTCCAGTTCAATTGCCAGTAACATAAGTGTGGTCTTTTAGGTTGGTTTATGTATTCATTTATTATTTCGTTCTTGTGTGCCCACTATGTTATAATTATATATAAGGTGTGGGGGTCTTTTGCCTATTTAAAGGGCATTCAAATGACGGCTAAATTCTATTTCAAGTGCCGTATTTGAAAAATTTTTGCAAAATTACAACTTATTTTTGAATTGTGCAAATATTTTTGAAGAAAAATGCACTTTTTTGTAAAATTTTTGCAAATTTGGCATATAAATTCGATTTTTTGAGGTGTTTTGAAGCGTTCTGATAAGAAAAAAGAAAACTCTCACATATAAGATGCGAGAGTTATTGATTGTGATGTAACTGTTTTCCAAAAAGAGACAAAGATGTGTGAATTGGAGTTTATCTTGTTGTAATTTTAAGCACTTTGTGTTCGTTGTCAATTTCAATTTTGCCAAGCCGTTGCAAAATAGATTGTCCAAGCAAAAGCGGAGCAGATTGACTTCTTACTACTGATGCGCGAATGTCCTTCAGTTCCAAGCCTCCGAAATTGATTTGTCGCAGATTTACAACCGTTCCTTCAGAGATATTCCCATCCGCTGTTTGGTAGCGTTGCTTGCCAATAACGTCCTTGCTATTAAGATAGCCGTTTTTGAACATGAAGTTAGCTTCAACCTGAGAAAGGGAAACATCGCTGGCACCAGTATCAAAGACAAAATTTAAAGGCAATCCATTGATGGAACAATCCACTTTTGTCACGCCATTGACGGCTGTAAAAGGGACTTCAACTATTCGTAGAGTTGCAGATGACGTAACTTTTTCGCCACTTATGTTCTGCAGAACCTCTTGCTTCCGTTTCTCCACCATTCTTTTATATGATTCCAGGTGGCGGATATTATTGAGGTCTTCATCAATTTCCAAGTGGTGAAAGCGAACCCAATTGTTATCAAGCGTTTTCTGCAAATACACGAGCGCTTTAGCGGTATCGCCAACCATGGAATAAATGCATGCGGCATCGTATGTCGCACTAGAGTCATTTTGCAAAATCTTCTCAATCCACTCGATTGCCTTTTCGTCCTGTCCAAGGAAATGATAAGCGAATTGTGCGCAACTACTTGCAATAGCAATAGTGTCTATCTTCAAAAACATCTCACATTCCTTCCGTGCTTTAACCGAATCACCTATGGAAAAATAGCATCGTATCATTCCGTCATAAGCATGAGTGTACGAAGGATCAATCGATTGAGATATTATGAAATCTTCAATTGCCTCGTCACATTGATGTAATAGCTGTTTCCACCAACCGCGGCGGTAGTATCCATAAGAACCTCTCGGGTCAAGCTCTATGTAAGAAGACATATCTTCGATAGATTTCTCAATATGCCCCAATTCTGCATAGATATTTGCTCGTAGATAGTAACGCGTTTGATCAGTACTATCCGCTTCGATAGCATAATTGATATGCTCCAATGCTGAATCAAAATCTCCTAATGAATAGTAACATTCAGCAATGCGATAATCTAATTGAGAGTCGTTTACCATCTTATTGGTCTTTTTGTAGGCTTCTATTGCTTCCTTATACCTTTTATTAACCTCACACACAAGCCCAATATAATATGGCCAGCCGGGATAATTAGGAGAGAAAACAGATTGCAGTTGCAACTTTTTTAGCAGCAGATCTACTGCTTCCGGCTCCTTTATAGTAAGCATAGTCCAATATGCTTTGTTATCATTATCAATATCCAAAGCTTTCACTATATCAGCGATAGCTTCCTCATACCGCTTTAGTTTTAATAGACTTTGTGCCCGAAATGAATACGCAGAAGAATAATCATCGTAAAGAGTAATCAATTTCGAAAAGATTTTGATTGCCTCTTCATCTCGCTTTTGGGCTTGGAGATTATGTCCTAGTCCCATATAACCAGACACCACTGCGCCATTATCATCCATCTGTGTCATTTTCTGATAGTCGGCGTCAGACTGGGCATATTTATGCTGATCGTAATACAATTCTGCACGATGCTCGTAAGACTTATAGGCAGTGGGGTCTATCTTAATGGCTTGCGAATAGTCAGCAATCGCAGCAGCGGTATCCTCCAAGTGCTCATAAATTGAACCTCGTGTAGTATAGGCAAACACCATATACTCTTTATCTGCTTTTGGTAACAGTTTAATAGCAGAGTTCACACAAGTTAATGCGCGACCGTATTCCTCCATGTCAAGGCGAATATATGCGATCCACGCGTGTGAATAACCATCTTTAGGGTGCTCCTCTAATTCTTTGTTAAGATAATCGAGAGCCTTTTGATGGTCTTTCTCGTTAACATAGGCTTCAACCCCACGCTGATAATTGTAAGATGTTGGGCGCTGAACCGGCTTTGCATTGACCAAAACATTACATAAGAATAGTACGAAGATTATTAAAAATCTTTTCATATTCATAATTGTTTAAATTTGCAATTTATTTTTTTTCTTAGGTTTCGTGTTCTACAAGGTATAATAAAATTATTGTACCTTAATGTTATATATCTTCCATTCAGAATCTTTACTCTCATAAAAGTCAAAATTTTCAACATTGGAAGGCAATTTGTCAAAATACAAAGAAAAGGATATGATTTTATCATAATATACTTCTTCGCGATCTGGCTCATATGGTATATTTTCGGCTTGAACAAAATATAATTTTTCACCTTTATTTGTCAATATATGTGCAGCCGTACTATTGATGTTACACCAACCTATAGGATAATATTTAGTATTATGCCATTGACAATGAAGAATTGTATTAAATTTTGTTATTGTGATCTTTTTAATTTTGACATCGCATCGAGTCTCATACGAAGGATTCAATATTACAATATCCCCATTGGGTAATGTATCTCGTTTGAAATTATTTGCATGTTCTGCTTTTTCTTTAGGATTGCCATTCGAGATATTATTTGGTTTAGTTTCCTCGCTCGTTGCTTGAAGAGATTGTGGCTCTATATTATGAAAATTTGGATCTTCGGAGCACAAAATTATGTACACGAACTTCTTTGCTAATTTAATTTTCTCCGTCAGAGATTGCCCTTGCATAGCTGTACCTTGCGGAAGGATTGACGCGGACATTGAACTTTCAATCAAATTGTACAAGTAACTTGTTTTAATGGCATAGTTGACATTCTCTGAATTGAAGGCTTCTCTATTTAATCCTGAAGATGTGATACCCACGATATTTCCATAATTATCAAACAAAGGACCTCCGCTATTACCCGGCTGTATAGGTACAGATATTTGATATACGCTCATATCACCTTGTATACCAGTACGGGCGCTAATCTTTCCATCTGTAAACTTTACCTCGTCCCCCATAACACCAACCATTGGATAACCGAGTGCCCACACAGACTCGCCGACATCCGACATAGCACGTTTTATCTTATAAGGAGTGGCACCAAAGCCCTTGAATCGGTCATCTGATATTTTGATAATAGCAATATCATTTATTTTGTCTGTAGCAACCACACTTGCGCGATATTCGGTTACGAAATCTCCTTTTATTCCTTTTACAAGAACAGTTTTTGCGTTCTCTATTACATGATAATTGGTTACGATATGCCCTTGTGTAAGAGCAAAACCGGAACCTGACCAACCAGCTTTACGCTTTGCTTCTTCCGCCTGTTCCTGTTCCTTCTGTCGTGCCCTTGCTTCTTCTTGTCGGCGAGCTTCTTCTATCGCTTCTTGTCTTCTCGCCCGTTCATTATAACTGACAATATGATTGTTTATTGAGGTTCTTACGGAGTTAATGCCACTCCATATACCTTGCGACAATCCGTTTTTGTGAAGATTTTCGGAAAGAGATTGTAGACGATCATAATCTGAATTAAAGTCTCGTCTTGCCATTTCATCAATATTCTCAGCTAATGCATTAGTAACGATGTTTGTCAAGTCATTAATTTGTGCTTCTGCTTGCCGAAATGCACGAGCATATTCTTGAAATGGTCGTGCATAACTATCATAACTCTGAGGTGTATACGTAGGCATAACTTGAGCGTTAACCATGAGAGAGCATAATAGTGATAATATAAATAGATTTTTTTTCATAATATATACTTATTTGGAATTTATAACTTCATTTAATACTACACAAAGCATTTTGTATACTTCATTAAGATTCTGACTTAAATACTCCTGTGTGGCTTTCTGATTTAGAGTCGCTCTCTCGTGTGTTATCTTATTTCGGATATTTTGAAAAGCCCCCCTTCCACTCCATATTTTATCTAATTCAGGAAGAGTAACATACTTGTCTTTTAGTTTACAGTAATATCTTTTAAGTTTATCCTTCTTAATATTTTTGATATTTATTTTTGCATATTCACAAATATGTTTCAATGAAGATTCCCCATAAGTATAAATCATGATAGCGAGGCTAGAGTAATAATACACTAGCACATTTTCTTGAAAATCAATAACTCCATTGTATGGAGAATTATGCTCATACGATAATTTAATGTCTATATCACCTTGCGCTGCAATTCTTGCTTCTTCTTTAATTATAGTTTCGTAATATGCTATCTCTCCTTTTAAAATATTAGGAAATCTCTGAATCATTGATTCTAGTATAGATTTCCCTTCATCAATCTCAGATTGTAAATAATGTTTTCCGTGTGCAAACATAATATTAAAGGATTAATCTGTTGTATAAATTATCATTGCTGTATAACCATTTGGATCAGAGAAATACATTATTTTAACATCAAAATATGAATAACTAAATTTATATCCATTTGAAGTACGGCTTACAGAACGATAATTAGTATTGTAGAATGAGTTGAGAATCTCATTATACCACATTTTTGCAAATCCATCTCTTGATTCTACCATTAGGCATTCCTCAACTACTGCATTATTTTCAAAAGTGAATATATATGATGTTTCGTCATCTTGTGCTCCATATACAGTTCTCGCTCCGTTTGATCTTATATAATGTAAATCCGGCCATTCTGACTTCATTCTACTATAAGGGCGACCGAGGTTATTGGCTGGCTCTGCACTAAACGCACTCATTGTGAGTAGCAAACTGATAATTAATACTAAATACTTTTTCATGATTATTAAAATTAAATATATACAACAAAAAAGCGGGACTGCACTATTGCTGTTCCGCTACTTGAGGCTCTAGCATTGCCTTAACATCCGAACAAACAACACTGAAGCCCACGCCGTATGTAAATTGCGTACGTTATACTCGTACTGATAAATTACATACCAATGGGCATCTTGTGCTGCATTGCTTTGGTTGTTAGTTTGAATTTGCTAGATTCCAAGTAGCCAAAACAAAGCGCGTAAGACGCCTTTTATTATGTCCTGTATCCCTCCCACTGCAAGGGACATAACCCTAGCGTGGACTGAATACGGGTGCAAAATTACAAAAAATATTTGGATTATGCAAATTTGAGAGTAAGAATTGTTTGAGAAAATGAAATTTGTAGGGGAAAACAAATAAACTCGCAGTTTGTGGCTGCGAGTTTTGATGTGTTTTGCGTAGCAATATACGCAGGAGAAATTATGCAAGTATCATTATGAATTATTTAACCGTATCAAAAAAAATGTCTAATAAGAGGAGGTATTGCTACATTAATAATCCTTGCATATTCTTCAAAAGAATCCTTATTTGATTGAATGTAGGCAATATATGGCTGTATTGTTGTTTCATCCCATTTGCTGAATAAATCATTATGTAGAGTTCTTAGAGCTTCCCATCTATTTGCTCCTATTGAAGATTTAAAACATAAATCAAGCAATTTTAAGGAGAGGTCAATATCCTTTGTTTTAGGACATAATATAACAGCCATTTTTGCCATTACTTCTGTATCTTCAAATTGCAACCAATAAGATTTATCTTCCTCAAATATTCTTAATATAAATCTAATAATTTTATCAATCTCATCCGTTCCGCAAGAATTAAGAGCGTTCCTGTTATAAGAAACTATTCTGAAATTAGAGATTAGTTCTCCTATTCCTTGAGAGCCAAATAAGATCTGTAGAGCATTTTCCATCCATTCTGTAAGTAATAGTTTATCTCTGTCATTATACAAATCCATCATTGTTCTATAACGACTTTTGGCCAACATCACACCATTTATAGCCTTTATAATATCATTAACAGATTGGTAGCGCTCATTTGTATTATTCTCCTTACATTTCGCTAACACTGGATATATATCAGCAGATACTTCTTTATAACTAAAGAATTGAGGTAAACTTCCCTCTGAAAAAATATAGTACAATACTCCTCCTAGTGCATATATATCTATTGCTATCGAACCATTTCTAAATTCTCCATCTTCCTTATATAACTCGGGTGCTGCGTAGCCATAAGTTCCCCACGTTTCAGTTGTAGTAGTCAAAGTGGTTGTGTCACGTTCAATAAACCTACCTATCCCGAAATCTGAAATTTTAGCTATTCCATCTACAATTAATATATTGGCGGGTTTAATATCTCTATGCGTTTCCCCTTGCTGATGAATATATGCAAGTCCTTCACATATTTGCATACTAAAATCATATTTTTGCTTAGTGGTCAACCCTCTTTTTACTATGTCTGTCAAGGTACATTCACCAAGTTCTTCTATCAAAAATTGAGTTCCATCATCTAACTGTCCTTGTTCAAAAACTTTTAATACATATGGGCAATCTAATACATTCATTAATCGGAATTCTCTTTCAAAACGTTTTTTTTGAACTTCTTCTGTGCTATTACATATTTTTAAGGCATAAGATTTTTCTCCTTTCGTCACTTCCCAAACTATGCCCATACCTCCTTCGCCTAACATTCGAATAACGGTATAACCTTGTATATTATCCCCTATGTGTATCATAACTCAACTAATATTATAATAAATTTTGCTTGCAAAATTACTCTTTTTTTCTGAGATATGCAAGAAAATGAACAAGAATGTGAGAAATATCTGCATTTTGCAAGCAAAATAGGCAGATGTCGGCATTGAATGCCGACGAAACAGACGGAGATTCGCGCTCAACGAAATCGCGCGCACAGAACACTACTCTGCGGAATACCGCAGACAACAGGACTCTATTCTGCCTTTAATTGGGCTGAAAGAGAGGCAATGATGAAGCCACGGAGGGTGCTATAGAACTTGTTTGACGTTGTGCCGAGGAACTTGGCATTGGCGCGAGTTGGGTTCTTGTGGGCGGCTTTAGAGTATTGGAGATAACGGTCTTGCCAATAAGCGAGACGTTCGGGATCGGACATCTCCGTTTTGCAGAGGTGCACGGCTTCAGAGAAAGTGCTGATAGCGCGCTTGCGGCTCTCGGCAAGAGGTCCGGTATATGGATTAAGGATTGCGTACGCGTGCGTGCGACCGTTGCGGGTGCGCATGACGATACGTTCCTTGGATGAGAGTTTGCCACTGAAATGGTCAAACGGAAGGGCGGGTTCTACTTTAGCCATGGCTGCTCGATTTGTGTGTTTTTGATCCGCCAAACTTGGCGGATGCAATATTTTTATTAGTACGTTCTACCGGCGTTGTCAGCAGAATATGACGTTTATCTAACGTGTATGTAACGTATATCTATCGTGTATATATCGTAGTTAATAGCGGATTTACGGCTGCAAAGATACAGCTTTTTTGTGATATATGCAAGAGGAAAGTATAAAATTATGTAAATAGAAGTGCATTTTTTCTTTTTTCTCCCCATTTCGCGAAGCGACAATAAAAAAATATGCCCTTTTTCATAGATGCTCATATGCGAGCAACAGTAAAATAAAAGCAGGGGCAGGAAACTGAAAGTCCCTGCCCCA
>Ga0256405_10011857_pt1 | contig 10976 bp, 13 predicted proteins | sample RumenRJG_02DNA_FD_189096 | JGI IMG/M metagenome (GOLD analysis project Ga0256405, IMG submission 189096) | Bovine rumen microbial communities from Lethbridge, Alberta, Canada - RJG_02 | ecosystem: Host-associated > Mammals > Digestive system > Stomach > Rumen | place: Canada: Alberta...
AGGTCTCCTTGATTGGTTGAAATCACTGTAGCGTGTTTCGAATTATGAAAAGTACATGGGCCTGTGAATGGTGAAGTGACGTATGTTCGCAGGTCCAGCTTTTCATAACAACTTACTTTCCATAACCGACGTTATGCGAAGCTTCGCATAAAATCGGCAAAACAACCACCTGCGTGAACCTGGGGACGGCGCAGTTTGCGTGTGACGCTATCCAGATCTACTGTGGTTAACGTAGAAAGTCAGAAAAATGGAAGAAGAGAACCTTGTGTCACTTTTTCGGGAGAGAACTTGGGAGATAATCCCCAGGAACTCTGCTGAAATCGCGACACGGGTCTTTTTGCAAGCTCCTTTGGGTTCTTTTTCAGCAGTTAACCGTATCGATATGACGATATAAAATGATAAAAATACTCTTATAAAACCTATTGACATAGTAGGGAAATAGTTGTATAGTGTGTTCAATTCACAGGAGGGGGAACCATGATGCGGAGTATCATCCGGAATGGTTCCGATGAAATGCCACCGAACGAAGAGAGTGGCACTTCCTCTGACAGAAAGGAAACGCAGGGAATGTTCAGAGTATCACATAGCAGACAGAACAGCAGCATGTGTTGTCGAATGCTTTACTCCCGGGCATATTATATGGCTGGGGCGTTCGGCTGTATGTCCATGCGCCTCGAAATACTACAATAGTGATGCGTAAGCAGATTAGAATGCCATGTGCCCGGGAGCTTCTATAAGCACCGGGTCTTTTTTATTGTCAGACCGGAAACTGTTATTGAAAACATTAGCGAGGCAAAATTTGTTTGACAAGGATGGAAAAGTGAACAGGAAAGAAAAGTTTTCAGCTATTTTGAACGAAATACGGGATGGGAAGACAGCAAAGATAGAATTTGAAGCAGCTGGAAGACGTTATATACGCAGGTTTATCCCAGAAGAACGGTTGATCCTCCTGGGAGGAGGACATATTTCCGTCCCGCTATGCAAAATTGCAGCTATCCTTGGCTTTTCAGTAACGGTTGTAGATGACAGACCTCTATTTGCCAACAATGAGCGGTTTCCAGAAGCATCCATGGTTATCTGCGACAGGTTTGAAAGTGCAGTTAAAAACCTGCAGATACGATCAGAAGACTATGTTTGTGTCATTACAAGGGGGCACAGATGGGATGGTGAATGCCTGCGCACTCTACTATGCGGGACGTATCCATCCTACCTGGGAATGATTGGATCCAGGCGTCGAGTAGCTGGTCTTCTAAGCCTTCTGAAAGAAGAAGGGTTTGAAGAGAGGAAGCTTGCTTTGATCCACGCTCCAATCGGACTTGACATTAATGCAGAGACACCTGCCGAAATAGCCGTCTCCATATGTGCAGAAATGGTACACCACAGAAGAGGGAATCATTCATGCGATAGTAAAGAAATATTGAAACGAACGGATACAGATGAAGCGCTTCTGCGGTTTTTGGCAGAACCAGAGATTCCTAAAGTTCTTATGGTTGTTATCTCAACAGAAGGATCCACACCAGTGGAGACCGGAGCTATTATGTCTATGGATCATAACAAACATACAAGGGGTACCATTGGAGGAGGCTGTGGGGAAGCAGAAGTAATGTCTGCAGCCTACCGTATGCTTGGAACCGGAACTACACGAATTATCCATGTCGACTTAACAAATGATATTTCTGAGGAAGGGATGACCTGTGGAGGAATAATGACAGTATTGATTGAAGATATCACAGAGTGACAGGCAGTATTGGAACCTGCTTTTGTCACTCAGTGCAGAAAACGGCATTATCAGTGCAAGGATACAGAAAAAGACAGCTGCCGGTTCAGTAGATGACAGCCATTTCTCCGGAAATGTTAACGTTACAGCCGACTCATTAAATGGCCGGCATATCCAACTCGGTGACGATAAGACTTTTATTGTGTTCAGTGGTGATCTGGATAAAACAATAGCGGCGTTCATCATGGCAAATGGAGCTGCCAGCCTTGGAAGGAAAGTAACCATGTTTTTTACTTTCTGGGGACTAAATATATTAAGAAGGCCGGAAAAGGTGAAGGTGGACAAGAGTTTTATTGAGAAGATGTTTGGATGGATGATGCCAAGAGGGAGTCTATAATTAGGACTTTCTCGCATGAATATGCTTGGGGCAGGCGGGAAAATGATTCGTGGTATCATGAAGGCAAAAGGGATATCTTCCCTGGAAGAACTGATAGAAGACGCAAGGGGGCACGGTGTCAGGCTTGTTGCCTGTCAGATGAGCATGGACGTTATGGGCATAAAAAAGAGGAACTAATTGATGGAGTAGAGCTGGGGGGTGTTGCCACCTTTATAGGATCAGGGGAGACATCGGACATCAGTTTGTTTATTTAAAGTAGTCAGGGATGAATGAAATATCACTTAAAGAGTTTTTTGTTTTGCCGAAAAATTCATATGAACTTATAGATATACGTGATCAGGGACTCATTTTATACGGCTCGATCCCGGGAGCTTCCCATATCAGTCTGGAAGAACTGGAAGACGGGAACTGTGGAAAAATCATAGATATTCCTAAGGAGAAAAAGCTCATCTTCTATTGTCAGATCGGAAGGAGATCTAAGGAGTTGGGTAGTCTGGCATGTCTGGCCGGAAGGGAGTGCTTCAGTCTGGAAGGCGGGTATGTCGGATATGTCATGTCCAGTATGCGAAGCAGTTTTGAGCAGGAGAAGAGGAAACAGAAAGCAGAGGAGAGCATCAGAAACAGATTTCATGAAAAACTGTTTTCCCCCTTTGCCAAAGCCTGTAAAACCTACCAGCTTATAAGTGAGGGAGACCATATCGGTGTATGCATATCCGGCGGAAAGGACTCCATGCTTATGGCAAAACTTTTTCAGGAAATTCACCGCCACAGGAAGGTCAGGTTTGATTTGACCTTCCTTGTTATGGACCCTGGATATAACCAGGAAAACAGAGCCTTGATTGAAGGTAATGCCAGGGTGCTTGGGATACCGGTTACGATTTTTGAAAGCAGAATATTTGATGTAGTGGATAAGATAGAGAAAAATCCATGTTATGTATGTGCCAGAATGAGGCGGGGATATCTGTACAACAAGGCAAAGGAGCTTGGCTGCAATAAGATTGCATTAGGCCATCATTATGATGATGTGACGGAGACCATCCTGATGGGAATGATTTATGGAGGCCAGATTCAAACAATGATGCCAAAGCTTCATAGCATTCATTTTGAAGGAATGGAGCTGATCAGACCTCTTTATCTTATCAGGGAGCGGGATATATGCGCATGGCGGGATTACAATGACCTTCATTTCCTGCAGTGTGCCTGTCACTTTACAGATACATGCACTACCTGCCATGAAGACGGGACGACATCCTCCAAACGGCTCGAGGTAAAAAGACTGATATCAGAACTGAAAAGGGATAATCCTTTTATCGAAGCTAACATATTCAAAAGTGTTGAAAATGTAAACCTGGATACGGTCATCGCTTATAAAAAAAACGGGGTAAGGCATAGCTTTCTGGAAGAATATTGAGAAACTAAAAACAGCGGATACGAAATCAAATCACCTGATGTGAGTTTAAAATATAATATTTGATGAGGAAACATGATGGATACCCTGCGTGAAAAGAAAAAGAAATTAGATGACTATTTAACTGGACTTAGAAGTGTTGCAGTTGCTTTTTCCTCCGGTGTTGATTCAACATTCCTGTTGAAAACGGCACAGGACGTTCTTGGTAACAATGTCATAGCGGTAACAGCAAAGTCCTGTTCTTTTCCTGAACGGGAACTGAAAGAAGCACAGGCATTTTGTACACAGGAAGGAATAAAACACGTCATCATCGAATCTGAGGAGCTTTCCATCGATGGATTTCGCAGCAATCCTAAAAACCGCTGCTATCTTTGCAAGCATGAGCTGTTTACCAGGATATCAAAGGTTGCAAAGGAGCATGGTATCCGACATATCGCAGAAGGCTCCAATATGGATGATAACGGGGATTACCGTCCGGGATTGCAGGCTGTTGCTGAACTTGGTGTTAAAAGCCCGCTTCGATATGCGGGTTTGACAAAAGATGAAATCAGGAGATTGTCTAAAGAGATGGGCTTGGGCACGTGGAATAAACAATCCTTTGCATGTCTTTCTTCCCGTTTCGTCTATGGGGAGACTATCAGTGAGGAGAAACTCGGAATGGTAGATCATGCTGAGCAGCTGCTTCTTGATCTGGGTTTTCACCAGGTTCGCGTCCGCGTTCATGGCAATATTGCACGTATTGAAGTTCTTCCGGAGGAGTTTGAAAAGTTGGTGCATGAACACGTGAGAAACAGGGTATACCGTGAAATGAAAGCTATTGGTTTTAGCTATGTTACGATGGATCTTGGAGGCTATCGGACCGGAAGCATGAATGAAACGCTGTTTAGAGCAAAACGTACTTGGACTGAAATATCACAGATTAATAACCAGAGAGTCTTACAGGAAGATGATGAGTGATCCGGATGAATAAAGAATAAGTAGGATGGTAATGAAAAATGATCACAAGAGATGAGGCATTTACACTTTTTAAGAAGTACAACAAGGATCCATTTCATATCCGGCATTCCTTTACTATGGAAGCAGTTATGAAATGGTATGCGAAGAAACTTGGCTATAGCGATGAAGCAGATTACTGGGGAATCGTAGGACTGCTTCATGATATCGACTTTGAACTGTATCCTGATGAGCATTGCCTGAAAGCACCCGCGCTTCTTAAAGAAGGCGGTGTGAGCGATGACATCATTTATTCCGTATGTTCTCACGGATACGGCATCACTGTTGGATGTGGCGTAACGATAGATGTGGAGCCAATCCATGAGATGGAAAAGGTTCTTTTTGCAGCAGACGAACTTACAGGACTTATCTGGGCAGCAGCTCTTATGAGGCCATCTAAAAGCACAAAGGATATGGAACTAAAGTCACTTAAAAAGAAGTACAAGAGTAAAGGCTTTGCCGCCGGATGCTCCAGGGAAGTTATAGAGCGCGGAGCGGATCAGCTTGGATGGGAATTGGACAGGCTTCTTGAAATGACTCTCCAGGCCATGGCTGCAAGCGAGGATATCATTAATGCTGAGATGCAGGCAGAGCAATAAGAAATGATAAGCTTCAGGCTGCTATCCATATCTATGAGAAAAAAGGATATGAAGAAATTGAGCGCCCCAGGAAAGTGGTACACAGTAGCATGAACAGGTTTTTCAGAAAAGAGCTTTAAACGACTGCGCAGAAGATATAATGTCCACTTTACATGGGCTGGAGTGGTATGAGTGGTAAATTGGGTGATCTGGTTAAGGATAAGTACCCAGACAGTAAGACAGATTTGTTTGCGGTATTGGAATCAGAAGCGTCCGGGATCAGAGGGCTTGGGAAACAGGAAATGAATATAACACAGATAAAATATGTACTTCAGACTGCGGCGTCTTCCTCCATGAGGGAAGCGGCAACAAAACTGTTTGTATCACAGCCGACACTGTCTTCGAGCATCAGGGACCTGGAGGAAGAACTTGGGATTCTGATCTTCGAGAGAACCAACAAGGGTATCTCGCTGACAGACGCGGGACGGGAGTTTATTACATACGCCAAGAAGGCAGTGGGACAGTATGAGATTCTGGAGGAGAGATATCTGGCAAAAGACAGTGGCAAGGAGCATTTCTCGGTGTCCACCCAGCACTACAATTTCGCGATCAAGGCCTTTACGGCCGTGATCAGGAAGAATGATCCTGAGCGGTTTGTTTTCTCCATTCATGAGACGAAGACAAGGGAGGTTCTGGAGGATGTGACATCACTGAAGAGTGAGGTCGGGATCATCTCCTTTTCAGGGACGAATGAGGGACTGATCAGGAAGCTGTTTAAGGATTACCAGCTGGAATTTGTACCGCTCATGCAAAGGGAAACATATGCCTATGTGTGGAAGAACCATAAACTGGCAGGCCGGAAAGATGTTTCAATCGAAGAACTGCAGGAATACCCGTGCGTGACTTTTGACCAGGCGGATGACAGTAATTACTACCTGGCAGAAGAAGCGATGTCCGATTATGATTTCAGGAAACTGATCAAGTCTGATGACAGGGCTACCACCATGGAAATCATATCAGAGCTTGGAGGGTATTCCATCGGTTCGGGAATGCTTTCAGGAGAAGAGGCGATACTGGACGGGCTGGTATCTATAAAGCTTAAGGAGGAAGATCCCCTTACGATCGGATACATTACGCGAAAGGGAAGCCGTATGTCAAAGTATGGGAAACAATACATAGAGGAACTGCAGAGATTCAGGGAATTATAGAGTTTTGACATGGTAAAAACTTAAGCTGTCCTAAGCTGTCCGTTTCAGGGCGGCTTTTTTTGCGTTTTGTGATAGGAAGAGTTTATCACTGGCAATCAAAACTATCAAATTTTCAACTGGCAGAACAGATGATAGGATCATTCTATCCCGGGAACGGAAGGAGATGATGCTGAATGGGGTTTAATACGACTGCAATCCATGGCGGGTTTATCGATAACTCTTTGAAGGGAGTAAACTATCCGATCTACCTGTCCTCCACTTTTATCCAGCCTGATGTGGAAACAGAGGGCCCTTACTGTTACAGCAGGGGGAATAATCCATCAAGGGCATGCGTCGAAAAGCTTGCGGCTGATGTGGAAGGAGCAAAATACGGGATCGCGACAGCTTCCGGAATGGCAGCGACAAGCCTTGTACTTGAACTTCTGAATAAGGGCGACAGGCTTCTGATTAATGATAACGTTTATGGGGGTACATGGCGATTCGTATCAAACCTTCTTGAGAAGCGCGGGGTCGAATATGAGATTGTAAATGACTTTAACCGGTATGACTTCAACAGCGCGCAGGACAATGTGAGGATGGTTTTTATCGAAACCCCGTCAAATCCCCTGCTTGAGGTGACAGATATCAGGAAGGTCACGGAAAAGGCGCATGAGAGAAATATCCTGGTTGTGGTGGATAACACTTTCATGACAGCGTATCTGCAGAAGCCTCTGGATCTGGGAGCAGATATCACCGTGTATTCAGCAACAAAATACTACGCCGGACACTCCGATATTCTGGCGGGCCTTGTGATTCTTAATGACGGGGAGCTTAACGAGAAGCTCAGATTCATCAATAACACGCTTGGTGGGATCCTTTCGCCGTTTGATTCGTTTCTTCTACAACGCGGAATCAAGACACTTGGCGTCAGGCTTGACAGGCACCAGAGCAATGCAAACACCATTGCGGAGTATCTTGAAAGAAATGACGCTGTGAAAGAAGTTTTCTATCCCGCGCTTAAAAGCAGCAAAGGATATGAAATTCAGAAAGCACAGGCAAAAGGGGGAGGCGCAGTCATATCGTTCAGATTCAATGAAGACAGGTATGACCTTCAGCGTTTTGTGAGCGGTCTGAGACTGTTCTCATTCGCGGTAAGCCTGGGAGGTGTTGAGTCATTAATCTGCCGTCCTTCCACAATGACGCATGAATCTTACAGCCCTGCGCTGCAGGAGAAAATAGGGATCACGCCAAATCTGATCAGACTGTCTGTGGGACTGGAGGATGTGGACGATCTGGTTCTGGATCTGGATAACGCAGTAACCGGTTCAAAAAAATGAATACAAAGGAGTTGGATACCGATAGCGAACGCCGGCAGGCGTAAGGTTACGGTATTCGCAACCGAACGAAGTTGGAGCAGATAACAATTGATGAACAAAAAGGAGAGGGTATTATGAAGAGATTAACGGCATTATTGACAGTTGGAGTACTGGGCACACTGGCAATCAGCACAGCAGCATTTGCAGAAACGGAAGGGGAGACCACTTACGACACGATAAAGGAAAACGGTTATATCACTTTTGCGACAGAGGGAACCTACTCCCCCTATTCATTCCATAACGATGATGACGAGCTGGTTGGGTTTGATATTGAAGTGGCTCAGGCAATTGCAGATAAACTTGGCCTGGAAGCGAAGTTCACCGAGACGCAGTGGGATGGAATCATTGCCGGCCTGGATGCAGGAAAATATGACGCCATTGCAAACCAGGTCAGCATTACCGAGGAACGGCAGGAAAAATACCTGTTTTCCGAACCATACACCTACGTGTACGGGGTGGTTATTGTAAGCGGGAAAAACGATGACATCAACAGCTTTGAAGATCTTGACGGGAAAGATGTGGCATTGACGGTAACCAGTAACTGGGCCGAGCTTGCCGAAAGCTATGGAGGAGAGATTGTATCTACCAACGGCTTTTCGGAATCAATCCAGCTCGTGCTGCAGGGAAGGGCGGACGCCACTGTGAATGACAACGTCACGTTCCTTGATTTCAAGGCTTCCCAGCCTGACGCGGATGCGAAGATCGCGGCGACCTCCGATGAGGCTACCGAGTCGGCGATCCTGATCAGGAAGGAGGATGCGGATCTGCAGGAGGCAGTCAATTTGGCACTGGAGGAGCTTCGCGAGGAAGGAATCCTTGCGGAGATTTCCGAAAAGTACTTCGGAGAGGATATCACCTCAGCGCACTGAACCTTTCGCCCCGCAGACAGCTGCGGGGTGCTTTTTTCCTTGTATTGTTAGTTGGAGAAGACTATGAGCGAAAGACTGCTTGAGATCATCATTGAATCCCTGCCAAAGATCATCATTCCCGGGATCATGTATACGATTCCGCTGACTCTGATATCCTTTTCCCTTGGATTGATCCTGGCAATCCTGGTAGCGGTTTGCAGGGTGATGAAGATCCATGTGCTTTCACAGTTCTTCCGGTTTTATGTATGGGTATTCAGGGGAACCCCTATGCTTGTACAGCTGTTTATTATCTTTTATGGTCTTCCAAACATTGGCCTGAACATTCCGGCTTTTCCCTCCGCTGTGATTGCCTTTTCCCTTAATGTCGGAGCCTATGCTTCCGAGACAATAAGGGGAGCGATCCTGTCCGTACCAAGGAGCCAGGAAGAAGGCGCGATCGCGTGCGGACTGACTTCCTGGCAGGCGATGTACCATGTGATCCTTCCACAGGCAATCAAGGCATGCGTGCCGGCTCTGTTTAACACATTTATTTCCCTGGTCAAGGATACGTCACTGGCTGCGAATATTACAATCACGGAGATGTTCATGGCAACCCAGAGAATCGTTGCAGTCACTTACGAACCACTGGCTCTGTATATCGAGGTAGCAATAATCTATCTCATTTTCAGCACAGGACTTACATCCCTGCAGAGATATACGGAAAAAAGGCTGAACAATAAGACTGTAAATGCGAAAGCGCAGCCAGCATAAAGGAGACACGAAAATTGATTAGGATGCAGGGCTTGTATAAGTCGTTTGGAGAAAAGACCATCCTGAAAGGGATTGACCTTGAAGTCAATAAGGGAGAAACAGTTGCGGTCATAGGCCCGTCGGGAGCCGGGAAATCGACAGCGTTAAGATGTATGAATCTTCTGGAGAGACCGGATAAGGGTATACTGACGATAGGGGAGCGCACCTATGACCTTTCCGGATTAAAAAAGCGTGAGATTCTTGAGATACGGCAATCCACAGCGATGGTGTTTCAGAATTTCAGCCTGTTTGAGAATAAGACGGCAATCCAGAACATCATGCTGCCGCTGATAAAAGCGAAAAAGCACAGCCGGAGTGATGCGGAAAGAATTGCGATGGAGCATCTTAAACAGGTCGGGCTTTCTGAATGGAAGGATTATTATCCCTCCCAGCTGTCAGGCGGGCAGCAGCAGAGAGTGGGAATTGCAAGAGCCCTTGCGCTGAAGCCGGAGGTGATATTGTTTGACGAACCGACGAGCGCACTGGATCCGGAAAAGGTACAGGATGTCCTGGAAATCATCAGAAAGATCTCCAAAGAACATATAACCTCAATTATCGTCACCCACGAACTTGGATTTGCTCTGGAGGTCGCAGATAAAATTCTATTCCTGTCTGACGGGGGCATTGTTGAAGAAGGTCCTGCGAAGGAGGTTCTTAAAAATCCAAAAGATGAACGGACAGTAAAGTTTCTCGGCCACTTCGCGGATAAGCTGGAATATGTGATATAGAGAGATGCAGGGGGAATACATGAAATCTGTTCTTGCGTTTGGAGATTCGAATACCTGGGGATTGATTCCAGGTTCAAGGAATAACGATAGATACCCGTTTGATGTCCGATGGACCGGTATTCTTCAGAACAGCTGCAGGTCGGTTCATATTATTGAGGAAGGGCTATGCGGAAGAACAACCGCATCTGAGGATGAACTGAAACCGGGCCGAAAGGGCGTGTCGGCACTCCCGGTGATTCTGAAAAGATACAATCCTCTGGATGCTGTCATTCTCATGCTTGGAACCAATGACTGCAAGAGTGCGTTTCATGCATCCCCGGAGGAAATCGGAAAAGGGATTGAATTGTGCCTGGATGAGATAGAGGAATATCTACTTCCATGCGAAATTCTGCTGGTTTCTCCGGCCGTTTTGGGAGAGGATGTCTGGAAACCGGAGAAGGATCCGGAATTTGGAAAAGAGTCCGCTGCAATCAGCCGTGCCCTGAAGGCGGAATACAGGAAGATTGCAAGAAAAAGAGGAACTGCTTTCCTTGATGCATCTGATTATGTACATGTAAATGCTGCGGATTCGGAACATCTGGATGAAGAAGGACACCGAATACTTGCCATGGCCATCTGCAGGAAACTCAGAGATATGAAAGTATTATGAGGATATTCGTACAGATTAGAAATAAAACTGTATCTGCTGTATTATGGCAAGATGATTCGTGAAGGGATAGCAGCATAGTTAATTTGAAGCCCTGCGGCAGCAGAACTTTGCAGGTCTGGAAGAGCCCTGAGTTATACCTTATAAATATAAAACATCTTTAATCCTGAATTATTCACCGCTGTGCGTTGAATACGGCTGAAAGCCGCATTGCTACTGTAGTTACAAGTTTTACTGCTTTCACCTGAAAAGTGAATAGAAAAAGGACCTGATACTTGGTAAAATTAA
>Ga0256405_10011858_pt1 | contig 10976 bp, 12 predicted proteins | sample RumenRJG_02DNA_FD_189096 | JGI IMG/M metagenome (GOLD analysis project Ga0256405, IMG submission 189096) | Bovine rumen microbial communities from Lethbridge, Alberta, Canada - RJG_02 | ecosystem: Host-associated > Mammals > Digestive system > Stomach > Rumen | place: Canada: Alberta...
CGACTACCAACGCCAAGGCGACTCCATCGGCGGTATCGTCGAGTGTACCGTCACCGGACTGCCTGCCGGCACAGGAGAACCGCTCTTCCATAAGCTCCAGGCGGAACTGGCGTTCGCCGTCATGTCCATCAACGCCTGCAAAGGCTTCGAGTACGGCACCGGCTTCGCCGGAGTCACCCAGCCCGGCTCCGCCATCAACCACCTCTCCGGAGGTATCGCCGGAGGTATTTCCGACGGCACACCCCTCACCTTCCGCGCCGTCTTCAAACCCACACCCACCACACCCAAGGCCCTTGCTAATGTACAAGGGGACGATGTACCATGTACCAAGGTCGGTCGCCATGATCCCTGCGTGGCGGTGCGTGCGGTGCCTGTCGTCGAAGCCATGACCGCCCTCGCCCTCGTCAATTTTCTGTGAGAAATATACCTGAAAGTTTGCGTATGTCAAAAAAAAGTTGTACCTTTGCAGCGGATCCTCTTAGAGACATAACCCCAAAACAAAGAATGATTCATTTATTAGACAACTATACGTTCTCTCCGTCTCTGTGCTATGACGCGCATAGGCTGGTATATACCTGTTCGGAGAAAGAAGAACCGATCCGGATCGAAGGCTTTTTGGGCGCCGCGTTGTTATGCGTGCGCTTGATCAATTCAGAAGAGGGCGAGCGGCGCGAGATACCGCTCGATATCGAGCGTAAGCAGGAATATCTCTTCTCCCGCTATGAGCAGGAGGTGATAGCGGACGGGTGGGGCTATCTGGAGGCGGAGCTCCGCCAACTCAACGATGCCTATATCCAACTCACGGTCAGTCAAGTTCCCATCGTGGATTTATGCGCGAATATCCGCCAATTCAGTATAGCTATGTCCTTGCTCTCCGCTTACATGCAGCGGCTGGTGACCGAAGAGTTCGGAGAGCATATATGGGAGAAGGAAACATGGCACATGCCCTTCGCGCACTGGCTCTTCGATGCCGGATATACCGAGACCCTTCGGCAACGGTTTTTGCATATCGACTGGACCGATCCCGTAGCGGTCAATGCACTCGTCGAGATGCCGGAACGATCCGAAGAACCCTCCTTCCTCTTTGAGGGCGAGGAGGCACAAGATATCATCCGCCGCTACTGGGAATGGCTGTCGAATACCGCACAGAAAGAGGCTGCTCTCTTTCCCGATAAAAACGTGATGATGGCAGAATTCAAGGAGAATATCCTTGCGAACGAGACCACTTACGACGACCTCAAGCCTCAGATGAAGGACTTCACGCCGGACCAACTCAACCTCTTCCGCAAATGGATGAACCAATGGAAGGATTTCCTGCAAACACAAATCGAACCGCCTGTCTCTACACGAAAGAAAGACATCCGGCAGGAGTTTTTTCTCGATAATATACTCCCCGTCCCGCCCGAGCATAATTATGTGGAAGTGAAGAAATACATCCTCGAGCGATGCGGATATGACAAAGATTTCAAAAAATATTTCGAAGCACATAAAAGGACAGATTTCTGCAACCAATTAACACTCCTATTTGGTTGGTTTATAGATCCTAACGCCCTCGGAAAACGAATGAAAAGTAAAGCGAAAAAGTGACGTCACGTGACGTCCTTTTTTTTATGTGTCCTTTCAAAAGGACGTTTTTTGTCGTAACTTTGCACTCGATTTTGAAATATTCATTATTCATTAATCATTATTCATTAAATTAACTATGATTGAAAATCTTAACCCTATTCCCGAGGAGCAGGCAAACCTCCACATCGTGGAAAACATGGATGTAAACAACCTGCCTGAACTAATGAAATCCGTCCTCTCGCTCGCTCACACGCCTGCCGAGAAAGACATGTTATTAATGTCCGCACTTACCGCGTGCTCGAGCGTGCTCCCGAACCTTTATTTCAAGTACGGTATCGGTGCCAAACGCTATTACCCCAACCTCCAACTCTTCATCGTCGGTTCGGCGGCTTGCGGAAAAGGTATTGCGAACCTTGCTCTCGAACTCGTCAAACCCATTCACGAGGCACTGCCGCTCATCATCCCGGGCGATGCTACGTACCCGGCTTTCTACCGGACGCTTGCCAAACAGCACGGACGCGGCTATATCCACGAGTCCGAAGGTTCGGTCATCACCGACATCTGGCGTTCCTCTACCGCGAACTACAACACCGCCCTTCGTAAAGCTGCCGAACACGAGACGATCTCCCGTGCCCGCTGCAAAGAAGCGTCCGTCATCGAGAACCCACAACTATCCATGGTCCTCACCGGTACCTTCAGCCAGTACAAGGCGCTCGTGCCCTCTATCGAAAACGGTTACTTCTCGCGCTTGCTCACCCTCATCGTCAATGAACACCGGGCGTTTAACAGCCAATATGTAGAACCCTCCGAGAACTCCGGCGATGTCATCAAAGCAGCAGCCGAACAACTCTACCACCTGTACGAGAAACTGCTCTTCATCAAACCCCGCGAGTTCCGCCTCACGCCTGACCAGCGTACCCGTCTCGGCCACCATCTCGAGACCGCCTATCCGACCCTCATCCGAATGCTCGGCGAAGACTTCCACTCCGTCGTCCTCCGCATGGCCGTCCATATCGAGAGGATAGCCCTCATCCTCTCCGCCCTTCGGTCCTGCTCTCCGCGGTATTCCGCGGAGCAAGAACCTTCGTCCATTTCGTCCGAATTGGATTCGGACACTTCCTCTTTGTCAAGTGCTCGGGGCGTTAGACCCGAGAATATTGTTTGTGCCGACTCTGACTACGCTACCGCCGAGCTCATCGGTAACAAGCTCATCCTCCATATGGCGCAGGCGTATCAGTTGGTGAAAGGTACAGAGAAAGTAGAACAGCCGAAAGTGAAGCCGCTGGATCAGAAAGCCATCCTCCTCTCCCTCCTTCCCGATGAGTTTGAATCCAAAACCCTCGTCGCCGAAGCGCAGTCTCAAGGAATCTCTCCTCGAACTTCCGCGCGTTGGAACGAAGAATGGATGGTACAAGGATTAGTACAAAAGATTCGGTATGGCGTGTATAAAAAAATCGCATGACAAAGTTGGCAAAGTTGGCAAAGTCAACGCTAAGTTTGTCAAGTTTGCCAACTTTGCCATGCAAATTTTTACAACGTCCATTGTCCGGCATATCATGCCGGCTCATGGGAGGCTTCGACAGCCAACATGCTTCCACCCGTTAGAGATAAGTTAATCATTCGTTAAATATTGGTTAGTCATTGTCCTTCCCTTTCCCTAATCATTACCTAGGCAACAACTACCCATTAACCTTTAATTAGTATTATGGCAAGATTTGAAACAAGTGTCGGCATCGATGATTTAGTCGGCAAGTTTGACAAACATTCACGAATAACCATGCGTCGTAAGGCATGGAAGTATCCGGACGGAACGATTTTCGGTTATGGTCCGAAAGAGATGTACGGACAGGAGAAGCGGGATTACAAGGCGAACCCGCGAACGCCTGCCGAACAGGCTCAGTACGAACGCTGGAAGGCGGTGTGCCAAGAGGCATCGCGTATCGCGAAAGATCCGAACCATCCGCGGTACCGGGAGATGGTGGAACGGCACGCCGCCCAACTCCGCGGCAAACCCGATCCCGTCCTTGGCAAGAAACGTATTTGTCAGTTCGGCAACTTCGTCCGCGCAGTACTGATACACGAGTAAGAAAAAACGCATCCTCGGGTGCGTTTTTTTTCCAAAAAAATGCATTCACTCTTGCGTATATCATAAAAAAGTTGTACCTTTGCAGCGAAAGAATGTTACTAATCACAGAAAATCCTTGTAAATATGCGTTTTTTACGTTCAAAGTACCTACAACAACTCCTCGCCGGAAGAGGCAACGGAATGGTTAAAATCATCACCGGTGTCAGACGTTGCGGAAAATCATTTCTGCTGTTCGATATATTCCGTTCTTATTTGTTAGACGAAGGCGTGAGTGAAGATCATATTATTGCGTTGACCCTTGATCAACGGGACATGAAAACTTTGCGCAATCCGGACAAATTGCTGGAATACATTGATACGCATTTGACAGCCGACAATCGGACGCACTATATCATCTTGGATGAAATACAGATGGTCGAAGATTTTGTAGAAGTGCTGTTAACATTAATGCGTAAGCCAAACACAGAAGTGTATGTTTCCGGTTCTAATTCCAAATTCCTCTCCAGTGATGTAGTCACAGAGTTTCGCGGACGTGGAGATGAGATTCGTGTGTACCCCTTGTCTCTCAGCGAATACATGGAAGGAACAGGAATGGATTACCTCACGGCAGCTAAATACTATTTTGTTTATGGCGGACTGCCGCAAGTGGCATTGATGGAAGATATACAAAAGAAAGAGGGCTTTCTACGTACCATGACCGAAGTAACTTACCTCCGTGATGTAGTGGACAGAAATCACCTGCGTAATGAGGAAGGCATGCGCGAACTGATACGTATCTTGGCATCCTCGGTTGCCAGTTCTTCTAATCCGACCAAGATTGCGGACACGTTCAAGTCTGTTGCCAAATTGCGCATCACTGAAACAACCGTACGGCAGTATATAGCCTATCTGCAAAATGCTTTTTTGGTAGAGGAAGCGCTACGTTATGACATCAAAGGACGGCGTTATATAGGTGCCGAGAACAAGTACTATTTCGTCGATCCCGGAATCAGAAACGCTGTGCTTAATTTTCGGCAGATAGACGACGGGCATTTGATGGAGAACATCATATACAATGAATTGCGTATGCGCGGGTATTTGGTCGATGTGGGAAGAGTGGAAACATGGCAAATAGTGAACGGGCATCGCGTAAGAAAGAATCTGGAAGTGGATTTTGTGGTCAATCGTGGCAGCCAACGATATTATATCCAGTCTGCCTTTGAAATGCCAAGTTCTACAAAAATGGAGCAAGAAGAACATTCTCTAAAATTAGTTGATGATTCGTTCCGAAAAATCATCTTGGTACATGAAGACATCTTACCTCGCAGAGATGAAAAAGGAATAGTAACGATGGGGTTGAAGCAGTTTCTTACAGATGAACATGCTATAGAAACAGCCTAATCACAAAAAGCATTTCCTCGTACGATTTGTGCACCAAACTCTTGCACATGTCAAAAAAAAGTTGTACCTTTGCACTCGAAAAAGTAAAGGTAACAAAAAAGATCCTGAATTATGGCCAGACCGATTAAAATCGCATATATAAATCTATAAACTTACTCAACCCAATGTTCGATTTTACCCTTATTACGAATGGGTGCAACATAAAGAATATCAATAAATTCTTAGCCGCAAGGGCACGATTTTTTCGCAGCATCAAGGCGGCGTGTAGTCTCGTACTATACGCTGCCTTTTTTAGCATGTGTGTGAGGGAATTGAAAAAAACATAATAGTAGTGTTGCAATAATTTTAGAAAAAAAACAAAGATAAACCCTTTTGAATGCTTTTGAGCTTCGCTCTCATGTACTTTGCTGCTAAAAACTCCTCGCAAGCATGCTTTCGGATAGTTTTCACCATCAAACTCCGCAACTCTGGCGAGTAAAAGCCTTCAAAAGCAATAAACATTAAAAACATTGCCAATTCAAATCGAAAAATTGGGATAAACTCATAAGTAACTATGTAATAGTGCTTTACGTAACGCGGAACTTAAAATATCGCAACCATAGCATTGTCCAAAAATCAATGAAAAATCGCTCGAAAGGGCGATTTTTCTTGCATATGTCGATTATTTTTCGTACCTTCGGCACTCCGGGGGCGGTTCTTCTATATGTACGAAGGACCAATGTCGGTCCATTATCGGGAGATAGGGGGCTATCCGGAAGAAATAATAGGATTAAAAAAAAACTGCTAAAAATTTGTATAATTCAGAAAAAAACTGTAACTTTGCACCCAAATTTGGTGCAAGCAGTTTTTAAGTATAAATCTTGCAGCAAAAACTAACATATTGAAAAGCGTCTTACGCGCTTTGTTTTGGCTAACAGGAATCTGGTAAATTCACAAATAATCCAAAACATTGCAGCACAAGATGCCCATTGGTATGTAAATAATGTACGCGCATAGTGCGCGCATTTATACATACGGCGTGGGCTTCAGTGTTGTTGTTTGGATTAGAAGGCAATACCAGAGCCTCTGTTAGCGGAACAGCAATAGTGCAGTCCCGCTTTTTGTTTGTATGAGCATATCAAATTAATGATTATATTAACAATTAAAAGTTGTGCCCGACACGTATTAGGGAATATATTATGAAAGAATACATTTGTCCTATTTGTCAAGAAACATTCTTAGAAGGCTCTGTACCAGAAAAATGCCCTAAATGTGGGTGTGATAAAGATGTTTTCAATGTTATTGATGGTGAAATGTCAGGAGAGGAATTAGCAGAAAATATTTCTGAATCATTAGAATCTAGCAATAACTATGGGGCGGAACATACTGTAAATGGATTAGCGGAGATTATTTTTTGGATTGGTGCTATTTTAGGAGTAACTGGATTTATTGCAGGAATAGCATGTCTAGTAAATGACGGAGGTGGCGTTTTAGCAGCATTTCTCATAAGTATAGGTTTGTCTTGCTTTCTATTGACACTTATTGCTTGGGCTTTTCTCAGACTATTAGTAAACATTTCGTATCGCACAACTCGTATTGATAATAAACTAAATCCGGTAAAACATGATGATTCGCGAGACTCTAAGAGAAAAGCATAAGCGTTCACAAAGAAGGATGATAATCTTCTTAGTGATTGCAACGCTAGCGATGTTATTTGCGATACTACTATCATAAATATTATACTATCATGGCACTTGTAAAATGTCCTAACTGTGGCAGTATATTCGAGGAAGATGAGTTTCCCACTAATTGTCCGATGTGTGATTGCAAGATTGATGATACATTCAGGCAGAAATACATTCAAGAAGAAACACGTTCGCAAGACTCCACGTCACTTTGGAAAAGTTGGGGAAAGTTTTGTCTATTTATTGTGCTTCCTTTTATCGCGCTGATTGTTCTTTTCATTATAGCGGCATTCATATCGGAAGCATTAAAATAACTAATAAACGTTAAACTATATAACTAGCAATGAAAAAGAAAATCTTCACATCCATATTTGCCATAGTGGCGGGATGGATTTCGTTACATGCGCAACATCAGTATGTAGAAATTGATGATTTCTATTACAATCTTGATGATGACTCTCAGACAGCAGAACTATTAACTTGGAATGGATGGACTGAACGTCCGACTACAATTGACATCCCTGCCTCGGTGGAATACGAAACAATCACTTATTCGGTGACGAAAATTGGAGATAATGCATTTAGAGAATGGAACAAACTGGCTTTAGTTTTCATTCCGAATAGCGTTACAACTATCGGAGATTATGCTTTTTGTTGGTGCCAAGCCCTTACTTCTATTACTATCCCGAATTCCGTTACAACTATCGGTGATTATGCTTTTTGTTCGTGCTCTGAACTTCTTTCTGCAAATATAGGTAATGGAGTCACAACTATCGGCAATAAAACTTTCGCCAACTGCTATAAACTTTCGTCTATTACTATTCCTAATAGCGTTACAACTATTGGTGGTTATGCTTTTGATGGATGCGGACTTACATCTGTCACCATTCCTAATAGTGTAGCGAGTATAGGTGATTATGCTTTTACAGGATGTAAACTTACTTCTGTCACTATAGGAAATGGAGTCACCAGTATCGGAGAAGGAGCTTTTTCTAGATGTTGGAAATTAAAGAAAATGACTATTAATTCTAATGCTGTTGCAAATACACCGATGAGAAATTATATGGTAGAACCTAATTCAGGAGAAGAAATTGGTATTACAGAAATTATTATAGGTACAGACGTAACATGCATTGGAGATTATGCATTTGAAGCATGTGATAGTTTGAATTCTATCAACATCCCAAATAGTGTCACAAGCATTGGAGGGGCTGCTTTTTATGGTTGCCGCAGTTTACCAACAATAACTATTCCTAATAGTGTAACTAGTATTGGAGGTGTTGCTTTTAGTGGCTGTACAGCCCTTACAACTGTAACTATTCCTAATAGTATTGATAGTATTCGTTATGGACTTTTCGACGGGTGCGTAAACTTAACCTCTGTGAGTCTTTCAGATAACCTAACCTATATAGGAGACATGGCTTTTCAAGCGTGTGGTTTGTCGTACGTTCACATTCCCAATAATGTGACGTATATAGGAGAGTTTGCTTTTGCAGGATGTAGCAACATAAAAGACTTTCAAATCCCTAATGGAGTGACACATCTTCGTGCTGGGACTTTCTGGGGGTGGGGAATGAAAAGTTTAACAATTCCTGCTCAAGTAGATAGTATAGATAAATACGCTTTTGCATCCTGTGATAGTTTAAGAGCCATTGTCTGGAATGCGAAAAAAACGAGTGGAGAGGACGCACATGCCGCTTTTGCAGGCTGCCAAATAGAGTCTATGACGATTGGAGAAGACGTGGATTCTATACCGGACTTTTGTTTTAGACATAGTAAAAATTTGAATTACAACACAGTGATGCCCACTGGTGGCTTTGACTCGCTTAAATCAGTGGTATGGAATTCAAAACATTGTAACATTGATTATGAATATGGATTTCCTGAGAATTTGGAGCAGATTACATTTGGTAATAAAGTGGAGTATATACCAAGGCATTTATGCGAAAGAACTAAAATCAAGTCCCTTGTTATTCCTAATAGTGTAAAGACAATAGGTGTTGAGGCCTTCAGTCGCTGTGATGACTTAACGTCCGTTATTATTGGGGATGGTTTGGAAACATTGGAATATGATGATAATGCATATATGGGAGTATTTTATGGCACTCACCCAACATCCGTCACCTGTTATGCTACCACTCCGCCAACTATACACGAATTGTTTGGTTCTGGCTTTAGTACAACGATATACGTACCTGCGTCTAGCGTTAATGCATATAAATCAGCAGATTATTGGAAGGAGCATTGGAAAATTTTGCCTATTGGTGCTACACCTGTAGAAACAGACGCTATACATATAACACCATCGGAATATTATGCGGATATTGTTTGGAAAGCGATTGCTAATGCTGCATCTTATGAATTGGTTATTGAGTTTATGGGGAACACATGGAGATTTGTTTTTGATGCAGAAGGCATATTAACATCAATGGCAAACCATGCTCCTGCACGCTATGACACTCCGCAGGGTGCGCAATCTGCGGGATTCTCATATACTGTTATGGGGCTTGCGAGTGGAACTACGTACAATGTAGCTATCACGGCAAAAGCCGCAAACGGCAGTACGCTCAACACTGAAACTGCATCATTCACAACAACCGGAGAACCACAAGGTATAGAGGATGTCAATATAAATAACACACAAAGTAAGAAAATTATGCGTGACGGTAATGTGTACATCCTCTGTGGAGAAAAAGTATTTACCTTGCAAGGACAAGAGGTGAAGTAATTACGTACACATCCGATATAAAAAAACTATGCTGCGGATCCTCGCAGCATAGTTTTTTATAAAAGGAGAACCACTACAAGTTCTTCTTTCTGTTGTTGAGCCGTACTTTCATCAGCAATCTTCCTCCAGAGTTTTGCCCAATAAGCCATTCTTGACCATTTTTCATGTATAGGCAAGTGCCAGCAGAGACATCTCCCCATTCAGCCCATTCTACCAATGGTACATCACCGCTATTCTCAAGGATTTCGCGGAACTCTTCACATTGTTGGTATTTGAGGTTCATGCAGAATACCATTACGTCATGATGCTTTTCTTCGAAGTTGTCATCCCTTTTAATCCCTTGCACATTTGCTTTACTTCAAAGCCAGTTCTACATACTTGTATACGGTCCTGTATCTCACGATACTGTGTGAAGCACATATAATGGTACATGTGTTCCACGGATTTGAATATCAGTCCATTAAGATTTAGCCGACACGGGTACATGTTCGATAGAATCTGCGCTTCGGGCGATTTTTCTTGCATATGTCGATTATTTTTCGTACCTTCGGCACTTCGGGGCGGTTCTTCTATATGTATAAAGGTCCATTATCGGGAGATAGGGGGCTATCCGGAAGAAAAAAAATAAAAAAAACACCGATTTATTTGGTCATGTCAAAAAAAAGTAGTACCTTTGCACGCTTTTTCTGCGAAAAGGCGTAAATGTGGCGAAGTCCTAATACATGTATTGTGCTTTTGCCACCATTGTTTAACCCGACGATAAATGGTACATTGTACATCGTCAAATTGTACTTTAATTTATGTATTTAACTTCTGAGAAGAAAGCCGAGTTGTTCGCCAAGTACGGCAACGACGCCAAGAACACCGGTTCTGCGGAGAGCCAGATTGCACTCTTCACCTTCCGTATCAACCACCTCACCGAGCACTTGAAGAACAACCGCAAGGACTTCGGTACCGAGCGCGCCCTGACCGCTCTGGTTGGTAAACGCCGCCGTATGCTGGATTACCTGAAGACGAAAGACATCGAGCGCTACCGTGCACTCATCAAAGAACTCGGTATTCGTAAGTAAGTTGCACGTGTTTTACGTAGTTTACGTAGTTTGCGTGTTTTACGTAGTTTGCGTATTTTGCGTAATCTGCGAAAATTACGAAAACTACAAAAAAAACGTCCTCGTGGACGTTTTTTTTTGCATATATCAAAAAAAAGCAGTACCTTTGTAGCGCAAACCAATATACTCACAAAAAAATGAAACGATTATTACCCTGGTTGGTAGGGTTCGGCCTCCTGGCTGTCGTGGCTGTCATAGCCGCCAATATATACGACACCGTGGTTTATAATGCCGATGAGGACGAGCCGGCATGGGTAGAGCCTACCGACAGTACCGAGTGTCTCGACAAGTAAATGATAGAGATCAAACCCTATATAGAACACGCCGTGCTGGTAGGTCTGATTACGCCCTCCCAGCCGGAGGAGAAGACGCGCGAGTATCTGGACGAGCTGGCCTTTCTGGCGGATACCCATGGTATCGTGCCCGTCAAGCGTTTTACCCAG
>Ga0256405_10011859_pt1 | contig 10975 bp, 12 predicted proteins | sample RumenRJG_02DNA_FD_189096 | JGI IMG/M metagenome (GOLD analysis project Ga0256405, IMG submission 189096) | Bovine rumen microbial communities from Lethbridge, Alberta, Canada - RJG_02 | ecosystem: Host-associated > Mammals > Digestive system > Stomach > Rumen | place: Canada: Alberta...
CACATTCAGAATTATTCAAAAAATAATTTTTACAAAAAACAGGATGATAATTCAGAAAGCATCTATCAGAAATGGTAGATGTTTTTCTTATGCTCCCTTCTTTTATGAGATTTACGGTGAAGTGCCTGCGTTCATTTCGGAAAAAGAAATGGCAATCTGTTCTTACAAGGCTTAACACGCTGAGACCACCGAGAAATGGTAATATCTCTATTCCGACATTAAGTGCAATTGCACCTGATATCGGAATGGAGGATGTCCTAAAAATAATTTTATGGAGCATAACAAAGTGGATTATGATACAATAAAAACAGTTAAAAACGGAATTCTTGTGATTTTGAAAACAACTTAAAAGTGCACATGTTCAGTAGAAATATGATATACTTGTTTTATATCAATATTCCTATAAATGTACGATGGAGGAGAGAAAATGGCTGAGGTGGAAAATAGTAAGGATTTAATTAGTGTGTTATGGAGTGGGGCAGATATACTTCGCTCCAAAATGGACGCAAATGAGTATAAAGACTATCTTCTGGGAATTGTATTTTATAAATATTTATCAGATTCATTTCTTATCAAAGTATATGATCTGATTTGCGATGCTCGTCCACAGACATTAAAGGAAGCATTGGATGCTTATGTAGAAGAGTTAAAAGGGGAAGATGCGGAAGAATTGAAAAAAGAAATGCAAGACCAGTGTCATTACGTTATTGAACCTGAACTTACATATACTTATTTTGCTGATGCAGCCAGAAACAATTCGTTTAATCGTGAACAGCTTCAGAAGGCATTTAATAATATCGAACAGAGTGATCAGATATTTGCAGATCTGTTTGCTGATATTGACTTGTATTCCAACCGTTTGGGAACAGGAGATCAGAAACAAAGTGATACGGTAGCCAGTCTGATTAAAGAAATTGATAAGGCAGATTTGCTTAATTCAGATGCAGAAATATTGGGAAATGCTTATGAGTATTTGATTGGGCAATTTGCGTCTGAAACAGGAAAAAAAGCCGGAGAATTTTATACACCGCAGGCAGTATCAAAAATATTAACTAAAATTGCAATTGCAGGACAGGAAGACAAAATAGGATTGTCTGAATGCAAAAAAGTATTCGTCAGCGCCTGGATATATCAAGTATTACGGGCAGGAAATGAATACATCTACATATAATCTGGCAAGAATGAACATGTTTTTACATGGAGTGGATTCGAGCAATCAGCATCTGAGAAACGGTGATACTCTTGATGAAGACTGGCCCACAGATGAGGAAACGGATTTTAATATGGTTCTTATGAACCCTCCATATTCAGCAAATTGGAGTGCAACAGCCGGCTTTTTACAGGATGAAAGATTCAGTGATTACGGTGTATTAGCTCCAAAATCAAAAGCTGATTATGCATTTTTGCTGCATGGATTATATCACTTAAAAAATAATGGAACAATGGCGATTGTTCTGCCTCATGGAGTCCTTTTCCGTGGTGCGGCGGAAGGAAAAATCAGGGAGAAACTGCTTCGTTCCGGAAATATATATGCAGTAATTGGATTACCGGCAAATCTGTTTTATAATACATCAATTCCCACCTGTATCATTGTGCTGAAGAAACACAGAGACGGCAGGGATGTACTGTTTATAGATGCTTCTAAGAAATTTAATAAAGGTAAGAAACAAAATGAAATGACAGATGAGCATATTAATGCTGTGATTGATTTATACAGTCAAAGAAAAACAGTAGAAAAAGAGGCTTATCTTGCCAGCTTTGAGGATATTGAAAAGAATGATTTTAACCTTAATATTCCCAGGTATGTTGATAATTTTGAAAAAGAAGAGGAGATTGATTTAGCTGCATTGTTATCAGACATGAAAAAGACTGATGATGAACTGGAAAAGGCGCAGGGAGAGTTTGTGTCACTTCTTAGAGAATTAACATCAACGGACGAAACGACAATGTCATTGCTGAATGACTTAATCGGGAAGATGGAGGCATAGTTATGGGGAAACCTAAGATTAGATTTAAAGGCTATACCGAAGAGTGGGAACAGCGTAAGTTGGGGGATTTGTACACTGAGCGTAATGAAAGAGGAAATGATTCTCTGCAAATTTTGTCGGTTTCAATTCATTCTGGCGTATCAGCAGGAGAATTGGATGCTGATAATTTGGGGAAAACTGTTCGGAGAAGTGAGGATAAATCGACCTATAAACATGTCTATGAGGGAGATTTAATATTTAACATGATGCGTGCCTGGCAAGGGGCGATCGGAGTTGCGAAAAATGAAGGAATGATAAGCCCTGCGTATATTTCTGCGATTCCGAATGATGTAATATATCCTCCGTTCATGAATTATCTTTTAAGACGAAAGGAAATTATTAATCAGATTAATAATTTGTCGTATGGGGTAACTGATTTCCGAAAGAGACTTTATTGGAATTCATTTGTAAAATTGACATGTGAAATTCCAGCAGTAGAAGAACAGAAATGTATAACTCGGCTTTTGGAATCTCTCGACCACCTCATCACTCTTCACCAGCGCAAGCTAAATAACCTGAAAAAACTCAAAAAAATATGTCTCGAAAAGATTTTTGTTAGGAGAAATAAGCAAATGGAGAGAATAATTTTATATCACGGAAGCCTCGACATGGTCAGAGAGGTTATTTGTTTTCACAATCCAGATGAGGAAAATTGTGAACTTCTCGGATAATTAACACTTAATTACAAACAACTTAAATACACCTTAGAAATGTTGTCATAACAGAGGAAGTATAGGGATTTTGCTTGACTATTCTCAGGCATATGGTATAATTATTACGTGTTAAATTAACACTTAATCGGAGGCCGTATGTATCTGAATTGCATAGTAGAAATCCCAGATAATCAAACGGGTATTTCAAAGAAAAAGATCAAGGGAACAACCTATATTTATTACGAGCACGGTAGACGATATGACTCCGCAAAAAAGTATAACGTTCCCCAATGCACGACGATCGGGAAGCAGAGTGATGCGGATCCTTCTATGATGATCCCTAACTCGAATTACAGGAAATACTTTCCGGACGCTGAACTGCCGGACGAACTTCCGGAGTCTGTAAGGAGCGCGTGCCTGATGATCGGGCCTTATCTGATAATCCGCAAAGTAATCCACTATTATAAGCTTGATGAGAAACTGAAAAATATCGTAGGAAAGAATGCAGGGCTTTTTCTGGACCTGGCAGCATATGCGATCATAACGGAGAATAATGTCGGACAGTATTATCCCGAGTACGCGTATCGACATCCGCTGTTCACAGATGGCATGAAAGTATACAGTGATTCGAAGGTCTCCCGTTTTTTAAGAGAAATAGATCGGGATGATGCGATCCGGTTCCTAAATGAATGGAATGAAGGAAGGGATCACCGGGAGAAGATCTATATTTCCTATGATTCCACAAACAAGCACTGCCAGGCAGGAGATATCCAGCTGGCTGAGTTCGGACACGAAAAGGAAAGGCAAAAAAAGCCGATCTATAACTTCTCTGTAGCGTACGACAGGAACAACAGGCTTCCACTGTTTTATGAAGAGTATCCGGGAAGCATTAATGACGTTTCGCAGCTGCAGTTTCTCCTGGAGAAGGCTGCAGCCTACGGATACAAGAGTGCCGGATTTATTCTGGACAGAGGGTACTTCAGCGAGCCGAACATTAACTTTATGGATCGCAATCACTATGATTTCCTGATTATGGTAAAAGGGTGCAAAGATCTAGTAAACCAGATCGTTCTCAGGGAGAGAGGGACCTTTGAGGATGAATGGGAAAAGGCCATACCCTTCTATGGGGTCAGCGGGACAACCGTCCGGGCGTGTATATTCAAAAAAGATGAAAAGGAACGATACGTCCATATTTATTACAGCGATTACCGGAAGGCGCGGGAGCGTTCAAAGCTTGAGACAAAAATACAACAGCACAAGGAATTCTTAAGCAGCCTGATCGGGAGTGATGTGACGGTAGAGAATGCGTATACGGAATTCTTTGAACCGATATACTACCATAAAGGGAAGAAAGACCAGAAGCTGCAGCTTATCCGGGAAAAGAAGGATGCGATCTCACAAGCCATCAAGCTGTGCGGGTACTTTGCAATCATTACATCATCGGAGATGACAGCTTCGGAAGCCCTGGATCTGTATAAGAGCAGGGACTGCTCGGAGAAACTGTTCCGTGGAGATAAGTCGTACTTGGGTGAGAGGGCGATGAGGGTATATCAGGATGAGCCGTTGTATACGAAGATCTTCATTGAGTTTGTCGCATTGATCGTACGAAACAAGATATATACGTGCCTGAAAGACCGGATGAAGGCAACAGGAAAGAAGGCAAACTACATGACTGTGCCAGCCGCCATTAAGGAACTGAGCAAGATTGAGATGGTAAAACAGGCTGATGGAATATATCGGCTGAGCTATGCCGTTACAGCTACACAAAAGGAGATCCTGCAGGCATTCAACCTGACAGCGGCGGACGTGAAAAAGCAGGCTGTAGAGCTTGCCGGGCTTTTAAGAACGCTGACAGCGTAAGAAGGGAGATTGGGATGGCAAGGCAGCCGATGGATATAAGGAAGCGAATAGAACGGCAGGAAAAGAAGATCATGGATCTTACTGATCAATTGCATCTGGCACAGGAAGAGTACGAACAGATGAGGAAAGAGTTGGAGGAACAGGAGAAGGCAGAGATCTTCGAGGCCTATCAAAAGAGTCATAGGAGCTACGCAGAAGTCATAGATTTTCTGAAAGGAAAAGCGGATATATAGGGAGCAAGCAAATATGGGAAAACAGTATACGTTGAAAGTATATCCTGCCGGGATGTCGCGTACAGCCTATAGAGTGATCCAAATCTCCGGAAAGGAAACACTGGACAGGCTGTGCAGCGTAATTATTTCATCATTTGATTTCATCGATGAGCATCTTTATGAATTCTGCATGGATAACCGCATGTATAGTGACTGTAGTTTTCAGTCAGACCCTGAGTATGGGGAGATGTCAACAAAGATAGTCCTGGAGAAGCTTCACCTTGAAAAGGGACAGAACTTTTCTCTCCACTATGACTTTGGGGATGACTGGATGTTTACAATCCATGTGCAGAAGATCGAAGAAGAGGAGAAAAGAAATGTCCCTGTCGTACTCAAAGCGAAGGGGGAGATTCAACAATATCCATCATGGGATGACTGGGATGAGGACGATGAGGAATGGGAGTAATCCTGCTGAAAATGGTGTTTGAGACCGGACTGAGAGTTAATTTTCCGGGAAGTTAAGAGTAAAAGATGCGTTGTATCAGGCTTATCAAAAAAGTGGAAAATCGATAGATGAGTGTATTGATGTGAACTTCCAGAAGTAAGTGCAACTAAACCCAAATTGGATATCTGATAGATCTCAAAAACCTTGAAAAATACGGTAAAACCGGCAGTTTTGCTTGCAAAATTGCCGGTTTCTTGTTATACTATATTTAGTCGTAAATACAACTATACCAAGGAGAGAAAGATGTACCTCGATTACACAGTTGAAATACCTGAGGCAAAGGGTAAAATCACCTTCCGCAATAAGGGAAATGCACGCTATGTCTACTATGAATACAGCCGGAACTATGATCCATCCAGACAATATACAACCGTTAAACGTGTTACGATCGGCAAGGTTATCAATGATAACAATACCAAGATGAGGCCTAATGAAAACTTCAGAAAGTACTTCCCGGAGGTGGATGTTCCGGAAGAAAAAGCAGACGCTGAAAGAAGCAGCTGTCTGAAAGCAGGAGCCTATATGGTAATCAATCAGACTGCGAAACAGATCGGGCTTACAAAAAAGCTGGAGGATATATTCGGAGCCAGAAATGCCGGACTTATTTTAGATTTTGCTGCTTATTCAATCATTACAGAAAGCAATGCCGCACAATACTATCCGGACTATGCATACAATCATCCTCTGTTTACTCAGGGCATGAAAATCTACAGTGATTCAACAGTTTCTGACTTCTTTCGGTCTATTACAGAGAATCAGAGACAAAGCTTTCTGGACAGCTGGAATGAGGATCGGAACCAAAGGGAACGGATCTATATATCCTATGATTCAACAAACAAAAACTGTGAAGCAGGAAATATCAGCATGGTGGAATTCGGTGCCGCCAAGGTAGATACCGGTCTTCCCATTTTTAACTATGCTGTTGGGTATGATCTGAGCAACAGTGAACCACTGATGTATGAGAAATATCCAGGCAGTATTAATGATGTTTCACAACTTCAGTTTATGGTTGAAAAAGTGAAAAGCTACGGATATAAAAACATCGGCTTTGTGCTGGACAGAGGATATTTCAGTAAAGAAAATCTGAGATATATGGACAGTAACGGTTTCAGCTTCATTATCATGGTAAAAGGCTGCAAGGAGTTTATCAGTGAGCAGATCAGAAAGCAGAAAGGAACTTTTGAAAGCGACTGGGGAAATCAGATTCCGGAGTTTGGTGTATATGGTAAAACAGTCCATACCTACGTGTATGCTTCCGATACCAAGAAAAGATATGTACACATCTACTATAGTGCATCAAAAGCGGCCGGTGAGCGGGCGAGACTGGAAGAAAACATCCAGGAAATGCAGAAATATCTTGCAAAATATCAGGATTCTGATCACGAGTTTGGACCTGCTTTTCATAAATATTTCCATATGCACTATAACAAGGAGACGAATCACTTTGTGTATGGAGAACCGAACCTTCCTGTAATCCGTGATGAGCTGAATCTTTGTGGGTATTTTGCAATCATTACCTCAGAAAAGATGAATGCAAAAGATGCAATCAGCCTGTATAAGAACAGAGATGCGTCTGAAAAGGTATTTCGTGCAGATAAATCATATCTTGGCAATAACTGTCTGCGAGTTGCATCAGAAGAGGCAGCTTCGAATAAGATATTTATCGGATTTATCGCACTGATTATCCGTTGCAAAATGTATACAGCATTGAAAGAAAAAGCAAATGAACTGGTTAAGAAGCCGAATTACCTTACGGTACCGGCAGCAATCCGCGAGCTGGAAAAATTAGAAATGACCAGACAGCTTGACAAGGTGTACCGGTTGGATCATGCAGTAACAAAAACACAGAAGGTGATACTGAGTGCGTTTGACATAGATGCAGCTCAGATAAAATACAAGGCGAACTATATCAGCGAGCTTCTGAAAGGAAAATGACAAATGGCAAGAAATATCAGTAAGGAAAGTCTTGAACAGAAGATTGAAAAAGTGGAAAAAGCAATCAGCCGGAACCGGGAACAGTACGAAAAGCTGACAGCTGAACTGGAAGAACTTCATCAGAAGCAAAAGGCGATTCAGAGTGAAGAACTTCTGAAAGCGATCGCTGAGAGTTCGAGAAGTTACGAAGAAATCCTGCGTTTCATACAGAGCTCATCAGAAAATAGTGAGGAGTAGCAAACATGAATTCTAGGCTTACAGATGAAAAGAAGATTGCCGCACTGGATAAGAAGATCGAACTTCTTCAAGAGAAAGTGGTTCAAAAGCACAGAGAATACGATGCATTAACAACGGAACTCCATGAGTTATTGAATGAACGTTATCCGGAACGCAATGCTGAACGTGTAAAAGATGCGTTGTATCAGGCTTATCAAAAAAGTGGAAAATCGATAGATGAGTGTATTGAACTGATTTTAAATCCTGACATTTTAGATTATCTATAAAGAAAAGCACCTCTGCCTGGAGGTGCTTTTAACGTTTAGTTGTAAAATCTCTGGAAGTTAACAATAAAACATGAAAAGAATATGGATGAGTTTTTGTACATAAAACAATCTATACATGTGTCTTGACACATGCAAAGACCGGTAGTATAATGCTGTTATTGACCTCTTAAAATAGCGTAATAATGATTAGCTTGCGTGTCTCTGGATTGTTCTGTATACTGTCATCAGTTTACAGAAAGAAAAAAGTCTCAGAGCACCTTCCCTGGAAAGTCGTGTACTCTGAGACCTGGTCGCTAAAACCATGGTTATTATATCAGACTATACGTTAACCCTCAAGGGGAATTCAGGTGTTTTTTGTTGAGAGCAGTGTGACCAGCCATATATGTCCCAGATGTCAGGGGATTCTTGCCTACCGGGATTCACGCGTACGTATCCGAAGGAAAGAAGGCGGACGTAAGGAGCGTCTGATGATACGACGTTTCAGATGTAAAAACTGCCATTCCTATCATAATGAACTTCCGGATTGCCTCTCCCCGTATAAGCATTATGAAACTGAGGTTATATCAGGAGTTCTTGATGGAGTTGTCACTCCTGAAGATGCTGATTCCGAGGACTATCCGTCCATGCAGACCATGCAGCGCTGGCTCCTGTGGTTGCAGGTCAATCTGACCAACATAGAAGGCTACCTTAGAAGTGCCGGCTACAGTATCTTCAGACTTGGGGAAGGAGTCCTCTTCTCCAAAGGTTCACTGCTCGAAGCTATACGAAAAAAATATCAAAGCTGGCTGGAGATCATTCTCCGCCTGATCTATAACAGCGGGGGATTCCTGGTGCCGATCCCCTGGTAGCACTGTGCACCTACTTTGGTTCGTCTGTCACCGGCTGCTTCTGTATAGTGGTCTCAAAGGAGGTCGCTATACTATGAATACAAGCAAAAATCTTATGAAACAACAGTGGCAGGAACAGGAAGCACTCAAACGCTTTCAGCTTATATCTCCCCTTCTCAGGGAAGATATGGATGACGCAAAACGTCTGCAGCTGCGCAGGCAGATTGCACAGGAGAATAACATCTCCGTCCGCTCTCTTTATCGTTACGAGAAAGCATATGCAGAAAGCCAGTTCTCTGGACTCAAACCGGCAGACCGGCAAAAACACAGATCCCAGAGACTTCCGGACAATTTCGATTTTCTTCTGGAACAGGCAATCCAGCTCAGGAAAGAGGTCCCGGAACGGTCTGTTGCACAGATCATCTTCATTCTGGAAGCAGAAGGCTTTGTAGCACCGGGGGTATTAAAACGCCCAACCCTGGAAAGACATCTTTATAAAGCAGGGTTTGGCCGTGAACATATGCAGATGTACAGAGAAGCCCGTGAGAGTTCATCGAAACGCTTCTGCAAACCACACCGCATGATGCTGATCCAGGGAGATATCAAGTATGGTCCCAAACTTCCTATTGGAAAAAACGGTGCCAAAGTACAGACCTATCTGTCCTCGGCTATTGATGACCATTCCAGACGGCTGCTATTCTCCCGGTTCTATGATAATCAGGAAGAAGCGATCATCGAGGATACCTTTCACCAGGCGATCCTGCGTCACGGAACTTTTGATGCCTGTTACTTTGATAACGGATCACAGTATATCGCAAAGCAAATCCGTTTTTCCCTTTCCAAACTCGGCATCCGTGTCATTCATGCAAAGCCGAGAAGCGGAAAAAGCAAAGGCAAGATCGAAAAGTTCCACCAGGTCGTGGATGATTTTATCCGCGAATCGAAGCTGAAGGGTATCAAAAGCCTGGATGAATTAAACCGTCTCTGGGAGATCTTCGCAGACGAGTATTATCACAAGAAACCTCATGAAGGGATCAGTGAGTACTATGAAAGCCTTGGAGCTGCGGTCCCGGAAGAAGGGATCACACCTCTTCAGGAGTGGAACCGCGACAGCCGCCCGCTCACTTTCCTGGATGTTTCAGTCGTAGCGGAAGCTTTCCTTCATCACGAAGAACGCAAAGTTGACAAAGGCGGATGTATCAGTTTCCGCGGAATAAAATACGAGACAAAACCATCACTGATTGGGCATAAAGTTGAAATTTCTTATGACCCTGCCGCGCCTGAAACGATCACGGTTTCTTATCCAGGCTATGAACCTTTTACAGCACAGCCTATAAAAATCAGCTCATACTGTGACAAACGTCCCGTATTACCGGCATCCATGCAGGAACAGAAACCGAGCACATCCCGTTTTCTTGATGCTTTAGAAAACCGCCATGCACAGACACAGCGTCAGATAGCTGACGCGATTTCATTTGCATCCTATCGGAAGGAGGCGAATGACAATGTATGAGGCATTCTTCGGTATGGAACACACACCCTTTGTCCGTGATGTTCCGCCTGAAAAGCTGTATGAATCATCTGCTTTTCGCGAGACATTAGGGCGTTTATCCTATGTGGCAGACCGCCAGATGTTTGCGGTTGTAACCGCTGATTCCGGATGTGGGAAATCAACGCTGATCCGCCGGTTTTACTCAGAGCTTCCTAAAGAGGATTACATCGTTCTTTATCTTTCAGACTCAAAGCTGACTCCAAGATGGTTTTATAAGGGGCTGCTGGATCAGCTCGGTCTGGAATCAAGGTTTTATCGGGGAGATTCCAAACGCCAGCTACAGCAGGAAATTGAAATCATCCGTGGAGTACAGCACAAGAAAGTTGTCTGTATCCTTGATGAAGCTCATCTATTGGAAAAAGAAACGCTGGAAGAATTCCGATTTCTTTTGAATTACAAATTTGATTCTGTCAGTCCCATGGCAGTAGTCCTTGTCGGGCAGACAGAACTTTGGGAAAACAAACTGAAGTTACAGCGTTACGCTGCTATTCGCCAGAGAATCGATATGTATTGTACGCTTCCACATCTGGACAGATCGGAAACAGAACAGTACATCGGAAGTCATATGGCGTATTCTGGATGTTCTCAGGAGGTTTTTACTGAAAAAGCAGTGGATGAGATCCACAAGGCATCTGCCGGAATTCCCCGTATGATCAACCGGATCTGCGAAAAGGCACTGATGTATGCCTTCCAACAGCAGAGACGTCTGGTCGATGACTATATGATCAAGTTTGTAGTAGAGCATGAAATGCTCACGGTCACAACTAAGTAAAAGTCAGCCGCCCGTTTTCGGGCGGCGAATCCACCATTATCTATGACAGGCAGTTAAGCAATCTGATGACAATTCGTGTGAGCAGTCTGGTGACAGCTCATGAAATCATTAACAGTTAGGGCTTGACAA
>Ga0256405_10011861_pt1 | contig 10973 bp, 16 predicted proteins | sample RumenRJG_02DNA_FD_189096 | JGI IMG/M metagenome (GOLD analysis project Ga0256405, IMG submission 189096) | Bovine rumen microbial communities from Lethbridge, Alberta, Canada - RJG_02 | ecosystem: Host-associated > Mammals > Digestive system > Stomach > Rumen | place: Canada: Alberta...
TACTCGCTATGTAGAACTTTCTACAGAGTCACTTCCTTGGGCTGAACATGAAAAGAATGATAACTGGTTTGTACTTCACGCACAAGATACGGATAAAGTTGATACAAACCTGTTTGATACAGATTTGTTTAAGCAAAAAGTAAGGGAAGTTGTTTCCTCTATGGAATAAAACTATTTAAGAGTGGAAGGATATACTATGGAACAAGTTACTAAACTTTTACAATCTCTTCAAGGGTTCAACCTGTCAGAGATTATAGTATTAGCAATCGTTTTTCTCGCTTTCTGGTTTTTCCAGAAGTCTGAAAGTTTTAATGAATTCTGCCGTCATGAAATACAAGACATAGACGACGATAGACGAGAAGAATTGATGCATATGACTCAAGAAGTCGTAGCTCAATTAGCAAGGAACTCAATTAGCACTTCTATCAAGTGTGCTATGACCAGAAAAGCCTTAGCAGATGCAATTCTTTCTCCCTTGGTTGAGAGCGTAAACTCTAATCACTTTACTAAGCGACTTTTACCAGAACACTATTCTTCATTCCGACAAGGTCTCTTACGTAGAATGGAGTCAAGCTACTCTTCTATTCGACAGGCTTATGTAGATTTTGACTGTGAAGAAAGTCCTGTGCCTGAGTGGAAAGAGAGCAAGCAAGTTTGTGAGTACATTTTGGCTTACTGGCTATCAGAACTTTGTTTAAGCGTGGCTCACAGTTGCGAAAGAAAAATTGCAGCTTATGAAAAGTATCTACCACATTTTAAGTTTTCAATTCACTATAAATCTATAACAAAAGACAGAATTAAACGAAATAAGACTTACATAAAAGAGTTGAATGAGCTTCATTCAAAACTAAAGCAGGAGTTAAAATAGAATGAAACAATTCCTCCTGTGGCTCTGGCAGTTTCCTCAAAATCTGATAGGGTTCTGCTTGACTCGTTTTAGAAAGCAAACTCTTTTATTTACGTTTAATGATGGAATTACAGGAAGAATTTATTTTACAAATAATGTCTTTGGTTGCGGAGTTTCTTTAGGAAGCTATATTATTTTGGACTATAGTAAATACTGGAAAATAAGATACTATGATTCTGTTTTTAGAACTTATAACCATGAACACGGACATCAAAAGCAGTCTTTAAAATTTGGTTGGCTGTATTTACTTACTATAGGAATTCTTTCTGCCTGCGGAAATTTAGTAGACAGAGTTATTCATAAATACCATAAACACGGCTGCTGGTATTACAAGCAGCCTTGGGAAAAATGGGCAGACAAACTAGGACAAGTTCAACGCTAAGGAGGAACAATATGGATGAAAATGGAAAACTTAAAGTAAACTACAAGCTGTCTTTACTTTGGGCTGCTATCGCTGTAGTACTCGCTATCGTAGCTATGCTTACAGGTGGAGATTTTTCTGAAACAGCTAAAGATGCTTATACTTCAGGTTCTTTTATAGGCGAAGACGTAGCCAAAGTTATTCAATGGCCAATTTGTGCTTCTGTAGTATTTGGTTTGTGTGGTACTGTGGAAGATGTTGTAAAAGTTATAAGTGCTTTTAAGAGCAAGTAAAACTCTCCCTTCTTATCAAACCTCCGGAATTATAAAAACTGGAGGTCTTTTTATGCAATTTTATAAAACCGAAAAAGAATTCAGACAAAAAGAAAACATTGAACCAAAGTGTGTTGTACTTACTCCTTGGGAAGATTTCGGTCCTGCTATCGAAAGAGTCTTAAATCACAGACAAATTGTATACGACTTTAATAAACTTGTAGAATCCTTAGCTGCAAGTTATCGTAAAAATGCAACTACTCCGGAAGACCCTGACTATGATTATGAAACTCAAGCAATGGAGTGGATCGATTATAATACTATGCGTACTTTGCCTTATTTCCCTGAAAAGTTCCGTCCTATAATAGTTTCTATTTCGGAAGAAGAACTGACTGAATTTCTGGAGCAGCTTTATTCGGACTATGACAAGACGAAAATTGAACAGCTTATGCAAAATGAAACATTTGTTGAACAGCTTACCGTTATTCGTCAGTTCAGCTACGATGAATTCGATGGAGCTATGAGAAAGCTGCTGGAGGATTGGCTGAATGGCTAAAAGTAAATTTACGCTGAAAGGGAAAGTTCTTTCAATAGACGTAGACAAACTGATCCTTGAATTCGAAGAACTTGAAAAGCCTATAAAGCACTTAGTAAAACTTGATCGTATGTATTCTAAACGTCCTCAAGACGTAAATGATGCGAAGATATATTTTGAAGAAAAGAAAAACTACACAGTCCTTATAAAAGGTGATTTTGTTGCTCTTGACTCAGGGCAACTTTTACCAGAATTCTTTATAATTGGCACTCAAGCTGCTTTCGATAGGAGGAAGTTTTAATGACTAAAACATACGAAGAATTTATTTCTTTCTATAGAAAAACGGGAATACTTGACATGGGTACTTCTATTCGGAGACCTACAAAACCTCTAAACGACCGACAGCTGCAAAGAGCTTATGAACAGTATTTGCACAAACTAGAAGTTCAGAAAGAAAAAATCAAAGCAAAACAAAGTCAGCCAAGGTCTCGGGATTCTGAACTGTCAGAGTTTATACGTAATCGTGATGGAAACAAATGCCGACTTGTCTGGCTTTTATCTGATCTTGAATATCAAGAATGGCAATCTAATCAAGGCGGTCAAGGTTCTACAATAGACGCTGCTCATGTGTTCGGAAAAAACGCTTATCCTTGGATGCGTTATATACCAGAAAATATTGTTTGCCTGAATCGTTTTTCTCATAATTCTCTTGATACCTATCGCTCTCCACTAAACGGAAAAGTTATTTCTAAAGAAGAACATGAAAACTGGTGGAAACGAATTGTTGGCGAAGAAACTTATGCAAAGCTGGTTGAACTTTCTTTAAGAGACAACAGATAAAAATTTCTTTTTGCTCCCTATTTAAGTATTAATTCTTAATTAAGGAGAAAATCAGATGAGTATATACCATGGGGCTACTCGTGTAGCAGGTTCTAATAAAGGACTTATTCGGGACTCTTTAACTAGAGCAGATACTACTTGGTCTTCTAGCAAGATTGCTCAAGAAATTCAAAACGCTAAAACGTATGCAGCTTATGCAGCAGTACTCGGTGAAAACTTTACTAACGGAATTTTAACAGAACGCAACTTAGTAGATGTTTTAGGGGCTACTAGTGCTGCTGATGCTTTTTCTAAGTTGCAGGCTAAGTCTTCTGTAGGAGATTTTACAAACTTAGGATTAGGGGACTATATCGATATCCCTTCTATCACTTTTGACAGTCAGACTTTGACTCATAATGCTTCTTACGAAAATCTTCGTGTTCAAATAATTGCATTTGACTACTTTAAAAATTACTACAATACTACTCATCATGTAGTGATGCAGTTTAAACACTGTCCTTTTAAAAAGGAGATCAACTCTGCAAACTCTAACGTAGGTGGATATCCCGCTATGCCTATAGCTACTTATTTAAGTACCACTTTCGGAGCAGGACTTGAAGCAGCTATGGGAATTAATTGTTTGACTATTAAGCAATGGTTCCAGACAGCAGCTACTACTTGGTCGAACTCTACGGCTTATAAAGTATTTTTGCCTACAGAAAATCAGTTAATTGGACACAAAGGTTCTTCTATCGTAGCTACAGATACTGTTTCCTACGAATTAGGTCAGTTCCCTTACTATGCAATTAATCCTAAGGGACTTATGAAGAACTTTAATGGAGTACTTCACTACTACTGGACAGCTTCTCCGTTGTTTGCTGACTCGTACCTCTTTGCTTACGTGTACCGCGATGGTCGCGTGTACAACTACGATGCTAATCTTGTCGATGTCGGTGTTGCTCCGGTTTTCTGTATCTAGTATCTAAAATCTTTAATCTGGGCTGCATACCTGCAGCCCTTGTAACACAGGTTGAACAAAAGTATGAGCGTACCAGTAAGAAAAAGAAGTTTATCTAGTCTTGAGTTTTATAACACGGCAGCTATGATCTACAAAGATATTGTGTCTATTTTAGACAAGCTGCCGAGAAAATTAGTAGATCCTACAAACCACGAAGTAGATAGAACCTACTTGATAGATTTCTACCAGAAAGCGTTTCTAAAAACTTATGAAGATATGATGCTGAATATTGATTTAGCAAATGAGATTTTCATAAGTGAAAAAACTACAGCTCAGTTTAGAAATAAAAGATTAGGCTATCAGGATACGGCTATTGCTATGTGTACTCATTTGGAAACCTTGGTAGAATTGCTTACAATGAATTTTCCTAAAATCATAGGAGAATTAGGAGTACTATCTCAGAATCTGGAATTCGAACTGTCTTTACTAAAAGGATGGAAAGAATACACTAAAAAGAAAAGAAAGGTGCTTGACTAAAAATTATCGTCGTTGTTTGCTGACTCGAACAACTTTGCTAACGTGAACAACAATGGTAACGTGAACAACAACAATGCTAATAATGACAATATCGGTGTTGCTCCGGATTTAGATAAATATTTGATGTCCCAATCTAGAGATCTTAAGTTGTTACACTTCAACCACAAAAAGTGTTGGGATTTTTAAATTTATTTAAAGGAGTCAAGAGTCCTGCTAGAAATAGCAAATCTTCGGTTTTGACATAAGAAAGTGGACGCTGCTTGCATGGTAGAAGCGTAAGCAAACTTCTATTTCATACTTTCGAAATTATGCAGAGTGTAACTTAATTGCTAAAATCCTTCCTCTAGAAAGGATACTCTGTGCAAAGCCTTTTTATTTATGACTTCTGAAGACCGTCGAGAATTAAGATACCAGCGAAGAAAAGCTGAAAAAATTAAAGACCAACCAGATTTTTCTGAACTTCTAAAACCAGAAAATTTATATAATTCCTACAAACTGTGTAGAAAAGGAACTTCTTGGAAAGCAGCTGTTCAACGCTATGGAAAACACTGTATACGAAATATCTTTGCTTCTATTGAAAAACTAAAGAAAGGAGAACCGATCACAGAGCCTTTCAATTTGTTTGAAGTTCAAGAGCGAGGACGTATTAGAGTAGTTATGAGCGTTCGTATAAAAGAAAGAGTAGTTCAGAAAACCTTGCATGACTATATCTTATTTCCTATTCTAAAGCCTACACTAATTTCTGATTCGGGAGCTTGCATAAAGGGAAAAGGAATTTCCTTTACGAGAAAACGACTTAAAGAGCATTTACGCAGATTTTATAGAAAGACTGGAAATAATGAAGGCTATGTACTTTGTATAGACTATTCGAATTACTTTGGCTCTATAAGACATGATGTTTTGCTAGAGTTTTTATCTAAAAAGATTCGAGATGAGCGGACATTAAAGCTAGTAAAAGAAATTTTAGACAACTACAAAGAAATTGGTTTAGGCTTAGGTAGTCAAATTTCCCAGCTGTGTGCCTTGTTCTACATAAGCTCATTAGACCATTTTGTAAAAGAAAAACTGCGAGTAAAGTACTATGGTCGTTATATGGATGACTGCTACTTAATAAGTGACTCAAAAGAAGAACTTAAATACTGGCTTAAAGAAATTAGAAAGTTTAGTGAATCCATTTTAGGTCTAACTATAAGTTCTAGAAAAACTACTATTCAGAAATTAACAAACTTTAAATTTATTAAAGGACACTACTGCTTGACTTCTACTGGAAAAATTAAAGTTTTTCCTGATAGGAAAACATTTTTAAGATTTAAACACAAATTCGTTAAGATGCTGAAAATGAAGTATTCCGAAGAAATTTTGCTTCCTGTAATACAGAGCTGGAAAGGTCATTTAAAATATTTTAACTCCTGGAAAGAGAAACGAGCAATGTCTAAGGTCTTAGGAACCTATTTAATTAAATCTAGTTAAGGAGAATAAGATGGTTTACATATGGAATAAAGACGGACAAGTAGTATTTCATACAGATAAAAAGTTTGCAGTTGAAGTAGAAAAACTTCCTGCTACTCCAGACTTAGAAATGTCTGAAGAAGAATTTTATGCAAAGCAGCCTATCCGAATAGTAGACGGAAAGTTTACTTTTGGCAAAACAGAAGAAGAACTTTCTCAGGAAGAAGCTGTAGCTGTAAGAGCTAAAAGAGATTATCTTATAAATGAAGTTCAATGGCGTGTAGACAGATACCTTGAACAAAAAGCTGCCGGAGAAACTACAGCTGACACAGAAGCAAAATTCAAAAAGATTTCTGCCTACATAAAAGCTCTGAGAGATATTCCTGCTCAAAAAGGATTCCCGTTCGAAGTTACTTGGCCAACTCTGGAGGTTTAAATGGTTCTGCTTACTCGCACAGTACAGGAATCTTTTTCTAAGGACTACTTTAAAAAAGCAGTTAATACTGTTTTAAAGGGTTCTATTTTTTCTAAGTACAAAATCTATGATAAAGATAAAAGATTCGCTATAATTGAAATTCCTCTTAGCCCTACAGCCGGAGAAATGGACTATAGAGATTTTTTAAGGCTTCTAACAAAAGTTTTAGATGACTTTAAAAAGTTGGGATTTTATCCAAGCATTACTTCCTCAAAAGGATTTTTAGCTATTAAGTGCTATGCAGAGTATGGAAACTTCTTTGAAAAGCAACAAAGAGAAGATGCTCAAATAAGTCCTTCCCTAGGAACTCCTCCTGCTTGTGTAGGCGGTGTTTTTGCCCTGAATGCAGGCACTCCTGCTCCTACAGAGGACTCGATTTCTAAATCGATGAAACTTTACTTAGGAAAAAACAAAATGCCTCAGAAGGAAGATTTCGGAGGGTCGAAATGAATCCAGAAATTTTAGACACTGTAAAAGTTTTACTGACCTCAGTTATGATTGTTTCTACTGAAACTATCGGTATACTTCAGTGGTTGAAAAACTTTTTGTCTGACAAAGGCTCTAAAAGAAAGAGAAACGCTTTTCTTGCTCTCTGTATTTTAATACCTTGTGCTCTGTTTAATTCTACATTGGTACCAACATTGGCTACAGCTATTTTTAATATAATTTTTCTTTCCTTGGCAGTTGAGCAACTTGCTTATCAGACTATCGTAAACGGTATTCCGAAGATTGTCGGTAGTGCGATTGATAAAGCTGCTTTTTTCGCTGCTAAAAAGGAAGAAGATAAGGAAGGTTTATAATGATTTTACTTAAGGAATCTAAAAAGGCTTTTAAAGAATCTAATGAAGCTAACAAAGCAATTCCTGAAGGAATTATTCCTATCGCAGAAGCTGCTAAAAGACCTGCTTTTAAAAAGTGGAATATAAACGCTTACAAAAAAGAAGGCTATGAATTCTTCTGTACGTTTGACTACGCTTATGAGCATGATGGAAAAGACCTTTACATCATGAGCATGAACGCAGACACTGCTTACATTTGTAAAAAAGCTGCTGACATAAAGAAGTTTAAAGACTTCGACAAAACCTTTGGCAAGATTGAATCTCTTGTTCGCAGCTTTGACAGAGACTTTAACGCTAAAATTGCTATGCCTCTTGAAAAACTTTTCGGAGATAACATGCCAGAAAGCATTTCAGAGCCTTTGTATTCTATCTGGAATGACAAGTTAGATGACCTTAAAAAAGCCATGGATACTTATGAGTTTGAAATTCCTGATAGCTATCCTAAAGTAAAGGTTGTTCACGATGATGACCTTACAGGATACAACCCAGACTAAGGAACCTGTTTGCAGCGTTTGGGTGTCTGCTGATAAAAAGGTAGATACTCAGGGCTGTGAATTTGGCTATGGCTGGTTGTCTGGAAAAATTTCTTTAGGAGTAATTTTCTCTTTTGAAACAGAAACAGGCAAGATAAACTTGACAGGATATCCTTGGAAGTCTTTTCAAGAAGACTTAGAATCGCAGCCTTATAAACCTGAAGTCATAGACTTTATAAAAGAGCACTTAGATGAAATTTCTAAATTTCTGAGAGAAGGCTACTTAAATTTTTACTTTGATGGAGCTAGGTGGACTAGCTAAGGAGATTAATATGTTTATTCTTAAGGAAGCAATTGCAACAGCTTCGATTCAGTGTTCATCTGAGCATAAAAAAGATACACTTACGGGGCAGTTTTACGGTTATGGGTTCCTGGAATATGGTTCAAAAGAAATTCCATTTTCTTTCAATACAAAAACAGGTGAAATAGACCTTACAGGTAATCCTTGGGATTGGATTGCAAAAGATTTACAGAGTAAACCTTACACCCCTGAAGAGAAAAACTTTTTCACAAAGTATTCTAAGGAAATTGCTACTCTGCTTAAAAAGACAAACAGACTTTACTTTGATGGCTCTAAATGGGCTAAGAAAAACTAAGGAGAGCTTATGTTTATTTTAAGAGAAGCAGCTGACTTACCTAAAAGCATGGACTTGAATATCAACTTTGGCGATTACTCTAGCAACATGAAAGCTAACAGTGTTAAAGTTGATAAAGATGGAGATTTGTCTTCTGGAGAATATCCTTTACCTAAGTCAGATGCAGCCTACTCTTTTAAAGTGTTTGGCTCTGTTGACAAAGATGAATTGACTGTAAGTCTCGGATTTAATACAGAAGACGGCTACGATGACGGAAGCGACTGGGGAGGGTACTCAAGTACGTTCTCTATGGAAGACTTACGAAAAGCCGGAACCATGCAAGGAAACAAACTTGTTATAAACAAGTCTGTTAATGGAACCGATTTTTCATTAAATAAAGCAACGCTGTACTTTTAGTTAGAAGCTCCCTCCGGGGAGCTTTTTATTTGCCTATTTGTTTATGGCAAGTAATTACGCAGATGGTATGCCTGAGGGCTTAACCTTTAAATCAGAACAACAAAAACAAGATCTCACTTATGGAGCTTCAGAAAAGGCTTTAACTCAGTTCCTCAGTATTGCTAAACAGTTAGGAACTCACAATACAAACCTTCAAGAAGAAATTACAGACTTAATCAAACAGCAACAGAAACTTTACAAAAGATTCGATGAAGAGCAGGCTCAGCGTAACATGGACGCAAAACTCCTTAAACAGAAAGGAGCCAGCGACGAAGAAATCATTGCCTACTTGTCTAAGAGACAAGATACTTATGAAAAAGATACTAAAGCCTTGTTTGACTCTTTTGGAAACTTGCATAGAACTCTTGAAGGATGGATTGAAGAGGATGAAACTCTTTCTGGACAGGATAGAGTTCTTCTTAGAAAGCAGCTTGAAACTTTTCAAAAGTCTTATGACCTTGATGAACAACTTAGACAAGAAAACGAAAAAGACAAGAAAAAACGAAATGCAGTTTTAGACCACATTGCAGAAAGTGTTAAAGGAACTTGGAAGGAAGCTCTTGAAAATGGAAAAGAAGAGAGAAAAGACGCATTCGGCTCAATGGCTGCTTCTTTACTAGGACCTCTTCGTGTTATTGCTGATCCTATCTCAAAATTTGCCACAGGTAAGACTACTAAAGATCTTGCTCAAGATGTTTTTGATAAATGGACAACGAAAGAAGACAAAGATGAAGACTTAAAGGATAAGCAGAGAGATGAAGAATTAGAAAGTGCTTTGTCAAGTGCTCAACAGCCTTTAATCAGCTCCGTCGATCAGATTTCAGACCTCTTAACAGAGACAGCTACACAAACTCTTGCTTTACCAGGAGTAACAGAGAGTAGAGATGAAGAATTCTCCTATGAAAACGAAAATCCTGTAGTTGCTAATCCTCAGATTTCTCCAGAATCCAGAAATTTGTTCTCCTATGAAAACGAAAATCCTGTAGTTGCTAAAGACTCCTTCAGTACAGATTTTTTCCGTGCTTTGCAAAGCTCTGAAAATGAATCCTTTTCTGAGGATGAAGGAATTTTAGCTGACACAAATCCCGCAGAAACTGATCTTTTACGTAAAGGCGGTGTTATAGGAGCTGCAGCTGTTTTCCTTGGAAAAGAAATTCGTAAGTTAGGTGAAGGAATCGATGACATTGACGTAGATGATGACGACGGATTCATAGACAACTTAATGGGTGGAAAACTTAAAAAGACTTTAACTAAGTTGGCTCCAACTCTTGCTTCTGCTGCGGGTGTAGTTGCAGTAGCTGCTGTTCCGATTGCTATGCTAGCAGGGGGACTTAAGTTACAGGAACGAGATACAGAAGATGCTAAAAAATATGCTGAGCAAGGAAACTATGGTAGAGCTGTAGAAACTGCTTGGTTAGGTGATAGAAGTCGACTTACAGAAGAAAATGCTAACTCTGAATTAGGTAGAGCTACTGGTAAGACAGCTTTAATAGCAGGTGGTGTGACTGGAATAGGAGCATTAGCTGCAGGAGGAGCTGCTGCTGGTATGTCTGCAGGAGCTGCAGCTGCTGCAGGAGGAGCAGGACTTTTAGGAACGGGATTGGCTGCTGCTGGAGCAACTGCTTCTGCTGTATTCCCTCCTGTACTTATAGCTGCTGCTATAGCTGCTGCTGCAACCGTTGTAGCTAAGGGAACTCAAGAAGCATTTGAACTCGGCTGGGATAAAAATCAGGCTGAGATTCAAAAAAATTTATATGATACAATTTACTCAGAAGATTCTTCTGTTTGGGAAAAAATCAAGGCTTCAGTAGAGTCTGGTTGGAAAGAGTTTACTGGAACCTTGGCTGGAGGAATTCGTGGTGCTTCTGAAGAGTTAGAAGGAGACGCAGCAATTGAGTGGCAGAGAGGAATTGAGTACCTTGAAAAAACTGCTGCAGAAGGAAATAAAGAAAATGCTCGTCTCTTAACTATGCTTCAATCAGAGGAGTTTAAAGCACTTTCTGACAAAGACCAAGAAATGATTCTTAAATCTGAAGGTCTTTTTGATGAATACCAGACAATGCTGGATGAAGCTCAGAACTCTTTTGGAGAAAGTTTATTAAATGGTTTACGTGCTACAGGAGATTTCTTCGTTGGAGCAGTTAACACTAAAATGGAAGCCTTAAATGGCAAAAAAGGAGCAGCTATCGATGCACAACTTCTCAAAGACATGGACAAAATTACAGGTGAAGATGTCGAGCGTCTTAAAAACTCTACA
>Ga0256405_10011863_pt1 | contig 10971 bp, 9 predicted proteins | sample RumenRJG_02DNA_FD_189096 | JGI IMG/M metagenome (GOLD analysis project Ga0256405, IMG submission 189096) | Bovine rumen microbial communities from Lethbridge, Alberta, Canada - RJG_02 | ecosystem: Host-associated > Mammals > Digestive system > Stomach > Rumen | place: Canada: Alberta | collected...
TATTATCAATTCCGTTTTCTTTATCTCTTAAAATGTCATAAATTATATAAATACCCCACAAAATAATCGGGAAAACGATACTAATATCATCACCAATACTGTAAATCAGAAATATCATCATTGTCAAAAACAGGTTGATAATATTAGCCCAATTTGTTTTTGTATGTTTCAGAGTAAAAGCAGAAGAAATCATATTTATAAAGAGCATATAAGAAAGAATGAAATTCATTCCTGCCTTAGCACAAAACGGGGTTAAATATGCACCGATTAAGCCTATAATCAGCATTGACAGAGTTTTCATTTTATCTGCCAAAACGTATGTCGTAATTACAAGCGCAGAGCCGATAACAATTACCGACGGGGTATTCAGGAAATTGAAAATTGTATAAGCGCAGAAGGTTGTGATAAACAAATCGGCAAAACCTGTTCCAAGCATAACTTCGGCATAATTTTTGAGAGTTTCTTTTTTGTGAAGATAAAAACCTCCGCCAAGAAGCCCTATACCTGCCAAATATGCAAAAATAACCTTCATTAAAGGTGTTATAACAATGTACGGGGAAACAAGTTTTATAAATATTATCAGTGCGACAATAATTGCAACTGCTCCGATTTTATTGAATATATTGCCAAGTAAAGCCTTTTGTAAATCAAAATCTTCAGGCTTATTTTTATCCGAAATATAATTATCATAATTTGCCTGAAGTTCCGCTTTTTGTTCGGAACTTTCCGGTGCAGGAATCTCAGGCGAGACTGAAGGTGCAGGAGTTGATTCGGAGGATGTTTGTTCATAATATTCGGAAATAGGATTTTCACCGTCTTTGAAGACAACGTTTTTAATTTTATCTATTTTCATTGATAAAGTATTAACTTTGTCATTGAGTACAGCAAGCCATATAATCAGACAAACGCATATCATGTAAGAAATAAAAAGCATAATAACCCTCCAAACTTATGGAGTTATTATATCATTTAAAGCACTTTATCGCAATATTTTTCAACGGGACACTTGTCACAAAGCGGTTTTATCGGTTTGCAGATATTCTGCCCGTGAGTGACAAGGAGTGAATTTATCGGAATCCAGTATTTTTCGGGTAATTTTTCCCTCAGGGTAAATTCCGTTTCCTCAGGAGTTTTCGTTTTTAAATAGCCAAGACGGTTAAAAATTCTATGAACGTGAACATCAACGCAGATGGCAGGTTTGTTAAAGCCTTCGGACAAAACAAGATTTGCCGTCTTTCTGCCGACACCTCTGAATTCACAAAGTTTTTCAATATCACACGGAACTTTTCCGCCGTATTTTTCAACAAGAATTTTTGAAAGTTCAATAATCTGCCCTGCCTTGTTTTTGTAAAACCCGACAGGATATATCGCTTTTTCCAAATCTTTTTGTTTTACTTTCATCATTTCCTGCGGAGTTTTGGCAAGTTTTAACATTCTCAAAGTCGCAGGGTAAGTGGTTCTGTCATTTGTTCTTAAACTTAAAATACAGGCAATTAAAACGATATACGGATCTTTAAATGAGTCCATGAGTTTTACAAATTCGCTTTGAGGCTGTTTTGCATTTTCAAGAATTTTAACAACTTTATCAATATCAACCATTATTTTAAAAGTTCCTCAACATCTATAATTGTTTTGAGTTTAAGAGCATAAATATTATCCATATCAAACCGTTCAAGTTTGACGGCATCTTTTTCGGTTGTAATAATTTTTCCCGTAATATCAATAACATCAGTCGGCAAATACTGGTGATGGTCATCAAAAGTGATTGTTTTTACTATATTAAAATTCCCTAAGAAATGATAAAACTGCTGAGGCTGACCTATGGCGCATATTGCGGTTGCGTCCATTCCGTCCATAAGCCTTTGACCTGTCTTGATATTATAAACATAATCAGGTTCAGTGTAGCAGACTTGTGTCGGCAGTTTTAATCTTTTGTTCATAATTTTTGCAACTTTTTTTGCAAGTTCGTGCTTTGTGCTTTTGCTTACAATAATCATCTTATCAATGCGGTCAAGTGCTTCCGGTCCTTCTCTTAACGGGCCTGCAGGAAGCAGATTTTCGTTGCCGAAACCCTTTATGCTGTCCATCAATACAAGGTCTAAATCCCTGTGGAGTTTTCTGTGCTGAAATCCGTCGTCAAGAATAATTATTTCCGCACCGTATTTTTCTACGGCAAATTTAGACGCAAGATAGCGGTTTTTGCAGGTGAAAACCATGCACCCCGGGGTATTTTGTGCAAGCCACAAAGGTTCATCTCCGCTGTCTGATGCTTCAAAAAAGATGCTTTTGCCGTCAGAAATCATATTGATATTTTTATTATTAAGTTTTCCGCCGTAACCTCTTGAAACTATGGCTGTCTTTTTGTTTTTGGCAACAAAATATTTGGCAATTTCCGATACAACCGGAGTTTTGCCGACTCCGCCCGTTGTCATATTCCCGACGGAAATTACAAACGCATTAACCTTTTTGGGACGGATAATTTTCTTATCATACATAAAGTTTTTGAAATGTGCGCCCAGTCCGTAAAAATAAGAACAGAACTTCAGTATTTCAAACAACATCCCTTTTGGTTCTTTTGTATAATGTAACTTTGTTATCTTTGTTTTTATATTTAGCATTTTAGAATAATAACCTGAATAATAAGAATCTCTTGTTCAGTTTTTCCGAAAATTTCTTCAAGTTTTGAGCGATACAAACGGTATCATCGATGATAACCTTCAAATCGGTTGTCTGCTGTTTGTTATTCGGATCAACAGCATTAACTGTTTCAAGAGCAATAGACATCTGCGACATTGCCTTATTGATATTCGTAACTGCAGATGAAAGTTCGGATTTGAGTTTTCCGTCACTTGTCATCGCATTTACGCTTTCGCTGATTTGAGCAAGATTTGAAGTGATAATTTTAATATTTTTACCCGTTTCTTCTGCATCCGCTGCATCCATAATCTTGTTCAAATTCTTTGACAGTTTGCCGATAGAATCAGCCGTATTAACAACTGTTGATTTGAATTTCGGATCTCCGATAAGGTTATTTATATTAGCCGAAAGTTTTGAAAAATCGTTTGTTGCCTGCTGTGTCATTTCAAGAAGTTTATTTATGTCATCCTGTGAAGAATCAAGCAACGTGTCAATTTTATCAAGTGTCACGGTTGATCTTGTACTCAACTGATTCATATTTGCTATGGTATTTTTCAAATCTTCAATAACTCTGTCGGTTAAGATATCGTTAAGTTTTTTGTTTGTTTCCGTAAGAGTTTCAGCCGCTTTATACTGCCAGTCCATAAAGTCTGACAATCTCATAGGCTCAAGAATTGTATAAGGTGAATTCTGCTTTGGATAAAGTAAAGGTGTTTCATCCAAAGATGCAAGTCTTAATTTATAAGTATTTTTATCTTTTTGTGCAGAACCCTTCAAAAATTCCGGCGGAACAAGTCCCGGCATATTAATAAAATAATCTATTTTATAGGCATAAGGAGTTGTAATATTGTTTTTGTAATTGTAAGGCAAAGAGTCTTTCGGTAAAACTTCAACACTCTTAATTACCCCTACATCATAGTATTTTCCGCTCAGTTTCATCTGAACTTTATCGTTTTTATATAATAAATTTTCTTTTGTCATAGGAATATAAATTGTTTTTGTTTTCGGCGGGGTAATTTCCAAAAACAGTTCCCCGATAATTCCTGACTGCTGGATAGAAAAAGACGAAGCCTTTGGAATATCGACACCGGGGTTCGTAATGACAAATTTTACCTTAACGTAACTGTTTTCATCTTTAACAACAGGAGTAATTTCTTCAACCTGTCCGACTTTCAGCCCCATCATCTGAACGCCTGCACCTGCTCTTAAACCATTGACATCTTTGAACTGAACTTCAATTCTTTCTGCAGATGAAAACGCTCTGCCCTTTACTTTCAGGACTGTTCCTACAAGCAGACATAGAGCGATTACGGTGAGTAAACCTACCTTAAATGATGAGGAAAATTTCATTGTAAACCTTTCAATTAATTTTATCAGTTTTTATATTATCAAAAAAATATACTTAATGTAAAGATTTTATCGGTTTTTCGAAGGGAAATAACGCAAAAAATCATACAAACAGTCGATTTTTGGGGATATATCCGCATAAAAATTAATATATCCCGTATAATCATGATAGGTCATGTTGACTTTTGAAAAAAAATAATTAAACAGTCATCAGGCAGAAAAAATAAAATCAGAAAGAGGTAGTAAATATGGGCATGGCAGCATCTCAGGCAAGATGGATTTCACTTGCGGCAAGAAAAACTAATGTCGAATATGAAGGTCAGCAAATCAATCAGGCAAGGACCGCATTAGCAAATCAGAGTTCCGAATTATGGAACAAACTGTACAAGATGGATGTACCTGTTCCTCCGAGTACAACTGATTTTACAAAGACTATATATACCTTTGATATAGGTGACAGTACCAAAACAATAACCGATATTCAGGCAGCAGATTATACCGATCCTGATGACGGTATTCATTACAATTCTTACGTTACATATACATCAGATGTTATTCAATATAAGGGGATAAGGATTACAAACTCCAAACCTCAAGTCCAGTATGTATCAGATCCGTCAGAAGGAGATCCTTATTATATGATTGGTACAAAAAAATTGGTACAAATGAGTAAATGTGATCCGCAAAGCGATGATTGGTCTACATATATTGTTGCACTGCAGCAGATTGTAGAGGATTGGCCGAGCAGTACGGTAGCAAAAGAATGGAACAGAATTAATCCTGATCCTACCCAGGATCCGAGTAAGGATGCTTCTTTGTATTCACACATACATTTTTATAGAGATGGCCAAAATAATGTAAACTTTGTTATTGACGGGCAGGATGGATGTGCTGTTCCACAGGCTTATGATACATTAGAATATTCTATTGAAAATCCTGATGAAGCATTACATTCATACTATGCGGAAAATCAGTATGTAAAACAAACATTATCAAAATATGCAATCGTGGATTACGATGCAAGCGGTCGTGCAACAACTATTCAATTAGAAAAATCAAGTGCTGTATATAATTTGTCAACAACAACCCGAACTGATGATGCAGCATATGAAGATGCAATGAATGAGTATAATTATCAAAAACAAATTTATGAAAAAAGAGTTCAGGATATTAACGCAAAAACCGAACAAATCCAAACCGAGGACAGAACTCTTGAACTTCGTCTGAAACAACTTGATACAGAGCAAAACGCACTTCAGACAGAAATGGATGCGGTTCACAAAGTTATCTCCAAAAACATTGAAAATACATTCAAAACATTTGAAAGTTAGTGTAATAAGGTATATTACCAAAATAATGAGAAGAGGTTTTATATGTCGTACAGATATGATAGCGAATTAGTAATAGCAAACAGATTAAGCAGTGCAAGCGGTGATGCAAAAGCCGTTTTGTGGGAAACTTATGACAGGTTAAGAGATTTAACCGTATCGGGAAGCGGTACGGGTTCAGGGTTTGAGTCTTGCGGTAATCTCATTTACAATATGGCAAGTTTGCTTGCTCCGTCATCATTTGCAACCGTATTTGGCGGTTCGGAGACAATGAATGTTCCGGGTACTTCATACTACTCAAAAGGCAATACGGGAACGGCATACGGGGTTGATTCTTTGTATAACTATTCGGGTTTCCCAAGCGGTGCGGCATCAATTTCATCAATATACGGGCTTGCAACAGGCGGAGCCTCAAGCGTGCTGAACGGCTGGGGAAGTAACGGATACTCAACAAGCGGAACGGCAACAGGCTATGCTTCAAACGTTGCAAATGTCGCTGATATTGCAAGTGCTGCTGCTTACGGCATAGGTACAAGCAGTGGTTTGGGCAGAATATCATCAAACGTGGTTATGCCTGTTGCAAGTACAATTTCAGGCTTTGGCGGTTTATTAACGGCTATTTCACCATATTTGGGTGTATATGGCGCAGGTACTACCGTTTTAGGGAACTTAATGCAGGGTACAACTTCTGCTGCTCTCGCTGCTTATCAAAACATTACGGGTAATATTACCACTAATGCAGATGTAATTCTTTCTACAAAAGTCAGAAACATTGAAACTGTATGTAAAATGCTTGATACTCAGGGCGATATCGTTAAGAAAATGCTCAAAGAAAGCATGGAAAGCAGTAAGAACGCTTTGCAGAATTTGTAATATAAGGTTCTGTTGCCTTTTACAAAAAAAATCGACATCAATTTTATTTTGTGCTAATATCTTTGGTATGGATTTCAAGCAATTATCAAAGAAAAAAAGAGTGTATCTTATGATTATGCTTGCCCTGACGGGGATATTACTTTGGGCATTTGTAACGGCAAAAGTCATTACTCATGACTTTAAACGTCAAATGAACAGTAATAAAACCGAACAAGAAGCACTTGTAAAAGGGGTAATATTAACCGAAACCAAAAACGACCAAAAATACTGGGAAGTTTACGGTGATGCCGGACATTGGAACGGTGAAAGCGGGGTAGCCCAACTTGATGGCGTTTTGGCAAACTTTTACAAAGACAATAAGGTGTCTATGAGTTTGAAATCTTCAAAAGGGACTTATGATTCTGAATCAAAGGTCATTACTCTTTATGAAGATACGTTCATTGCCATCGAAGGAGGGATTACTCTCAATGCGGATAAACTGACTTATGTAAGTTCAAGCGAACCTATTGTTGCTGAAGGACATATAAAAGTCAGAAAAGATAATTCGCTTATTTCTACTGCCGATAAAATTGTAATCAGTCCTGATTATTCTGATTTCAAGATTATGGGGCATACAGTTTCAAAAGTATATGAGGATAAAAAATAGTATGAAAAAGATTTTATCATTTGTTATCGGGATATTGTTAGCAGCAGGAATTGCTGTTCAGGCTTCGGATTTGATTATTGAATCAAAAAGCCAGTCTTATGTCGAAACAGACAGTAAAATTAAATTTAACGGCGATGTAAAGGTTACCATTGACGATTTGAAAGTTGTCGGTGATAAGGCTGATGTTAATGTTATTAACGGGCAGAAACTTGATACTGCAACATTTTATGACAAACCTTATGCTTTTGAAATTAAGAAAAACAAAAAAAGAGAAGTAAAAGCAAATATTTTAAAAGTTTCACTTATAACAAAGATTATCAGAGCAGAGGGTGACACTCAGTCAGTTGTGTTTGACGGAAAAACTCCTGTTGTCGTAATTAACGCAGATGTGCAGGAATACAATACAAAAACAGGTGTTATGACAGCAACAGGTACGGTCACCATGCTTTATAAGAATTTGGAATCTTATTCAAATTCCGCCGAAATTACCACCGATAAAAACGGGGATTTAAAAAGACTTGTTTTAATCGGTAATGCAAAGGTTAAGCAGGATAACAACGAAACCATGGCAGACAGGCTTGTTTATGATGCGACAACCGAAAATGTTACGGCTTCGGGCAATACAACATCTACAGTTTTCACTGATGACGGAACAAAGATGGTTCTAAAATCAGGCTATCAGCAGTATAACCAAAAACGTGGAGTGTTTAATGCAAGCAATAACGTAAGAATTTGGTATGAAGATTACTATGCTGCAGGTCCGAAAGTTACTTTGTACCCGGGTTCAAACGGAAAACCTAACGAAGCAACCTTTGTCGGACGTTCAAGCATTTCTCAGGGTGTAAGAACTATTTATGCTGATAGAATTAAAATGACTATGAAGCCGAAAACATTTGATGCAACGGGCAACACAAGAACAGTTATCAAAAATATCGGTTCAAACAGTGATGACAACGTGACTTTAGGGTTGTAACATAATGGAAAAAATTGATAAAGCGATAGAATGTTTTAAGAAAAAAGACTGGAACGGTGCGATAGATTTATTTACTTCAATTCTTGAAACCGATACCACAAATGCAGAAGTCTATAACAATTTGGGCTTGTGCTATGCAAATTTGGGCAACGATGAAAAAGCAGAGAAAAATTATTTAAGAAGTATTGAACTCAATTCAAGAATACCGCAGACTTATATTAATGTTGTGGATATTTATTACAGGCAAAAACGTTTCGCAGAGGGTATAAATATTTTGTCTTATGCAATAGAAAATCTGCCTGATGATTTGGTTTTCAGGCACTATCTTGCAAGATTTTATATGGAAGATTCAAAAAGAGATTTGGCAATCGACGAACTTGAATACATTTTAGACAAGCAACCGGATAATTATGATGCTTATTACGATTTGGGCAGAATATATTTTGAACTTGGCAACTATGACAGTGCCATAGAAAATTTTGAAAATATCCTTGAATACAAAGATGAAAACGAATGGATATATTTTTATTTGGGCGAAGCATATCAGGCAAATGATGAGATAGACAAGGCTTTGTCTAACTTTTTAAAAGCTATCGCACGAAATAATAAACTTGCGATAGCGTATAAAAAAGCAGGAATTTTGTATATGGCTCGCGGGGATAACGAAGATGCCGTTGAATACTTTGAAGACTATATAAATATGGATATTCCCGACGAAGAAAAAGAAAATATCAAAAAGATTATAGAACGTATAAAATAAATTTTTCCCTCGCCACATCGGGTTGAGGGGCAAGGGTGAAGGGCATTGAGCAAAAAATACTGGATAGCATTTTCATCAATAGAACAAATCGACAGCCGGTTTATAAAACGCCTGTATGATTATTTTGGCGATATTGAACATGCCTTTAACTGCAACATAAAAGAACTTGAAAATATTGATGGTTTGTCAGTCAAACAGGCACAAAATTTTATTAAATTGAGGGATAAGGTTGATATTGATAAAGTTTTTGCAAACATTGAAAGTAAAGGGATAAATTTTCTTACGCTTGAAGATGAAAATTACCCAAAGATGCTTAAAAATATCGAAAATCCGCCTGCGGTTTTGTATTATAAGGGCAAACTTTTTGACTGTAATCTTGATAAAACCGTTGCGGTTGTCGGTTCAAGAAAGGCAAGTACAAATTCAAGAAACAATTTAAGGAAAATAATATCAGGACTTGGGAATACAGATATTTGTATAGTTTCAGGCTTGGCTTCGGGAGTTGATACCGTTGCACACACATCTGCCATTGAAAATAATTTAAAGACCATCGGAGTTATTGCAAGCGGTTTTGATTATGTTTATCCGACACAGAATAAGACTTTGTATGAAAATATTGAAAATGGTTACGGTGCAGTTGTAACGGAATATTATCCGACATTTGAGCCGATAAAATTCAGGTTTCCGCAGAGAAACAGAATAGTTTCGGGGTTAAGTTACGGCACTTTGGTTGCAGAAGCAGGGATTCAAAGCGGTGCGCTGATTACGGCAAACCTGACGCTTGAACAGGGCAGAGAATTGATGTGTATCCCGGGGGAAATTTCTAACCCGAATACACAGGGAATTTATAAACTGCTCAAAAACGGTGCAACTATGGTAACAGAAAGCGCTGATATTCTTGATGCTCTGGGATGGGAGATAAAAAAAGAGGTTCAAACTCAACTCACATTGCCGACACTTACTCCTGATGAAGAAAAGATTTATGAGTATGTAAGGATAGAAGAACGTGGAGTTGATGAACTTCTCACTCTGACAGGGTTGAATTTGGATAATCTTTTGATGAACTTGACAACCATGGAACTAAAAGGGATAATAAAACAAGTAAACGGGGATAGATATAAAGCGTTTTAGATAAGATATAATAAGTTTTATGTTTTATCCTCTCTCCAATGGAGAGAGTTAGAAATAAGTAGTTCGGTGTTGCCACGCCGACAGTATAAGGAAAATCATGGCACAGGAAAAATCATTAGTAATAGTCGAGTCACCGGCTAAATCAAAGACAATTAAAAAGATATTAGGCGATAGTTTTCAGATTGAAGCAAGTTACGGGCATGTGCGTAATTTACCGACAAAAGACCCGTCAACCGATAATCTTGGATTTGATGTTAATAAAAATTTTGAGATGAAATTTGAAATTATCCCTGGTAAACAGCAGGTTGTGCGCAAACTAAACGACTTAGCCAAAAAAGCAGGCAAAATATACCTTGCATCCGACCCCGACCGTGAGGGAGAGGCAATAGCATGGCATGTCCGCCAGATTTTAAAAGTGCCTGATGATAAAATTTATCGTATCGTGTTTAACGAAATTACTCCAAAAGCCGTAAAACATTCCGTCGAAAATCCGCGCGGAATCGATATGGATATGGTTAAGGCACAGCAGACGCGCCAAATTTTAGATAAACTTGTAGGTTATAAACTCTCTCCCGTTTTGTGGAAAGAGATGGGTAACCGCAAACTCTCAGCAGGGCGTGTTCAGTCGGTTGCACTGCGTATGATTTGCGAAAGAGAAGAAGAAATAGAAGCGTTCAAACCGCAGGAATACTGGTCAATTCATGCTTTGCTTGATAAAGAGGGCAAACAGTTTGAAGCGGAATTATCAAAAATTAAAGGCAAATCCGTTGAAAAAACAATCAAAAATCAGGATGAAGCGCAAAAAATTGTTGATTATTTGACAAATCCGACAACGCAGTATGAAGTTTCTAAGGTTACAAAAAAGACTATAAAAAGAAATCCGACTGCTCCGTTTATCACATCAACAATGCAGAGAGCGGCAAGTTCAAAACTCGGTTTCGGGGTATCAAAAACCATGCAGGTTGCCCAAAAACTTTATGAGGGTGTAGAAATTGACGGCGCACCTGTCGGTTTGATTACCTATATGAGAACCGACTCTGTCAGGGTTTCTGATGATGCACAGAATATGGCGCACGATTTTATTTTGCAAAATTACGGTGAAAATTATTCCCCGAAAACTCCGAATATTTATGCAAAAGGAAAACAAAATGTTCAGGACGCACACGAAGCCATTCGTCCTGCGTATCCCGAAAGAACGCCTGACAGCATAAAACAGTATCTTGATAACGACCAGTACAAACTTTATAAACTGATTTGGGAAAAATTTATGTCATCG
>Ga0256405_10011864_pt1 | contig 10970 bp, 7 predicted proteins | sample RumenRJG_02DNA_FD_189096 | JGI IMG/M metagenome (GOLD analysis project Ga0256405, IMG submission 189096) | Bovine rumen microbial communities from Lethbridge, Alberta, Canada - RJG_02 | ecosystem: Host-associated > Mammals > Digestive system > Stomach > Rumen | place: Canada: Alberta | collected...
TACTACACCAGTTATGGGGTTATAGGCAAAAACACCTGATGCGTCGGCACCACAAGATGCAAAAAGCACCTCACCATTATGGTATTCTATAGCTACACTATGTCCATCGGTATAAGGAACTCCTTCTACCTTCTTTATTGTCTTTGTCTTCAAATCAATAATCACTGCCATTGAGTTGCGGGCTGTGTATGGATTATCACTCATCAATTCTTGCACTCCGACATAAGCAGCAACTTTACCGTTACCAATATATTTAGAATTGTAGATACTGGTTGACTTGTATGTTGACCCCTCTATAGCTGTATTACTGATATCCCAGGTTTTGCTTTCGTCAAATTCCAGTTTGCCGCTTGGAATACAAACGAAGCCATTCTTTATATCAAGTGGGCTATAACCAAAGTAGCCTATACAAGTAACATAAATATCGTTATTCTCATCGGTGAATATCATATCCTTAAGGAAAGGACGTGTAGGCATACAAAGTCCGCTTTCTTTTTCTGAAATAACTTGCAGCAGCTTATCTGTCTTAATATCTATAACTGCAATATCCACCTGTCGATGGTCGTCGTAAGGCATCCAGTTTGTGCCCACCTGATCTAATGGCAAGAAGTAAAGTCCATCACGAACAATACCGTATGATGGTTCTGCACTGTTGTCTTTATGTGCATACTGGGTTAAATCGATCTCACCTACCTTAGTAAAGGTGCTTGTGTTGACAACCATCACCTTTCCCAGGTTATACATAGGAACATAAGCCTTGTCGGCAGACACCTGTGTGAGATTAACAGGATATGAATTAGGAACTATCTGCAATTCGCCAGCAAGCTTCAATCCCTTAGGAGTGTGCTCATACTTTGTGATAACCTGTTTGCCAGAGGTTCCAAATTCAGGGAACACATAGATGTCATTGCCTTCGACTGAAAGTGTGCCCGAAAAACCTATCTGAACACCTTTTGCAAGGTTCAATGTTCCCGACAAATCAGAAACCTGTTCAATATACGACATACCACTTGCACCATCGGCATTCTTCACTGTTGCCTCAACAAGAATATTGCCTTCGCCTCCAAGAAGGTTGTCTGTGGTTGGTTCATCACTACTGTTACTCTCACAAGATGCCATAAGAAGCATCATTCCAATCATGGCAAAAAAATGCCAGTTTTTTTTCATCTGTTTCATTTTTTTTATTTAAAAATATATCTAAGTTTTACTCCGAAACTTCTACCTGGCAGAGGACAGTTGAACTCCGACAGAACCTTTGCATCGGTAACATTCTTAACCTTTCCTGATATAAACAATCGCTGATTCATAAAGCTATGCTCAAAGCTAAGGTCTAAAGTTGTGCTTCTTGGAATGCGACGCTTTTCGTTTTCTGTTATCTCAAAGTCATAGAAATATTCATCTATAAACGACAAGTCTGCAAACAGTCGGGTATTCTGTCCCCTACCACCAAAAAGATTCTCCTTATGAAATTCCACACCTGCATTAGCCATGAAAAAAGGGATATTAGGCATGCGCATACCTTTTGTTGGATTAGGAATAGTGCTATTCTCCTCATACTTTCTTTCATCACGCAGATCCTGATAAGTTACATTTCCATAAGCATAAAGGAATGGGAACACATCAGCCTTCACTTCAAGTTCCACACCAAGAGTTCGCATCTCTCCAAAATTTTGATACTGGGCACCAAGAACGCCCTTGGCATAACGAATCATATCTTTTAGATACATATAATATCCATTCAGCTCTATCTGCAGATTGCTTGGATGAATACCCGTGAGATTATAGAAAAAACCTAAGTTAGTGCTCATATTGCGCTCTGGCATCAATCGCTCTGATGGAGAAATGATATATCCATCGCCCAACAGTTCGTTTTCTGAAGGAATACGCACATCATAGCCACCAGAGAGTTTCACCATGAAATAAGGAGTGAAACGATAACGCATGGCGTCGCTAACCCCCAAGCTCTTCTTGGTAAGATCAATATCCACTGGCGGAGTGCGTGTGTAAATGTTCTGATAGCGCGTTTTCATTGAATACCAATAATAACGCGATGTGAGCGAATTAAGGAAACGATCATTGGCTGTTCGATAATCATAAGTAAAACCAACAACCCAGCTTTTCATATGTGAATTGAAATCTACTTTTTTTCCCATACTCTTTTCCTTTGTAGGATCAGAAGGATAGCCGTTAGCAAAAGAGAATACAGAATTGAAATTAACAGAATGATGCTTGTTAATAAGATATTCAAGATTTAACTTGTTGATAAACGTAAGTTTCTCGTTATCTGAATTTGAAGCATATCGTGTGCCCAATTCACCTCCATTTGCCGATGCTGACGGATATGAATTTCCACTCCAATCGTACCACACCATAGCGGTGTCAACCAAAGAATACTGAGTGTATCCAAGGGCAGAGCTCATATCAAGATCCAAACCGTCAATAAGGAAATTCTCTTTCTCCAGTTTATTGTTCAATCCAAACAAACGCGATGTTGTGTGTGCCTCTCGGATATCGAATTCTATACCCTGCGTTTCCTTATATGTTGTCATAAAGATTGGTTCCAATTCCACCTTGTCAAACCACCATTTTCTTGCCTTCAAACTACCACCAACAATTATTTTCTTGAAATTATCATGGTCACGTTTTATCTTTAAGCCCTTAACATAAGGCGACTCCATGGTGTAACTGTTATCAGCATAGGTGTAACTTCCACCCACACCAAACACAAGTCCGGCATCTTTCAAATGTCTTTTAAAAACTGTTTGAGCCTTATTTACATTAAACGATTCATGCGAATAGCTTATATCGGCATAACGATCAGGATATTCCTTCAATACGATATTAACAGCACCGCCCATTGCCGAACCACCGAATTTAGCTGGCACAATACCTTTATATATCTCTATTCGATCAATCATATCTGTAGGAATATCATTAATGTCAACATAGTCAGATTGGTCGTTCATTGGAGTTTCATCCATAAAGATACCAATACGTTTTCCTTCCAAACCACGCACAGATATTCGTGAACTGCTTCCCTCACCACCAGTGGCATGAACGGTAACACCTACCGTCTTTGACAATATATCTTGAACATTACTAACAGTTCCCTGCAGTTGTTTCATACTTATCACTGTTACAGGCATGGCTTGCTCACGTATCTTTCGTGCTTCGTTCTTAGCCGTTACTATTACCTCTTTCAGCGATTGCGACTGAGCAGTCAAACTAATAATACCTTTCTTGTCAGTCTCTACACTTGCTTGAATCTTTTGCGTTTTACTTGTATAACCCACATAGTTTACTATGATGGTGTAAGTTCCAATAGGTACATCAAGAACTGCATACTCACCTTTTTCATCGGTAAGAATAGTTTTCTTCAGTTCTTCAACATAAAGAGTAGCTCCCGAGAGCGGTTCCTTACTTGAAGCATCAATAACCACTCCTGCGATACGTCCGTTAGGTACTTCTGCAGCAATACCTATACCTATGCTTATGCTCAAAAGCACTAATACGGAAAATAAAAATTTTAATCTCATCTTTTATTATATATTATTGAAGTTTTTGTAAGTTCATTAAATTACCTAAGTTTCAAATGTTGAGTAGAGCTTCACATTTGAAGATTGAAAAATTAAGCGCCAAGCACTTTAACACTTTCATATTTCAATATTAATTATAATTTATTTTCCTCTATCTACTTTCGCAAGCTGGGCTTGCTAAAGTTGAATAAAACCAAGTGAAAAAAGAACGAACATCATTTTTGTTCAAGCACAAAAAAAAGTCGCTCTTTTCAAAGCGACTCAACATTCATCAATTTCTTCCATCCACCAGTGACATACCTCACATATTCATTCAAAAAAAGCTCCGTCTCCTCGTATGACAATTCCTCGTGCAAAGCTGTTTCTTTCATCATATCTATCCAACACGATGATGTATATCGCAAAAAGAAACGTGATATATCGGTATTCAGTTCTGGATGCAATCTCTTCATTTCATTCATATACTCAACACTCTTCTCTGTGCATCTGTCAATCCACTTTTCAAGATAACACTGATACTGCGAACTCTGGGAATGAAGAAAAAGCAGTTTTATCTCCTGATGATAGTTCGTAACTATTCGAAGTATCTCACTCAGAGATTCACGAATAACGGCTTCAGAAGTGAATATATCAAGCGAATGGCCATTAGGTCTATTGTGGCGATCCAACATTTCATCCATCTCATTAAGCAACGGACGAAGAACAACAGCCAGCATATCGTCTTTGCTTGGGAAGTAATTATATATATTACTCAAGCCTACACCCGACAATTTAGAAATTTCGCGCATAGACACTGCTTTATAGCCTTTTTGAAGGAACGCCTTTCGAGCGGTATTAAGTAATAGTTTTCGCGTATTATCCTTTACTACTTGCATTTTTTTAAAGCTAATAATTCTGGTGCAAAGGTCGCAAAATAATAAATTACTTACAATACCTAAATCAAGTGATTTTTGAAACCTCTCCCCGACCCTCTCCGAGGGAGAGGGAGAGATTATTCTGAGTTTTCCGATTATTCCGATTACTCTGATTACTCTGAATTTTCCGATTATACCGATTACTCTGATTATTCCGATAAATCCGATAATTCATTAAAAAGCCCTTACAGAGAAAATCTGTAAGGGCTTTGATATTATTATTCTAACTTTTTCTGTTAGTTCTCCTTCCCCCCAAAAATGAAAATATTGAAAAATGGAAAGATTAAAAGCGCTGTGCGCGTCTTTATCATTTATCATTTATCATTTTTCATTTAGCGAAACTCCGATTCGCGCTGAATGTCGGGAGGGGTCTTTTATAATGCGGCAGAAGCAGCATCTATCCAACCATATACCACACTGCAGAAACCAAAGAGGATGATACCAGCTGTGCAGATGGCAAGAGCAAGACGAGTGCTCACATTGCTACGGAAAGTAGGAAGTGGAGCATCGTTGTGCTTGATAAACATTGCCTTCACGATGAGCAGATAGTAGTAGAGTGAGATAACGGTATTTACCAAAGCAATGAATACTACTGCATAAGACAGAGCACCAATACCTGAATCAATACTCATTCCCTTTACTGCTGCCATGAACACGAAGAACTTGCTGAACATACCTGCAAATGGTGGAATACCACCAAGTGAGAAGAGAGCAAGTGTGAGAAGGAATGCAAGACGTGGGTTGGTTGCGTAAAGACCATTATAACTGTTGATTTCAACAACGCCATTGTTATGCTCCTCAACAGCACTTATAACTGTGAACACAGACATATTAGCTACGATGTAAATAAGCACATAGAAGCTAAGTGCTGTAACACTCATTGTGTTGTTACCAACGATAGCCAACACAATGTAACCTGCCTGTGAGATAGAACTGAAAGCCATGAAACGCTTCAGATCGCTCTGACGGATTGCAAAGAGGTTGGCAATAGTGATAGACAATACAACAACAACGAAGAGCATATACTGCCAGTAAACAGTTACTGGTGCGAACACCTTCATAAGGATTGCTGCAAGAGTGAAAGCTGCTGCACCCTTAGAAACAACGCTAAGATAACCTGTTACTGTTGTTGGAGCACCCTGATAGGTATCGGCTGTCCAGAAGTGGAATGGAACAAGAGAAATCTTGAAACCAAGACCACTGAAGAAGAACACCATACCCATGATTACCATTGGAGTAGCCTCTATACGAGCTACAACATCCTCGAAATAAAGAGTACCTGTAGCACCATAGATAAAGCTGATACCGAAGAGCATAACACCGCTTGAGAATGTAGCGGTAAGGATGAACTTAGCGGCTGCCTCGGCGCTGTTGTGACGATACTTGTCAAGACCAACAAGACATGCCATTGGTACTGATGCCATTTCAAGACCAAGGAAGAACAAGAGGAAGTGGTTAGCACTTACCATTACGTTCATACCCAAAAGGGTTGAGATAACAAGAAGATAAAACTCGCCCTCCTTGAAAGAGGTATCCTCACGAAGCATCCACTCACGACTCTGAATGAGCACGATAAGAGTACCAAAGGCAAGAATAGTCTTGATAACACCTACTGTAGCATTGGTGTAATACATGCCACCGAAGGTAGTAGCTGCTTCAGGTGTGCTGATATTGAGAAGCACATGAGCAGTGAGCAAAACGCAGACAAGAGGATTGAACCACTTGCGTGGTGCATCGCCAGGTTTTGTGGCGGTAAAGAAGTCTGCAATGAAGACGATAAGCAGAAGCGCTGTCAGCGATACTTCTGGTATCATATTGAGAAATTGACTATAATCGATATTCATAATTTCTAATCTTTATTTTTAATCTTACATTACAGAGCTGCTACAGTAGCAGGGTTCAAAATATGACCAATGATTGGTGCAACAGCATCAACGATGACATCCTGGAAGAAGAGTGGGAACATACCCAAACCAGCAACACAGAAAATCAAACCACCGATAGCGAAGCGCTCATCCCATGTAGCATCATGAAGTTCATAGAACTTTGGATTAGGAACCTTCTGGAAAAGAATCTTTCCAACAACACGAAGGATGTAAACAGCGGTCACTACGATTGATGTAGTAGCAATGATAGTACATACACGACGGAAAGTATCACCATTCTCGAAAGAACCTACGAAGATTGTCATCTCGGCAACGAAACCTGAGAAACCTGGCAAACCAAGGTTAGCAAGACCAGCAACAACATATGATACAGAGAGGAATGGGATAATCTTCATCAAACCACCAAGATAACGCACATCACGTGTACCTGCACGGTGATAGATCATACCGATACATGCGAAGAACAGAGCTGTCATCAAACCATGAGAAAGCATCTGAAGAACAGCACCGGTAACAGCTGTCTGAGTCATCATCAAAAGAGCAAACAACACCATACCACAGTGTGACACAGAAGAGTAAGCGTTGATATACTTCAAGTCGGTTTGCACACAAGCAGAGAGAGCACCATAAACTACAGAACATGTTGTGAGGATAAGGAATATCCAAGAAAGCTGCTGAGCAGCCTCTGGCAACAAGTACATAGCGATGCGGAAACAACCATAACCACCAAGCTTCATCAATACACCAGCGTGCAGCATTGATACTGCTGTAGGCGCAGAAGCGTGACCGTCAGGAGACCATGTATGGAATGGGAACAAAGCTCCGAGGATACCGAATCCGATGAAGATGAATGGGAAGAATACCTTCTGGATATGAACAGGGATATTGTGAAGAGCTGCAATGGCATTGACATCCATTGTGGTAGCACCACTGAAGTAGTAGATACCAAGAATACCAATGATAAGCAAAGCAGAACCACCCATGAGCATGAGGGTAAGTTTCATTGCTGAATACTCCTTTGCACCTGTACCCCATACACCAATAAGCAGATACATTGGGATAAGAGCAACCTCATAGAACATGAACATGGTGAACATATCCACAGAAATGAAGAATCCGAATACACCAATGCTAAGAAGAACAAACCAAAGGAAGTATTCCTTCTTCATAGGCTCAAGCTGCCATGAAGCAAATGTACCGGTGAAAACGATTACTGCACTCAGCAGAATCATTACTACTGAAATGCCATCGACACCTACACTATAACAAATGTTCAGAGGAGCAAACCAAGGAATGCTGTAAGCAAAAAGCATCTGATCGGTATTGCCTGCATTGCGCATCTGAACGAAAGCGACGGTAAGCCAGATAGCAAGACCAAGCAAGCAGCTGGCACCAACTACCATCACACCACGAACCTGATTGTCGTTCTTTGATAACCAAAGACCAACGAGCATCAGTAGTGGGATTACGACGAATAATGTTAATATACTCATTTTGTAATATTCAAATGTTGAAATTATAATAAGATGCAAAGCAGGAATACGGTGAGAGCAACAGTACCCATGAGGAACCATGATGCGTAAGAACGAACATCACCACTCTGCCATGGACGAAGAGTCTCGCCAGCTTCCTGAGTGCCCCATGCTGCAAAGTTGAAAGTACCGTCGATAACGTGACGATCGAACCATGCTATAGGCATAGAGAAGCAACGGAACACAATCTTGTGGGTGAAGAACTGCCAAGCGTTGTCGATATAGAAACGCTGGAGTGCTGCCTCGTGAAGCTTAGGCATCTTGCGCTTAAGCATATCTGGAACAGGATTCTCACCACTCTTATACATCCAGGTTGACAAACCGATACCTACAAGAGCAACAACAATTGAAACCCAAGCTACTGAAGGCCATGTCCAGATAGCAAATGTCTGGATTGCGATATCCTCAGCTGCACCGTCGAGAGATACGAAGTGACCAAATGGTATAAGACCGCAAAGACAACCTACAATACAGAGGAACACAAGTGGTCCCCACATGATAGCAGGAACTTCCTGTGGTTTGCGACGATTTTCAGGATCAGCCTCATAATATGACTTACCCCAGAAGATAACGTAGTAGAGACGGAACATATAGAACGCTGTCATACCTGATACCAATGTCATGAACCAACCAAGGGCTGGAGAGAAATGGAAACAAGCAGCTACTATTTCATCCTTAGAGAAGAAACCTGAGAAAGGTGGAATACCCGAGATACAAAGACATGCCAAGAAGAAACACCAGTTGGTGATTGGCATATACTTATGAAGTCCGCCCATGTAATCCTTGAAGTTGCTGCCGATGATAACGATGATAGCACCAGAGCAAAGGAACAACAGAGCCTTGAACATAGCATGTGTGAAGAGGTGGAACATTGCTGCCATATAACCTACACTACCCTCGCCTTCCATAGCTGTGCAAACACCAAGTGCCACAAGCATATAGGCAATCTGAGAGATGGTAGAGAAAGCAAGACCACGCTTGATATCACGCTGAGTACAAGCTACAGCAGCTGCATAGAATGCAGTGAAAGCAGCAATGTAAGCAACGTAATGCAATGTTTCAGGAGCATACTTCAGCCAGATAGGCATCAATGAAGCAACCTGGAACACACCAGCAACAACCATAGTAGCAGCATGGATAAGAGCTGATACAGGAGTTGGACCTTCCATAGCATCTGGCAACCAGATGTGGAGAGGGAACATTGCCGACTTACCAGCACCACCAATGAACATCAAGAAGAGAGCCACAGGAAGTATTGATGCAGCCATAGGCAAACGATCAGCGATTGTTGGGTCAGCATTCAAGTCAAAGTTGAAAGTACCAACATAGAAGCTATAGAACAGAATACCGATAAGGAAGAACAAATCGGCAAAACGTGTTACAATGAAAGCCTTCTTAGATGCATGAACAGCTGCATGCTTGGGATAGTAGAAACCAATGAGCAGATAAGAACAAACACCTACAAGCTCCCAGAACATATACATCTGGAAAATGTTGGTAGCAACAACAAGACCTAACATTGACATGGTGAAGAGAGAAAGGAAAGCATAGAAACGCTGGAAGCCCTTCTCATAGCCCTCTACCTCATAGTGCTCATCGCGCTCAGCCATATAACCAAGAGAATAGATGTGCACCATTGTGCTCACTGTTGTGATGACAACAAGCATCATCACACTGATAGGAGTAAGACGGAAACCGAGGTTGAATGTCAACTCAGTACCAAAAAGAGGAGCCTTACCAAAGTCGAGCCATGTAAAATCGAATGCTGTTACTGTAGGATACATACCTGTAGCAGCATCTCTTCCTATAGCGAAGAAATACTCATAGGCAGTATATAGAGAAAGAAGCCACAATGTACCAAGCACAGTGGTACCAATGGTGAAAGCAACCTTCTCTTTCATCTTCATACCACAGAGACCGAGCACCAAAAAGCTCAGGAAAGGCAGAAGAAGTATTAAAAATGAATAACTGTATTCCATTGTTTTTAGAATTTCATGTTTTCAATACTGTTCACCTGATCACTGTGATAGTTGCGGTAAACATTAATAATAATAGCCAATGCAACGGCTGTTTCGGCTGCACTCACTCCAATAGAGAACAGTGTGAAGAACATACCCTCCATCTGTCCTGGGAAGAGCATACGATTGAAAACTGCGAAGTTAAGATCAACAGAGTTCAACACAAGCTCAATAGAGATAAGCATAGCAACGAGGTTGCGACGTGTAACGAAACCGAAGACGCCCAGGAAGAACAGAATAGTGCTAAGGGCGATAAAACATTCTACAGGAATCATTTGTTGTCCTCCTTTCTTGCAATCATGATGCCACCAACGATACAAGCCAACAAGAAGAGAGAGATGAACTCGAATGGAAGCACGTAGCCATACTTGTCGCTACCCACAAGAGCCTCACCAATCTGCTGCATTGGAACCTCAACATCAGCCAGCTGAGCGGCATTATTAATGAATGAATTCTTAATTAATACTGCACCTACTACAACAAGACCGAGCACAGAAACAAGAACGCCTTGACACACACGTGAGCCCTTGAAACGTTCAACAAGATTCTGGAGAGCATGCTTGCTAACAAGCTGAATAGCAAACATATACATCACAGTGATACCACCAGCGTAAACTGAAATCTGAGCTGCACCAAGGAAGGTGTAGTCGAGCAGGAAATAGATGCCTGCAACACCAAAGAGCACGAACAGCAGGAATGTAGCTGCACGCATGATGCTCTTGGTCATCACACACATCACGGCTGAACCAAGAATGACTACAGCCAGGATGATAAACATTACTAAATTTGCCATAACCGATTACTTGGTTTTTGTATTAAACTTACCGATTGTCAAAGGAGCGCCACCGTCAATGAGGTTAGGCAAGCTACCGCCCTCATAAACCTCCTTGTCGAGATGAAGCTCAAGCTGTGAACGATCGAATACAGAATTCTCGAAATCGTTTGTAAACTCGATAGCATCGAAGTTACAAGCATTAACACAGAGTTGGCAGAACATACAGTCACCGAGATCATAAAGATAATCATCGAGCACCTTCTTCTTTTTGCCATCCTCAAGTGTTTCCATGTGAGCTGTAATGCGAAT
>Ga0256405_10011867_pt1 | contig 10969 bp, 8 predicted proteins | sample RumenRJG_02DNA_FD_189096 | JGI IMG/M metagenome (GOLD analysis project Ga0256405, IMG submission 189096) | Bovine rumen microbial communities from Lethbridge, Alberta, Canada - RJG_02 | ecosystem: Host-associated > Mammals > Digestive system > Stomach > Rumen | place: Canada: Alberta | collected...
CGAATTACTTAGCTCTCATAGAAAAGTACTACGGGGAAACACCGGAGTTGAAGCATGTTCTGTTGACACACAGCCGACAGGTGGCAGATCGTGCGCTGAAGATTGTAGATGCGCATCCTCAATGGACAGAGGAAGGGTTAGTGGATCGGCAGTTTGTGGAAGAAGCGGCGATGCTGCATGATATAGGGATCATCTTCTGCAACGCGCCTAAGATATACTGTATGGGTCCGCATAAATATATCGAGCATGGATATTTAGGCGCGGAGTTGCTGCGTAAGGAAGGTTTTCCGAAGCACGCCTTGGTGGCAGAACGGCACACAGGTACCGGTATCACCATCGAACAGGTGGAGCGGGAAGAGTTACCTATTCCCGAAAAGGACTACTGTCCGCAGAGTTTGGAAGAGAAAATCATCTGCTATGCCGATAAGTTCTACAGCAAAAGTCACCTCGGCGAAGAAGTGGACATCAATAAGATCAAGTACAATATCTGGAAGTACGGCCACGAAGCCTTCGTTCGCTGGAACGAGCTGGTAGCGCTCTGCGAAAATTGACCGCTGCGCTAAAAGAGTAAAGACCGCTACGCCCCTTCCCCCTTATCGGAACTTATGCGCGAAGCCGATAGACAGCAGTTCGCGGAACTGCAGTTTGGCATGTTTGTCGCCCTTCATAATGACGGATGAGTCATAACGAGGGTGTAACTGCAAACGCGCAGAGAGGAAGCGGTTGATGATAAAATCGCAGTTCACCTCCAAATCAATCTCCACATCTTTATAATTGGTATAGGTAAAGAACCGCATTTCGAGTTCCACTTCTCGAACGGGTTTCCATGTATATTCGAGACGGACGGACGAACCGATGTTATGCTGGGTCTGCTGCCCCTCTTTGAGACCGTAGTCTGTGACCCGCACGCGGGCTGTGTCGCGGATATGAATCACCTTATAGGAAAGCGGTGAGACGGAGAGGGAGAGCCTTTTGACCGGTTTCCAGTCTATACCGACTGCGGCGTTGAAACGTACCGGTGAGAAGGGACCGGACTTGAGTTCATTGGAGTTAGAGCGGTACGTCGGCAACAAACGAGTCTCCAGTTCGCCGGAGACGGAGGCAAACAGTTTCGGAATGATGCGCAGGTTCGCTTTGGTATAGACACGGAACATATCATCGGTGGTGTTGACCTTATGAAGGCTGTCGTTCGCGATGGTCGTTCCGCCTATACGCCATTCTCCTGTGTTCTCCCATGTAAACCGGTCGGAGATGTAACTGATCTGTCCTTTCGCCGTTCCGAGTCCTGCGAAGGAAGAGGATCCGCCTTGGTACCAGTTGTTGGTGACGTAGTTCTGAGTCACCTGCAACATGATAACCGCTTCACGCCGCCAAGGAGAATGCAGATCCCGAATAGCACGCAGGACGTCGTTTCGGTCTTCCTCCGCATCCTTGACCCACGATTTCTCCACTTCTATATGGGGTGTCTGCGCGATGGTCTGTAGCGCCAATTGCGCGTTGAGTTCACGCAAGGAGTCTATCTCCGCCATCTCGCGGGCTATCGAATCGAGCCGCATGACTTCCTCGACCGTCAGGGTGTCAATCGTGTCATGGGCGTGCAGCTGTTCGCTCTGCGCAGAGACCATGTCCAGTAGCAGCAGATCGATATCCGCTGTCTTGTTCTGCTCGGCCAACTTGAAGGTGTCTGGATATATTTGTTGCGCCGTCATGTTGATGGCGGCGCAAAACAAGGATACTATGAGGATTTGAAATCTCAAATTAATTCTTAATTCTTAGCCCTTACGGGCACGATTATTTCTTAATTTTTAATTTCAAATTGCAGCAGTCTGCAATTTACCGTGGCATTGTTTGTATTTCTTACCACTACCGCAGGGACAAGGATCGTTCGGACGAGGTTTCTTATCCACATGGATCGGCTCGGGACGTGCGTTCTCACGGGTGTCACGACCTGCAGCCGCAGCAGCTCCGGAAGCCTGTGCTGCCTGCTGAACGGCATCTTTCTGCGTACGGTAACGGCTGTAGTCCATACGGCGTTGCTGCTGTGCCTGTTGTACATGATCCGGCTCGGTCATGTGGATCTGTCCGCGCAGGAGGATAGCGATCGCACGGCGGTTGAGATTATCCAGCATCGCCTTGAAAATATGGAAGGACTCGAGTTTGTAGATCAACAGCGGGTCTTTCTGCTCGTACGAAGCGTTCTGAACGGACTGCTTGAGGTCGTCCAACTGACGGAGATGCTCTTTCCATTCATCATCGATGACGTAGAGCAACATACGTTTCTCGAACTCCTTTACCACCTCTTTGCAATGCGTCTCAGCCGCTAACTTGAGGTTCACGGCGATGTTATAGACACGTTTACCATCGGTAATAGGGATAAGGATGTTCTCGTACATCTGTCCCTTGGTCTCGTAGACGTATTGGATCTGCGGGTCAGCTATCTGGGTCAGTTTGTCCATACGGCGTTTGAAACTATCCAGAGCCGCCTCAGCGAGCTCGTTAGAGAGGGCATCGCGTTTACCGCGGCTGAACACCTCTTCGTCGAACGGCAACTCGATCGCGAAGACCTGCATTGCATCGAACTTGAGTCCCTCGTAGTCATTGGCAGACTTAGCGTCAGCCACGAGGTTCTCTGCGATCTCATAGATCATATTCGTGATATCCACGCCGATACGCTCTCCCATGAGGGCGTGACGACGTTTGGCGTAGATGAGGTTACGCTGCTGGTTCATGACATCATCGTATTCGATGAGTCGTTTACGGATACCGAAGTTGTTCTCCTCCACTTTCTTCTGCGCACGTTCGATAGACGAAGAGATCATCGAGTGCTCGATCATCTCGCCTTCCTCGAATCCCATACGGTCCATGATGGAAGCGATACGCTCTGAGCCGAACATACGCATGAGGTCGTCCTCGAGGGAAACGTAGAAAACAGACGAACCCGGGTCACCCTGACGACCGGCACGTCCACGGAGCTGACGATCCACACGTCGGCTCTCATGACGCTCGGTACCGATGATCGCGAGACCGCCTGCTGCTTTCACTTCGGGTGTCAGCTTGATATCGGTACCACGACCTGCCATGTTCGTAGCGATGGTCACCACGCCTGCACGACCTGCCTCGGCAACGATCTGTGCCTCCTGCTGGTGGAGTTTGGCGTTGAGGACGTTATGTTTGATCTTACGGAGCGTCAACATACGGCTCAGCAACTCGGAGATCTCCACCGAAGTGGTACCCACGAGCACCGGACGACCTTGGTTCACCATATTCACGATCTCGTCGATGACAGCGTTGTATTTCTCGCGTTTGGTACGATAGATACGGTCGTTCATATCGATACGGGCGATGGGTTTATTGGTCGGGATGACCACCACATCGAGTTTGTAGATATTCCAGAACTCACCTGCCTCGGTCTCAGCGGTACCGGTCATACCGGCAAGCTTGTGGTACATACGGAAGTAGTTCTGCAGCGTGATGGTAGCAAAGGTCTGCGTTGCACCTTCGACCTTCACGTTCTCCTTCGCTTCCACCGCCTGATGCAGACCGTCCGACCAGCGGCGACCTTCCATCACACGACCGGTCTGCTCATCCACGATCTTCACCTCGCCGCCGTCGATGATATAATCGACATCTTTCTCGAAGAGGGTATATGCTTTGAGCAGCTGGTGAACGGTGTGTACGCGCTCGGACTTGATCGAATAGTTAGTGAGGATCTCGTCTTTCTTCTGCTGTTTCTCATCGGCAGAGAGCGCGGTCTCGTTCTCCAACTCCGCCAGTTCGGAACCCACATCCGGCAGGACGAAGAAATTCGGGTCATCGGTAGTACCGGTCAGCGCATCTATACCCTTGTCGGTCAACTCGATGGACTTGTTCTTCTCGTCGATGACGAAGAAAAGCTCGTCGGTAGCGATGTGCATGTTCTTCTCGTTCTCTTGGAGATAGAACTCCTCGGTTTTCTGCATACGCACTTTGACGCCCGGCTCGGAGAGATATTTGATGAGCGCCTTCGATTTCGGCATTCCTTTGAACGAACGGAAGAGTGCCAACTCACCTGCCTCTTTCTCCTTCTCGTCCGCGGAACCCATCTTCGCCTTCGCTTCAGCCAACAGTTTGGTAGTGAGCGTGGTCTGCTGACGAACAAGAGCGGCTACGCGGTCTTTGTATTCATCGAAGAGCTGATCCTCACCCTTGGGCACCGGACCGCTGATGATCAACGGCGTACGGGCATCGTCAATCAAGACGGAGTCCACCTCATCGACGATCGCGTAGTTGTGTCCGCGCTGCACGAGGTCAAGCGGCGAAGTAGCCATGTTATCACGCAGGTAGTCAAAACCGAACTCGTTGTTCGTACCGAAAGTGATGTCACAAGCGTACGCTTTGCGGCGCTCATCGGAGTTCGGACGGTGTTTGTCGATACAATCGACCGTCAAGCCGAGGAACATATAGATCGGTCCGTTCCACTCCGAGTCACGTTTAGCAAGGTAGTCGTTGACCGTCACCACATGAACGCCCTCATGCGTCAACGCGTTGAGGTACACCGGAAGGGTTGCCACAAGGGTCTTACCCTCACCCGTTGCCATCTCGGCGATCTTACCCTGATGCAGAACGACACCACCGAACAGCTGTACGTCATAGTGGATCATGTCCCACTTGATCTCGTTACCGCCTGCCATCCAGTGGTTCTTATACACCGCCTTGGCGAGATTATCGCCGCCTACTATCTCCACAAAATCAAAACGCGGGTCAGCAGCCAAGGCTCTATCCATCTCGGTCGCGGTCACCTCTACCGTCTCGCTCTCGGCAAAACGACGTGCGGTCGATTTGACGATCGCATATGCCTCCGGCAGAATCTCGTTCAACACTTCCTCGTATTTGTCCTTGATCTCCTTCTCGAGTTTGTCCACCTCGTTGTAGATCTTCTCACGCTTCTCAATAGGCGTTGTCTCAATTTGAGATTTGAGGTTTGCGATTTGAGATTTCTTGTCTGCGACAGCTTCTTTGAGCTTGTCCATCAACGCCCACGAATGAGCACGCAACTCATCGTTGGAGAGCGCATCAATCACCTCGTACTGTGCTTTGATCTGATCCACTATCGGCTGTATGGCTTTCATATCCTTCTGCGCCTTGTTGCCGAAAAGCTTAGTAATTAATCCTAAAAAATCCATATTTCGTTTCAGTTAATTTCCGAATTATTAAATGCTTATTTTTGTGCAATACACAAAATGCGGGTGCAAAGGTACGAAAAAAAAATGACATACGCAAATTAAAAGGTCAAAAAAATCGCAGCTCTTGCAATTTGTCAAATACAATTAGCATGCCATGGTATATATTCTGCCATTTTGGCGGCATTTAAATTTACCAGAGAATGATAAAAACAAACCGATTTTTGCTTCATAAAGTCCAAAAGCGAGTCTTCTTAGTGAATAAAAAATGTGCCCCGTTTATTGACTTTAGATTTTGTTTAGTTGCTTAATATACAGCAAATTATATTTCTTCTCCACCGTTTTTTTGTGATAAAGCTTATCAGAGTCTATTGCATATATTGCAAAAAAGCAGTATCTTTGCACCGGATTTACAAAAAAAGAATATGGAAAGTCATTTTTTAGGAGTACCCGACATCATTATTATCGCGAACGCAGCAGTCGTGTTGATCATCGGCTTTATTGTAGAACGTATTATCACTTTCCGGCACGAACTCACGGATCTGCGAATACGCCTTCTTGCATCCCGTCACGAACAGGCACAACGTGACCGGATCATTCTCGAGCAAATCAAACAACACGCTGACAAAAGCGGCGCGTTGGACGAGTTGCTGCATATTTTCAGCAACAAAGCACAACTTTTTCAGCGCGAATATCCATCCCTCACAGACACGGACGTGCAGGTACTACTTTTAATTGGATTAGGCGTAGATAACAACGAGATTCTCAGCTTTACAGGTATGTCTAAACGCACCTATTATAAACGCCGTCAACTCATCGCACAGAGGATGAACACGACTGCTGCTAATCTGGACAAATTGGCAAAAATAGTATTCACCTCCAACTGATTTATCATATGAAATGCACTCTTTGGAATATTTTCCGAAATATGGTTTGTCTCTTTCTTGTTGTAGCATTAGGTAGTTACTTAGAATATTTATATTCTATCGAGACTCGCTGGGTCAGTCTTGTGCTCTTTTTGGCATACATGGGCTTCTCGTATTACCACATGTCTCGTAAAACGCCAATTGTCTTGTCCGAAGAAGAACAGACACAAACCATCCCCGAACGGCAGTCTTTCCATCACAAACAAAACATTCCTTACTGGATAGATATAGTTATTACTATTCCGTTTGCTTGGCTGCTTATTTTTGCATATGCCGGTTTGTATCAGATATTAAACGGCGTTTCTTTTGCGAACATGGTGATTCGTCTTTGGCAAGCACTGTTGGTGATGTTTCAATCCGTCACCCTCTGGCTAGTAATGTCCGGAATCGGTGTATTGAGCATTTTCAGTTACCGGCGTCAGGCTCGCAACCAATACATCATTGAAGGCGATACGCTCATTATTCAGGAGCACCGTCTATTCAAAACCGAAGAGGAACTGCGTATTCCATTAGAAACCATTGATGAAGTCTATACGAAATTCAATAATACTGCTTATTACGGTTTGTATCTTTTAGTCCAAGGTGTCACGCGCCGTCTGAACACGGGTGAGAACTCGATCGCTCTTGGCAAGGCGATTTTGCAACACAAGCAAGCTTTGAGCAGTAGAAAATAAGAAGTCCGTTGGGATATGCATCCGGTTTGCTTTTAGGACCGTTAATGATTAACAAATATATAACGAATCACTAAGGAATCACTAAAGATTTAATCGCTCTGTATTATATACATAGTATATAATACTATATATAAAGAGAAAACAGAAATGCAAAATGAGGGAAGATCCGGATGTCATCCGGAACAATTGACGATGTAAACAAATGCACTGGCGAAAGTGGCGATAATGGCGATATCGCCATGCAAAAAAAATTGACATGAGAAAAGTGAGAAATGTGAGAATTCTTGTCATATAACCGTGTACTAATATTAGGAAAAGTCACTATTCGTGCATAAAATTTCATTTTATTGAACGAAAAATACCCGAAAATTTGCATATGTGCAATTTTTGTAGTAAATTTGCACCCGATTTAAATTGCACGAATGTGTGCATATGTGTAGAAACAGTTAAAGAAATGAAAAATATCGCTTTTATCATCAATCCTATTTCGGGGTCGAAGGAGATTCAGAAAGAGAAGAAGAAACTGCCGAAGTTGATCATGCAGACCTTGGACGACGAGCAGTGGTTGCCGAATATCACGTTTACGGAGTACGCGGGACACGGAACGGAATTGGCGTACCAGTATGCGCGTATGGGTTTTGATGCCGTGGTAGCTGTGGGCGGAGACGGAACGGTAAACGAAGTAGCGCGCGGTCTGAAAGAGACGAAGACGGCGTTGGGAATTATTCCGATGGGTAGCGGTAACGGTTTTGCCCGCCACCTGAATATCCCTATGCGTCCGCAGAAAGCGATCGAGCTGATCAACCACAGCGAGCCGATCTATGTGGATTACGGTTTGGCGAACGGCAGGATGTTCGTTTGCACGTGTGGCACGGGATTTGATGCAGTCATAGCAGATAACTTTGCCGCCGGCAGTAAACGCGGGTTCATGAGTTATATTCAGAACACGATCAAGGAGGCGTTCACGTACCATCCTCGTACGTACCACATCGTGGGAGACGGTCTGGACGTGACGCACAAAGCGTTTCTGATCACGTTTGCGAACGCGAACCAATGGGGCAACGATGCCAAGATAGCTCCGAAAGCCAGTATACAGGACGGCAAGATGGATATTATGCTGATGTCGAGTCACGCGCTGTTAGCCGGCGCAAGTCTGGCGTTACGACTGTTTGCCGGAAGTATAGACGGTAGTCATTTCATGGACACTATCCGTGCCAAGGAAGTGACGGTAGAACGCGAAGAGATAGCTCCGTTCCACATCGACGGCGATCCTGTGGAGATAGAGAAAGATATTCACATCAAAATGGTTCCAGACGGACTAAGAGTACTTGTAGAGAAACGGTTTTGATTGACGATTGGACGATTGACGAGGTACGATTGATTGACGATTGAATTTAATTGACGATTGAATTTAAAGGACGATTTATGACATTAAAAATCATTAATAAGAGTTCGAATCCGCTGCCGAAGTACGAGAGTGCGCAGGCGGCAGGAATGGATATACGGTGTAACATCAGCGAGGCGGTGACCTTGGCTCCGATGGAAAGGAAGTTGATTCCGACAGGTCTGTATATCGAGTTACCGGCAGGCTACGAGGCACAGATTCGTCCGCGTAGCGGTTTGGCACTCAAACGCGGTTTGACCGTACTCAACACACCGGGTACGATCGATGCCGACTACCGAGGCGAAGTGGGAGTGATCCTTATCAACCTGAGCGGCGAGGCACAGACCATCGAACCGGGAGAACGTATCTGCCAGATGGTGATTGCCAAACACGAGAGTCCGGAAGTGGTGGAAGTGAGTGAACTGAGCGAGACCGAACGAGGAGAAGGAGGATTCGGACATAGTGGAAGGAAGTAAAAACCCCACCCTTACCCTCCCCTCAAGGGAGGGAAATAAAGAGATGCAAATAAAGAAAATAATTGTCATATTAGTAAGCTTTCTCACTCTCTCCCTTGAGGGGAGAGCCGGAGAGGGGTTTAGAGCCGGAGAGAGGGGCTCTTCTTTAAGTGTGGAGCAGGAGGCGCAGTTTAAGTACTACTGGTACGCTGCCAAACAGGCGATACAGGAAGAGCGCTACGCGGACGCTTATGCGCTGTTGGAGTTCTGCGAGATGATCAAGCCCAATGACGGTCAGACGCTTACGTTCTTGGGTATTCTCTATAACGGCATAGGACGAAAAGAAAGCGCCAAGGACTTATTCCGTATGGCCTTCGAAGCCGACCCTGGTGATCAATGGTACCACTACACGAACATGCTGTTGGAGCAACGGACGATGGAGGGTTTCTACGAGGCACAAGGGGTCATGGAGAAAGCGTTGAAGGCTAATCCCAAAAACGAAGAACTGATCGAGCAACTCGAACGGATGTACATGTCCGACGGGCAATGGAAGAAAGCGTTGGAGATGCAGAACCGCTTAGACGCTATTCGCGGTTTTAACGCCTATAGCGCCATGAACAAATACCGCATCTACTATAGTTGGGGCAAACCCAAGAAAGCGATTGAGGTGATTGATCAGTACTTGGAGTTGGATCCGACGAATGTGGAGTTCTTAATCTTCCGCGTAGAGGTATTAGAGCAGATGAACGTCAAGCCGGCGGTGTTGTATGCCGCTTATGAGAAAGTGCTGAGTCTATCGACTAATCCGCGTATATTGAACAACTACGCTTACCATCTCGCCACACACAACGGCGACTTGCAGAAAGCCGAACAGATGAGCGCTATCACGATACGGGAAGAGCCGAACAATCCGGTCTTTTTAGATACATACGGTTGGATTCTGCATCTCAAAGGCGAGAATGAGTTGGCTCTGTTCTACTTGAACCGCGCGCTGTTACACGCCACGGAAAATACGAGAAGCGAAATAGAAAAACATATTGAGTCGCTAAAGCGACCTTAAAGAGTTAAGATGGTTTTACTGCGTAAAACGTTCATATGGGGAATGATGTGCTGCGTACTGGTGTTGGTGAGTTGCGGCACGAAAAGGAAGATGGCGGTCGGTCAAGAGACGGCGACTGAGAGTACGCCTATGTGGCACACCTGTCTGATACAGAACGCACGTGCGACGCTGAGCTTAGGAGACAATCAGATCTCCGCAAACGTGACGATGCAGACCGTACGCGACTCGATGTTAGTGATCAGTGTCATGCCGTTATTGGGTTTGGAGATAGCACGGTTTGAAGCTACGCCGTTTGAGTTAACGGGTTTTAACAAACTCGAAGGCACGTATGCTACCACAACTTATGCAGAGCTGAACCGCAATCTGGTGCCCACCATCAACTGGGATGTGCTGCAGCAGTTATGTACCGCGGAGTTGCCGACAGGAGACAAGAGTGCCCGTTTGGTCTATACTTTAGGCGACAAGACGGTCGAGCTGAGCGTGATCTACCCCGTACGGAAGTTAGATGTGCCGGTAAAAGTGAACAAGCAGAATACAAGCAGATACAAGAAAATAGACATTACTAAATGGTTATGACCGCTTCGCTGAAAGACATAAGACAGCTCGTTGCTCTCGTGAAAAGACAAAAGACGAAATGGGTTCGACTAATCTTATTAGTCCTTTGTCCTTTGTGTTTTGTGCTTTGTCCACTTCAGGCTGCGGACAATGTGAAGGACTTGCAGAAGAAACAAAAGAAACTGCAAGAGGAGATAGAGCACACGAACAAGATGCTTAAGCAGACCAAGAAAGACGAGAGTGTCACGATGAACAAGTTGCAGCTCATCGGACAGAATATAAAGACCCAAAAGAAACTGATCACGACGCTGGACAACGAGATCATTGCGTTGAACAACGAGATGAATCGTTTGGGTACTACCCGTGATTCGCTGCAAGTAGTGCTGACCGGCTACAAGAACGACTACGCGGAGATGGTTCGTCAGAGTCATTTTGCCCGTTTGCAGCAGTCTCCGTTACTGTTTCTGATGAGTAGCGACAGTTTTCAGCAGTTAGCACGCCGTGCCAGATACCTGCGAGAGTTCGCCCGTTACCGTCAGCAACAAGTGAGGCGGATAGAGAACACGCAAGCAGAGATTGACGTGCAGAACGATTTGTTGAAAGCGAACAAACATGACAAGTTGACGGTCTTGGACACCCGTAAACGTGAGCAGGACAAGCTCCGACGTGACGAACGCAAGCAGAAGAACATGCTGAGCCAGCTGAAGAGCAAAGAGAAAGATCTGAACAAACAGCTCAAGCAGCAACAGAAGAAAG
>Ga0256405_10011868_pt1 | contig 10968 bp, 8 predicted proteins | sample RumenRJG_02DNA_FD_189096 | JGI IMG/M metagenome (GOLD analysis project Ga0256405, IMG submission 189096) | Bovine rumen microbial communities from Lethbridge, Alberta, Canada - RJG_02 | ecosystem: Host-associated > Mammals > Digestive system > Stomach > Rumen | place: Canada: Alberta | collected...
ATACTTCTTGTAATAGTAGTCGATCAGCTTGACTACGACCTCCGTATCAGTGTCACTGTAGAACTGATAACCGTGCCTTGTGAGCTTTTCCTTGAGCTCCAGATAGTTTTCAATGATGCCGTTGTGAACACCGGCGACCTCAGACTCAACCTGCCCTGAACCGGATCCCGAACAGTTGCCGCTCACATGGGGATGCGCATTGGTCTGGCTGGGCTCACCGTGAGTAGCCCACCTGGTATGCCCGATCCCGCAGGTGCCGGCAAGAGACCTCCCGCCATCCGTCTTCTCAATCAGGCTGCGCAGTTTGCCCGTCGATTTGACCACTTCAGCAAGGTCAGACCCATTGCGCACGGCAAGACCTGCAGAGTCATAGCCTCTGTACTCCAGCCTGCCAAGTCCGTCAAGAAGGACCGGGGCCGCCTGCTGAGTTCCTGTATATCCGACTATTCCACACATAAAAACATCTCCTCAGAATCTGAACAAGTGCTTTTTGAACAAGTGCCTGTCACTCGTCCAAGTGTCTTTTGAACAGGCACCTGTTCAGGTTAAATACAAAATAAGGCGTCAGCGGGACAGACCCCACTGACGCCTTTGTCATTAAGGATAATAAAATAAATAAGTGGCTTTATTATAAATAGATAATGTCTGAATGTAAAGAGCGGCGGGTTTCAGATGCCCTCAGTCCACTCGCCGATCCGCTGCTTCAGGCCTTCGATATCCAGGACGCCGTACGCGAAACCTCTGCGCACCAGCTCTTCCGGGAGGATGTCGTCATACTTGTCAAAGACGGGTACCTCTTTCGGATAGAGCAGCTCCATGGGGTCGATCCCCTCTTCCATCTCTTCCTTCAGCACTTTGTAGAATTCCTGCTCGCTGACGCCGAGTGTAAACTGGCAGAAATAAGGCCGCACGGAGTTGAATCCTTTCAGCCCCAGCCGCTTTGCGCAGCGGATCCGGAGGAATCTTTCCAGCGCGAGGAAGGCGTAGCTTCCAAGCCAGGGTGTAAGGCAGTACATGCTCCCGCCAAGGCAGACCAGCGGCCGGTAGCCGAGACCTGAGTGCAGGGCGTCCACACGCGCGGTCATGAGCCTTGCCTGCGCATTTTTCAGAAGATAGGGATAATCCGATGTCTCAAGAAGGACCTGTCTCATACGCTCCAGGATCTTCGTGTGAATGTCACCGGGCTCCTCTCCGAAATAAGCAGGAACCCTGCCCTTGATCATGTGGCAGTAGACCTGGTGATGAGTGCGGTCCACTTCCTCGACAACCCAGACATGTCCGGCGATGGCGATCCGGTCCCCGATGGGAGGCGGCTTGACGATGGTCCCGATCTCCTGAGACTCGCACCGGACACTGTACTCTTCATTTTCCTGGAAAACCGCGTAGAACTTGAAGTTGTTCGTTATGCGCTCGCCGGCAAGACCGACGATCAGGCCTCTTTCCTCCGTCAGCTCTATGTGATCCTTCGCGATCAGGTCATTGATGAGGATACGGAAGTCATCCCTGGTGACATTCTCAAAGGGAGCCAGCGTAAGGACTCTGGACGCAAGCTCCGCCGGAGACATCTCTCCGCCCGATGCCAGGGTGCTCATGGTCTGGTGGTAGAGCAGGCTGAAAGGAAGCCGGCCTCTGCGAGGGGGTTCGACCCATCGCTCTTCCAGATAGAGCTGGATCAGCGCGATCCCCTGCAGGAGTGCCCACGGGATCTTGTCCGGGAGCAGATCCCTTGCTTCCGCGTGTTCTTCCCTCATGACAAACCACATCTCACAGGGCTCGCCCCTTCTTCCGGTGCGGCCCATCCTCTGGAGAAATGCAGAGACCGTGAACGGAGCATTGATCTGGAAAGCACGCTCCAGCTTGCCGATGTCGATGCCTAGCTCCAGGGTGGCAGTGGTGCAGGTAGTCAGTGCCGAATCGTCATCGCGCATCTCATCCTCCGCAGTTTCCCGGAAAGCGGTGGACAGGTTGCCGTGATGGATCAGAAAACGGTCCGGCTCATGATTGTATTCACAGTACGCGCGAAGCGTCGTGGTGACCTCTTCACATTCTTCTCTGGAATTGCTGAAGACCAGACATTTCCGGCCGCGGGTATGCTCAAAGATATAGCCCATGCCCGGATCCGCTGTGAGCGGCGCCTTGTCCGTGGGATTCGCGTCCGCCTTCGTCTGGCGAAGCACAGACACATCAGCCTTCGTGATGCCGGGCGCCGATACGTCAGCCCTCATCCCGCCAGCCGCCGGCACACCGCCGGATACCAACGCGCCACCTGCATCCGCCGGCGTCTTCGAGGTTCCTATGGCCGGCCGCATACTTGCCGAAGGGACACCGCCTGCCCATGCACTCTTTTCCGGGTTCTCTATGATGTCGGATGCCTGCGGCGCTGCATTGAAGAAATGCTCCATGGAAAGTCTCCAGCGCATGCCCTTTGCTTTGATATCCGGAATGACAGTGCCCCTTCCGGAACCGGCGGCGAGGAACCTTCCGGCTTCCTGCGGATCGCCTATGGTCGCGGACAGACCGATCCTTCTGGGATTTGCACCGGACAGTCTGCACAGTCTCTGGACCAGGCACATGCACTGTCCGCCGCGGTCGCCGCGAAGGAGAGAGTGGATCTCGTCGATCACTACATACCGAAGATCTCCGAACAGTTTCGGAACTTCACTGTGCTTGTGCATCAGAAGCGCCTCCAGGGATTCCGGCGTAATCTGCAGGATACCTGAAGGGTGTTTGAGCAGTTTCTTCTTGTGGGAAGAGGAGACGTCGCCGTGCCAGTGCCAGACCGGGATGTGACCCTCCTCGCACAGGTCATTTAACCGGATGAACTGGTCGTTGATCAGAGCCTTAAGAGGCGCGATATACAGACAGCCCACCGACTCCGGCGGATCCTCGGTAAACTCCGTGAGGATCGGAAAGAAAGCGGCTTCCGTCTTCCCGGATGCGGTGGAGGCGCACAGCAGGACATTCTGGTCCGTATTGAATATGGCGTCACCTGCCGCAACCTGGATCGCCCGAAGGTCCTGCCAGCCGCTGCGGTATATGAAGTCCTGTATAAAGTCCGAATAACGGGAGAAGATATCCATGGTACACCTCAGTGGGGGGGTGCCCCCGCCTTCTCAGGCAAAGAGCCGCTCGTGTGTTTCAATGCGTTCCTGAATCCTGTCCTCTGACAGTGTATTTATAAAATGAAATCGGCGTATTCTTCATCGACGGGATCGTCGCTCACAGCTTCACTTTTTGCATATGAGAATTCATCCGATCCGAGCAGTTTTTCGACATTCATGTCCGGGTGCTGGTACAGAATATCCAGCAGCTCGATAAAGTCGCGGATCACTTCACGCGGAGTGATGTGGGAATCCGCCCCGATCCGCCCGTACTCGATCCGGATGAAAGTCACCAGATCTCCGGTGGATATGGTCCTGGGATACCCGTACAGCTCTGCATGCATATCGGCAAGCTTCTCACACAGCACCATGATCTCCTCGGAAGTCAGAGCCTCCAGGCGAATGACGGGAGCCAGCAGATCCCGGGAGCCTTCCCTGGAAAACTTCCCTTCCGAGAGGCGGGATCGCAGTGCCTCATAGCTGTAGATGCCCCTTCTGGTATCCTCGATGCACTGAGGCGTTCCGCTCATGAGGATCCCCAGATACTGGGCCTTCCCCTGAAGCGTATCGTTGTACATGGTAAGGATCTTCTCATAATTGTTATTGCGGGTGATGGACTGGGGGATCTTGTAGATATTCACCAGTTCGTCGACAAAGATCAGCAGGCCCCTGTAGCCGGCGAGCCGGAAGAACATGGCAAACAGCTTCAGGTAGTCATACCAGTCATCATCGGTAATGATCACATTAACGCCAAGATCTCTGCGGGCCTCCGTCTTTGTGGCATACTCACCGCGGAGCCATTTAATGACCTTTCCTCTGGTCTCGTCGTCATCGGACAGGTACGCACGGTAGTAGAGCGTGATCAGGCGTGCGAAATCAAAGCCATGGACCATCTCGCCAAGAGAGTTGATGACCTCACGGATCATTTTCCCGACTTCATCCGGAAATGAAGGCGCCGATACGTCAAGCCCTGTGCGCTCCGCGACAGCAGACTGAACCGCGCTGATCCAGCGGTCGAGGACCAGCGTCAGGGCTCCGCCCTCCGGCCTGGTCTTCGTGGCAAGGTTTGAGATCAGTTCACGGTAGGTCGCAAGCCCCTGCCCCCGGGTGCCCTGCAGGCGCCTCTCAGGAGAGAGATCGGCGTCCATGACAGCAAACCCTCTGTCCATCACGTTATTGCGGATCGTCTGCAGCAGGAAACTCTTGCCGCTTCCGTAGCGTCCGACGATGAAGCGGAAAGACGCCCCGCCCTCGCCAATGATCTCCACATCCCGCAGCAGTGCCTCGATCTCACTGGTGCGCCCGACCGTAATGTAGGGAAGCCCGACCCTGGGAACGACGCCGCCCTTCAGGGAACTGATGACCGCCTGGGTAATCCTCCTGGGGGCTTTCCTGCCCGGCTGCGGGGAAGAAGTCTGATTCATCTGAATATTGTCTGCCATGAACAATCTCCTGAAAATGAACTGCCGGTAGATATCGGCTGACCGGTAAACCGGTCTGAACCGTATCTGTTATTGTACCATACTTTTCGAATATTTGTTCGACTATTTTCAGGCACATCATCAGCTTGCCTTTAGCGGACTATCGGCGTACCTGCGCAGGGCCGCCTGGAGTATTCGGAAAATCCGCCAACAGAAATGCTGTCTGCCGCCGCAGATATATGTACCTTGCACGAAAATTCTGATATACTGATAATCAGTCGGAATGTCTGCCGCGGATGGAGAACGGGCAGACTGTGGAGATTAAATAAAAGGAGGCATAAATATATGGTAGATTACACAGAAGGATCTGGTAAACAGTATCATATTGGGGTTGCTCCGGGAGAGGTTGGCAGATACGTGATCCTGCCCGGAGACCCGAAGCGCTGCGAGAAGATCGCGGCATATTTTGATGATCCGGTACTGGTTGCTGATAACCGTGAATACGTAACATATACCGGAACGCTGGACGGCGTCAGAGTCTCCGTAACTTCCACGGGAATCGGCGGACCGTCCGCATCGATCGCTGTCGAAGAACTGAAACGCTGCGGCGCCGACACATTTATCAGAGTCGGTACCTGCGGCGGCATGCAGCTGGACGTCTGCGGCGGAGACCTGGTCATAGCCACAGGCGCGATCCGCGCGGAAGGCACCAGTAAGGAATATGCTCCGATCGAATATCCGGCAGTGGCGGACTTTGACGTGACCATCGCTCTTAGAGAAGCTGCGAAGAAACTGGGATTCACTGCACATCTTGGCGTTGTCCAGTGCAAGGACTCTTTCTACGGACAGCATGAGCCGGAAGTAAAGCCGATCGGATATGATCTGCTCAACAAATGGGATGCCTGGGTGAAATGCGGCTGCAAGGCTTCCGAGATGGAGTCGGCTGCCCTGTTTATCGTATCCTCCTGCCTGAATGTAAGGTCCGGGACCGTTCTTCTGACAGTTGCCAACCAGGAGCGGGCAAAACTGAATATGCCCAACAAGCAGGCACATGATACTTCCATGGCGATCCAGACAGCAGTCGAGGCGATCCGTATGCTGATCAAACAGGACGGAGCACAGGCAGAATAAGAGGTGTGAGTATGGGACAGAACACACTGAGTCAGGAAACGGTCAGGAAACTGTGTGAAACAGCCGTTGCCATGAGACAGAAAAGCTACGTACCGTATTCTCATTTCCGCGTAGGCGCTGCCCTGCTGACCGAAGAAGGAGAGATTTTCACGGGATGCAACGTAGAGAATGCAGCATTCACCCCTACGAACTGCGCCGAGAGGACTGCAATATTCAAAGCGATCAGCGAAGGGTATCACAAGTTTGCCGCGATCGCAATCAGCGGCGGGCCTCAGGACGGGGAACTGCAGTACTGTCCGCCCTGCGGCGTGTGCAGACAGGTCATGGCAGAATTCTGCAGGGGGGATTTCCCCATCTACCTGGCAAAGTCAGGGACGGATTATGAGGAGTATACCCTCAGCGACGTACTTCCGATGCGCTTTACGCCGGACAATCTGAAGTGATGCATCAGGTCTGCAGACAGCAGATCAGTAAGATCAGTATTAGAAATACAGCAAAAACAGTATGAAGGAGAATGAATTATGGGAAATATTGCAGGAATGATCGATCACACTCTGCTGAAGGCAGCTGCCACATCAGCTGATATCAAAAAGATCTGTGCAGAAGCCAGAGAATACAAGTTCGCATCGGTCTGCGTCAACAGCTGCTACGCAAAACTTGTCACAGAGCAGCTGGCAGGGACCGGAGTGAAGACCTGCTGTGTCGTAGGCTTCCCTCTTGGTGCCATGTCCACAGAAGCCAAGGCTTATGAAGCAAAATGCGCAGTCGCGGATGGTGCCGGCGAGATCGATATGGTTGTCAACGTAGGCGCGCTCAAGGAAGGAAATGACCAGTTTGTGGAAGATGATATCCGCGCAGTAGTAGAGGCATCAAAACCTGCGATCGTCAAGGTGATCATCGAGACCTGCCTGCTCACAGATGAGGAGAAGGTCAGGGCGTGCGAACTGTCTGAGAAGGCAGGAGCCGCATTCGTCAAGACGTCAACCGGATTCTCTACCGGTGGAGCCAATGCCCATGACGTGGCACTGATGAAGAAGACCGTCGGAGACCGTCTGCAGGTCAAGGCGTCCGGCGGCATCCATACGCCGGCAGAGGCTCAGGAACTGATCGAAGCAGGCGCTGACAGGATCGGAGCGAGCAACGGCGTAGCGCTTCTGTAAGATCCGGGCAGCAGATCTTAAACAGAGACAGAGATGAACGGACATAAGATTCAGGTATGGGCGCATCGCGGAGCTTCCGCCTATGCGCCCGAGAATACCATGGAAGCGTATATCCTGGCGCATCAGTACGGCGCTGATGGGATCGAGCTGGATGTGCATCTTTCAAAAGACGGGGAGATTGTTGTCATCCACGACGAGAAAGTCAACCGTACTTCAGATGGAAAGGGATATGTCAGGAACTATACGCTGAAACAGCTGAAGAAATTCAATTATAACCGGACCCGCCCGACACATTTTCATGCTGAGATCCCTACGCTCCGGGATGTGCTGGAATATCTGCAGGACAAGCCTCAGATGAGCCTGAATATAGAATTGAAGACCAACGTCTTTTCCTATGACGGCATCGAGCAAAAGACGATCGATCTGGTACATCAGACCGGTATGGCACAGAGGGTGATCTACTCCTCCTTCAACCATTATTCGATACGAAGGGTTCAGCAGATCGATCCGGAGGCAAAGGTCGGACTTCTGTATGAGGACGGATTCATCGACGTGCCTCAGTACGCGGCAAAACTTGGAGTGGATGCGCTTCATCCGAAATACATCAACCTGCGCTATCCGGGCTATCTGGAAGACTGCAGGCGTTTCGGCCTGGACATCAACGTCTGGACGATCAATGATGAACAGATGATGCGGGACATGTGCGCCGCCGGCGTGCATGCGATCATCACCAATGATCCGGCCCTGGCGATCCGGGTCAGGGATGAGTTTGAAAGGACCGGGCAGGCTGCAGGCGGAGTGAAGGTCTGAAAGGACCGGGCAGGATGCGGGGAGCATCGATCCGGTGCCGGAGACATATTTAAGAATCTGGCGCCCCGGGAACAAGGGGGTTCCCGGAATAAGGGGAGAAACTATGGACAGGATTAAACGATACGCAGGGGTGATCATTGCGGCAGCCACAGTCATGACTGCCGCATTTGCCATGCCCGCGGGCGCCGTCACGCTGGACTGGAACGATCTGACGGACGCGCAGCAGGAGAATGCCTACAAGAAACTGGAATCTGAAAATGAAGACCTGAAGAAGCGGATCAAAGAGCTGGAAGGGCAGCTGGGCATATCCGGTGAGACTTCAGGTGAGAGCGCATCAGAAGGCAGCGCATCCACGGCCGGTACCTCATCAGACAGTGCTTCCGGCCAGACCGGATCAGATGGCAGCACCTCTTCAGGCAGTGATACAGGTACCGCAGCGGACACATCGACAGATGACGATACGTCAGCAGCGGCTGCTGAAGCGCAGGCAAGCGCAGTGCGCAGCATCGACGGTTTCCTGAACGATCTGGCAGCTTCCTTCGAAGCGCGCCAGGAGATCGCACGAACGCACACGACAGACGAAGTCAGTGCCATGAGCGATGCGGACATGTGGGCCTTCCGTTTTCAGTGCGCCGAGGCGGAGCGCAGTTTCTATGACAGCTATTCAGAAGCCCAGTTTGATGACCTGAATGTCTTCTATCTGTGCTCGGAATACTGCCTCGGTCTTGGAAAACAGTTCCAGGCAGAAGAGGTCTGGAACAGTTCCGGCAACGGGGATGAGGCAAATAAACTCTACACAGCCGGATACTACAACCGTGCGTATGCGCTCGTTGAACTGTGCGAATACTACGGACTGGACCTTGCGGAAGAATACCGGAACCTGAAGGATGCGGTCAGGCAGATGGACGCGCTCAGCGGCGATGAGACGAGAAATGCAGCCGCCGACCCGCAGGATGTGATGAAGGTCCAGGAACTGCTGAACAACATAGGTTTCCTGTGCGGGACACCGGACGGGATCGCGGGACGCCAGACGACCAGCTGCGTTGAACGCTTCCAGATGATGTATGGCTACGAACCCGCAGACGGAATCATTGACGATGAACTGATCACCCAGCTTACAGACATTCTCGCGCGCAAGCAGGGCTGAGTAAGGCTGCCGGAGCAGACCGGAGGATATGGCATTGAAAATACTGGCAATCATACTGTTTCTGACAATGTACGTTCTCATGACGATCTTCATGAAGAGACGTATCTGGATCGTGCTGGCAGCGGCACTGATCTTCATAGCGACCGGCATCCTGCCGCTTGCCGCGATCCCCTCAGCGATCAACTGGAATGTGCTGCTGATGATCGGAGGCACCATGGTACTCGTGGATTTCTTCATAGAATCCAGAATGCCGAACCTGATTGCGGACTGGCTGCTGGACAAAGCCAGAAACGTCATGTGGGTCATCATCTACATGTCCCTGTTTGCTGGTTTCATATCCGCTTTTGTCGATAATGTAGCTACGGTACTGATGGTGGCTCCCGTCGGGATCGCCGTCTGCCGGAAACTGAAGATTTCCCCTGTTCCGATGATTCTGTCGATCGCAGTCTCGTCCAACCTGCAGGGCGCCGCGACATTGGTCGGCGATACGACCTCGATCATGCTGGGTGCCTATGCGAAGATGGACTTTATGTCATTCTTCTGGATGGAAGGAAGACTGGGCATCTTCTTTGCCGTAGAATTGGGAGCACTCGCGACAGTTCCGGTCATGATGATATTGTTCCGGGGATTCCGCCAGAGTGTCAGGGCAGAGACCAGGACGAAAGTTGAGGATATGTTCCCGACAGTGATACTGGTACTCATGGTGGTCCTGCTGATTGCAGCCTCCTTCATCCCCGGCAAGCCGGAGATCACGAACGGAGCAATCTGCTGCATCCTTGCAGCCGTAGCCGCGGTAAGAGAGGTGCTGAAGAGTCACAGGAGCGACGGTGCGGTGCATGCACTGAAGGCAGTCGACTTTGAGACCCTCCTGCTTCTTGTCGGCCTGTTCCTGGTGATCGAAGGAATCACCCAGGCAGGAGTGATCACCGACGTTGCCAATGCGATCGCGTCTGTGGGCGGCAGGAACATGTTCCTGCTCTATACGATCATCGTCTGGGGTTCTGTCGCAGCGTCCGCATTTGTCGACAACATTCCCTACGTCGCCACCATGCTCCCGGTTATCAGAGGGATCACTGCGGCGCTAGGAGTCGAACCTTACCTGCTTTATTTCGGACTTCTTACAGGGGCAACATTGGGAGGCAACCTGACGCCGATCGGCGCTTCCGCGAACATAACTGCGACAGGACTTTTGAAGAGAGAAGGATACGAGATCTCATTTGGCGACTTCGCAAAGATCGGGATTCCGTTCACGCTGATAGCCGTGATGACCGGATATTTATTTATCTGGTTCGTGTGGGCGTAAGGCGCATCAGAGAAGGAAAAGACCTGAAGATAAATACAGCCCTGAGCAGTGCGCTCAGGGCTGTAAATGAATAACCTGACGTTAATTACATGGCCGCTACCTTATCGAAGGTATCGGTCACTTCTTTTTCAGGAGCCTTCGTCACCAGGCTGACGATGACGATTGCCAGACTGGACAGGATGAATGCCGGAAGCAGTTCATAGATATCCAGCACGCCGCCCATGGGACGGACAGCGAACTTCCAGATAAAGATCATGGCGCCGCCGACGACCATGCCTGCGAGGGCACCCTGGCGGTTCGTGCGTCTCCAGAACAGGGAGAACAGCATCAGCGGACCGAACGCCGCGCCGAAGCCGGCCCATGCGAAGGAGACGATACGGAATACAGAACTCTCCGGATTCCAGGCAAGGAACACGCCGATCACAGCAATGATCAGGAGGCTGCCGCGGGCAACCTTCAGGTGAGTCTTACTGTCAAGCTTCAGTCCGAAGAAACCGGAGAGAATATCCTGGGAGACCGAACTGGAAGCTGCCAGAAGCTGGGAATCCGCGGTGGACATGGTAGAAGCCATGATGCCGGAGAGGATCAGACCTGCAAACAGTGCCGGGACAAATCCAAAGGTACTCAGACGGTGCGCGATCGATACGATGATGGTCTCAGCGCTTCCGGAAGTGGTCAGCTGCGGGATCACGCCTGTAGCAGTCATGCCAAGACCGATGACACCGATCATGATGGCAACACCCATGGCGATGACGACCCAGACGCTGGCGATGCGGCGGGAAAGCTTCAGTTTATTTTCATCCTCGATCGCCATGAAGCGAAGAAGGATGTGGGGCATTCCGAAATATCCAAGGCCCCACGCGAGTGTGGAGACGATGGTCAGGAATCCGTAAGG
>Ga0256405_10011870_pt1 | contig 10964 bp, 6 predicted proteins | sample RumenRJG_02DNA_FD_189096 | JGI IMG/M metagenome (GOLD analysis project Ga0256405, IMG submission 189096) | Bovine rumen microbial communities from Lethbridge, Alberta, Canada - RJG_02 | ecosystem: Host-associated > Mammals > Digestive system > Stomach > Rumen | place: Canada: Alberta | collected...
ATGATTTCTTCCGGAGTAAAAACACGCGAGAGCGACAACAGTGTTACAAAAAATTTTGTTAACGACCATTTGATGATGGGTATCAAGTCGTTGGAAGAAATTATCAACAATGCTCGAAGCGTTAAACACTTGAGATTTGACGAAGAATAATGGCTGTTACATTTGAATCCATAATGTCGGATTTAAAAGCAAAAAAGTTTGCTACAGTGTACCTTCTTCAAGGTGACGAACCTTATTATATTGACAAAATTTCGTCGTATATCGAAGAAAATGCACTTACGGCAGATGAAAAAGTTTTCAATCAGACTGTAGTTTATGGAAAAGACATCGATGTCAGAAATCTTGATTCATTGGCTCGTAGATTTCCGGCGATGGCTCAGCATCAGGTAGTTATTGTAAAAGAAGCACAAGATTTAAAACAGATTGAGGATTTGGTATTTTATGTACAAAAGCCTCAACCTTCTACAATTTTGGTTTTGAATTACAAATACAAAACGCTTGATAAAAGGAAAAAACTATACACCGCAATAGAAAAAAGCGGTGTATTGTTTACTTCTACAAAACTTTACGAGAACAAAATTCCGGCATGGATAGAATCGTATATCAAGAATTTGGGATTTACATTTGACCCCCGTGTTCCGTCGTTGTTAACAGAATATTTGGGAAACGATTTGTCAAAAATTTCAAACGAACTTGATAAACTTGCGATATCTTTGCCAAAAGGTTCGCAAATTACTTTGGATAGTGTTCAAAATAATGTAGGTATTAGTAAAGATTACAATAATTTTGAATTGCAAAAAGTAATAGGAACCGGCGATGTTACAAAAGCAGCGAGAATAGTTAATCATTTTGCAAAAAATCAGAAAGATAATCCTTTGGTGTTGACAATCACATCGTTGTACGGATTTTTCGCCAAGATGTTGATATATTGGCAATACAAAAACGGAGACAGTTCAAAACTTGCTTCAGCGATGGGATGCAATCCGTATTTTTTGAAAGATTATCACGAGGCTGCACGCCGTTTAAACAAGTTGAAAGTGATTCAATGTATCTCATTATTAAGGGAATACGACCTTAAAAGCAAAGGTGTCGGCAATTCGTCAACCGATGCCGGAGCACTGCTTCAAGAATTGATTTTTAAAATTATGCATTAAATTTTAGAAAAAAAATTTGGATTTGGCTTATTTGTTGCTTAATTTTAACCAGAATTTATTTGCTGTATTTTCTGGCAAAATTTTGGATATTAGAAATTTAATTTAAATATAGGATGAAATCATTTTTCAGTTTTCCAGTAAGATTTAAGCTAATATTTGGATTTAGCTGCTTGGCATTGATTCTTTTGGGTATGTATCTGTTGTTACGATTCAACCAAAGGGAGATAAAGTCCTATGCGGATGCGAATTTAAAAGTGAATTATCCGCTTATGGTTACTACCGAAAATTTAAAAGATTTGGTTACAAAATCTCAATTTTTGGTTACTAAATGGACTCTTAAAGCTGATCCTTTAAACAATAAATTGAAAAGTGAAATCGAATCTTGTCATGGAGAATTGTATGATACACTAAAATCACAAATTTTCGAGAAGGTTGATGATGATATGTTGACTTTAGAGCAGAAAAATTTGTGTTTTGATCTTACTTCTACGATAGATACATTGTTTGGGCTTCAGGAAGATTTGATGGAAAATCTTAATACAGACGTCGAATTTGATGATTTGTCTAATTTTTCGTTCAAAAAATTCAGCCTTTTGGATGGTGAAATCAATGATTGTTACAAAAGATCGTTAGCGATGTCTACAAGATTGGTAAACACCTTTTATAAAGCGTCTTCCAATAATATTATTAATTCCAGAAGAGAGATTTTGAATACGGAAGACATCTTTTTGTATTCAATAATCGGTGCAATATTTTTAGTATTTTTAATTTCATTTTGGCTTTGTCGTTCGCTTGGCAGATCAATCGATTATGTAAATGCGAAACTTGGACAAATGGCAGACGGAGATTTGCCGGATGTTAGTATTTTGAGGCGACTCGACGAAATAGGTGCGATGTCAAAATCGCTTAATAAATTGGTTTCCAACTTGAAAGAGACTTCTCAGTTCGCTATCCGAATCGGTGAAGGAAATTATTCAACCGAGTTTAAACCAAGAAGTAAGCAGGATGTCCTTGCAAACTCATTGCTTGTCATGCGTGACAACTTGATTAAGGCTGAGGAAGATGCTGAACAACGTAAAATTGAAAATACACAGCGTAACTGGGCGTCACAAGGTTTGGCAGAGTTCAACGAGGTTTTGCGTAATGCCGGTGACGATATGCAAGTGTTGTCAAACCGTGTTATTGAGCGACTTGTGAGATACTTGGACGCTAATATGGGTGGTATTTATATTGTGGATGATTCCAATCCGGAAGATATTCACTTGGAACTTACCGCTTTTTATGCTTACGACCGTTTGAAATATGTTAAACAGAGAATTGAAATCGGCGAAAACCTTGTAGGACAGTGTTTCCGTGAAAATGAAACTGTTTATATGACTGATCTTCCAAAGGGTTACGTTCATATCAGTTCCGGACTTGGCGAAGCTGACCCGACATGTTTGGTAATTGTACCGTTGAAAGTAAATGCTGAAACTTATGGTATTGTAGAATTGGCTTCGTTCCAAGTAATTGAGAAATATCAAGTTGAATTTATTGAGAAAATTGGTGAAACTATTGCTTCTACAATTGCAAATGTTAAGATTAATATGAATACTCAGAAACTTCTTGAAGAATCTCATCAAAAGTCAGAGAGACTTGCACAACAAGAAGCAGAAGTTCACAAAAATATCGAATCGTTGAAAGCTCAGATTGAAAATCTTGAAGATGTTAACAAACGCGAACTTATCAAATATCAAAAGCTTCATGACGATTTTGAAAATCAGGCAGAAACTCATTCTACTGTTATTCAGAAACTTAACGAAAAAGCTGATAAGTTTAAAGATGAATTTATGAAACAGCAGTTCGTCCTTAACAATTCGGCGGGATATTACGAAATTGATCCTCAAGGATTCTACCTCAATATGAATAGCCGTTTGCTTAATTCTATTGATATGCCAATCAACGAAATCGAAAATCATGATATTCGTTCATTCATGGCAGATCCGGCAGATGTAGAAAAATTTACCAGCGTGATGTCAAAACTTTCAGAAGGATTGATTCACAGCGGTGTTACAAAATATTTCTTTGACGGAAAAGTAGTTTATCTTAGCGAGACATTCTCTCCGCTGCGTGATGAATACAATATTTTGATTAAAGTTTGTGTAATTGCTATAAATGTAACAGAACATGTTAACAGAGCAATTGATTTGGAACGTCAGATTGGAGATTTGAAAGCAGAGAATGATGTTTTGAACACACGTTTGCTCGGAATGAAAAATTAACATTAGTAAATAAATTCTTAAACTTTTTTAAAATGCCGGAGGAAATATCCTTCGGCTTTTTTTCTATATATATAAAGTGTAAAATCATTATTTTTATTTGACCTTGATATTCAAACAAAATATTTTTTAAAGTTAATGTTAAAACTTTGTAATAATTAAAAAATTTTATATCTTTGCAACCGCTTAAAAATATCTAAATTATTGTGGTTTCACAGTTAAAGAAGCAATTAAAATATATAAAAATAAACGATAACAAATGTCAAATAAAGGATTAATTAGGGTATTAGCAATAGCTTTATTCCTTGCATGTTTGTACCATCTGTCTTTTACGGTGGTTACATCCAATGTGAAAAAAAAGGCTGCTGAATATTCAGCAGGTGATCCGGACAAAGAGGCTAAGTATTTAGACTCTATTGGTAAAAAGCCAATTTATTTGGGCTTTACATACAAAGAGTGTTTGGAAAACGAACTCAATTTCGGTCTGGACTTGAAAGGCGGTATGAACGTTATTCTTGAAGTGTCTGTAGCAGACGTAGTTAATGCACTTGCAAGCAACCGCAACGATTCTACTTATCAGAAAGTTATGAGATTGGCTACACAGAAACAAAAAAATAGCCAAGCTGACTTTATCACTCTTTTCGGTGAAGCTTTTGATGAAGTAGCTCCTCATGGAAAATTGGCAGCATATTTCACTACTACTACTTTGAACGGTTTAGTAAGTGGTACTTCTACCAACGAGGAAGTTCTCAAAGTTTTGAGAGATCAAAGTGAAGCTGCTATTGCAAACTCTTTCAACGTTTTGCGTACTCGTATCGACCGTTTCGGTGTTACTCAGCCTAATATTCAACCTCTTACCGGTCAAACCGGCAGAATTTTGGTTGAACTTCCGGGTGTAAAAGATCCTGAGCGCGTTAAGAAACTTTTGAAAGGTACTGCTAATCTTGAATTCTGGGAAACATATTCTTTACCTGAAATTTATAATCAACTTATTGCAGCTGATGCCAAAGTAAAACAATTGCTTGATGCTAATTATGATTTTGACAAGGGTGAAATTGAGCAAGTGGCTGTTGCTCAAGATTCTACAGCAGAAACTTCACTTCTTGGAAATTCTGATTCTTCAAACGTAAGTTTGCTTGATGGTCAGGTAGATTCTTCAGCTAATTCTGCTGCAAATCAATTTGCAAAACAGCATCCGTTGTTCTCTGTACTTCAAATTTCTGCTACACAGAACGGTCCTACAGAGGGTGCGCTTGTTGGTTGGGTTGATTTCAAAGATACTGCAACTGTTAACAAATATTTGCATTGTCCTAAAGTAGCTTCTGAATTACCTAAAGATCTTCGTTTCTACTGGTCAGTAAAACCTGCTGATTTAGGTAAAGGTGAAACTTCTCTTTATGAATTGATTGCAATTAAAGTTTCAAATCAGCGTGAAGGTGGTGTTGCTCCTCTTAACGGCGACGCTATTACAAACGCTCGTGAAGAATTTGACGAACACAAAGGTGGTAGCGCAATGGTTTCTATGACCATGAATGGCGAAGGTGCTAGAACTTGGGCACGTCTTACCAAAGCTAACATCCACAGACAAATTGCTATCGTTCTTGATGGTTATGTATATTCTTATCCTACTGTTCAGGGTGAAATCTCTGGCGGTAACTCTCAAATTACAGGTAACTTCACAGTAGCTGAAGCAAAAGACTTGGCTAACATCCTCAAATCAGGTAAATTGCCGGCTCCTGCAAAAGTTATTGAAGAAGAAATCGTAGGTCCTTCACTCGGTCAAGCAACTATCGATCAAGGTATGTCTTCTTTCATCGTTGCATTCTTGATTGTAATTGCTTACATGATTTTATATTACAACATCGCCGGTGTTGGTTCAGCTATTGCATTGATTTGCAACGTATTCTTCTTGTTTGGTGTACTTGCTTCACTTGGCGCTGTTCTTACATTGCCTGGTATCGCCGGTATCGTTCTTACAATGGGTATGGCTGTGGATGCTAACGTTATTATTTTCGAACGTATTCGTGAGGAACTTCACAACGACAAAGGTCTTAAACTTGCTATTCAAGACGGTTACAGTAATTCTTATTCTGCAATCCTTGACGGTAACTGTACAACTTTGTTGACCGGTATTATCCTTTACGTATTCGGTCACGGTCCTATCCAAGGTTTTGCTTCTACATTGGTTATCGGTATTATTACAACTTTGATAACAGCAATTTTCGTTACTCGTCTTTTCTTTGAATTCTTGTTGAACAAAAATGTTAACATCAAATTCTGGAATAATTGGAACGAATATGCTTTGAAAAATTCTAAGTACAATTTTATCGACAAGAAGAAAACATTCTATGTTGTTTCAGCTGTTCTTGTTGTGATTTCTTTGGCTTCAATGTTTACCAAAGGTTTCGATCAAGGCGTTGACTTTGTCGGTGGTCGTACTTATACTGTAAAATTCGATCAACCGGTTTCTACTGTTGATATTGCTAATTTACTTGAAGAAAAATTCGGTTCAGCTCCGCAGGTTAAAACTTTCGGTTCTGACGACCAAGTAAAAATTATCACAAAATATCGTATTGATGATGAGAGCGACGGCGTTGATTCTGAAGTACAAACAATGCTTTATGATAATTTGATTTCGCTTTACAAGACACCGAATATCACACGTGATATGTTCTTGCAAGGTTTTGTAATCGATGCTAACGGTAATCCTCAGCTTTCTAACAATCCTAACCAACCGACAATTGGTTTCCAATCATCATCAAAAGTAGGTCCTACTATTGCTGACGATATCAAGAAATCTGCAACATTGTCAATTGTTCTTTCTTTGATTGTGATGTTCCTTTACATCGTAATCCGATTCAGAAAATGGCAGTATGCCGCAGGTGCTACAGCAGCATTGCTTCACGATACAATTATCGTGCTTGGTATGTTCTCATTGCTCAGCTCATTCATGCCGTTCTCAATGGAAATCGACCAGTCATTCATTGCTGCAATTTTGACAATTGTCGGTTACTCAATCAACGATACCGTGGTTGTATTCGACCGTATCCGTGAATTTATTGGTTTGCGTCCTTCTACTGATCTTAAAGAAAATATGAACGGTGCAATCAATTCTACATTGAGCCGTACTGTTAATACATCTTTGACAACAATTTTCGTATTGTTGGTTATCTTCATCTTTGGTGGTGAAGTTATCAGAGGTTTTGTATTTGCATTGTTGCTTGGTATGATTATCGGTACTTATTCTTCAATTTTCATTGCATCTCCAATTTCATTTGATTTGTTGAACAGTGAATCTAAGAAAAAAGATTTGAAGAAATAAATGTTATTACAATTTTTATAAAAAAGAGAGATGTCAGATTTTGGCATCTCTTTTTTTATACAATATTTTGATTTAAGGGAAAAAATTATTAAAATTCAAAGATTCACCGTTTTAAACATAAGTAATTTTTCACGATTATGTTTTGTTTACAAAATAAATAATTCAAATGGAATTTTTTGCATCGGTAATTCATTTGGGATACTTGTCAACTATATTATATATAGTAAATTTGTTTGTATGGAGTTTATTGTATAAAAAAATTATTCATCCTTTCGTTTTACTTTTTATAATTATACATATAATTCTATTTGTTAATATCATAGTAAATATTCAACCCTATAATCAAGGAGGAAATTTGTGGTCATCTCCTTCATTGCGTGAATTATTGATTAATTGTCTATTAAGTAGTCTTTTAGTTTTTTATATTAATATGTATCTAAAAATACGTAATCTTTTTACCATTTTTTTATGTATATCTATTCCGTGCCTTTTTGTGTTGATTTATTTTGATAAAATATTACGTTGTTTCTATCCTTTTATGGTTGATTTATTGGGTATAGTTAGTACAATTGTGTTGTTACAAAACATTCGTGTTGGTTTATTGCCATTTACCTTTTTTTGTACGTGATAGTATTCATTTCGGTGATTAAAATTAAATTTCCATTTGATTTACGTAGTAATAATGTAATGTATTTGAAAACTATTTACGAAAGTGATTCCTTAATAAATTATATTTATGAATTACATAATATAAATGATACAGAAGAGCGTTTAAAAAAATTAATTAAAGTTTTTGATGAAAATAGTCAAAACGGCAGATATTATTTCCTTGAGGACACTACAGCTGCATTGTCTTTTTGTAGAAATTATATAGATAATATTTGGAATGAAAATAGTTATGATAAAGCAAAGTATTATTCTGTATTATCTGTTAATTACGAGAATAATTTTTTCTGTGGTAATTTTGATTGTCGCTGTGATTCTATAAGTTTTCAAATTGTTTCTTCTAATCGGAATTTAATTATTATCAAAGGTGATTTTGAAGATTTAACTCTTAAACGATTTGGTGCGTTTCAAAAATACTTGAACGAAGAATTTTTGGATTTAACAAATCACAAAATATCATTGTTAAATCGCAACAATGAGTTTAAACTTGGAATTCAATATTTTGAATCTGATAAATATAAATTGTATTTGAATAAAACTTTTTTAGAATAGTGTACAGAAAAATGTAATATTACGCTAACTTTACACCTTTTTATTCAGTTCGCGCAAATTTCATGATGTCTTCTTTGTTGAATGCTGCTGCCATCAAATTTGGAAAGATGTCAGGAGTACAAGCAAAACACGGAATCCCAAAATTCGATAAAAACTCTGCATTTGCGTGATTGTATTTCGGTGCGCCGTCATCGTTTAGCGAAAGCAGTACAATTATTTCTACGCCTGATTTTTTGATGTCCAAAAATCTGCGTTTCATGTTCTCTAAATTTCCGCCTTCTTCAAGGTCCGTAATTATTATTAGGTATGTTTTGTTTGGACTTTCTACAAGTTTTTGACAGTAGGAGAGTGCCTTGTTGATATCCGTGCCGCCTCCAAGTTGTAACCCGAACAATACTTCTACAGGGTCGCTGAGTTTTGATGTTAAGTCAACTATTTTTGTGTCAAATGCTATAAGTCGTGTCTTAATTGATGTAATAGTTGACAAAACAGAACCGTAAATTCCGGAGTAAACCACTGAAGTAAACATCGAAGCACTTTCGTCGATGCAAATTATTACATCGTTGATTTCGTGGCGTTTGTTTGAATAGCCGTATTTAATTTCCGGAATTATTGTTTTGTAGTCCGGCTGATAATTTTTTAGATTTTTCTTGATTGTAGTTTTCCAATCAATATTTTTAAAACCTGAAATTCTTTTTTTCGACGAACGATTGATTGCTCCGCTAATTGCTTTATACATCGGAACATACAATTTTTTGCTGAGATCATCTGCTACTTTTTTTACGATTTTGCGGGCGGCATCGCGGTTTTTTTCCGGAATTTCTTTCGACAGCGTGAGAAGTGTGGCTGCAAGATTTACATCCGGCACGATATTTTCCAACATTTCGGGTTCTGCCAAAAGTTGCAACAAATTCAATTTTTTTATCGCATCTTTCTGAATGATTTGTACCATCGTTTTCGGAAAATAATTCCTAATTTCGCCGAGCCATTTTGCTACCCTCGGATGCGATTTCGACAAGTCGCCTTTTTTGTCTTCATTGTTGTAAATCGATTCCAATGCTTGGTCTATAATTTGTTCATCATCAGTCAGTTCCGTGCCTAAATCTTGACCTTCGCCATTTCCGGGACCTGCGCCCGGACCCTCGCCGTCGCCTTCACAATTGTTGGCATCGTCTCCGATTCCTTTTCCGTTGCCCGAACCTACTCCTTCTCTGAATCCGTCGTTTTTACCCAAAATCATGCGCCAGCGTTTCAACTCGTTGTCTTTCATAGTCCTAAGAATTTTTTGATTAGCGGTATTACTTTTTGTGCGTCTTCATAATTGAAGTTTTCTGCGGTTTCTTTTTTTAACATTTTGTTAGGTTCAAAAGTCCGGGCTTTTTGCGCGAGTTTTTCTTTTTCTGAACTTGAATACGATGAAAATGTTCGTCGCATTATCGGTAAAAACTCTATAAACTTTTCATAATCAAGACTTTGAATCCATGAGTTGAGCATCATCCAAAGTTTGTCGTCCAAAAGTAAAATTGTACCTGACTTCCTGAAAAATCCTTCAAACCAGTATGCAATTTCGTTTGGTTTGTTGGCTGTGGAAGTATAAAACGACATCGATGTCAGCATTTCTGTTGTTGTAATTATGGTTTTGTCGTAAAGCATTCGTGACGCAAATCCCGAAATCATCGGATTTACTTCTTTGACATTTCTTAATTTGTTTAAGTATCTGTTCATCAGCGAAATATAATAATCGTCGTTTAGAGAGCCTATCGACATATCCATTTGTGTAATTTTCTCGATAATTTCAGTAGCTTGTTCCTCGTCGATTTTTTCGCAAGGTTCTGTACCGCTTGCCGTGATTCTTACGATAAACGAGTACAATATTTGTGAAATTTCTGTATAATTTTTGTTCCTGACATTACCGTAAAGCACTATATTTGAGAGCTTTGGCACTGCATCCATCATTTCTGTAATATCTGTAGAAACAATTGATACCGAGTCAAGTTTTTTCGTAAGATATTCTGCCATTTGAGGTAAATCCGCAGGAACTACATCATCGAGCAAATTTGTTATTTCGCTGATTTTCTTGGCATTGTCTGCCGTTGTTTTGGCAAGTGTGTATGACGCTTCTTCTACAGTGTTGCCAAAAATTGCCATCTCGATTATTTGCAAATTCAGTTCGGGTTTGTATACCAATTCCCAACTTTCTTTGAATGTGCCTTTGCCCTCGATTTTTTGTTGTTTTGCCCAATTCAGTTTCATGAGTTTGAGCCTGTAGAAAAATGTACTTCGCTCAAGGTCAAGAGGTTTGCGCAAATCAAGTGTCAGTTCTTTACTTCCTTTTGTAAAACCTATTTTCAGTCGTTTCTGTATTTTCTCAAAATCGGCTAACAACGGAACTTTGGGAACTTCTTTCGGTACTTGACCCAATTGATTGTCAATCAGGAGTTTCCTACGTAAATATGTCAAAATATAATCGTCACCTTGCGAGAAAACTGAAACCATTGCATCGTTGAATTCTTTGGGTGAAGGTATTTTGAGATTTCGTATTTTTGTAAGTGCATTTGATAATTTTACGGCATCGATTACGTGAGCAACGGAGATATCCAAATGCTTTTCTCTCAATATTTTAGCGGCTTTTGTAATCCAAAAAGTTCCGTCGTCGTTGGGATGTTCGTAAATATGTTTGTACCAACCCGGATACTCAATTCCGGCTCCGTAACCGGATTTTTGCATTAGTCGGGAGTGTGTCCACGGAATCCATGTAACTTCTACTTTTACTTTTTTCAGACCTTTTAGTAGTTCATTATCAGTTTTTTGCGGAATATTTGCTTTGATTCCGGGTACATGCCATGCGCCGCAAACTACAGCGATATTTTTGTAACCGTTGTTTTCTGCGGTTCGGATACTTCGGCGCATCCATGCTTCGCGTATTTTATCAAATTTGGATGTATTTTGAGGTAAGTTTTGGCGTAATTCTTTTACCGCCATTTCTACCGCCGGAAAAATAAAATCGGGATT
>Ga0256405_10011873_pt1 | contig 10961 bp, 10 predicted proteins | sample RumenRJG_02DNA_FD_189096 | JGI IMG/M metagenome (GOLD analysis project Ga0256405, IMG submission 189096) | Bovine rumen microbial communities from Lethbridge, Alberta, Canada - RJG_02 | ecosystem: Host-associated > Mammals > Digestive system > Stomach > Rumen | place: Canada: Alberta...
CACCAACCAGCGTGGCGGTTTCGAGGATCCCGAGAAGCTGACCGCCTCGACCCTGAGCCCCAAGATCCTGTTCTCGCCAGAGTATACCACCACGAAGTCGAACGGCATCACCCGTGCTTCGTTCTATATGCTCGGAGAGATAGGCTTCGAGGAAGCCACGGACTATGAAGCGCCGAAGGCAGCCGCTGCAGAGCAGCAGGGATGATGTGAGATGTATGATGTTAGATGTATGATGGAAGAGGGGATGAGTGAGTCAGGGGCAGTGCTATGGCCACCCTGGCGAGGACCGCTCGCAACAAGTCCACAATACGGCCATGAGGCCTGCCTGGTCGCTCACCCTCTTTTTAATTAAATCAATCATTATGAAGAAAGAAACCGTTAAACAGATCATTCAAATCGTAGTCACCATCCTGACTGCTATCAGTTCCACTTTATTTGTACAATCATGCGTAAAATCAACCTCATCGTCATCCATTGCTCCGCAACACGTAGCAATCAGAGTTTCACCGTCGAAGACCTCCGGGCGAGTCATAACGCCCAGTTTCACGGCAAGGGCATCGGCTACCACTACTACATCACCCGTGATGGACAGGTCTATCAGACCCGCAGTGAAGCAGAAATCGGCATGCATGCCCGCCGCTATAATGCCCACAGCATCGGCATCTGCTATGAAGGCGGCTTAGACGAAAAGGGGCGCGCTGCCGACACCCGTACCCTCCAGCAGCGCGCCTCCCTCATCGCCCTGCTCCGCGCCCTGAAGGTCGACTACCCTCATGCCGAGATCATGGGCCACTGCGAACTCGCTGGCGTCCACAAAGACTGTCCCTGCTTCTCCTGTCAGGAATATCGCGATTACTTCGAGAGCAATACCAAGCTTGCTTGAGCATTGCCGAGAGACAGCGATTTCGACGAAGTCAATATAGAGACTATTTCAAGAACCTCAAAAATTAACCCTTATGACGATGAAAATCTTCAGAAACCCCAGAGACGACTGGCTAGCCAGTTTCCATCCGGAATTAGATAACAAATCATAGTCATTTTATACAAAAAGAGGATATGTCTATTTTGACATACCCTCTTTTCTATTATTCTTCGAGCCACCCGGAACCACCGGGACTGGTCCCAGTTTGCACGCATCCATTTTTATTCTTTCTTCACATTACTTCTTAATATTACCCTCACATCAATGCATTCCTACTCCCGCTACTTCTCTGCTCGGCAGCTGTCAGTACCTTTAGCAAATATTCATACGAATACCGCCTTACATACTGTGTCTGCGCCACCTTCTCTGACACCAAATCTCTTAATGTTGTTATCACGTCATGGTCTATTCTAAACCATGCAGAATCTTCCGTTGCATAATTGAGCATAAAATGTCGATATACAAAGATAGCAAATGTCCGTATATTATTGTTAGACAGCATGTCTATCCTATCCATCAAACTTCCAGCATCTAGCCTATAGAAAACAGCTTTCATTTCGTACTTGCTACGACCATCAGGCGCAGAACTGTCATGGATTTCCTCCAGACGGTCCACTGTATCGTTTGTCATATTCATCAATGCCAACTCCATCCTACTATACAGACTCTCCGCCTTCTGGTTAAACTCCGCCCCAAACCACTCGTTAATATCCTGTAGCACCGTCAAAGGTTTATCCGCCTGCATCGAGTGTAATCCCGCAAAATAGTTGCTCCGAATCTTGTACAGTTCATCCTTATCAGTAATCGGCGCAATCGCCTCCCTTAAATAATATTTCACCCTCGCAATCAGAGCTTGTGTAAACCAGAATAGCCGTTCCTCATGGAAATAGGCCAAATAGCTCAGAGACATTCCCATCACATACTGATTGGGCATGGCATTGCGAAGTATCATGTCTTCCACCTCATGGCAGAGTGCTACGAATTCGTAATTTTCCATCTGGTAGTACCGTCCCAACCGACCCACCACATCCAATGGCGCTTGGTCTTGTCTGAGCTGACCCTCAATGAAATCGGTGATATGCTCACCACTTTCCAGATGATTGCTGATAACTGTGATATGGTTGGAGTTCAGCACATTGATACCGCCCGTCTTTTCCGGTGTGTATTTCTGTTGCAACTCCCTAATGGCAGTGCGCTCAGGCGTATCCTCTCGACCATATACGCCCCAAGCATAGGTCGTGTTCCAATTCTTCATCAGCTCGCGATGTTCACCCTTAAATTCACAATACACAGCGATGAAGCTACCCAATAGTCCTGGCAATATCACATGGTCGTGAGCTACAAATTCTTCGTTCAAAAGCAGGAATTGCATCTTGAAGTCATATAGGCACTGCCTGAGTATTCTTAAGTTGTCACATCCCGTAGCACTGAAAATTTTGATGATATTATCTCGTTGCGTCAGCAACCAGTCCACTCGCGGCAGGTCTTCACCAAGAAAATAGTCCACAGCCGCATTGATGTCAGCTTGTACTTCAAATTCCCGTCCTACCGTCTTTTCCTTAAACTCATTCAACACCTTCTTCGCCTCGTCTGTAGCATGTTCCTCGTCGCCAATAATAACAACATGACAACCACAGTGCTCCACAAAATAGTTGATGTAGCCCAGCAACTGTTTCATATCAATCTGACAACGCTCCATGTCGTCAAATATCAAGAAACGTACACCCTTGATGCTGTCATCCTTTGTATCGAAAAGCGAAAGCGAATCTAACGAGGCACTGAATGAACCATCGTTTTCTCCATCCCCGTCCACATCAAAACTTGTCTTTAACACAATCTTTCCGGCAACTTTCAACACGTTCTTCGCCACCTGCATCCCCTTTGAATACATGATGGGATGCAAGGCTCGGTCAATGGCTTTCGTTATCTGCTCCGTTTTTGTCATTCCATAGAGAGAAACCTTTATGGGCTGAAGCACAATATCATTCTCTCCAGCCTCCACCTCCGGCTGTTGGCATCCCTCTAACCATCGGTCTATGAAAAAAGTCTTACCACAACCCCACTTGCCTTTCAACATCACCGCATAGCGAGGATCTGGGTTCTCTATGTATGATTTAAGAAAAATGCGTATATTCTCGTTTGGCATAATTGTTACACTTGTCGATTGGTCACTCTTTCTGCAGCAGCATTGAGCATTCTCTGGTTCCCATCTTCTGCCGTTGTCCTCAAGTCAAAATTCTGACGTAGCCTCTCATTAGCCGTAGCCTTATCGTATAGCTCCTTCAAGAGTTCCTCATTTATCAATTGTACTTCCATAATACTCAAAACAAGCTATTCACCCTCAACGACTTTACTTTTCTCTCCTTCACATCATCATCCTCACCAATATCCCCCACCAGCAGTGGCGATAACGGATTATGCTGTTCTTTCTTATGAATCACTTGACTCTGACTGAAATTTGCATAGCAATATAAACAATGATGCATACAAGTATTATACTCACCAATATCGATGCTCTCTATACACCCGCATTCCCCACGCTGGTTGGGATCTTTTTTGGCCTCAATCCTATAACCTATCAGTTCCTCTATCAAATCCCTGTCTATACAATGACCATGCGAAACTCCTTCTTTATCTAAATCTATACCTTCTGCACAACTCTGCAGTTCCATTTCCAGCCCTTTTCCAATCTCAGACAAGCGTCTAGCCAGGACCTTCATATCTTCATCACTTGGTAGAAAAGCCCCCGTTGGCTTCAAGTTACGCTCAGTTTTCTTATAAGTATCAAGAAAACTAATCACACACCTCTTTGTATAGCCAGATAACTTTTCTGCCAACACCTCGAAATACTTCAAGTGATAATCTACATCAATATCACTCGTAAAGAAAATGGGATCATATCGCCAAATCACCCTTTCTGGTCCTATCTTGTCCGACAGTTGCTTGAACACATCAATAATGCTGTTTTTCCTGGCAACAGCCATCTCTATATTTTTCCCATACGGATTCAGCGTAAATTGGAAATAGTATTGATAGTTCTTCAGTTCATTGAGACGACTCATCAAAGCACAAGGATTCTTGGTCCAGAAAACGATACAGTCCACCACCTCTGGTGACAAACTAATTTTGCTCACCTGATGATAACTCATCGGATTCCTGACACACACAAAACCCTCTTTGACCCTATTCAAGAACCATTCCGAATAGAAAGCGGGTATATCCGTCCTTCTACTGACGCTTAATATCATCTATAAATAAATTTCTCTAAGTTTCGATTCTATGGCAGGTACTTCCACATCTTTATACAAGCCTCTAAGCCATGATCTGTTCCCTGTCGCATTTTTATTGCGACTCAAATAGTCACACAACTTAGCAATAAACTCAGCCTTGCCCATCTGATGATAGTTCTTGTCGACGAACCACATAAAATCACGTTTTACCTGCGTTCTCACCTTTTCATCAGCTGGTAGTATATCTTCTACCACAGTCCAAGCCATTTCATTTGCGTTCACTTCAGTTTCTTGATGATTAAACAGCGACTGGGTTTGTATCATCGGTGTCAGCAATAATCTGATTTTCTCCAGTTTTTTCTTACCTATACCTTTTACCTTTCCTATTGCCTTCAAATCGTTTTCGTCAATAGTTCCTCGCCCTTTCTCTATAATTGCCAGGATCTCAGCCTTCTGAGCACTTGTAAGTTTTAATGGAGAATCATTTAGCAACTCCTTAATACGATTATCCTTCGGATTTGTCTCAATGGTTTTCTTTGTTATTGGGCTGCTCCAGATAGTAGAAGTGTTATGTACCTTCTTCTCTTTCAGCAAAACTTCCTGATAACTATCTGCGACAGGTCTCTTGGGCACCTCTCGCCCTGTCATTACTTCGTATGCTCTTACATAGCAGTCTATTACCCGTTCTTGTTTGAGTCCAAGCATGACAGGGAAAGTCTTGGGCATATCAACATAGCCTGTGCTTACGCCCCAAAGACCGAAAGCCAGTCCATAGTCCTCCACCCCTGTCATCTGCATGTACTTATACATCTCATCTATAGTATCACCTTTCAAAATGTAGATAGCCAGCGCCCTTAATGACTTGTCATGAATCCAGTTGGGATCGAATGGTTCTGAATAGACTATGTTCCTCCTGAGACGATTCCAGTATTCCTGACACTCTGAGCCTTCCCAATTGATATTGGCTTCTTCATATACTTTTTTCACGAACAAAGTAGTATCGTTGGCCGTTTCCAACTTTTGCGTCCTGATGCGGTCTACAGACAGCCACTCCGTATTCTTCATCATTTCAGCCAACACCCGTTCGTAAAGTTTCAACCCTTCATCAGAGAAACCTGCCGTATAGCCATCCACACTTAGTGTATCATTGTCTTTCAGGCTTTTCTCATCAGTATATTTTTTTAATATGGCTTGAGTGTATTCTGTTATTTGGTTTTTGAAGTACGCCCAATCCTTGCTAGTAGCATAGGAAACATCAAAACGGGGATTGAGCCTGATACCCTGTTCTATGGCGAAAGTATCCATCGCCTGTTTCTGTACTCCAAGCCGTTTTAACTGCTCCTCAAAGTTTTTGCCATCCTCGACTGTTGTGAATGTACCCAACACTAATTTTTCCCACCTCTGCTTCAGCTCTAATCGGTTGGGGTCATTGGCATTGAATATCTTTTTCAGATTTTCTATGGTATCCACCATCTCCTTGTTGGGACTTTTCATCCCTGCAAGCGCAGTAGCCAGCCCATAGATATGTCGTTCTGCACGTAAAAGCATTGCCAGTTGGGGAGTGAGCGAACAAGCCTTACCCAAATAATAAGCAAAAGCAAAGCCCTTCAAACTATTCACCTTACGGTCTCTTAATAATTCCGTTGACAAATCGCTTACAGTAGATTCTGACGCAAAGCCCGGTGATGATGGTGCGGGCCTTACATCTGATATAACGTCAAAAGCATAGCAGCACCACATTTTATTAGCCAAACTGCTACGGCAAATGAAGATGGTTTCCTTTGCATCATCCACAGACTTAAACAATATTCGGCAATTCCAAGGATAGAGTCTGAGAGTGCTGCTGACTGTATGCCCGCAACTCACACTATTACCAATCAACTGGCTATTGTCATCAACTGAAAACTCAATATATGCGACATCCTCTTCTGAATCATCAACTCCCTCCGACAAATACAGCTCATAGTCTGACGTATCATCACTGGCATGGTCAAACCTATTGTAACCATACCCTCGTCTCCCGTAGAAAGCCGCAGGTGATATACTCTCAGAAGAGAGAATATTATCCAAATTCGAACGTAAAACCTTAATATAATATTTCATTACTAAATCTTGTCAAGTGTTGTCATCTGCTCATAACAATCAAAAGTCTCCGGTGGGAAGAATGCTGTGTTTATATGACCAGTGTACCCTATATATAAACGATTCCAAGCGCGAGTTATTGCCACATAAAGCGTCTTTCTTCTCTGTTCCTCGAAAAGATTCTCACAGAATGGGATAAATACATCGTTAAATTGTAATCCCTTAGCACTGGTCCATGTTAATATCTTCGGAGTTGGTGACTGGAAATCCAGCTCGTTCATGTCTGTTGTGTCACTGCTCATCTTTGCTTCCGAAGGCATACCGTGGGCATCCAGATATTCCTTCACATACTCCACGGAGATATGGCTGTAGGTATCATGACTGTTAGCTGCGGTTTGTTTTGTATTCATCGGAACCAATATACCCACCCTCGTCAAGTTGCGATTCCTGATGATATTAATCATGGCATCAAGTTGCTCATTGATGTTGTTGCCTGTAAACAGTTGCGGTTTGGCACCTTCTCTTTCGCAATGAGTCACGAGGTCGTGTGTCTGCCCGACGTATTCTGCTAACACAGCATTTTGTTTGGTCAAACGATAATTCTTAAACAGTTCTATCGGATCAACACCAACCATTGCCGCAGTTTCTTCAACAGGTTGCACCTGAGTACGCCAACCGTATATTGACTGTTCGCTGTCACCAAAGAAATAGCAATACTGGGCATTGTCTATAAAGGTCTGTATTTCTGCCCTACTGAAATCCTGACACTCGTCCACGAAAATATAATCCACAGGCTGCGGTATCCAGTCAGCATGATGGAAAACCTTTTGTTCATCTATGCCAAGAGCCTGGAATCCGTCTCGGAAGTATCGTTTCAAAGCCTTAGTATACACAATAAGGACAGCTCTTTTGTCATCACGAACTCTTCCCAGTTTGTGTAATGCAATCAACGACTTGCCTGTACCGGCCTTGCCTTTTACCGCAAGGTGGTCGTGGAACTTGTCTGTGATTATCTTTATCTGCAAGTTGTCAAGTCTAGCATAATCTACATAGAAATCTCCATCCATAGCCTACTTATTTTGAATTGATATCAAATGCATCTTTCACGCCTTTACCGCCAATCATGGCACAATATTCATTATTATCGTTTACTCTATAGTAACTATCTTTCAGTGCTGGGCAGACAGCATCTGCGACCTCTTTATGTGCCACCATGCAATATGACAACGACTCAGAAGTAAACACATTACCATAGAATGTCTTTACAGAATAGCAACGGTTCTTGCAGTCAACACCTTTTGTGTGGCATGGTATGGGTACAATAGCTGAGGCATCTTCATGTGCTACCAGGAACTTACGCAACCCTTCTGAAAGGAAAACGGGCATATAGTCGTTCCGTCCTTTCCAGTTTGGTTTGATAGGTACATCCGAGACCAACATAACACCCTTTCCATCTAAATGTGGGTAGAGACCTTCCATGAACTGCCCAATTGGGTTCTCACTAAAAATTCCCCTTGTACATAGTTCATTCACCATCTTCATGGAAACAATAACATCAAATCCTTTCAGACAGCTACAAAAAAGATCAAAATCCTTTCTGTCCTTCATCGGTATAGGAGAATAGTCTGGACTGGGTACCATTTCAAAGCGTTGCTGAACCACTGGGTGCTCAACTATCTTCTTCAGCATATCAACTGCATTGAAGTTTCCGTCGTAAGCCACAATGTCTAGAATTCTAATCCAAGGCATCTTCTCGGCTATTGCACCCATCAGTCCCAACAAATCGCCGCCAGTACCACAACCAAAGGAAAGAAGTCTTAAGGTATCCCTATCCTTCATCATATTCTGGTACTCGGCATTCTCAAATAGGTTGCTGAAAATACAATACGACTCTGTATAGCTCCGAGGAAAGTAAGTACCAAGATACCTTTGGTTCTCCTTCTCTCCTGAGTTTAAGTTGTCACGTGCTGCTATCCTGTCAGGTTGGTAATAGCCACCCAACTTCTCATATATGAAACTATGCAACCACTCTGGTAAGTTTTTAGTTGTATTCATAGACATCAATTCAATCTTCTATTGTAAAATACACTTGTTTTGACTTGCAATTGTTTATCCCTCCATTTGCAGGATTGTTTGGCATAGGGGTAAACAACAAGTTTCCTGAGTCATGTTGTCGCCATCTAATATCATATGGCACAAAAGGATCATTTGGAAAATGGAATCTACTTCCACGCAGAGTATACCCAATTCCCCTTAGTCGTCTCATTATGTATTCCATCATTTGTACAGCGGTGTCTAGCTGACCATTATGCCCATATAAATTTATATCATTAAAAAAGACTCTTTTTACATTAGCATGAATAATGAAATCAACAATTTCAACAGCAAACACATTCCTTGACCCTATTGTAGAATTCTTTACATAGTCTGATAACAGATAATTCATCACAAGCATATCAACCCTTTGTTCGGGAAACGGCAGGAATGTGGTAAACATATTTGTATTGAAAAACCGTATATCATGCCCCGTGTTCCTTAGGTGATTAATACTCATTTGTTGTACATCATCCCATATCATGTTTAAATCATATCCTTGATAATCAAGTTGAATCTGCAGATTTAGATGTCGAAAACCATGAATAATACCATAAACTTCCGAGCCTGGTCCACATCCTAATGAAACAACATTCAGTTTTGTTATTTGTCCAAAGTTTATGAGTCTTATTACATATTCTATCTCTGAGGCAAATCTATTGAAAAAACGCATTACATAATAATATGTAATTTTATGGCATGGATAAGCTCTGATAGTACCATATCTCTGTATAGCGGCCATACATCTTGAACAATCACCCTCAGGACAACCAAACCTTTGGCAATAATGATTTTCTGGGCAATCATTCCCGCAAGGAGGATAGCTCAACCATTTGGTATGGCATTCCGTATATAGATTTAGCAATTCCTGCATATGCAATTATTCTTTATCAAATCCCCCACAAACAACCTCTATCTTTGTATCCTAATAGACATAAAATTAACCATACTACTGATTATCCTTATAGTATTATAGAACATTTCTATAAAGAAATAGCAAATAAAGAATCTGGCTGCAATTACCAACAACAGTTTTAAGAACAAAAATATTGAGGGGAGCGAAATCGCAACAAACGAATAGTCGTCCAGACTAACACTAAAGAAATTGTAATACATGACATATGTGCATATCAATGTCAAAGCCCATATACCAACTATCACATTCTTTCCGACCAGCACATTAAACTTTTGGACATAATAAAGAGACTGTTTCTGCCATAGTTTTTCCAGTGCATTCTCATATACTATTTCTTCAACTGATATCTCAATGCTACGAATTTGGTCATTTTCTATTGTCTCCAATCGATAATCTCCATCCTTTTTCCTATGTGGAATATAAAATTTGTCTAGAGCAAATACAAATGCTGTGAGGAAAAGCCCTATTAAGATTGCAAGAATCGATGCTCCTAATTGAAGGAAATCGTTATTATATCCAGCAGGAAGTGTTAACAATACGATAAAAGACAGTGGATAACATAGCAAAAGCCTACCATTCCTACGAATGAATGGTTTTCTTCGATTGTTAATATCCAAAGTTTCACTTTCACGTGCTTTGGAATATACAAAACATATAAACGAGCTATATTTATCTGGACTCATGGACTTACACGAATAAATCTGGTCTTATCTCTGGCAACACTTCATCCTGAAAGAGATTTTGGCACAACGTATTTAGTTCATTAAATTCAGGAGTGTCATCATCATTATAATTATTAATACGTCCTTCAAGATACACAACAGGTATTACATTTAGATTCTCATCATCAAAATCGAATGTCCTATCAGTCTTTGAGAAAGGACTGCTTAATGTCATTTTCTTAGATTCAAAGTTTGTCAGTCGTTCCGTTTCATTCTTTTGACGAAGAAAACCCAGTTGATCTAAAAGGTTCCCCATTCGAGACTTGGCATTTATAGAAATATCACAGTCTTTAGGTTTAATCTCAATTTTAACATCATATAATTGCTTATACGAACTCATGCCTTTCTCTGTAAACACTTCGTCCAGATAAGTATTGCTAAATTCTATAGACTTGATGATAGCCACATCTTGAAACTCTTTTTGAAATGATTTTGGACAGAACATATTGATTGATGGGCGCTGAAAATCACCTCCTCTAAAAAGCCGTCCCAAATATAATTTAAATATGTCTGTAATCGTTTCCTCCTTGCTATTTGAATGTATGATAAAACACCCCTCATTATGGTCTAATGGCAAATATAGTAGGAAATAGTAATACCGGAGAATGGTTTTGTTCTTTCCAAAAGCACTTGCATCTTCAGTATCTACTGACGAGTCGCTCATCATACCATCTCTACCGAATCTACCACCATTGATAACACCATAAATGATATTCTTCTCTACATTGACAACAGGTTTATGTTCTAAATGCTTATTGGAGGCCGTTTTTATAAGCTTCAACTGTTTCTTGATGCTTCTATCTTTAGCCTTCTCTGTTACCAATTGACTCATAAAATGGTCATATAGCTTATTCATTATTTGAGCATCAGTACTTGGTTTCCGCTGATACAATTCTTGTATTGCGAAATCTCGAAAAGTTCTATACTCCAGATCTTTAGGAACCAATCTGAGTCTGTAAAATTCCAACTTAGGTCTTAAAGCCATACTCTTATTG
>Ga0256405_10011875_pt1 | contig 10958 bp, 8 predicted proteins | sample RumenRJG_02DNA_FD_189096 | JGI IMG/M metagenome (GOLD analysis project Ga0256405, IMG submission 189096) | Bovine rumen microbial communities from Lethbridge, Alberta, Canada - RJG_02 | ecosystem: Host-associated > Mammals > Digestive system > Stomach > Rumen | place: Canada: Alberta | collected...
GGCGGACTTTTCGGGCGACTGCTCCGAGTACACTGTTATATGGTCTCCATTTGCCCAGTCGATTCTCTCTGTTTTACTATTGTTATCATATATAATTTCCCCGCTATACGAGGTCCTTGTGGCGGCAGCCGGTTCATGGTAGTCCGTTGCCCTTGTGGCGGCAGCGGCCGGTTCATGGTAGTCCGTTGCCCTTGTTGCGGCAGCGGCCGGTTCAAGGTAGTCAGTTGCCCTTGTGGTGGCGGCGGCCGGTTCATGGTAGTCCGTTGCCCTTGTTGCGGCGGTAGACTCATTATAATAAGCGGAGGCGCCAAAGCGGATGGCGGTTCCTTCTGCACTTTCAATATTGGTTTCCATGCAGCCGCTCGCGGCCGCGGCGGCAATTGTTAAAGCCACCGCCAAAACGTTTAAATACCTTTTCATAATCAATACCATGAGTTGTCAAAATCCTCAGTTGCATCGAATTCTTCAATCCTCTGTCCTCCGATAGATACCTCGTCCATGTTGTGGATGATAGATCGGGCAAGAAGACCTTCTTCAAGATGGATATAAGTCTCTCCATCGACCGCCGGAGAAATGTATCCGGCCATTTTTCTGCGTGTTTTCATGGCCGCAAGTTATGGAAAGAATACTGCTGGATGCTTGTCTGGCCGAGTCCTTGCAGACGATTTTTATGTTTTGGCAGCCGATTTAAAGTTTTTGAGACTCCATTTAAAAAAACCGAAAACAATTCTTTTTGACTATTTTTTTATTATTCTTTTCTCCCGTTGTGGCGCCGGTAAAAAGGCAAGATCAATGTGAGGGAATGAATATATTGCAGAAGAAGTGGAAGTCTACGGCTGCCTGTTCGGAATCCCTCTTGTACGCCATAGCCCCAATCCGGTGTACGGCTTTTGGCCTGAAATATCTTCTTGACAGATAGATTTTTCTGAGACTGAGACTGTAAAAACGGGGGCATGAAGCCATAAAATGACCATCATCTGACGTTCGAAGATTCTCGTAAGGGGTAGAGAGGCGTGTTTTCGCCCCGGAATGTTGGTTGGTCATACAATTTGGGGGCGGAGAATGGCGCAGGTGCGAAAAAATGCCGGTGACCTGCGCCGCGTCTTCATTGCAAAGAGCTAATTATCAGATATTTATGAAATATTAATGGCGCAGGAGACCAAGAAAAAATCGCACCTGCGCCATCAGGTGATCAGTTCTACTCAAGGCAGAACCACGCGGCACAACTCCGGGGCGAAAAGGCCTGCTCTCGCCCCCATCTGCCTTCCGGTGAAGCAACTTGGGGGCGTGGAGGCGTGTTTCCGCCCCCGAAATCATCATCTCTTGGATACCACGGACATGTTATCGCACTGCCGTGCCACGAAACACCCTTCCTGTAGTACGGAGAAAGATATTTAGCGAAGGTTGCCCGAACCGATAGTGCTATGCTGCGGCAGGCTTTCGGGCGAATAGGAGGGAAAGGACCAGCGGGCCCGACGAGGGCGGCGGTTCTGCGAAGCAGAAGGACGGCGTCTGTTCGACGAACGTTGGACAGGGCAGAATGCCCTGACCAAAAGGAGGAGTTCGCCGTCTCAGCAACCGAGTCGGACAAGCCCGCCCTTTCCCGACGTCAGCCCGAGGGCCTGTGGTGGCAAGGCAGACGGTTCGCGGCGACTGGCACAAGGTCTGTGATGGAAGGCAGAAGGTCCCGTGGCATCAGGCCAAAACGCGGGGTTTTTGTCATGGCGGTCAGGAGGGTAATGCTATATATGTGTTTTTTCACTCCTTTCAATAATGTCCTATCCTAAATGTAGGCACAGGACTTTTGTTATTTGCTGATTGCCTGCCCGGTATCTCATTGCATATCAATGACCAATAACTTTTTCCCTAGGGACGCGCTGGTAGGGAAAAGACTGGAAGCGATTGAGTATTAGCCTTTTGAGGGGCAGGCTTCCTCTGGAGTGAAAGTCAAACGGGCATATCGTAGTCAAGCGGATATATCATATGGCTACTTTAGCAGGCTCTGGTATTGTGGCATATCGACAGGTTTTGTGGAATACGAAAAGCTGGGCGGAAACCAGTTTTACCATCCAGAAAAGACTTTTATATCAGGAGTTTCTCTTTACATACGGCTTGAAATCAGGGAGTTACGAAGAAAAAGAAAACGGATAAACCGATAATTTTACCGATTTGTCCGCTTTGGCTCCCCGAAACAGCGAAATGTTGAACCTGTGGCGGGATTTCCTCCAAGTCGTCAAGTTCATTGACGAGAATCAGGAGTGGATTAATCCTTTATTAAGACACTTGAAGAGATAAAGGCGAGTCATTTGCAAATCGTACTAAAATAGCTTAACTTTGTTTAGATATATTGGTGGACCCAAGGCCGCATATAATGAATACGATCAACTTGATAGCCAAGAAACTACTTTCTTCAGAAGGATTTCTCTTCAAAAGAGGCGCATGGTATGCCTTGTCTCCAGATTTTATCCACGTATTGTATTTTCAGAGGTCTCTTTACTCTGACTTGTATTATTTGGAATTAGCAGTCGGTTTCAACCCTGACCACCTGGATACTTTCCCAAAGGATTATGAGTTCCCAAAATATTACACACTTGGTGCGCGTGCCAGAATAAAGGACAAAGACGAACTGCTCAGAGCAAGCAATCTCACCCCCGAAAATGAGTTTCAGATTCAGTCTTTATTGCTTGAAGCTATTTCTCTTTTTTCATCATTCACAACTATATCTGGCTTCAAGCAGGACTATCTGGCTAATAGGAAAACCGATAATATCTATTCATTCAAGGCGTTTTCGCTGTACCACCCGTTTTTAACCCAATTGGAGTTGGTATCATATTGAACCTCTTTCCAAGAACGAGTTTCTCTTTACATACGGCTTGAAATCAGGTAGTTACGAAGAAAAAGAAAAAGGACAAACCGATAATTTTACCGATTTGTCCGCTTTGGCTCCCCCTCGGGGACTTGAACCCAGGACCCCCTGATTAACAGTCAGGTGCTCTAACCAACTGAGCTAAGGAGGAATATGTACCGGCTTCCGTCCGGCCCCGATTTGTTTCGGGATTGCAAAGTTACTGCATTTTCTTTGGATTCCAAATATTTTTTGAATTTTTTTCATTCTTTCGTACCTTTGTGCTCCGGCAGGCTATCGACAGATCAAGCAGCTTTGGCCGGATTTATTTATGGATATAGACCTTTTGTCGAAAATAGTCAAGGAGATTGTTCTGGACAATGATTCTGTGACCCTTCCGGGCATTGGATCGTTTCTTGCCGAAATCGTTCCTTCGTCCTTTTCGGACAAAGGATATACTATCAATCCCCCATATAGAAGGCTTTATTTTACAAGAAAAGAGGGTAACGATACCCTTCTTGTGGACTTTTATGCTTCCTCAAACAAAGTCAGCAGGGATGATGCGACGAGAATTGTCGTGACCTTTCTCTCTGAGATGAGGGATGTTCTGAAAGAGAAGAAGACTGTTCATTTCCCCGGCCTCGGGCGCCTCAGGGCTACAAAGGAGAATAATTTCTTTTTCATCCCCGATGAGGATCTTGATATTTATCCCGCAGGATTCGGCCTCGCTCCGATTTCCCTGAAGACCCATGAGGAAACGGAGGATGAGGTGTCAGCTGCCGTCGCCGGAATAGCGTCGGTACTGGAAGAGCCGCTGCAGCCTCAGGTCCCTCAGCAGGAGCAGGAACCCCAAGCTCCCCTAGAGCCTCAGCCCCTGCTAGGCGCCGCGGAGCACGAAGAGGAGCTCGCAAAGGAGCACAAAGAGGGTCTCGCAAAGGAGCACGCAAAGGAGCACGCCGCGGAGCACGAAGAGGAGCCCGAAAAGGAGCCCAAAGAGGCCCCTAAGGAGCATCAAAAGAAGTCTGTTGCCGTAAGTACGCCTGTAATGACGAGCCAGGAGGCTCTCGAAGATATCGACAAGAAGGAGCTTAGACAAGCGAGAAAGGGCTGGAGGCGTCATCGCAGGCTGCGCCTTTCCAAGATTGTGCTGATTGTCCTTGGACTTCTGCTTCTTCTCCTAATTATCTATGCGATAATTGCGAGGGTCAATCCTGCGTTTGTCGACAGTTTCCTCTATAGCGAAGAGGAGCTTGAAATTATCAAAATGATGAAATTATGACACCTGTAAGAAGGGAAGGATACAAGTTTTTGCAAGATATCTGCGTTCCATGCTATTTCACTGACGCATCATTCTCGCTGAAACCATCTTCGTTCATGGATATCTGTCAGGAAATCGCCTACTGGGCGGCTAGCGAGCTCGGTTTCGGCTATGATGACCTGAATGTCCACCATACTGCATGGGTTCTCTCCCGCATGCATTTTCATATAAGCAAATACCCCAAATGGAGAGACAATGTCACCATATACACATGGCACAAGGGAGCTGAAGGCCTATTCTATCTCAGGGACTTCCAGCTTAAAGATGCCGAGGGAGAAATCATAGCTTCTTCTACCAGCTCATGGCTCATTATTGATACCAGGACAAGGCACATCGTCCGGGAAGGAGAAGTTTTCTCTACTCTTAATGGCAGCCGGGTAAATGACAATGCCATAGAGGAGCAGGCCCCTAAGGTCGTCCTTCCCAAGGGAATTGAACCGGAGCTTGTCAAAGAGCATACAGTCTCCTACTCTGATATCGATATAATCGGCCATACAAACAACGCTCGCTATATGGTGTGGGCTATGGATGCAATAGATTATGAATCAGTTTCTTCCAAGAGGGTTAAGGATGTTTATATCAACTTCAACAAAGAGACTCTCGCGGGAGAAAAGGTGTCTATCTTCAGGGTAAGGACCGAGGAAGAAGGAAGGGAAGTTTATTATTTGGAAGGGAAAGTGGACGGGAGGTCCGCCTTCACGGTAAAAATAGTCTTTTGATAAATGTTCGAGCTTGTTTATCCATCCCGTCCGGCGCCAAGAATCCCTCGCCCCAATGCTCTTTCTACATGGGATGAAGCCCCGCTCTCCTCAGAGATGCTCCCGGTAATCGATGAGACAGGCCTTGTTGTCGGCCAGGCAACACGGACATATTGCCATAGCGGATCGAAGGTCCTCCATCCGGTTGTCCATCTTCAGATAATAGACCGATACTCAAAGATTTATCTCCAAAAAAGGGGAGCCTGCAAAGATCTCCTCCCGGGGAGGTGGGATACCGCTGTCGGAGGCCATGTCTCTTATGGGGAGACCCTCGAGGAGGCCCTCTATAGGGAAGCCTCCGAGGAACTTGGCCTTACTCAGTTTAATCCGATTTATCTAGAATCATATATCTGGCAGACGGAAAGGGATAATGAGCATGTGAATATATTCGCGGCGGTCGGGAATTTAGATATCCATCCAGATGGAGTGGAAGTCGAGGATGGGGCATGGTGGTCCATGGATGACATTGAGAGTTCCATCGGTCAAGGTATTTTCACTCCCAATTTCGAAGACGAGTTCATCCGTATCCGCTCAAGCCTCCTTGCATTGCTATAAACCGGCTTTTTTATTTACACCACTATGGCCTTAGATATAGATAAATTCGTCCATGACCAGATGTCCGTCTGGCCAGAGGTGGCAGCATCTTTTCGCGCCCTCAAATCTGTCCGTACCAGGCAGCTTCCGATAGGAGGCATAAATGCGACTGTCCAGAACAATCCCGCCAGGCTCTTTTCATGTACCGCCGAGGTTGATGAGGAGTCACTGAAGGCGCGTCCATGCGGCCTCTGCGGCGAGAATCGTCCTCAAGAGCAGCATTTTCTTCCCTTCGAGGGCAGGAAGGGGCGCAAATATGAGATTATAGTCAACCGTTTTCCGATTTTCCCAAGCCATCTTGTAATATGTTCTGCTGACCATGTCGACCAATCTATATGGCACCGCTATGTGGATATGCTCGATATGGCGAAAGCCCTCCCGGACTATATTCTTTATTATAACGGTCCCGCGAGCGGAGCTTCGATTCCGGATCATATGCATTTCCAGGCCAGCCCAAAGGGCTATCTCCCCCTTGAAAGAGCCATAGACCGTCTCCTCCATGAGAGTTCTCCTTCCGAGGATGATTTAGAGTATATCACATCCGTCCAGGATGCCCAACTTTTCCATTATAAGCACTTTACCCGCGGAGTTTTCGCACTCAGGGCGAAAACTTCAAAGTCCATGGCGAAGATGTTCTATCGTCTTCTGGACTGTGCCCCTTTTGAGGATGGAGAGAAGGAACCCCGCTTCAACGCTTTCACCTATTACGCTGAAGGAGAGTACAGGAGCTTTGTAGTGTGCCGTTCCAGAGTACGTCCGAGCCACTATTTTGCCGAGGGACCGCTCCACTATACAATCAGTCCCGGAGCAGCCGACGTCGCCGGGTATTTCATCGCACCCGACCCGAAGGATTTTGAGAGGATAGACGCTCCTACTCTTTCTGATATCCTTTCGGAAGTATCTGTGTCCGAGGAAGTTGAGAAGACAATTATATGGCGGCTCGTTCGCACCCAACCTAAAATTGAAGTCGGTATCATGTCCGGTCACGAGATTGTTTTCGAAGTGATTTCAGACGGTGCCGGCCCCCAGAAAGTTGCATATCGCGAGGGCAAGATCGACTATAACGGTGCCCTCTATGACGAGCTGTACTTCGAGGCCAAGACTATGTCTACTCTGTTTGCGGAGCCGTCATTCATCCTTTATGGAGTCACTATCGGAGTGGATTTCCACTGGCAGCGCACCCAGAACCAGAAGTTCGCCGGGACCCTTAAATTCATTGTTGAGAGCGGTAAGGTGACAGCGGTCAATGTGATAGGAGTTGAGGATTATCTTCTTAGTGTAATATCTTCGGAGATGAAATCCTCCGCAACGCTCGAGTTCCTGAAGGCCCATGCTGTGATTTCCCGTTCATGGGTAATGTCCCAGATCGGAGCGAGGAGGGAGAAAAAAGCGGCGGAAATCCCATTCGACGCAAAGAGCACTCCTTCCCTTGTGACATATCTGGAATCTAATGGAAGTAGCACTGAATCAGGAGAAAGCGAAGAGTATATAAAGTGGTTCGACCATGACGACCACAAGAAATTCGACGTCTGTGCTGACGATCATTGCCAGCGCTATCAGGGTCTCACCGGCGCAATTGGAGATGGCGTCAGGAAGGCTATAGACGAGACATGGGGCCTTGTCATGATGAGCGAAGGAAAGATAGTCGACGCCCGTTTCTCAAAGTGCTGCGGCGGAGTAATGGAAAAATTCTCTACATGCTGGGAGGATAAAGATTATCCATATCTGGTAGGGAAGAAAGACGACCCTTCTGGGGCGAGTGCGGATGTCTCCGGGGATGCGAGAGAGTGGATACTCGGCACTCCAGAGGCCTTCTGCAATACCCGTGACCGCCTCATTCTTTCCCAGGTGCTGAATGATTATGATCTCGAAACCAAAGACTTTTATCGCTGGAAGGAAGAGTATACTGTCGAGGCTCTTTCGGAACTGATTCATCGCCGCTCGGGAATAGATTTCGGCACAATTCAGGATTTGGTTCCTTTGGAAATAGGAGTTTCAGGTAGGATTAAAAAGCTCCGTATAGTTGGGACAAAAAAGACAATGGTTATAGGAAAGGAACTGATTATCAGACGTTTCCTTTCGGAATCTCACCTTTATAGCTCAGCCTTTATCCCTGAGTTTAAAGACGGAAAGGTCATTCTCCGCGGTGCTGGCTGGGGTCATGGAGTCGGCCTATGCCAAATAGGGGCGGCGGTGATGGCTTACCGGGGCTACACCTTCGACAGGATACTTCAGCATTATTATCCGGGTTCGACTCTTGAAAGGCCGCAATGAAAAAGGAGCAGATAAATAGCATAAGCGATTCTGAGCTTCTTCGCAAAATGAAGAAGGGGGATACTGATGCTTTCAGTATTCTTTATCATCGCCATGCTCCGCGGCTCCTTAACTTTGTGACCGGACTCTTGAAGGATGATACGGCCGCAGAAGATGTGGTTCAGAATATTTTTGTAAAGCTTTGGACAGTAAGAGGACAACTTGATTCGTCAAAATCTTTGACCAACTGGTTGTTTGTATGCGCCCGGAATGAGTCTTATAATGTCCTCAAATCGGCTTGGCATTCCGTTGTGGATAAAGACGTCGTGCCTTCGGTGGAAACATCTGATGTTGAGGAGTCTGTCTCTTTCCATGAGGTCCAGGAAAGGCTTTCGGGTCTGGTCTCTAATATGCCTGACCGCCGTAAAGAGATTTGGCGGATGAGCCGTGAACAGCACCTTTCTAATGCTGAAATAGCCCGGAGGCTGGGTATCTCCGTAAGGACAGTGGATAAGCACCTCTCCCTTGCACTCAGCGATATTCGCCGAGGATTTAATTGATTTTTTTTACGGGAGGATTACGTATTTTTCCCTTTTCGATTGTTCTTATCTATGTAACACTATAACATGGATAAGAAAATCCTTTCCGATTATTTTGCAGGCCGTCTTTCTTCAGAGAAGGAAGACACTGTAAGGCGTTTCCTTTTGGAACACGCTGAAGATGAGAATGTTTCCTCAATGCTCGAGGAAATTTATGAGTCCTCTTCGAATGAAATGGACGAGACGGCCCTTGAGGGAATGTACTCTACAATTTCAAGGAGGCTCCATCTCAATCCTTCTGCCGAAAAGAGCTCATCAGCTCTTAGTGATGGCAAAGTTTGGAAAAAGGTTTATTTTGCCGTTGCTGCCGCTGCGGTTGCGGCATTCCTTTCCCTCCCTCTGGCTTTCAGGGCCGGGGAAAGGCGGGTCGAAAAAGAACGGAATGCCGTCTCATGGATTGAGAAGACGGTCCCTGTCGGGACGGTCGACAGCCTCCTCCTTGCTGACGGATCCATGATCTATCTTGAAGGCGGCACTCATATCATCTATCCTTCCGCCTTTTATGGAAATGAAAGGAAGGTGTTTGTCAGCGGAGAAATTTTCGCGGAGGTTGCCAAGGATCCCTCACGTCCGTTCATAGTGAACGCCGGAGAGATAAGTGTCAGAGTTCTTGGCACTACCTTCAATTTAAAAGCATACGATGCTATCAGCTGTATCGAGGCTGTGCTCTTGGAAGGATCTATAAATCTTGAGCTTACAACTCCTTCGGGGGAACAGACCGCCAGGATGAAGCCCGGCAGTATCGCCCAATATGATAGAAAGACCGGACAGCTCACTATGAGCGAGTTCGACAGATCTGCTTTCTCCGCCCTAAAGAAGGGGAGGGGCCTTTATTACAACAATATCTCAATGCAGGATATCGCTACTGACCTCAGCCGGGTCTTCGGTAAAAAGATAGTAGTAGCCGATGAAAAGCTGGCTCAGACGCGGTATTTCGCTATTTTTACAAATAACGAGTCTCTCGACAACATTCTCTCCGCTATCAATTCGGACGGGAGAATGGATATTTCAGAAAGAGATGATACAATATATCTAAATTCAAAATAAATCAATTAACAAAACACTATGCTGACCAAATTGAAATCATTAGTAGTGGCCGCATTCCTCCTTCTTTCGACAGGAGTATTCTGTTATTCGCAGAATGTGACCATGAAGATGACCGGCGTTACGGTAGGGGATGCCATCACGGCACTCAACCAGAATGCAAATTATTCGGTCATCGTCAATTCGGACGACGTCAATCTCCAGAAGAAGGTTGATGTCAATGTCAGGAATGCTTCGGTCGAGGAAGTCTTGGGGCAGATCTTTGCCGGCCAGGACGTTGCCTGGACTATAGACGGAAGGAGCATTTCTGTAACAAAAAAGCCTCTGTCCTCTTCTCAGAAGGCAGCTGTGCAGAGACCGGGTCTTTTCACGGGAAAGATCATAGATGTTGATGGAGAGCCTCTTCCGGGAGCTTCCCTTATTATAAAGGGGACGACAACGGGAGTCTCTACCGACCTCGACGGCCGTTTCTCGATGGACATCAAGAAGTATCCCGTTACCCTGGTTGCCGGGTTCATCGGCCTCAAGGAGAAAGAGATTACTCTTCGTGGAACGGAGCGCACTCCTTATGTCATCGTTCTCGACGAATCAGAGACCGTCCTTGATGAGATTGTCGTTGTCGGTTACGGTACCCAGAAGAGGGTAAATGTGACCGGCGCTGTCTCTGTTATTGATGGTAAGGACTTGAATTCCAGGCCTGTAACAAATGCGGCTGCCGCTATTCAGGGAGCTGATCCTTCTCTCCTTCTGACTATGGACAGCGGTGGAATCGAATCAAAGAACTATACCCTCAGGATCCGTGGACAACTTTCCCTCAACAGTGGTTCCCCTCTGGTATTGATCGACGGCATTGAAGGTTCCCTAACTCAGCTCAACCCGAACGATATCGCTTCCATTTCCGTCCTCAAGGATGCATCCGCCTGCGCTATCTATGGAGCTGCAGCTTCCGCCGGTGTCGTTCTCATAACTACCAAGAGCGGAGAAGCCGGCCAGATGAAGGTCAACTACAACGGCCGCTACAGTATATCCGGAAATACCACCAAGACAGATTTCATCACATCGGGTTATGACTATGTGACCCTTTGCAACGAGTTCTATCAGTATTACAAGGGCTATGGTGCATGGACATACTCAGACGAGCAGATGGCAATGCTGGAAGCGCGCCGCTATGATGTGGTCGAGAATCCCGAGCGTCCCTGGGTCGTTCCCGATGCTACCGGTACATACAAGTACCTCTATCTCGGTAACTTCGACTGGTACGGCTATCTTTTCAAGAGAAATCGTCCGGAGACGGAGCATAATATCTCCGTCACAGGAGGCAATGATAAAGTAAACTACTATGCCTCAGGTCGTTATATCTATAGGGAGGGCCTTCTCAACGGAGCAGCCGAAGATATCTACAATGGCCTTCATTTCCGCTCGAAAGTAGATGTTAAGGTGACTCCCTGGCTGACTTATTCGAACAATATCAGTTTTGAGCATAACAGCTACACATACGGTGGATTCCTGGAGATTGATGGTACTGAAGGGCTGAACAGTACCGGTGT
>Ga0256405_10011876_pt1 | contig 10958 bp, 8 predicted proteins | sample RumenRJG_02DNA_FD_189096 | JGI IMG/M metagenome (GOLD analysis project Ga0256405, IMG submission 189096) | Bovine rumen microbial communities from Lethbridge, Alberta, Canada - RJG_02 | ecosystem: Host-associated > Mammals > Digestive system > Stomach > Rumen | place: Canada: Alberta | collected...
CTATAGCGGAATCAACTTCATTTTCCTTGGATTTTTCCAAATCAATTTCCTTTTTAACAGAAATAATCACAGCATAAGTTATTCCCAGAATCAAAGGCCCTAATATGAATCCAATAAGACCTAAAGTCAATGGCCCTGCCAGGAAACCTATTAAAAGAATCAATGGATGAACATCAACATACCTGCTTGTAAGAGCAGGACGTATGTACATATCGCTTAAACTAAGAACAAATCCAAAAAGAAGAGTGATTATCGCTCTTGGAATATTTCCTGTGATAAATACATCATAAAGTATCAGTGACCAGTAAACAATCCACGGACCAAGGACTGGAAGCAATTGGAAAAATGCTGTTACCACACCAATGAATAATATGAATGGATAACCGAGAATATAGTAACCTATAGCAGCCATTACGCCTATGATGATTGCAGTCAGGAAGTGTCCATAGAAAATACTCTTCAATACTTCTCCGACATCATTAAACACGTTATCAAAGAATGTTTTTTGATTATCAGGTATGAATGCAAAGACATAATCCCAAATATTGTCCCCATCCTTGGTGAAGTAGTAAATGGAACAAACCAAAATGAATATTTTAATCAATGCATTAGGAACATCCTTTACAAATTCAAAAATATAATTAAGCAAAAGACTGAATAACTGGCTGATTCCTGCATTTATTCTTCCAATATGAGGCTGAATCATATCCTGCACATTCACTGGCAAGTTTTGGACGATTATGGTTCCAACTTCTGATGAATTTGTGCCTAGTGAAAATCCACCTGCCTTTAAAAATGATGACATTAGCCCTATTGACTCAAAGATCATGTAGACCATCACTAAAATTATTGGAATAATGACAATCACGATTGCAAAAATAATTGATACGGATTGGTATTTTGTTTTTGTTTGAATTTTAGAAGCTATAGGTCTAATTCCATAAGCAAGCATAGCCCCTAAAAGAATCATATTCAGCACAGGCACAACTGAAAGAAAAGAAATTGCAAGCAATATAAAGATTAAAATTATTGGAAGTTTTAATTTATTCAAAACATTTTCATTCATTTTAATTACCTGGGAAATTTTATAATTCGGCCGGATTATGGGATTTAAACTTATTTAAGGTTTAGTTCTTAAGGTTACCATCAATCCATAAGGTTACTTCATATAAATCATTTAAAAGTTTACTATACACAACCAATTTAAAGGTTTACCCTCATGATTATATAATCATTAATTAAATACAACAGAAATTTTACAAATACTCTTTCAAACCTGAAGAAGTTCTATGGAACTTACCGAACTCATCTATTTGAGAGAGCTGATCAGATGAGAACACAGGTCCTTCAGCGCATATCCTCCAGCCGGTATTGTCAACACAACACTGGCCGCAGATTCCAATCGCACATTTCATATAACGCTCAAGAGAGTATTCGCCATCGATTCTATTAACATCCAAGGTTCCATGAATAGGCTTCATCATGACTTCAGGTCCGCAAACTACAGCCCAGTCGTATTCCTTGACTGCAATAAGCTCTAAAACCCTGTGAGTTGCAAATCCTTTGAAACCGCAGGATCCATCATCAGTACAGGTATAAACATTAGCTCCTGCATCTGCAAGCCTGTTGTTGAATAATAATTCGCTGATTGTCTGCGCTGCACAAACAACATCAACCTGAGCCTTGTTTCTTAAAGCTTCTTCAGTGAAGGCGGCAATAGGGGCCATTCCGACTCCCCCTCCAATAGCCAGCACTTTCATACCTTCCAAATCAGTATCAAAACCATTTCCATAAGGTCCACGAAGGCCTAATTTATCCCCTACTTGAAGTGTGTGAAGATTTTCAGTAAACTCCCCTACTTTTTTAACAGTAATGCCTATTTCATCCTTGGCTTCATTAATATATGAGATGGACATCGGCTTTTCATCATGGAAGTTCCAAACCATTACAAACTGGCCGGGGGATGGAATCTTCTCTCCAATCATAGTCCAATCAAAAATAAAAGTCTTAATTGTAGGAGTTTCCTCTATAATATCTTTAATCTCTAAAACTTGTGGAACATGCTTCATTTTATCACTTACTCCTTATTATCACTCTAATCAAAAATATAAACCATTCAATCAAAATAATTATTCAAATAATGAATTAGTCCTTATGAGCAAAACCCACCATTTCTTCAATTGAATCAAATTCACTGTCTTCTAAAAATCCATCTAGGTCAGCGGATATTCTTCCAAAGATATCCGGACCTTCATACATTATAGATGTTCCGATTTGAACCGCAGTAGCCCCTGCATATAAGAATTCAACAACATCCTCATAATTGCGCACTCCACCAACGCCGATAATAGGTATGTCGCAGGCATCATAAACATCATAAACACATCTGATAGCTATTGGCTTGATTGCAGGACCGCTCATTCCTCCGAATTTATTGGATAAAATCGGATGACCTGTCACGATATCAATCTTCATTCCAGGTCCGAGGGAATTGATCAATGTAAGTCCATCGGCTCCTCCATTTTCTGCAGCAACAGCTATTTCCTTGATATCCGTTACATTTGGTGTCAACTTGGCAAATACAGGAACATCAACTGCATCTTTTACAGCGCTGACGATTTCACAGGTCAATTCAGGATTTTCACCAATGGATGCCCCATATCCTTCCATTGCATGAGGACAGGAAACATTAAGCTCTATTGCATCAACCAGATTGCTTATCTTCTCTGCAACATATGAAAATTCCTCAGGATTTGCACCATAAATTGAAGCAATTGACTTGCCCTTGTCACGGTTTACAAGCTCAAGCTCTTCCAAGAATGCATCGACTCCAGGACTTGACAGCCCTACAGCATTAATAATGCCTCCTTCCACTTCCACAGTTGTAGGGTTATGGTATCCTTCATTTGCTTCTTTTGAAAATGATTTGCTTACCACAGCACCTGCACCTGCATCCAATACAAGGTTCATGCTGGAAGCATGGCTTCCAAGAATTCCAGCAGCAAGCATTAAAGGATTTTCCAATTCAATACCACATAAATTAACATTTAACATGAATAAAACTCCTAAATTAGCTTAAATTTTAATAATGCATCTTTTTAATAAATTAAATTACAAATATACAATTTTATCTAAAAATTTACAATCACTTGCAAAAATCTAGATAAAAAATAATTTTCTAATTTCATAATATATTTAATTTTATACTAATTTAATTTATATTAAACATATAATTTAAAAGTTTGTTTAATTTAAAATATTCGTGATTTTTCAGTAGAAAAAATCAGAATTAAAGTGAAAAAAACCAGAGCTGAAGTAAAAAAAAGAATGGAAGTGAAAAAAAATCAGATTTTGAACTAAAAATAAAATATAGAAAAAATATGTATGGAAAAATATTAGATTAAAAAATATGTTAAAAAATAGCCAATAATCAAAATAATTATTAAATAAGAAAAATAAAGTTAATGTATAATATTTTATGAAATATAAAACTTATTAATCATTTAGAAATTTATAGGAGAACCTCATGTGTTAGATATAAAATTATTCAGAGAAAATCCTGAAATAATTCTCGAATCAGAAAAGAAGAGATTCAGAGATAATCATTTTGCTGAGAAAGTTATTGAATATGATACCTTATGGAGAGAAGGAGAACGCAAATTAAACTCACTTCGTCAGGAAAAGAACAAATTATCCAAATCATTCAAGCAGGCTAAAAAGGATGGAAACTTTGAGGAAGTGGTTGCCAAGTCAAAGGCTGTAGCTGCTGAGATCAAGGAATTAAGCGCCAAAGGCGAAGAATATAAGAAACTGCGTGACGATTACAGATACAAGGTTGGAAACATCATTGATGAAGATGTGCCTGTTTCAGATACTGAAGATGACAATGTCATCGTTAGGGAATACGGCAATCTTCCTGAATTTGACTTCGAACCATTGAACCACGTCGACTTGATTGAAAAAATCAATGGTGCAGACCTTGAAACCGCAGCAAGTGTTTCAGGTGCAAGATTCTACTATTTAAAGGAAGACATAATGTTTTTAAACCTCGCTCTCATCCAATTTGCATTGAATGAATTGAAAGGCGAAGGATACATTCCACTTCAAACTCCTTTCTTTGTAAAAGGAGAGGTAGCTGCTGAAACATCAGAACTTGGCGAATTCGAGGAAACCCTGTACAAAGTGGATGGAGAAGACCTGTACCTGATTGCAACTGCAGAACAGACTTTAGCAGCCCTCCACAGGGATGAAATAATAAGGCCTGAGGAATTGCCTCTTAAGTACTGCGGATTATCAACCTGCTTTAGAAAAGAAGCAGGATCACACGGAAAAGATACCTTAGGAATTTTCAGAGTCCACCAGTTTGAAAAAATCGAGCAGTTCATATATTCCGCTCCTGAAGAATCTAAAAAAGCACACAAGGAATTATTGGAAATGACCGAGAAAATCTATCAAAAGCTTGGCCTTCCATACCATATCGTGGCTATCGTATCCTCTGCATTAAATGACAATGCAGCTATCAAATACGACCTTGAAGCATGGTTCCCAGGTTCCAAGGCATACCGCGAGCTTGTCTCATGCACAAACTGCACAGACTACCAGGCAAGAAAAACCAAAACTCGAGTTGGAAAGGCCGGAGCAGGTGATGCTCAGATACTGCATACCTTAAACAGTACTGCAATCGCTACTGAAAGAACCATCTGCTGCATACTGGAGAACTACCAGCAAGCTGATGGAAGTGTCAGGATTCCTGAAGTTCTGGTTCCTTACATGGGCGGAAAAACCATTATTGAAGCTCAAAAATAAGTCTGCAAAGGCATATACCAAAACAGCTTATAGAGACATAATCTAAAAATCAAATCTGAAAAATTATAATTGCTTATATAAAACAGCTATTTTTATAAATAAGCAAAATTATAATTTTTTATATTATTTTAAACTATTTTTAAATGAGATTTAAATATTATCTAATGAATTTAGACGTGATACCATGAAGCATGATTTTGATACCGTGATTAATAGGAAAAACACAGACTGTGCAAAGTGGGATTTTGGAGGCTATGACCATCCAATGTGGGTTGCGGACATGGATTTCAAAGCCGCTCCGAAAATAGCTGAAGCTGTTGAAAAAAGAGCCGGCCACAATGTCTATGGATACGCGATTCCTCCGGAAAGGCTCTTTGATGCATACATAAACTGGTGGGATAGAAGATACGGCATTCAAATGAAGCGAGAGGAAATGCTCTTTGCAACAGGAGTGATGCCTGCAATAACAAGCATTATAAGATCATTTTCATCCATTGGAGACAAGGTATTGATTCAAAGCCCTGTTTATCATGTATTCTTTTATGTTATTGAAAACAATGACAGGGAAGTTATTGAAAACGAGCTGATTTATGAAAACAATATTTACCATATCGACTTTGAAGATCTTGAGGATAAACTGGCTCTTGAAGATACAAAACTGATGCTTCTATGCAATCCCCACAATCCTATTGGAAAAATATGGGACAAGGAATCACTTGAAAAAATCGGCAGGCTTTGTAAAAAGCATGGCGTTATTCTGGTATCAGATGAGATTCACTGCGATTTGACAAATCCAGGACTTAAATATGTTCCTTTTGCATCATTGGATGAGGATATTGTGGAAAACAGCATAATCACCATAGCTCCAAGCAAGACTTTCAATATAGCCGGACTTCAAAGCTCAATGGTTTATACTGTAAATGAGGAATTTTACTCAAAAATACAGAATCAACTGACATGGGATTTTTCATCTGGAGCCAATGTCTTTGCAATAGACAGCGTGATAGCTGCTTATAATGAAAGCGAAGATTGGCTTGAGGAATTGAGAGAGTATCTCTTTGAAAACAAGCAGATTGTTGAGAGCTTTTTAAAAGAGGAGATTCCGGAAATAAAATTTGTTGAATCAGAAGCAACTTATCTATTATGGCTGGACTGCAGTGATTTGAATATTTCTTCAGAAAGTTTTTCTGAATTCTTAAAGGAAAATGTGAGTTTGTTCCTATCTCCTGGAGCGGAATTTGGAAAGTGTGGAGACAATTTCATGAGAATGAATGTGGCATGCCCAAAGGAACCCTTATATGGAGGACTTGAGGCATTGAAAGAAGGAGTAAGAATATTAAAAGAAAACAGAAAATAAAAAAAATAAAAAAAGAATTTAAATCAAATCATAATAATTTTTCTTCCCATTCTTTTACTCTAAAACCGGTAACCGCAAAATCGTCACCGACAAGAACAGGACGCTTCACAAGCATTCCATCAGTAGCAAGAAGTTTTAACTGCTCGTCCTCGCTCATATCAGGCAGCTTGTCCTTGATATTATTCTTACGGTAGACCATGCCGCTTGTGTTGAAGAATTTCTTAAGGGGATAACCGCTTTTTTCATGCCATTCCTTCAAGTCGTCATATTGAGGATTGTCTTTTACAATATCCCTTTCTTCATACTCAATATCATGTTCATCCAACCATTTTTTAGCTTTTTGACAAGTAGAACATCTTGGATAGTATACAAATAACATTTTATCACCTAAATATTTAATTATATAAATTTTCTTAATTTTAAAAACTAATTTTCTAAATTTAAAAACTAATTTGCTATTTTCTAAAATTCAAAAATAATCATAAATTTTTTTAAATTTAAATCCCATTGACTATAAAACTATAAAGTCAGCTTAACAGCCAAAGTCGCATATCCTTGATCCATTTCAGCTGTGACTTCAACTTTAAAGAACTTAGGAAAAGACTCTTTGATATGCTGAAGCTTTCTTAAATCAACACTTAAATTGATTACATAAAATTCAAAACCGTCGCTGAAGAAGTAGGTTCTCTTTCTGCATTTCAATCGGCACCCATAGAAGAATATTTCAAGCCTGTCTTCCAAGTCCATCAATTCAGCTTCAGTAAGCTTTTTACCCTTGATATAATCAATTATATCATCTTCCAGCCCTTCTTCAATAGGCCATAGGTTCATGCCCTTTTCCTTCTTTTTAGCCCGGACTTTCTCCTTGTGCTGTCTTACTTTTTCCCAAGCTTCTTCCTTAGTCATCTCTTCAGGCATTATTTCACCTTTAAATTATTTCAATTAATTATTATAAGATTTATTTTTAATGATATAAAACAATTTTTATAAAAAACCAAAAACAAAACGAAAAACAAAATACAAAACAATTTTAATAAAAACCAAAAACAAAACTGGAGAATTAATTTAATCTTTTCATAAAAAAACAGTACATAATAGTTAAAAAAGATTAAAATATCTTAAAATTTATTAAAAAGGAAGATTAAAATAAAACTATGGAATATTATATAACACAATGCATAGCAGGATTTATTGCTTTTGATGAAAATCTTGACATAGCATCATACAAATTATTTAAAGAGGATGAAATAGCTTCAAATCTTCTAAAAATCGAAGAAAACGAAATTCTTGATGAAGAGATTGAACTTATAAAGGAACTATCCTCAGATGATGCTATTTTCTCTATAGAAACCACCAAAAGGCTTTCCACTTACAAGATATTTGAAAATTATGAAAACATCAAAGTGGAAACTCCAAACAAAGGCGGAGAACACTTAAGAGATAATCTAAAGGACATCTATCAGGAAATAGGATTTATAGAGGATTCAAATACCGAATTGGATAAAATCAATAGAATCTATAGGGATGCTGCTGTTTTAAAGATTAAAAAAGCATCTCAAGAAGAAGACAAGCTGCTCATACAGGCGGTCAACTCAATAGATGATATAGACGATTCCATTGCAAAGCTTGTAGAGCGCATGAGAGACTGGTATACAATATACTTCCCTGAAATGGATACCATCAGCAGCAATGACACTTATATAAAGTTGATTGCCACCTGCCAGGACAGGGAGGAAATAATGGAAAACCATCCCGAATCCTTTGATGGTGAAATAAGCTATAGTGCAGGAGCAGACATAGAGGAAGCAGATCTAGTTATGGTTAAAAGTTTTGCAGAGTCAATATACTCACTTCAAAACTCAAGAAAAGACCTTGAGAAATACATAGATGCAAAAATGGAGGAAATAGCTCCAAACCTTAGGGACTTGCTTGGTTCAACTCTTGGAGCAAAGCTTATTGCACATATCGGAAGCATCAAGCGCCTTGCAACATACCCTGCAAGCACAATTCAGATAATGGGTGCCGAAAAGGCGGTATTCAGGCATTTGAAAACTGGAGAGAGACCTCCAAAGCACGGAATCATCTTCCAGCACCCAAGTGTTCGCGGAGCGAAATGGTGGAACAGGGGAAAAGTAGCTAGAAACCTTGCATTGAAAATCACATTCGCAGTTAGAAAAGATGTTTTCGCCAAGGAATATGATCCGTCAATTGCCGAGGATTATCTTAAGAAAGTGGAGCAGATTGAAAAGGAAAATCCATTCCCTAAAAAAACAAGCAGAAAAAGAAACGAGGAAAAGCAAAGGGATAAAGACTTAAGAAAGGGAAAATCAAAGAAATACAAAGGAAAGAAGAGCAATAAAAAGAACAAAAAGAAAAGACGAAAATAGATAAGAGCAGCAAATGATTCCATCAATCATTTTATAAAAAATACGAAACTGTCAAAAAACAATCTTTAAAAAAAATAAACCTGCAAAAATATTCCTAATTATTAATTAATTTCAATAAAAATCAAGCCAATACTAGTTTAAGAGGGAAAATATGGAAGTTTTCATAAAAGACAATGAAATAGCTACAAAAAACCTAAACCCTGGAATCAAAGTTTATGATGAAAAGCTGATTCAAGATGGGGAAGCAGAATACAGAGTCTGGAATCCAAGGCGTTCCAAATTGTCTGCAGCATTATTGAATGGCTTAAGCGGCATGAAACTGGAAGAAGATTCAAAAGTTCTTTATCTTGGAGCATCTACAGGAACTACTGTATCACACATCTCAGACATCCTCACAGATGGATTGATTTATGCCGTCGAATTTTCTCCGGTCAGCATGAAAAAACTGGCAAGGCTTGCAGAGAAAAGATCAAATATCCTGCCTATTCTTGCGGATGCAACAAAACCCAAATATTATCTCAATAAAGTTGAAAAAGTTGATTTGGTCTATTGCGATGTGGCGCAGGAAAAGCAAAGCGAATTATTCATGAAAAATATGGATTTATTCCTAAAGGAAGATGGACAGGGATTGATTACAATAAAAGCTCGAAGCATTGATGTTGTTCAGAAACCTAAGAAAATTTTCAAAGACGAATCTGCAAAAATAAAACAACATGGTTATTCCATTTTAGAAAAAATCAAATTAGAGCCTTATGAAAAAGACCATATGGCATTTCTAGTTGAAAAATCCTTTTAAACTAATTTATATTCTATTTTAAGAAAATTATTTTTTAAAAAACAATATAAAATCGTTTTTATTAAATTAGCTTATTAAATATTTCCTTGATTTTAAAAATTTAACTTTTTAAATTAATTTTTTTTAATATATCAATTAATAAGACTTTATATGCAAGTTAAAAATCAATTAGATTACATATATTAAAAATACTTATTACAAATCGTTAAAATAAAAAAATACTGCCATAAAATCCTTATTTTATAAGTATTACTTTTTATTAAAATTGGCAAATAAAAAATTATTACTTTTTATATATAAGACACAAATCTTTAATAAAAATTTAAAAAATAGACTAATAAAATTTATTATAAAAATTCATAGCTAAATTATTAAAAAATTATAAAAATAAAGAATTTTAGAAAGTTTAATGATTTGGAAAAAATAGAAAAAAGTATTACTTATGAAAGCTTTTTATATAATAAAATAACAAATATATAAATGCTAATGCAATATAAATAAAGTTCATAAAAGTCTTCTAAGTTTTATTCACTCATAAAAAATACTTCCAAATCAAAAAAACTTAGTAGACTGAACTTTTTTTATGAAATAAACTATTTTTAGAGCTTTTTTTATATAATTTTTTTAAAAACTTGCTAATTTTATTCAAAATTATTTATAGCTCGGTATTTTCTCAAATTCTAATAAAAAGTAATACTTTTTATTCTTGTTTTTACATAAAACCATATTTAAAATAAATTGGATAAGATTAAAAAAATAAATCGTAAAATTAATGGAAAATAATGGAAAAAATCAAGTTTTTTAATATAAAAAATAGAAAAATTTAAAAACCATAAAAATTTTAAAAATAATGATTTTCGATGATTTAAAAATAAGAAATTTTAAAAAGAATGATTTTCAAGGATTAAAAAAATATAAAAAATATGAAATGATTATTTGAAAATCATATCTTGTTTTCTATTTCATCAAATACAGCCCTGGCAATTTCGGCCTTTGTATTTAAAGGAATGTCCTTAATCTCATCACTAACCAGAATCACTTCATTGGTTGAAGATCCAAACTCACAGCCCTTTCGACCGACATCGTTTGCAACAACAAGGTCTGTACCGGCATCCCTCATTTGAGTTTTAGCCAGATTTATCATCTCATCACGTGAAATATCATACTCTGCCTTGAATCCTACCAAGAATATGTCAGGATTAATATTCTTGATGTTTTGAATGATCTTGCCGACAGGTTTGAAATCAAGTGACAAATCAAATGATGATGATATCTTGGACTCCTCCCTAGTGATTGGAGCAAAATCTGAAATAGCTGCAGTTGCTATGAATATGTCTGAAGAAGGAGTCAGCATATCTATTTCTTCCCTCATCAAACTGTTGGATTCTGCTTCAATAACATTGAATGCCTTAGGCAGATGAACATCATGCTTAGCCGCAAGAACTGTCAATTCAGCACCACGTTTAAAAGCCTCCTTTGCAAGTTCCAGACCCATTCTACCTGAGGACTTGTTGGAAATGATTCTAATCGGATCAATCTCCTCATAAGTTCCTCCAAGAGAAATCAGGACATTCTTGCCTGCCAGCTTATTCTCTTCTCCTTTTCGAGCCTT
>Ga0256405_10011877_pt1 | contig 10958 bp, 10 predicted proteins | sample RumenRJG_02DNA_FD_189096 | JGI IMG/M metagenome (GOLD analysis project Ga0256405, IMG submission 189096) | Bovine rumen microbial communities from Lethbridge, Alberta, Canada - RJG_02 | ecosystem: Host-associated > Mammals > Digestive system > Stomach > Rumen | place: Canada: Alberta...
AACTCCTCACGGTAAGGGTGATTGTGTAGATAAGCCAGGTCTTGCCGCTATGGTCATCAAGGACGGAGTTGACTATGAGGCATTAGACGACGAACCTGTCTATATACTCTTCCTTATTGCAGCACCTGATACGGAAGATAACGTACATTTGGACGTATTATCTAAGCTGTCAATGATGTTAATGGACGAGGATTTCAGAAATGAACTAATCAATGCTAAGGATCCGGACGAATTCCTATCTATTATTGACAAGGCTGATGAAGAGAGAGGAAGCGTTGATGAATCTCTTGCAGAAACAACACTAACAGATGAGAATGCTGATGGACTTAAGGTTGTTGCGGTTACATCTTGTCCTACTGGTATTGCTCATACTTATATGGCGGCAGAAGGACTTGAGAAGGCCGCTAAGAAGGCTGGTGTAATAATTAAGATAGAGACCCGTGGTTCTTCTGGTGTTAAGAACGAGCTTAATGATGATGATATTGCTGCTGCTGACTGCGTTGTAATTACAGCAGATGCCAAGGTACCTCTTGATAGATTCAAGGGCAAGAAATTAATTCAGCGTAAGGTGTCTGACGGAATTAATAAAGCAGATGAGATTATGGAAATTGTTAAGGCAGGAAGTGCTGCAGTCTTTGAAGGAGATGCTTCAGAAGAAACCCAATCTCAACCTACCAAGGAAAAGGGTGGAGTTGGTCATAAGATTTATACATGGCTTATGAGTGGTGTATCACATATGTTACCATTCGTTATTGGTGGTGGTATTCTTGTTGCACTTGCTTTTCTTATTGATACATTAGCAGGGTATGGAGCAACAGGAAGTAGTGACTTCGGTAGCATAACACCTCTTGCTGCTTTGTTTAAGTATATTGGTGGTCTTGCTATGGGACTTATGGTTCCAGTTCTTGCAGGTTACATTGCTTACGCTATTGCAGACAGACCAGGTCTTGCTGTTGGTTTTGTAGGTGGTATTATAGCTGCAAGTGGTAATGCTTTATTAGAAGAGTTTACATTTGCCACAGGTAAGCTAATTGATGGTTCAGACATTGGAGGATTCGGCGAGTTCTTGACGAAATTCGCATTTGAACAGCCTAATGGTGGTACCACGGTATCCGGTTTCTTAGGAGGAATTGTTGCAGGTTTCCTTGCAGGATTTTTGGTGCTGGGACTTCAGAAGCTATTTAAGAATTTGCCACCGGCACTTGACGGTCTTAAGCCTACATTAATATTCCCGCTTCTTGGAATATTCCTTGAAGGAATTATAATGTGCTTTATCTTCAATCCGTTAATTGGACTTGTTAATGAAGGCTTATCAAGTATGCTTACAGCGTTATCTGATGCAGGAATGCTAACCGTATTAGGCTTGATATTAGGTGCTATGATGGCAATTGATATGGGTGGACCTATTAACAAGGCAGCGTACGTATTCGGTGTAGGAATGCTTACTCAGGCTTCAACATATTTAGACCAGGGAATGAGTAGCTCAGATCCTAAGGTTATGGCGTGTTACATATCAATGGCAGCAATCATGGTAGGAGGAATGGTTCCACCTGTAGGTATTGCATTTGCGTGCTGGATATTCCCTAAGAAATTCACGAAAGCAGAGAGGAACTCTGCGGTGTCTAATTTAGTTATGGGAGCTTCATTTATTACGGAAGGTGCTATTCCTTTTGCAGCGGCTGACCCTCTACACGTAATACCTTGTACTATGGCTGGAGCTGGTGTTGCAGGATTATTATCAGCACTTTTTGAATGTACATTAATGGCACCGCATGGAGGTGTATTCGTATTTGCTACGGTAGGTAATCCATTTATGTATATTGTTGCATGGCTGGCAGGCTCAGCAGTAACATGCGTATTACTTGGATTGCTTAAGAAGAAGGTTGAATAATTAAGAATTAGATTAGAGAATTATTAGTTGGATACATATTATCATTTATTACATAAGGAGGATTTTATAATGGTAAGTTTTGATTACACAATCACAGATGTTCATGGTATTCATGCAAGACCAGCAACGGAGCTATTCAAATTAACTAAGACATATGAATCAGTTGTAAAGGTTGCGAAAGGTGACAAAGAGGTTGTATTCAAAGGTGTTATGGGCATAATGTCTCTTGGCGCAAAGCAGGGTGACACTGTCAAATTCACATTTGAAGGTTCAGACGAAGAAGCTGAGATGGAGGAAGTTAAGAAATTCATGGAAGCTAACCTTTAGTCGCAACAGTGTTTTTACGAGGGGGTTACATATATGAATGTACTAGAAGGTAAAGCTGTATTTGAAGGTATTGCTATTGGCAAATTATATGTATATAAGAAGAAGGAGCAGTCAGTTAAGAGAGAGAAGGTATCCGATGCCAAGGCTGAGATTGAGAGATATCATGCGGCTATGGATATGGCTATCAAGCAGCTTCAGGAATTATACGATAAGGCTGTTAAGGAAGTAGGAGAAGCAGGAGCAGAGATATTTGAAGCTCATCAATTCATGGTTGATGATGGTGACTATATTGATTCTGTGGAGAATATTATTCAGTCAGAAGGAGTTAATGCTGAATTTGCAGTAGCGCAGACGGGTGATGTATTTCATAATATGTTCCTTGAAATGGACGATGAATATTTCAAAGGTCGTGCCACAGATGTAAAGGATATTACCGAGAGACTTATTAGCTGTCTCATGGGAAGCACTAGTGGTGATATTGTAAGCGATGAACCTGTAATTGTTGTTGCAGATGATTTGGCACCCTCTGAAACAGTACAGATGGATAAGGAGAAAATCCTGTCTTTTGTTACTGTGCATGGCTCGGCCAATTCCCATACATCTATTCTTGCTAAGACAATGAATATTCCTGCCATTATTGGTTGTGACATTTCCCTTTCTGATGAAATGGATGGTAAGGAAGCTATAGTTGATGGATTTGAGGGAAAGGTGTATGTTGAGCCTACCACAGAAATCCTTGAAGAGAAGAAGGGCTTACTACAGAAGGAAATTGAGAAGAAGGAATTATTAGAAAAGCTTAAGGGCAAGGATAATGTAACAATTGATGGACAGCGTATTAATCTGTATGCTAACATCGGTAACACTAAGGATCTAGGACTTGTGCTTAAGAATGATGCAGGTGGCATTGGATTATTCCGTTCAGAGTTCATATATCTTGGAGCTGATGACTATCCAACAGAAGAGGAACAGTTCGCTATCTATAAGCAGGTTGCCCAGGCTATGAATAAGAAGAAGGTTATAATAAGAACGCTAGATATTGGTGCAGACAAACAAGCTGATTATTTTAATCTTCCGAAAGAAGAGAACCCAGCAATGGGACTTCGGGCCATAAGAATATGCCTTACTAGTCCGGATATTTTCAAGACACAGCTTAGGGCGATACTACGGGCATCCGCATATGGTAACATATCTATTATGTTCCCAATGATTATCTCTGTAGATGAGGTTAAGAGGATTAAAGAGATAGTATCCGAGGTTAAGGCTGAACTCGATACAGATGGAATCAGTTATGACAAGGATATTGAGTTGGGCATAATGATTGAGACACCTGCGGCTGTAATGATTGCAGAAGAATTGGCGAAGGAAGTTGATTTCTTCTCAGTTGGAACTAATGACCTGACCCAATATACACTTGCAATAGACCGTCAGAATCAGAGCCTTGATGATTTCTATGATGCTCATCATCCTGGACTTCTTAGGATGCTTAAGATGATTGTTGATGGTGCACACAAAGGCGGTGCATGGGCTGGAATATGTGGTGAGCTAGGTTCTGACTTATCCCTTACTAAGGAGTTTCTGGCTATGGGTTACGATGAACTGTCTGTTTCGCCAGGAAGAATTCTTCCTCTTAGACAGGTTGTACTTGAGACGAATGTAGGCGAATATAAAAAAGAAAAAGGGTATATTTAGAAGTTGGAGATGATTTCTATGCTTTCTGAAGAGAGAAAAGCAATTATACTTAAAATAATCAATGAAGAAAAAAGCGTAACAGTTAAAAAACTAAAGGAGACCTTGGATTTCTCTGAATCTACTATAAGAAGAACAATAACAGAACTGGATAAGGAAGGTTTAATTGTAAGAGTATATGGAGGCGCCATGTCTCTGGAGAATGAAAGCCTTATTGAAGAGCAGTCTGTTGAAGATAAAGAGATTCTTAATGTAGAGGAAAAACACAGAATAGGGCGATATGCAGCTTCACTTATCAAAGCAGGAGATTGTGTATTCCTTGATGCGGGAACGACGACAAAATGTATGATTGACTATATTGACGAGAAGGATGTACTCTATGTCACCAATGGAATAGTTCATGCTAAGGAATTAGTGAAGAGAGGAATGAAGGTTATTCTAATAGGTGGCGAGTTAAAAGAAAACACAGAAGCTTTGATAGGAGCTGATGCTATATTGCACGTCCAGAAGTATCATTTTACAAAAGGTTTCTTTGGAACAAATGGTATTAATCCCAAGATAGGATTTTCGACACCAGATGTTAGAGAGGCTGCCGTAAAGAGGGTGGCAATTGGGAATACAATGAAAGGACATAGATATATCCTGTCTGACCACGATAAATTTGGCAAAAGCTGTGCTGTTACATTTTCTGAATTCGAAGGAACTGTACTAATAACAGACAAATGTTCAGATAGAATCTATTATGATGTAACAGATGTAAAAATAGTAGATTAATATGGGAAGCGAGTTTTAATAAGGAGGATGAGTATGTATTTGACCTCAACGGGAAAAATATTTCTAATGTCGGTTTGACTGGTTTGTTGTTCCTTAATGATTCTGATGTAAAGGTATTCGGAAACGGAACAATAAAGTGCGTTTCTGCAGGTGTTTCTGCGAAGGACAGTAATGTTGTACTTGAAGATACGACACTTGATTCTGCACTTACTTTTTGGTCTGATACAAGGGAAGTGAATCTGGTAATTAATAATTCTAAGGTTATGGATCGCATATATGTTCATGGCAAAAATGCTTTTGCAACAATTAATGGCGGAGAGTTTTATGGTGGAGAATTTGAAGATAAAGATATGGGAAATCCTTCTTGTACCGTGACTGATCAAGCAACACTTATTATTAATGATGGGTATTTTGAGACAGCTTCTAGTGTGATTGATGCAAATAAAAATGGTGATTTAAGGTTGCCGGCCAAATTAATTGTTATTAACGGCGGAACTTTTAGAAGTAGAGGAACTGATAGTGAGTGCTTCGGTACACTTGCTTTAATATCAGTTGATAAGGTTGTACTAAATGGTGGAACATTTATATATGAGGGGTCAAATTATGGACCGATTTCGAATGTATATGAGCGAGGAAAAGATGTCAAAGAGGTCTTTAACAGTTTTCTTGGTGAAGGATATACCTATAGTGAGGAACCGGAATTTGTAGAGGATAGTTATGAAGACATCACAATGTCTTGGATAAAGCAAAAGAGTATATCAGTTGTAAAGAATAATAATAATATTGATGATAATAGTTTGTCGCCAACAAATCAATCATCAAATAACGGCTCGGAAAACACATCAAAGGTTAAAGCACCTAAGACAGGTGATGACAACTTGTTTTTGGCTTTAGTGATTGTGTTAGCAATAGTGTCTATTGGAGGCATAACGACATATGAAAAACAAAAAGGTAGAATGAAAGATTAGCGATACTTCAAATGAAAAGGGTGATGCTCTAAGATTACCTTATGAGGGTGAGGCATTCTTTATGGAACTTTCTGGTTCTAAATTACTAGTTGGAAGGAAATAGTCTTAAGGTGTAGCTTATAAAAAATAAATCGAAAATGTCGCATTATAGAATTTAAATGTGTATATATAAATGTAAGACAAGTTACACATTATAGTGTATAATAGTGTAAAGGCTAATCAAGGAGGTAATTACTATGAAAGACAAATTATTTAAGGGATTAACAGAGGAGCAAATTAAGAAGCTTGATACTTGCAAGACTCCTGAGGAAATACTTTCACTTGCTAAGGCAGAAGGAGTTGAGCTTAGTGATGAGCAGCTTGAAGCAGTTTCAGGTGGCTGCAAGGGCGGCGGATCAAAGAAAGGTTGTAGAAAATGTAATTCAAAAGATATTACAATTACTTACGTTGAACATGGACATAACAAAAGAGTTCATGTATTTTATACATGTAATAAATGTGGTCACAAGGATGACGATTATGGTTGGGAAGACCAGTGGGATTTATAATTTCTGATAAGACTGCCAAATGGGCTTACAGTCCATTTGGCAATTTTTTTTGTGTTTCAGAAAGGTTACAACATGGATAATAGGAGCGTACCAACCAAAGTAAGACATATATTACTTGTTACAAATGCGGGTGCATATCCTACAGTAAAAATAGTACTATTTGTTTTTTCTGTTAATGAGTTAAGAGCAGTTGTTGATGTGGCACATCCACATATTCCGCCGTATAGGTCTGCAGCTGAAAGCTTCAGAATAAAGAAACCAAAAGCAACAGCAAGGGCAGCAGGTACGAAAACAGAAAGAATACCAGCTATTACAATATAGATATTATCGAAATTAAGTATTCCATCAAGGCTTAAAGGACGCTCTAAGGCTGTAGCAGCGATGAACAGATTCAGTCCTAAGCTTTTAAGCATCCATCTGGCACCACCTGACATTTGTCCTGCAATTGGAAATGCTTCAAAGGAACATCCAATAATCATTCCAATAATAAGGGAACAGCATGATGTTCCAAGAGAAAATCCAAGTCCTGGTATTTTGATTAAACCAAGAGCTATTGCCAAAGCAATAGATAGTAGCAGTACTGGTAAATCTGAATCCTCTCCGATTGTTTTGATAAAACCTATATTTTCAATACATTCTTCAATGGATTTGGTTTTACCAGTTACTGTTAAGACGTCTTCTTCTATAAACTCACCAGGCATACTTATTTTACGACCGTTTCTTCTAACGCGGTTAACGATAATACCGTAATCTGCGAATTTGTCTAAGAGATTATCAACTTTATTAGCAGCGATAACAACATCTACCTTGGTAATCTCAAGGTCAAGGTATTTCTCATCAGTTACTTCAGTAAGCCCATTTTTGTTGAATCTGTCAATGTCCTTAATTCGTCCTGCTACAATAATAATGTCTGAGTATTGAACAGTAAGCTCTGGATTAACGCCAATTGTTTTATCATGACGATACACTTCTTCAATATGAAGGCGACCTTTATATTCTAAGGTCAATTTGCTTATTGTCTTATTAATATATGATGAAGATGCATCAATGCGATAGGCTCTGATTTGTACATTAACCTTAAGAGCTTCCGCTGCCTTTGATTTACCACCTTTTAGCGTAGAACCAATTTTTTCGGCTACAGACTTTGTTAAGTGCACCTTAGTAATAGCAGGGGCTCCTTCCTGAACAAATGTAATAAGTCCTATGGTTGCTAATATATAAGTAATGGCGTATGCAACAACATCGCTTTCGCCATTTAGAATTGTAGATTGTGTCTGAGAGCCAGCAAGAAATCCGCTTGCTTTAGCTGGAGAAAATCCAAAAATCTTGCATAGTGCAAATGCACATCCCAGGACGCAGGCGCAATAGAATAGTGAAAGCCCAACTAATTTCAGACTTGAGGAAATGCCTGAAGCTTTAACTGAGTTCTTAAAGACAGGTCCAGCTTCATACCCAAGAACAAATGTAAATAAAGCAAAGAATAGATTTTTCATTACAGCAACGCTGTCTCCAGCAAAGTGTCCACCGTTACTTGTAATAATAATGTTCATTATAATTGCAGCGTATAAAGTGCCTAGCGTCGCATTATTAGGGAATTTGCCCAGGTTAATCTTGCCAAATAGATATCCTAATCCCAAGCATAATAAGATAACGAATAAAGGGTTGTCTACAAGAAATTGAATCATATTATTCTCCTACATTTTAGATAATCAAGTTTCTTTAGAATTATAAATTATGTAATTGATATTTGCAAATACTGTGTAGTGTGGGGTAAAATAAAAAAGGATTAAATATTTGCGGAAAATGTCGCATTTTAGAATAAAGATGTGTATATGTAGATGAAAGATTAATAACACCTGAGGGTGTGAGATAATAGAAAGGCTAATTTAAGGAGGTACTTACTATGAGAAAAGAATTATTGAAGGGATTAACAGAAGAGCAAATTAAGAAGGTTCATGAGTGTAAGAATGCAGATGAGATACTTGCTCTAGCTAAAGCAGAGGGAGTACAACTTACTGATGAACAGCTTAGTGCAATATCTGGCGGAGCTTGTTTGTTGAATTCAGAAAAGTGTGCACAATGTGGTGGAAAACCTGGCGCTGGTGGTTATGATAAGAAGAAAAAGATGTACTATAATTGGTGTCGAAGCTGTAGCTATCAGTGGTATGAGGATGGCACACCTAAACTCGATTAAGGTTTATCTATAAAGCTAATTAATCTAAGGGGGTAATTACTATGAGAGAAGAATTATTAAAGGGATTAACAGAAGAGCAAATCAAGAAGATTGATAATTGCAAGAGCACAAAAGAATTACTTGACCTTGCTAAGGCAGAGGGAGTTGAGCTTAGCGATGAGCAGCTTGAAGCTGTATCAGGTGGTGGCTGTTTTACAAGGAAAGCACCCACTGTAAAATGTCCTACTTGTGGCGAAAAGAATTGTGAGAAGTATGAGAAATCAGGTGGTTATTACAAATGGAGATGTAATTCTTGTGGCGCTGAATGGCAATTCAAGGATGAATGATAAGCAACTTTAAGAAGTCTAAATCGAATGTGAGATATGACAGAGAATAAAGAACAAGAAAAGAAAGTTGAATATCTTGAATTAATATATGACCTGATATTCGTATATATTGTAGGCCGTAATAATTCAATACTGCACCATGTTGAAGGCGGGTTCTTTACACTTGAATCCTTTCTGCTATACATATTCTGTACCCTGGCAGTAATACAGATATGGAGCTTTAGTAGTGTATATATTAATCTCCATGGAAGGAATAGTGTAAGAGACCATATATTCCTTTTTATCAATATGTATCTATTGTATCATATGGCCAACGGAATAACTTCTGATTGGAGAGGAAGCATATACGAATTCAGTATTGCCTGGGCGCTGATTCTAATTAATATTGCAGTTCAGTATTTCTTAGAGATTAGGAATCAGAAGGACATGCCTGGTGCTAATATTGTGTTAAAGCAGCAAGGATTTATTATATTAGGAGAAGTTGTCCTAATATTGGTACATATATTAGTGTACTACCTAACAGGTGTATCAATTGCTTATGTGCCAGTGCTGTTTGGAATTATTATATCCTTTGTTACAGGAAGCATATATACAATGTTCCCTGTGGATTTTCCTCACTTAAGCGAGCGTGCCATGCTTTATGTTGTTTTCACATTTGGTGAAATGATAATTGTAATAGCATCATATTTTGAGGGTGGATTTAATGTCAATACATTATTCTTCTCTATTGCAGGATTCCTAATAGTCGTAGGCTTGTTCCTAAGCTACGAGATGCTCTACAATAAGATTGTTGACAGGGAGATGACCACCAATGGACTTACATATATACTTGTGCATGTATTCTTGATATTGTCCCTTAACAATATATCTATTGCATTAGAATTCATGGCAGATGAGGGGGTTGATGTGCTTCCTAAGATTGTATTCCTTACGGTGTCAATTATTTTGTACTTTGTTTGTATATTTGCCTTGGGTATATATTCTAAGAAGAAATGCGCATTTAATACTAGGTTTATCTTAGGTGTTGCGGCGCTAACATTAGCATTTGCCATATTGATGATAGTGCTTCGAGAATATATGTATGTTAATATCATAATAACTGCGTTATATGTGGGAAGCATATTCCTGATATTGTATAGAAGAAGTTCATTAGTAAAATGAAGGAGGAAGAGGAAATGAAAAAGTACATAGCAGAAGCTATAGGAACATGTGTCTTAGTGACACTTGGTTGTGGAACAGCAATGTTGGTAGGATGCGATAGTGCGTATGGTAGTGGATATATTCTTACAGCATTAGCATTCGGTCTTGTAATTGTGGGTATGGCATATTCAATTGGTAATATCTCAGGATGCCATATCAATCCAGCAGTATCACTAGGAGTGCTAATTAATGGTGGGATTTCAGCCAAAGAGTTTGTTGGATATGTAATATCACAGTGTATTGGTGCCTTGGCAGGTTCTGGACTATTAGCATTGATATTCTTTCTAGGGGATGTCAAGGATCAGACAGGTGGACTTGGCTCTAATGGTCTTGCTGGAGTTAATGACAATCCATGGGCAGGTCTTATTGTTGAGATTGTATTAACATTTATTTTCGTTCTTACAATTCTTGGTGTTACATCAGAGAAGTTCAAGCACGGAAGCTTCGCAGGCTTAATAATTGGTCTTACACTTACATTAGTTCATATATTCGGTATTGGACTAACAGGAACATCAGTTAATCCAGCAAGATCACTTGGTCCTGCAGTAGTATCTGCTATTATGGGTAATATCGATGGCATGATGTCACTGTGGGTATTTATCCTTGGACCTTTCATTGGTTCAGTACTTGCAGCATTTACATATAAGGGACTTGAGAAGGCGAATTAGTTACTAGAATATGGGGGAGCCGTTATGAAGAGAATAACTAGAATAATTGTAGCTACCGGGTTGTCAGTTGTGTTAGCCCTATCATTGATATCACCTTGCATAAATACCACAGTATCGGCTGAAGAGAATTTGCCAGCGCAATTTGACCAAAGAAGCCTGGGAATTGTTACTCCTGTGAAAATGCAAAATCCATGGGGGACATGCTGGGCATTTGCCGCAGCATCTGCAATGGAGACAAGTATATTATCACTGCTTGGGTTAACATATAATGACACAGTTGTAGATGGAACCCAGGGAAAAGAGGGCGCAGGATTAGATCTTTCTGAGAAGCATTTGACATGGTTTTCGTTTAAGACAATTACAGCAAATGAGGATG
>Ga0256405_10011878_pt1 | contig 10958 bp, 4 predicted proteins | sample RumenRJG_02DNA_FD_189096 | JGI IMG/M metagenome (GOLD analysis project Ga0256405, IMG submission 189096) | Bovine rumen microbial communities from Lethbridge, Alberta, Canada - RJG_02 | ecosystem: Host-associated > Mammals > Digestive system > Stomach > Rumen | place: Canada: Alberta | collected...
CATATGCTCCAGCGCGTATGGATGCTCCCGCAAAAGCTGGAGCAGGTCCTGCTTGAAGTTGCGGATGGCGTCTCTTAAGATGACTCTGGAACCGACTCCCTCGTCATCGTCGTGGACAAGCGAAGATGGGATCCTCAGTGTCCCCACCGGCAGTCCCGTCTCCGGGTCCGGATAACTGAAATTGTGGTCTACGAACCAGTTGACTGTTGTGTCCGGAATGATATCCACTTTTGCGTTGTTCAGTTTGGCGATCTTCGGGAGCACGACGGACGAGCCGTCGGTCTGCACGCCTTCCTTCAGGAACTTTCGGATGTCCTTCAGGAATTCGCTGACCGGGATCTTCTCATCCGTATCATGCCCGCCGATATCGATGCCGACCAGAGAAACGAATTTCACTTCCGGATGGGCAAGAAGTACCCTCTGGATCTCCGCTTCACTGTGACGGTCCGCCGATATCCTGAACAGCATTTTACTGAAATCATAGTTCAGCATATGTGTCTGGCCTTTCCTTTTTGATCTGTTGTTCTAATGTTCTTATCAAGAAAACATTCCCGAAGAGCCCCCGGGAATGTTCGAATATGCCTCATGCTGTAGTAAACATGGAGCCGAATCAGTCCCTTTGATTATTCTGCCAACTGATTCAGATATTTCTCCAGCTCATCCATGTACTTGCCGTACTTCGCCCAGTCGCCGTCCTTGATCGCCTCCTGCGCGTTGTCGTAAGCTGCCTGCGCGGCCTCGATGAGTTCTGTCTTGGTCAGTTCCTTCTCTCCCTTATCCTTATCCTTGTCGCCGCCGTTCTGGATGTCTTCACTGCCCTTGCTCTCATGAGCACTGCCCTCTCCGAACAGTTCGTTCAGCGCTTCGGCCAGTGTGGATTCGTAAGCGATCTCGTCACCGTAGACGACGATGACTCTCTTGACTTCCGGGATACTGGAGTTGGTCGCTTCCAGATAGACCGGCTCAACATAGAGCAGGGAATCTTCGATCGGGATCACGAACAGGTTGCCCCGGCTGTACTTCGATCCGGAGGAATCCCACAGTGAGAATTCCTTGGAGATCTCTGTGTTCTGGTCGATCTGAGCTTCTACCTGCATCGGTCCGTAAACGACCTTGCTCTTTGGCATCTGGTACAGTACCAGTTTGCCGTACTCATCGCCATCATTTCGCGCCACCAGAAGACCCATCAGGTTCCGCTTGTCCTTCGGAGTGAACGGGATCGAGTTGACGAATTCCGCGCTCTGCTCACCCGGCAGCTTCATGATGTAGTAGTTCGGCGTCATAGCCTGCTCTTCGGTACCGTAGATCTCGCTGGCGATCTGCCACAGGTCCTCGTTCTGATAGAAGACCTTCACATCGTTCATGTGGTATCTCTGGTAGATCTCCGCCTGGATATTCAGCAGAGTTCCCGGATATCTGATGTGGGCCTTGATCGCGTCCGGCATCTCGTCGATGTCCTTGAACAGCTTCGGATAGATGCTCTTGAAAGTCTGCGCGATGGCATCGTTCTTGTCTACGATATAGTAGCTGGTATCTCCGTTGTAGGCGTCGATGACGACCTTGATGGAGTTTCTCACGTAGTTCACGTCCGTATCAGCATTGTACGGCTCGGAATACGGGTATCTGTTGGTTGCTGTATAAGCATCCATGATCCAGTAGAGCTTGCCGTCTACTGTGGTCATGTACGGATCCTCATCGTAATCCAGATACGGCATGATCGTCTTGACACGCTTCATGATGTTCCGGTTGATCAGAATCTTGGAACTGGTCTTGATGTTGCCGGAAACCAGCATCTTCAGGGACCGTTCTCTGACGGAGAACATCAGCCTTGTCAGCGGGTTCATCTTGATCCCGGCGTTGCCGTCGTACGTGCAGTACTTATTGCTGTTGCCGTCCGGATAGTCGAACTCGTCCTCGGAGGTGTCGACCAGTACATAGTCATTGGTCATCTCGCCAAAGTAGACGGCCGGATCGGTCACCTGCAGGTCGACAACGGATTCCGGCGGAATGTTGGAGATCAGCATGTCGGGCTGTCCGCTGGCAGTGATCTTGTCAACGCGGGACAGGGTGACGCCGTATCCGTGAGTGTACTTCAGATGACGGTTCAGCCATGTGCCGCTGATCTTTTCTTCGTCGATCTCACGGGTCGCGAGGAACGTCTGTGTATAATCCCCGTCGATGGTGTATCTGTCTACATCGACATCACTGAATTCGTAGTACAGACGGATCGCCTGGGTCTGATTGTAGAATGTCTTTGCCGGCGAATAGTCGTTGATACGGATATTGGAGATGGTCTCCTCATTTGCCGCGATGTCGTCGCTGGTCAGGTTATTGCTGGCCTTGAAGGCCTTCATGTCAACACCGTCCAGTCCGTAAGCGTACTGGGTATATTCAATGTTTCTTTCCAGGTATTTGCTTTCTTTGTTGATCTCATCCGGCTGGACGATCAGGCTCTGTACCAGCATCCCGCCGCCGACGCCGATCACGCCGATGATGATCATGATGACCGGGATCACAGCAGCCGGCTTGAATCTCTTCTTAGAGATCCCGACCGCGCATCCGATGGCCGCCACTACAGACAGTACCATCAGGATCCTGTACATCCAAAGGGTAACGTTGACGTCTGTGAATCCTGCTCCGTAAACGGCGCCTGTGCTGCCAAAGAGCAGGTCAAACTGTTTCAGGAAGAAGTAGACGCCGATCATCAGGAAGAACAGGACGCCGACTACGATCAGCTGTTTCTCCGCGATGTGCAGGAGCAGACGGACATTCTTGTTGTCCAGTTCCTGTTTCCTGGATGGCTTCTTCTGGCCGCCGCCGAAGATGTTGCCCAGCGGGCCGTTCGCTCCGCCGCTGTTCTGGCTGAACTGCTTGCTGAATCTGCCGAAGATATCGTTGATCTCGCTGAACGGATTGTTGTCATCCATCCGGGCGCCGGTGTAACGCTCTTCCTCGTCATCCTCGTATTCATAGTAATCTTTTTCTTCTGCTGCCGCGGCGGCTTCTGCCTCCTCGTCATAATCCTCGACCTGTTCGAAGATCTTAGGCGTACGTACCGTCAGCAGGACCATATAATAGATGAATGTCAGCAACGCGAAAGCCACGATCAGCATGATCACCATCGCGTTGAGCTGCTCTATGAAGTTCAGCTTGAACACATAGAACGAGATATCCAGTTTATATAGCGGATCTTTGATATCGAAGTTCGTGCTATTGGTGAACTGCAAAGTCTGGAACCACAGCCGGGTCACAGCGAAATAGGTGGCTACCACGCCAAAAGCGCCGGCCAGACCCCAGGAGATCAGATTGAGTCTCTTGTGGTTCGTCTCCTCATCGGACTCCACCTTCTTCATATATCCTCTTTTAAGGAACTTCAGGTAAATATATGCCAGGAACGTAACTATGATGAACACCGGCACTCCGATCTTGAGCTGTGTGAACAGCTTCGTCAGGAATACCGAGACATAGCCCAGCTCTCTGAACCACATGAAATCTGTGATCCACCCGATCAGCGCAACAAACAGCAGAATGATCAAAAGGACGATGATAATAACGCCTTTTGCTCCTAGTTTGCCCTTTTTCTTTTTTGTCTGATTAGTATCTTCCAAATCCATTACCTCCCGCGGGGTAGTTTAACTGTAACGAATCTATGCCATGCCGCCATTGCTGCCGGTGATCATGTGGATCAGGCTGTTGAGGATATTATCGATGAATGCTGCAGCGTCACTGGTCGGCGCGAGCAGTTTGATGCCGATGCCGGCAAGTTCCAATGCAAAGATGATGCAGAGGATGATCAGGATGATCATCAGGATCGTACGTCCCACTCCGCCCTTGGCCGGAGCTTCCTCTACGTATTCCTCTTCACCGAATGTATCTTCAGCGTCTGCCGCTTTCCTGGCGCGTTTGTCTTCTTTGGCCTGGCGCTTTGCTTCCTTGGCTCTTGCTTTATCTCTCTTTTTCTTTTCCTTCGGGGAGAGCTCTTCTTCGCTCTCTTCTGACAGCGCTTCTCTGACCTCGTCCTTGGACAGTGGCACGACCATGGTGTCCTCCAGACCAGGTTTCTCATCAGAGAGAGCCTCTACAGCCGCTGCTTCTGCCGCTGCTGCTTCTGTCTGTGCCGGCTTTTCATCCACGGCTGCTGCCGCTGTCGCAGCTGCCGCAGCAGCTGCTTCCCGAGCCTTCCGCTCTTCCTCCTGAGCTTCCTTTGCCTCCATGGCTGCCAGCGCGTCTGCCAGAGTCTCTTCGTCCTGACCGCTGATCGCTATTGTAGGTTCTTCGGCTGCCTGCGCAGCGAGAACGTCCGCCAGAGTCTCCTCCTGCGGCTCTTCTGCCGGAGTTTCGAAGGCGGTCTCTGCCGGAGCTTCAAACGGAACGTCTGCCGGAGCTTCGAACGGAACGTCTGCCGGTGTTTCAAACGGGACCTCTGTCGGTGTTTCGAATGGAACCTCTGCCGGCACTTCAAACGGAATGTCCGCCGGTGTTTCGAAAACGGATTCTGTCGGCGCTTCAAATACCGGCTGCGCCTCCGGCGCTTCCGGTGTCTGTTCTTTTTCTGCGCCTGAGATGCTGGCGAACTGGCTCAGCAGATCGTCGATCTCATTCATCTGCTCCTTGAAGTCGATCTCTCTCGGCTCTGCCGGCGGCACCAGTTCTGCGCCCTCTGCCTCCATTGCCTCACGGGAGATCTCTTTGGTCGTGTTGATGTCTGCCATCAGATCGTCTTTGCTGACGACTCTGGTATGGCCCAGATCCGGCTCTGCCGCTTCTGCTTTTGACTGGATCTCATCTGCGTCCGGGAAATCAGCGAAAAAGTCTTCTCTGGCTCTGGCCATCTCATCGATCTGGCTCTGTGTGTGCCTGTGAGCTTCCTCGATCTGATCTGCTGCCGTTGCAACGGTTTCCGGGGCAGCAGGAGTTACCGGAACGGTTTCCGGTGCGGCAGGAGCTGCCGGAACTGCTTCCGGGGCAGCCGGGGCTGTTTCCGGAACGACCGGAGCTGCCGGCTGTTCGAATACAGGCTGCTGCGGTGCAGCCGGAGCATCCTGTGCTGCTACAGCCTGCTCGATGTCTGCCTGCGGGATGACGACCGGACGGGTCGCCCTGTCTTCCTGTGTCGGGCTTGTTTCGCCCGGTGTGATGGTATCTGAAAATCTGCCGCTTCTGATTCCTGCCAGAGCAGCTTTGATCTTTGCTTCTTCTTCTTCACGCATACGTGCCGTCTGCGCCAGAGCATCCTTTACCTGTGCTTCGACTGCAGTCGCGTTGCTTTCTCTGGCTTCCTTGCGAGCCGCCAGCTCCTGTTTCTGGCGCTGCAGTTCTTCTTCACGGCGGCGTCTTGCCTGTTCTTCTCTGAATCTCGCTTCCTCACGGGCTGCCAGACTTGCTTCCTGCTGAGCGCGGATCCTGGCGGCTTCCCGTGCAGCATTCAGCTCAGCCTCTGCTTTCTTGCGGGCTTCTTCTTCGGCGGCTCTTGCTGCTTCCGCCTCTGCCTTGGCTCTGGCCTCTGCCTCAGCCTTGGCTCTGGCTTCTTCTTCAGCCTTTCTGCGGGCTTCTTCTGCCAGCCTTTGTTCTTCTAACCGGCGGGCTGCCTGTTCCTGCTCCGCCTTTCTCGCGGCGATAGCCTCCAGGTGAGCTGCCTGTGCCGCTGCCCTGCGGCGAGCTTCTTCTTCTGTACGCTGGCGGATCTCTTCTTCCTCTGCGAGGCGGATCTCCTCTGCAGCCGCGGCGCTGGCTTCTTCTTCGCTGTTCAGTCTGGCGATCTCAGCCTTCTTCTTAGCTTCTGCTTCTGCGCGGGCTTCTTCCAGTGCCTTCGCTCTGGCTTCTTCTTCGGCCTTCTGACGGGCGCGCTGCTTCTCCTGCGCTTCGATCCTGGCAAGGACATCGCTCTGCAGCGGCTTCGGCTCATAGAGCTTCACCGCGCCTTCCTTCTCCAGGAATTCGTCCATCGTCATTTCTTCCTGTCTGGAATCGAATTTCTCCTCAGCGATCTCATCCGCTCTGGACTGTTCCCTGCCGATGGTTCCCGCGTCCTTGATCTTCGCGTATTCTCTGTCCAGAAGCTCCTGGAACTCAGCGTTCTTCCTGCTGAATGTGTGGAATCTTCCCAGTTCGCCGAGAGCGGACTCCTCGCCCTGCTCGACGGTTTCTCTGGCTTCTTTGACCTCTTCTGCCGGCACGACCCGATCGAAGATCTCTGCTACCCGGATCCCTTCCGCTGATTTCGGTTCTTCTTTCGGTGGCTGCGGCGGTCTTCTGACTTCGGCTCTTCTGGGGACCACGTCCGGAACCTTGTCCGGATCTGTGTTCCAGTCAAAGTTGATATCTTCAGTCTTCTCTACGACGTTACTGTCAGGATATTCAGAGACATCCCACTGCATTTCTTCGAGGAACGGCTTCCTGGGCGGCTCCTGCGCGGGCGCTGCCGGCGCCTGAGGAGCTGCTTTCGGCTGTGCCGGTTCTGCTGCCGGTGTTTCCGGCGCAGCAGCTTCCGGAGTCTCCGGTTCGGCTTCGATTAGTCTTGTTCCGCAGTGGCTGCAAAAGATAGCTTCATCAGGCATTTCGCTTCCGCAATGTTTACAAAGCATAAGGTCCTCCTGTGTTTGGTCTGTATTCTAACCTCTTAATGGGCACACTTCTCATAAATATCACTTATTATACAACAATTCTTATGGTATTTCTACCTTTTCTTCAAAATAATGGGATAAAAACAGGTTGTTTGACATATGCAGAATATATGATAAACTTCTTTTGTCCGTATATCACGGCACTTTCCCGCAGCCCGCATCGCCGGGCCCCCGGCTTATCGGATGGAGGTCAAGATGGATTCACGTAAAGCTGTCAATATCTTTTGTTTTTGTGTCGGCATCGCTATCTTCCTGCTGGCCGTCATCGGCGCGACCGGCGCCCTTTCCTTCATCTATCCTCAGAGAGTCTGGCTGCTGTTCTTCTTCTCCGCGGTCATCCTCATCTGGTCGGGACGTTCGCTCTGGCGCAAACGCTGATCCGGCTGTCCAGCCTTTGCATGTGTACCGCCGGGAAGCCGGTTTCGCTACAGGCTCAGACTGCTGGTGATCTTTCGCTCTTTTCCTTCGTAAATGACCAGCTGCGCGTCCACTCCGGCGATCTCTTCGGCCGGTGTTTCGAATATGTTTTTGTTCAGCACGATCAGGTTGGCCAGCTTGCCTGCCTCGATCGTTCCCATTCTGTCCAGAAGGCGCATCCGGACCGCGTTATTATAAGTATAGCCCCGCAGCAGATCTTGCAAAGGCAATCTGGCGCTTTCCGGCGGACGGACGCTTCCCGGATATTTTTCCGGATCCAGGGGCATGAACATGTCTACCCTGGTCATGGCTGTCTGCATGCCGATAAACGGGTTGGCCCGGGCCGCCTCCTGATAGGTGAACACATCGCTGGAAAAGCCCACCATGCCGCCGTCCGCAATGATCTTTGTAAAGTCGTACATCCTGTACCACCGGTCTCCAAGGTATTCTATGGCCTCTTCGCCGAAGTATCCTCCGGACCAGTGGGGGGACCAGTCGATGAAGATCCCGAGCCGGGCGACTCTCTCCATATCCTCCGGATCGATCAGTTCGCAATGGGTCAGAGTCAGGTACATCTGCCAGCTGTCCGGACGCTGGGCCCTGGCCCGTTCATAGGCGTTGCACATCAGGCGGAAAGCGCCGTCGCAGATGGTATGGACGTGAAGATCCATACCAGCGTCGTTGATCCTGAGCATGACTTCCACCATCTCATCTTCTGTGGCATAACTGCTCCCGAAGTTGGTCCTGGTCGGGTCGTTGGCAAAGGGCTCCAGACTCAGACAGTCGCCCAGTTCATTGGTCCCGTCGATGAAGAATTTGATGGTGTTGCAGCGGATATGCTCCCCGCCGTATTTTTCCTGCCATTCTCTGGCGGTGGCGATGGCCTCGTCGATCCTGTCCGCGGAAGTCAGAATGGAGGTGGCATCGTAGAACATGCCCAGTTCTCCTTTCCGGTCTTTCTCGCAGAAATACTGCATGGCATCTTCCCCGGTGGTCAGGGCGTCCATCATGCAGGTGATGCCGTGGGCCTTGAAGTAATCCAGCAGCGGATCCACCATCTCATCGGTGATCTCCTGGGGCGGGTACCAGTCCAGCTTCTTATAGATCACTTCATCGATCGCGTCAAAAGGTTCCTGGACCCATCCGGTATATTCCCCGTTTTCGTCTTTCTTGAAGTTCGGTTCAATGGCGTCGCTCTCAATGTGGATCTCGCCCTTCTCATCCTTCAGGAGCTCCAGAGCTGCCGAGTTCATCCAGCAGGCATGGTCGGTGAAGTCCTGGATCCTGGCCGGACGGTCGGGGATGATCTCATCCAGGAGCTGTCTGGTCGGACCGGCATCGCCGAAGGTGCCGGCGAAATAATTCTCGCAGTAAAAATAGGGGCAGTCTTCTTTCGGATGTTCCTCTGCTGCCCGGCGGATATTGGCCAGAAGCTCTTCCAGGTCGTGTGTCAGGGGGATCTGTATCCTCCAGTAAGTCCTGGCCACTGTGATGGGATGGGTGTGTCCGTCGATCAGGCCCGGCAGAACGACACGTCCGCCCAGGTCGATGATCCTGGTTTTTTCATCTGCAAAGGCTGTGCAGTCGCTTTCGGTCCCGACAGCGATCAGGTTCTTGCCCTCGATCGCTACGGCCTCGGCCCAGGGCGCCGTCTTGTTTTCGGTATAAAATCTTCCGTTTTTATAAATCGTATCTGCTCTCATTGGCTTCGATTCCCTTCTATTTTATTCTCCTGCTTTTCCAGCCTTTGCATGGACCGGATGATGCGCACTAACAGGCTGACAGATGCTGCCATCATGATGACTTCTGTGATCGGCTGGGCCCAGATGAGACCGTCGAAGCCGAATGTATGGTCCATGAAAAACAGCAGCGGGATGTACAGCACGAGCTGGCGCGCCAGTGTGATCCCCAGAGCTGTCATCGGTTTGCCCATAGCCTGAAGCGACATGCGGCACATGGATGTGGCGCCCACAAAGGGCAGGATGCACATCAGCGCCCGCAAAGCCTGGCTTCCCGTGTCTACGACTTCCTGGGAGCCGGTGAAGAGTCCGACGAGGCCCGGCGCGAAGATCCCGCAGATCGCCATGATCACCAGTTCCGTCCCGCTGACGATGAGTATGCCGGCCCTGAGCACGTCAAGCATGCGCCGGTAGTTCTTCGCTCCGAAGCTGTAGCCCATGATCGGCTGCACGCCCGCCGCGAACCCCTGATAAACGTAATTGCCCAAAGACAGGATCTTCTGGGCGATGCCCATGGCCGCCACCGTCCGCTCTCCGTAGGCTACCGCCAGATTGTTGCAGACGATGTAGGCCGCCGATGTCAGCAATGTCTCCAGCGCTGCAGGGATCCCGACCCGGTAGATCTCCCGGATGATCGCTGCGTCGGGTCTCAGATGTTGTTTTGACGGACGCAGGACCGCCCGGCCGCTGGCATAGACCCAAAGGCTGAGGAGCATTCCGATCCCGTTGCTGAGGATGGTCGCGATGGCGGCGCCTCTGACCTCCAGACCTGCCGCGAAAATGAATACCGGATCCAGCCCGATGTTCAGGATCGTGCCGAAGACCATTCCCAGCATTGAGTATTTCACCGAACCTTCTCCGCGGAGCAGCTGGCCGAAGGTGTAGTTTCCCATGGTGCAAATAGTCCCCAAGAGTAGGATCCCCACGTACTGGCTCGTGTAAAGGCTGGTGTGTTCCTTGGCGCCCAGGCCGTGGATAATTGGGTCGAGCAGGATGAGGCCCGCGATGGTGAGCAGGATGCCTGTGGCCGCGGTCAGCAGGATCCCGTTCATCATGGTCTGCCGCGCCTTGTCCGTTTCGCCGGCGCCCAGGCTCCGGGCGATCAGGGTCGATGCTCCGGTGCCGACCATATTGGACAGGGCGATGGTGATCATCATCACCGGATAGGCCAGATTCACCGCCGCCAGCTGGTAGTCGTCTCTTAAGAGGCCGATGAAGAAGGTGTCGGTCAGATTGTAAAGCACCATGATCATCATGCCGGCGATCAGGGGGGTGCCCATTTTCACGACCGCCCGGGCCGGCTTCTCGCTGCTCAGGGTGTAGATGCGCCGGTCCTGTTTGTTCTGGTTTGGCTTGTCCTGCTTATTTGTGTTTTTCCTGTTCTTGTCTTCCATTTCTGCCATGGGTCTATTGTAACACATAAGCCTGCTGTATTATCCGGAGATCAATACAACAGGCTTATTCTGGTGCGCCTGACAGGACTCGAACCTGCATGCTTTCGCACTGGAACCTAAATCCAGCGTGTCTGCCAGTTCCACCACAGGCGCATATACAAACAATGGGACTCTTTCGAGCCCCACTGTTTCTTGGTGATCCTACCGGGAATCGAACCCGGGTTACCGCCGTGAAAGGGCGGTGTCTTAACCGCTTGACCATAGGACCAAAATAAGCGGCAACGTCCTGCTTTCCCAGGCGGTCTCCCACCAAGTATCATCAGCGCTAAGGAGCTTAACTTCTGTGTTCGGTATGGGAACAGGTGTGGCCTCCCCGCTATAGTCACCGCATATTTTGTTGTGTATGAAGGTATGCACCCTCAAAACTGAATAAAACTGCTTCCGCTTCTCTCACCTTAAACCAGCTTTGGTCAAGTTGTCGACCTATTAGTATCGGTCAGCTAAATACATTACTGCACTTACACCTCCGACCTATCAACGTGATAGTCTCTCACGGGTCTTACCCAAAAGGGAGGAGATCTTGTCTTGTGGGGGGCTTCGTACTTAGATGCTTTCAGCACTTATCCCTTCCATACGTGGCTACTCAGCTATGCCCTTGGCAGAACAACTGATGCACCAGAGGTATGTCCATCCCGGTCCTCTCGTACTAAGAACAGCTCCACTCAAATCTCCAACGCCCACAGCGGATAGGGACCGAACTGTCTCACGACGTTCTGAACCCAGCT
>Ga0256405_10011879_pt1 | contig 10957 bp, 7 predicted proteins | sample RumenRJG_02DNA_FD_189096 | JGI IMG/M metagenome (GOLD analysis project Ga0256405, IMG submission 189096) | Bovine rumen microbial communities from Lethbridge, Alberta, Canada - RJG_02 | ecosystem: Host-associated > Mammals > Digestive system > Stomach > Rumen | place: Canada: Alberta | collected...
AGGCGGTGGCCGGAGTGACCGGAGTAAAGATCACATCGCATTTTTCAAATGCTTCCGTGAAATCGCGCCGGATCAGCGTGCGCACCTTCTGCGCCCGGACGTAATAGGCATCGTAATACCCGCTGGACAACACGTAAGTGCCGAGCATGATCCGCCGGATCACTTCCGGACCGAATCCTTCGCCGCGGGATTTCTGATAGGTCGAAAGAATGTCGTTGGCGTTCGGACTGCGGTAGCCGTAGCGGATGCCGTCGAAACGCGCCAGATTGGCGCTGGCTTCCGCCGGAGCGATGATGTAATAGCAGGCCATCGAATATTTGGTGTGCGGCAGGGAGATATCCACAAATTCCGCACCGAGCGATTTCAGGGTTTCGATCGCGCCCGCGGTGACTTTCTTCACGCCCGGAGCAACGCCTTCCACTTCGAAATATTCCTTCGGCAGACCGATCTTCATGCCTTTCAGCGACGGCTGGAAGTCCTTCAGCGCGGCGGCGAAACCGCCTTCCGGAACAGGTGCTGGCAGACTGGTGGTGTCGCGCGGATCCTGGCCGGCGATCAGATCCAGCATCAAAGCGGAATCCGTCACGTCCTTGCTCATCGGACCGATCTGGTCCAGCGAAGAGGCAAACGCCACCAGCCCGAACCGGGAGACCCGTCCGTAAGTCGGCTTGAGCCCCACGATGCCGCAAAAAGAAGCAGGCTGGCGGATCGATCCGCCGGTATCCGACCCCAATGCGATCACGGTTTCCCCCGCGGAGACCGCGGCTGCGGACCCGCCGCTGGAACCGCCCGGCACACAGTCGGTGTTCCACGGATTGCGGGTCTTCTGATATGCGCTGTTTTCGCAGGAAGACCCCATGGCGAATTCGTCCATGTTGGCGCGTCCCATCAGCACCATTCCGGCGGCTTTCAGTTTGGAGATCACCGTTGCATCGTAAGGCGACACAAAGCCTTTCAGGATTTTGGAAGCGCAGGTGCAGGGCTGATCCTTCACCGCGATATTGTCCTTGATCGTGACGGGCACGCCGTCAAACGGGCCGAGCGCCTTGCCGGCATTCCGCCGTTCATCGGCGGCTTTGGCCTGCGCCAGAACGGCTTCCGGATCGATGGAAAGCAGCGCGGCCACTTTCGGTTCCAGCGCGGAAATACGGTCCAGATACGCCTGGCAGAGTTCCGCGGAGGAGATCTTTTTCGCATTCAACAGTTCCGCGGCGGCGGACATGGTAAGAGTTTTCGGATCCATCATGCCATCCCTTCTTCCGCGAGGACCTGGGGAACCTTGACCAGTTCCTGATCGACCGTGGCCGGAGCATTCGCGAGCATGACATCATGCGGAAACGAAGTGCCGGGGACATCGTCGCGGATCACATTGGAACGCGGCACGGCATGGGCGGTCGGCTCAATTCCGGAAACATCCAGTTCGGAAAGCATTTCGACATAGCCGACAATGCTTTCCATTTCCCCTGCGAGTTTCTCCGCGGCTTCCGGCGAAAGCTGGAGCCGCGCCAGAGCCGCGATATGAGCCACATCAATTTTCGATGAGGCAGCCATGGATCATTTTCCCTTTTCGAGCGCGAGCGTGATGGTGGTGATGTCCGCGACTTCGGACGGGCCGAAGAACTGGATCGGGCCGGGATACACATAACTGGTTTCCACCGCCCATTTTTCGCGGTTGGCCGCCAGCATCTTGAACGGAGCGCCGTCGAGTTCCACCAGCGCTTTCTTGATCACCGGCTTGTCTTCGCCGTGACGGTGTTCCATGTTCATCATGGCGGTCAGCGGAATGGCTCCGGCGATCCACTGTTCGGCCGGCGCGGTCAGATTGCGGACCGAAGACATGTAACCGGTCTTGCCCGTGCTGATGATCGCCGCGGCGTTGAACCCGAGGCTGTAGCAGTAATCGGCATCGAAGTTGGACGGCATGGAGCAGCGACCTTCATATCCGAAGAAGTGGGTCTGCGTGGAGAATTTGCCCGTATATTTGCCTTCCTTCTTCCAGGTGTCGAGTTTGGCTTTGACCAGCTGGGTGAGCAGTTTTTCGGTTTCGATCCGGGAGACTTGCACGTTGCCGTGGGGGTCGCGGTCCATGGTGAGCTGCATCTTGATCTCCATCGGCAGGGAAGCGAAGACCGCGGCGGATTTTCCGGAAAGTTTGCCGAGGATGAACGCGGCTTTCTTGTCATTTTCGGTGATCGCGGCATAGGCTTCGGCTTCTTTGGCGAGAATGTCGTTGAGTTCGGCGATCAGGACCTTGAAGTCCGGGATGAATTCGATCAGGCCTTCCTGGATCAGGGCGACACCGAAGTTTTCGCCGTTGGCGGCGCGTTTGGCCACGGAATCGGCGATCGTAGTGACGACCTGGTCAAGGGTCTGTTTCTTCGCGGCGACTTCTTCGGAGATCAGCGTGATGTTCGCCTGGGTGCGGAGGCCGCATTCCAGCGCGATATGGGAAGCGGAACGGCCCATCAGTTTGATGAAGTGCCAGTATTTCTTGGCGGAATTGGCGTCGCGTTCGATGTTGCCGATCAGTTCGCTGTAAACCTTGGTGGCGGTATCGAAACCGAACGAAGTTTCGATGAACGCGTTCTTCAGGTCGCCGTCAATGGTTTTCGGGCAGCCGACCACGATGATGCCGGCGTTTTTGGCCTTGTAGTATTCGGCCAGCAGACAGGCGTTGGTGTTGGAGTCGTCGCCGCCGATGATGACGATGGCCGTGATGCCGAGCGCTTTGCAGTTGGCTTCGGCTTTTTCAAACTGTTCGGTGGTTTCGAGTTTGGTCCGTCCGGAACCGATCATGTCGAAACCGCCGGTGTTGCGGTAAGCGGCGAGGAAATCGGCGGTGATCTCGATGTATTTGTTGTCGGTCAGGCCGCTGGGTCCGCCCTTGAATCCATAGAGTTTGGAAGCCGGATTGAGGCTCTTGAGTCCGTCGAACAGACCGGCAATGACGTTATGTCCGCCGGGAGCCTGTCCGCCGGAAAGGATCACGGCCACATTGACCGGTTTGGCGGCGGCGCCGGAAGCGGCGGCAAAAGTCAGCGCGGGCATATTGCTGGTGTTCGGGAAACGCCCTTCGATCTTTTCAGTGTCGGCAAAAGCCTTCTGCTTCGGGCCTTCTTCGCATTTCACATTGGCGCCCGTGCGCAGGGCGGCGGGCAATTTCGGTGCGTAAGCCAGACGGGCTTTCTGGATCGGAGAAACAACGTTGTTCATTTTTTCATTCCTCTTTTGGTTGATTGTGGAAAATCATCCTGTAATTTACTCGCTCCATGCGCATTATACAAGAGATTTTCCGGAAAAGTTGGTAAAAAAGTATGACCCCGGCCGGCGGACCGGAATTGTTTTCCGGCCGGAAGATGCTATATTACATTTCAAAACGAGATCACAGCTTGAAATTTAACTGGGAGAGCCTTCTATGACAAAGAAACTTGATCCGGCGAATCCGGGGATGAAATATCGTCCGGTCCCCTTCTGGAGCTGGAATGATAAACTGGATCCGGAGGAATTGCGGAAACAGGTCCGCGCCATGCATGAAGCCGGCATGGGCGGTTTTTTCATGCATGCCCGCGGCGGTCTGCAGACCGCATACCTTTCTCCGGAGTGGATGACTTGCGTCAATGCCTGTCTGGACGAAGCGGGAAAGCTGGGCATGTCCGGCTGGCTTTACGATGAGAACGGCTGGCCGAGCGGATTCGGCGGCGGACTGGTCAACGGACTCGGCCTCCAGTATCAACAGAAGTATCTCCGTTACGAGATTGCCGGAGCCGCGGAACTGGGAACAGAAAACACCATCGCATATTACACCCCCGACGGACAACTGCTGGGACGCACCCTGCCCGCCGGCACGTCCGGACCGGTCCTCCGCTGCTATTTCACGGTCAACCCCTATTATGTGGACAATCTGGACGCCGCGGTGGTGAAGGAATTCCTCCGGGTGACGCATGAATTCTATTACCGGAACATTCCGGAGAAACTTCTGAAGCACCTGAAAGGGATCTTCACCGACGAACCGCAGCTTTCGCGCGACGGCCTGCTCTGGTCCTTCGTGCTGGAACGGGAATACCGCGCGGCTTACCGCCGCGACCTGCTGAAGGACCTGCCAATGCTTTTCCTCGGCAGCGATCAGAGCGAGGCGATGCGGATCCGCTTCTGGAGTCTGGCGAGCCGCCTGTTCCGGGACCATTTCATGAAACAGATCCACGACTGGTGCGATGCGCACGGCTGGCTGCTGACCGGACACCACGTGCTGGAGGAAACCTGCCACGGCCAGATCTCCTGCAACGGATCGATCATGCCGCAATATCAGTATTACCATATTCCGGGCATGGACCATCTCGGAAGGTCCAAACCGAATCCGGTCACGATGACGCAGCTGGTTTCGGCCGCGATGCAGTTCGGACAAAAGCAGCTCCTGACCGAAAGTTTTGCCATGACCGGTTGGAATTTCAATTTTTCCGGCATGTGCTGGATGTACCAGCAGCAGCTGGCGCACGGAGTGAATCTGCTCTGCCAGCACCTTGAAAGTTATTCGCTGCGGGGACTGCGCAAACGGGATTATCCATGTTCCAGTTTTGTCCATCAGCCGTGGTGGAAGGATTACCGCCGGGTAAACGATTATTTCAGCCGGGCCGGCATGATGCTGGCCGAGGGAACGGCGCAAACGGAAATCCTGGTGGTGCACCCGATCTCTTCCGTCTGGGCATTATACAACGGCGGCAAGGCGGACCATCTATCCGCCTGGTATACGGAAAGCCTGAAAAAACTGACCGGAGCACTGGATTCGCTGCAGCTGCCGCACCATTATGCCGACGAGCTGATCGCCGAATCCTGCGGTTCATTGAAACAGGGGAAGATCCGCATCGGAAAGTGCTCCTATTCCCTGGTCGTCATCCCGCCGGTCACCAATATCTCCGGAAAGATGCTGGAACTGCTGCGCGGATTCACGGCAGCGGGCGGCACGGTGTTGTGCGTCCGCAACCAGCTTGAACCTGAAAAACTGACCGTGGACGGCACCCCTGCTTCCGGGGAAGTCCGTGCCTGGTTCCGGTCACTTCCGGGATTCGATTCCGAACGCGCCGCAGCCGAAGCCGCCGCCGGATACCTGCCCGACCGGGTCAGGATCACGCAGAACGGCATCCCGGCGGAGCAGATGGCAAGCGCCAGCCGCAGGATCGGGTCTCTGGCGGACGGACGTTCCGGAATGTTTTATCTGATCGCCAATACGCAGTATCACCAGCCGTGCCGGACAGTCATTTCCCTGCCGCAAACCGGCAGGCAGGTGGAACTGATCGATCCCGAAACGGGAGCCATGTCCCTGCTGGACGGCGTCCGCCGGAACGGGAAAACGCTGGAGTTCGAATATCCGTTCGGCCCCGGGGAAGGCGCCATGTTCTTTGTTTCGGACCGACCGGTCCGGACTGCAGCCAAAATCAAAATCGAAGACGTCGATCGGCTGCCGGTCCGCAAACGGCTTGCTTCCATTTTCCGGACTGGAGCGGTCACGCCGGGGAATCTGCTGACCTTGGACCGCTGCCGTTACCGGGTGGACCGTTCGGACTGGATCTGCGACGATGTGAGCGTGATCCACTCCCGTCTGCTGCAGCTCCGCAAGGATTGCGACCTGGAAATGGAATTTGAATTTTTCCTGGATGATTCCTTCGATTTGTCTCTTCCGCTGACGCTGGTGACGGAGACGCCGGACCAGTTCAAATTCCAGCTGAACGGCAAGGCGTTCACGGCAGCGGACGGCGGAGAATGTTTCGATCAGGCATTCCGCAAGATCAAACTGCCGGCCCGGCTGAAACACGGAGTCAATGTGATCCGCCTGAAGACCCGTTACCATCAGGCGCCCGAAGTTTATGCCGCACTGGACCGTGCGCAGAAATTCGAGACGGAATACAACAAATTGACTTTCGATTCCGAGATCGAAAATGTGTATCTGCTGGGGGATTTCACGGTCCGGCATATCGGCCGCGTCGAACCGCTGCCGCGTCTGGCCGAACGCTTCCACGGGAAATTCATCCTCGGCGGCGCGGAAACCGGCAGGATCGACGGACGCGATCTGGTTTGCGCGGGCTTCCCGTTCTTTGCCGGATCGATGACCTTGACGCAGGAATTCCGCCTGACCGGGGAAGAAGCTGGAACCATCCGGTATCTGCGGTTCGTTCCGTTCGGCGCCAATTCCTGGCGGATCCGGATCAACGGCAGGGAAGCAGGATTCCTTTACAACGGCAAATATTCCGTCCCGACGGCGGGTCTGCTGCGGCAAGGAAAGAACACGATCGAATTTGAATTGACCACTTCGCTCCGGAACCTGCTGGGACCGCACCATCTGGAAGAAGGGGAATCCTATTCGGTCGCCACCATTTCTTTCAGCAAAGAAACCATTTCACCGAAACGAGCGGCTCCGCCTTACAACGACGGCTATTGCTTTGTCCGGCTCGGGCTGGACCGGATCGAACTGGTATAAAAGGAAAAGATTTCAAGACCATGGAGCCTGCCGGGTGCGGCAGGCGGCAGTATTATTTCATTTCGTTCACGGTCTGATAAATCTGAAAAGAAAGTGGTTTTCCCGGTTTCGCAATATCCATTTTCCGGCAGACTCCGTTTTTCCGCAGGACAACTGCCGGAGTAATGTCCACGCCGCAATCCCGTGCAGTTTTCGCATTTTCCGGTCTGCCGATATTGACAGGCTGGATCAGGACCAGATTGCGCAGTGCTTCTTCGCGAAAAGCTTCGAATGCGGCATGTCTCAGCCGGCTCACCTGTTCCCGGTCGGTTTTGGAATACGGATCCCGGTAGAAATAATAAATCTTCAACGGCGAGGAAAAATGGAGATTGATCGGGGCTTCCGCTTCCTGCGCAGACATTTCCCGCCGGGTCCGGAGTTCGCTGAACACCATGAAAACGGCGCACACGACCGCGCCGAGCAGCAGCAGGCGCCGGGTCATGACGGCACGCTTTTTTGCCAGGACGGAGAGCCGCTTGAGTTTGTCCATTTCATCCCCGGGATGCAGGGCCCGGATCAGTTCCGCGGTTTCTTCGGCCGAAAGGATCTTCCCGGAAGAAATGATCCGGTTGTCTTCCATCAGGACGGGCGGCGACACCGCAAGCGCGGCCGCCCGGCCGGGGGAGGATTCGGTAAGCACCGGAAAATCCAGTCCCAGCTGAGCCAAAGCTTCGCGCACATGATCTGCCAGCAGATCGCACTCCGCCGCATTATCGGCCAGGACTTGAAATTTCATGGAAACCCTTTCGGTTGAAAAAAATATCCGGCGGAACAGAACTCAACCGTTTCGCCGGACCAGTTACACCCATGGAGGAAAGGGATCAGTAATCGAACTCGACTCCGTATTTCTGGGCATCATCCATGGAGAAGTTGCGGGTCTTGAACGGAATCAGCAGAACGACCCAGTTCTTGAAATACGCACTGGCGTTGATAAACGGAATGGTGTCTATACATTTCCGGGTTTTGGCATCAAACACGTTGAAAGCCATGCGCCCGTATGCACGACGGTTGTAGATCTTGAAAATCGGGATTTCCGGAATGACGATATTGATATCGCAATAGGGGACCGGGATCGGCAGTGCAGGAGTACCGATCAGGAAAGTGTCATGGTCAGTCGCCAGGACTCCGCACAGCGGCTGGATCATCACTTCGGCTTCTTCCTGCTTGGGAACGATCACGCAGGCATACTTGGAAACGATCATTTCCAGACGGCCTTTCACATATTCCTTATCCGTCTGCGGGGCCAGATAAGTATAATCGAAGAAAATCTTTTTCGCCTTGTAACGTTCAAGTCCGGAATGTTCGGTCATGCGTTCAATGGTAATGGCCAGCAGATACTGTTCAACTGCGGACCGGGCGGTGTTGGTGACCCACGGTGCGGAGCATCCCGTGATCAGCATGGAGACTGCCATGGCAGCAAACAAAATCGTTTTTTTCATCTTTTTTCCCTTCCTGTTTTTATCAGTTCACAAATGAATATGCAACAAACTTTATTATAATATAGCACCGCATTGGAAAAAAGAAAAGTCTTTTTTCTCAAAAAAATGGAGAATCCCACAGAAATCCCATATAATATAGAAAACCGCCCCTGTTCAAGGCAACTCTCTGCGTGGAGGAATGTAGGTTTGAAAAAGCGTTTTAGTCAGATTTCCGATTTACGTTCAGGTTGAAATTTGAATTGTTCCCGACTTATGCTATATTAGCAAAGGTTCTCTTAAGAGAAAATCAAACTTTACCGAGAGGAAAAAATGCCTACTTTGACAGAACTTCATCAATGGACGAAACCAGTGCTGACCGCCCACCGTGGAGCTTCATTCGATGACGCAGAGAACACGCTTGCGGCATTTGACCGCGCCGTGAAAGCCGGGGCACATTTTATCGAGTTTGACCTGCGCACGAGTGCCGACGGTGTTCCCGTTGTGCTGCACGACGCGACCATCGACCGCACGTCCAACGGGACGGGCAAGCCGTCTGAACATACGCTGGCCGAATTGAAAAAGCTGAATTTTTCTTACTGGCATCATGGTGAAAGGCATCAGGAGCCGTTGTATGAGCACGAGGAGATCCCGACCTTCGAAGATGTACTGAAAAAATTCCGCGGCAAAGCCTGCATGAACATCCAGTGTTATGCCGATTTGGCGGGACTCCGCGAGATCTGCCGCCTGTATCTCGATTACGGCATGCAGGAGCAGGGCTATTTGACTATTAAAAAGGATGAAACCTTCGAACTGGTCCGGAAATATTCCAAAGAGATAGAAATCTGTCTGGCGCCCGGCTGGGATGAGCGTGCCAAACCAGAAAATCTGCAGAAATGCGCGTCTTTCGGCTGCCGTTTCGTACAGCCTGTCAATTCAAGCGTTACGCCGGAAACCTTTGCTCTCTGCAAAAAGCTCGGTCTTCGGGCCAATGTATTTTTTTCCGACGATCCGGATCAGGCAGCGGAACTGTTCAAAATGGGTGCCGGGGGTGTTATGACCAACAAGGTTCCGCTGCTGGCATCACGCTTCCTCTGAGATTTTATTGCTCCTTTCGCAGTTCCTGTTTGACCTGCGGAATGCCAGACTCAGTTTGACCGGATTGATTGCGCATAGGCAAATCGCTGTGCACAAGGGATGCCACTATGTTGGGACTTCAACGCATCCAGCAGGCCGCGGGCATAGAGCAGACCGTTTTTCCCGCCTTCAGCGAGGCAGGAGTCCGACCGGACCATAATCCGGAAAGCATTCGCCCATTTCGGGGTTCAAAACAAACTGCGGGTCTCCCCCGGAATATTGCACAGGGTATTCTTGCCCCGATCCAGGGCGGGAACAATTCTGCCACCATACCTTAACCTTCTTCAGGATAATGATGAAAGAATTGCGCGGGATATACACTAGCAAACAAACGACACTTTTTCCAGTGCTGGAAGAAGAAATTGGTGAATTAACCGAGAAAATGAAGAATTCTTTGTGGATTCTGGAGTTGCTCCGCCTTTCTGCCGGATACAGATCACCTGGCCCGCTGACCAACGTGCTCAGAGAAACGCATCCGGCAGAAAGGCTCGTAGCGTTCCCAAAGGAATCACGACTTCCGGGATTTCATGAAATCCGCATAAGCCTCGTAATAACGCTTTCCGAGAGCATGCAGAGATTCCGTGTCGAAATGCAGGTTGTCTCCGCGATGCGTCATGTCCTTCGTTGTCACGAGGACGACACCGGGCTCGCTTTCCGCCAGTTCCTTCAGCGCATCGTCGACGAGGCCGATATGGGAGCCGATCGGTTCCCTGTAGAAGGAGGCCATATCCCCCGCGATGAACGGCACGTCCTGAGTGAGATCGAGGTCTCGGCGAAAATTCCGGATGACAGACCTGAGTTTTTCCCGATATCCCGGAGTCTGCTTCTTCACATCCGTCTCGCCCTGATGCCAGAGGACAGCTATGATCCGGCCGCTTTTCTGCGCTTCACGGGCCTTTTGCACCGCGACATCATACGGATAATTCGAGGGATCCCTGTCATCCACTCCGCCCGGCATCCATGCTGCGATCGAAGTCCCGCCAACTGCGGTCGGGATCAGACCGACGATCCTCCCTGGATTAGCCTCGGACAGAAGACGTCCGAATGTGCGGCCGAGCCCGACGCCGCAGACTTTCTGATCCCCTTGAGGCAGGACAGTTTCGAAGGGATCACAACTGATGATTTTCTCCCCGGATACCTGAAATGTGCCAATGAATTTTCGGTCTTTCGTGACCGGTTCCACGGCAGGCTGCCACTTGAAATCGGGCCGAATCATCAGAAGGCGCGGGATCACCGTCAGGTCATCCGGACCAACATATCCCCTGCCTGCCATATTGGATTGTCCGGCCAGCAGAACGAGCAGTTTGTCCGCGGCATCAGCGGGATCTTTGCCTTTTTCGGTGATTCGTTTTTCATGCATGGTTAATTCTCCTGTCCAGTGTACATATTCATCACGTTCCCGACAATGGTTTCCCGCATTTTTGGTGTGGGACAGCCTGACCAGGAATAAACTTATTTCACCAGAACTTTCACATCCCGGATCATGAACCAACCCCAGAAGTAATTCCGGTTGGCGGTAAAGCCCGCTCCACCGAGTCCATCGACTTCCGTATCCGGCGTTGTGTTGAAGATGACCACGTTGTTTTCCCCCGGATGAAGTGTATCGGCGGGAATGGGGAATTTCTGAGCACTCCAATCATCCTTTTCCCACGGAACCTTCCCCTCGTAAATCTTTTTCCCGTTGACTTCGATCTTCATCAGGGACGGGTCTTTCTTTTCGTTGTCGATCCCGTAGATTTCCAGCGAGGTGCTGCTCGGAACTTTGTCCAGTTTCAGCGTGAACTGCGCGGTGCCGTAACCCGAAGAAGGCCGTCTCAGACAGGTCGCCGAAAACGGCTTGGCAGTCAGCCAGATGGTTTTCGGATTCCGCTCTCCGCCCATCAGCCCCGCGTTTTCG
>Ga0256405_10011880_pt1 | contig 10956 bp, 10 predicted proteins | sample RumenRJG_02DNA_FD_189096 | JGI IMG/M metagenome (GOLD analysis project Ga0256405, IMG submission 189096) | Bovine rumen microbial communities from Lethbridge, Alberta, Canada - RJG_02 | ecosystem: Host-associated > Mammals > Digestive system > Stomach > Rumen | place: Canada: Alberta...
GGCATGGAAGAGGACATTCCGTCCACATACACTTCGTTGGTGCCTCGCCCCTCAGGTTCAATAAAGACCTGGTGCCTTGTCTTCTCCGCGAACTTGACCACTTTGTCCTCGATGGAAGGACAGTATCTGGGACCGGTTCCCTCGATAATACCTGCGTAAATTGGAGAGCGGTCTATATTTTGACGAATAATATTGTGCGTCTCTTCGTTTGTATAGGTCAAAAAACAGGGGACCTGTTCAATCTGTACATCCGCGGGGTCTGTGGAATAGGAGAAGGGAATTACAACTTTATCTCCCTCCTGGATCGTCATCTTGGAGTAATCAAGCGATCTTCCGTCCATTCTGGCCGGTGTTCCTGTCTTAAATCTGCGCAGAGGGATCCCGATTCCATTCAGGGAATCCTTGAGTCCCGTGGATCTCTGCATTCCGCTGGGCCCGGTCTCTGTGATAGATTCCCCGACCAGGCATCTGGCATTGAGGTAAGTACCCGTGCATATGATCGCAGCCACACATCTATAGACAGTTCCTGTGTGAATCCTGACACCGGTAACTCTTCCTTCCTCTGTCAGAATTTCCGTGACTTCCGCCTGCCGGATCGTGAGATTCTCCTGTTTCTCAAGAACCTGCCTCATCGCCTTGGAGTACTCGGCCTTATCCGCCTGTGTCCTCAGGGAGTGAACCGCAGGTCCCTTGGATACATTGAGCATCTTGGACTGAATAAAAGTCTTATCTATGTTTTTGCCCATCTCACCGCCAAGGGCGTCAATCTCTCTTACCAGGTGCCCCTTAGAAGAGCCTCCTATATGAGGGTTGCAAGGCATCATAGCGATGCTGTCAACGTTCATTGTAAAGATCACAGTCTTAAGTCCGAGCCTGCTGCAGGCCAGTGCGGCTTCAACGCCCGCATGACCGGCTCCGATCACGCACACCTGTGTATCAATGTGGTATTCCATACTCTGCTAAATCCTTCCAAACTAGTTTGTTATATCTAACTATACTTTTATTTACCCATACAGAATTTAGAGAAGATCTCCTCTACAAGATCATCCTCCACAGCTTCTCCCAGGATCGTCCCCAGAACACGGTAAGCATTCATAAGGTCGATGGAGAAAAAGTCTTCACTCATTCCGTTTTTTATGCTGTCTTCTACAAGACATATGGAGTCGAGCGCTTCCTGAACAGCTCCTTTGTGTCTGAGATTGCTGATGAAAATTTCATTCTTCTGCGCGATCTCTCCAGTGTGGAACATCTCGGAAATAAAATCTCCAAGTTCCTTAGTTCCTTCTCCCGTCTGAAGAGAGCAGAAGAGAAGAGGAGGGCACTCCGCTCCCTTAGAAGTGAACAGAGTTTTGACATCTTCCTCTTTCACGCCGGAGGACAGATCCGTCTTATTCATAAGAAGGATACACTTCTTGCCTTCTTCCATCTTATTGATGATTCTTGCGGCGATCTCTTCATCTTCAGTGGAAAGAGCCCTTGAACTGTCGATCACAAACAGGATCAGGTCAGCGCTGTCGAGGGCCTTTTGGGCTCTGTCGACGCCGATCTGCTCCACTTTATCCAAAGTCTTCCTGATTCCCGCTGTATCTGTCAGATGAAGAAGGACGCCTCCCACTCTGACTGTTTCACTGAGAGTATCGCGCGTTGTACCCGCTATATCGGTGACGATGGCTCTCTCTTCTCCGGCCAGATGGTTTAAGAGAGAAGACTTTCCTACATTAGGTCTTCCCACAATTGCTGTCCTGATTCCATCCTTGAGGATCCTTCCCTCCTCAGCGTGGGAGAGAAGAGATCTCATCTCTTTTTCCAGATCCTGACAGACCGACATCAGTTTGTCCGTATAGCCGTCAAGACTGTAATTCTCCGGGTCATCCAGCGCGGATTCAATAAAGGCGATCTCGTATAGGATCTTTTCCCTTAGTTCCCTGATCCTGGCAGATACAGCGCCCTCAAGCTGAGCGGCTGAGGTCTTTCTGGCAAATTCATTTCCTGAGGAGATCAGGTCCATAACTGCTTCAGCTCTGGCGAGGTCGATCCTTCCTCCCAGAAACGCTCTCTTAGTAAATTCGCCGGGCTCAGCAAGTCTCGCTCCGGATCTCAGCACAAGTTCCAGAATACGGTTCATCAGGAACATACCGCCATGCGTGTTGATCTCCACTGTATCCTCAGTCGTATAACTGTGAGGTGACTTCATCCAGGAGAGCATGACTTCATCTATGAGACTTTCATCGCCGTTTTCATCAGTCTCTACTATATAGCCGAACCGGATCGTACCGGGACGCCACTCAGAAATATCGGTTCTGTTTTTTGCAGGAGTGCGGTAGAGCCTGGATCCGACTGCTGCCGCATCGGGACCGCTTATCCTGATTATTCCTATTCCCGCTTCAGACATGGCTGTCGCGATCGCCGCGATCGTATCTGCCTGAACATGATCATACATAAGAGCCATAATCCCTACAGACCCCTTTCTAATTAGTCTTTATCAAAAATCAGCATACAATAAACTTCTGACAAAAGAAAGAGCCGGGCACTTTTTCGATAAGTACCCGGCTCTGAATCTTTTGAATAATGCCGTATTATTCCTCGCTCTCAGGCTTGGAATTATTCTCCGTGGAACGGTCTGAACCGCGGCGGTTATCCTTGCCGCGATAATCGCGACCTTTTCTTCCGCGGCCGTTTCTGCCTCTGCCGTTTCTGCCGCGGCCGCCCTTTTCAAAGCGCTCTTCCTTAAGAAGATCCTCGCCGTTCTCATCTTTCTTGAGCGCGACTACGACCTTTCTGTAGGGCTCTTCACCCTCGCTGTAAGTTGTGATGAATTTCTCATCCTGCAGTGCGGAGTGGATGATCCTTCTCTCATAAGGATTCATGGGCTCAAGGGCCACAGGCTGTCTTGTTCTCTTTACCTTGAAAGCAATATTCTTGGCAAGGTTTTCAAGAGTTTTCTTTCTTCTCTCTCTGTAGTTCTCAGTATCGGCCTTAACATGGATATAACCGTCTACGTCCTTATTAACTACAAGAGATACGAGATACTGAAGAGAATCGAGAGTCTGACCTCTCTTGCCGATCAGAACGCCCATATCGTCACCTTCCATATTGACGGTGAGAATGCCGGTCTCTTTCTGATACTCCTCGCTGATCTCAACATTCATATCCATGGTCTTGAAGACGCCTACAAGGAAATCGTGCGCGGCTTTCTTGATCTCGGCGATCTTTTCATCCGTAAGCTGGGGGATGACCGCTTTCTTTTTGGGAGCGGGAGCAGCCTTCTCTTCAACAGGAGCAGCTGAAGCAGCTGCGGCAGGAGCTTCTGCCTCGGCCTTTTTGGGAGCAGAAGATTTTTTCTTATTCTTCTTATTGTTCTTCTTGCCCTCTTTATCCTTCTCCTTCAGTTCCTTCTTCTCAGTCTTCTCGGCGTCCTTCTTTTCAGACTTGACTTCTTTTTCAGCCTTTTTGGAAGCCTTTGTCTCTTCTTTGGCTGCAGGCGCTGAATCCTTGATTTCCTTCTTTTCAGGAGACTTGCCGTTAAGTTCCTTCTGGATCTTCTTCTCAGCTTTATCGATCACATCATCCAGAATTGCCTGCGTAGCATCCGCGGCGTCTTTAACTCTGGCCTTAATGATAGCAGGCTTAGCGCCGATACCGAGAAATCCGGATTTTTCTCTCTGCACCACTATATAATCCAGACGATTACTGGTCACAGATAATCTCTGGCAGGCTGTGGTAATGGCGTCATCCACAGTCTTCTCTGTGATTTCAATATATTCCTGGGACATATATTATCCTTTCCTGCCCTGCTTCTTTGAGGAGGAATTATCCGCGTCATTGAAGCTGCTTACCATATTGGCTTTTGCTGCAAGGCTTCCGGACTTATATTTTTTGCCGTTTGTCTGACGGGCCTGCTGGGCCTTTCTCTCAGAATCAGAACTGACAGAAGTGCTGGACTTATCCTTCATTCTTCTTGTATTCATGGAAGAATAAGTGTTCATAGTACTGCTGCTTACACGGTTCTTGTCCTTCTTGCCTTCCTTAGCTTCCTTTTCCTTCATCTTCTCGAGATTCTTCTCGACCATAGCGTCAATATCCATCTTGTCGATCTGTTTATTGATGACAACCTGCTGGATGCAGCGGATCACTGCACCGGTGATCCAGTAAAGGCCCATACCATTGGGAAGACTCCAGCAGAAGAATGCAGACATGACAGGCATCATGACGTTCATTGACTTCATGGTGTTATTCATCTGGTCATTTCCATCCTGTGATTCAGGCTGGGGCATCAGAGCAACATTCAGATACTGCGTGACTGCCGCGAGAACCGGGATGATGAGCGCTACGATCACAAGAATATATGTCTTACTCTGCATCGCCTCTTTGAACAGGGAGGAGGGGGAGTTAGCCATATTGAGGCCAAGGAAACTATTGTATCTTGTAAGACTTGTGACTGTATTTGCGATATCGCTCTTAAGATCAGCGAAATTCTCAGTCAGCGCTGTCCAGTCAGCGCTGTTGAACTTGTTGAGAACGTCGATAAAAGTGTTCTGCACATATTCTGTGACGCCGTTTAAATAGCTTTCGTTTTCAAACTGCTTCTGGAAAAATCTGGCAGCAGTGGTTGCTTTAAGATAATCACCCGCATTCGCCGCGATCAGTTCGTCTACAAGAGGGAAGAAAACTCTCTTAACCATAGGAACATAAGCGGGAATGTTGTAGAACACCCTGTAAAGAGCAAGCAGGATAGGCATCTGGATGATGAGCTGGACGCAGCTGCCGGTAGCAGATACGCCGTACTTGCCATATACTTCCTTGATCTCAGCCTGCTGTCTCTCCATTGACTCGGGATCCTTGCGGCCTTCATATTTCTTATTGATCTTGTTCAGCTCCGGCTGCATCTTGCGCTGAAGCTTGGAAAACTTCTGCTGCTTGATCGTAAGCGGCAGCATGGCCATATAGATCAGTATGGTCATGATGATGATAGCCAGACCGATGTTAGGAATGCCGATTTTATTGAGAACGTAGAAAATTCCGTTCATGAACATTCCGAGAAGACTGGCTATAGGTCCGATGATCATTCCGTTGGACTTAGTAAGTAACATTGAATCCTCCTTCAGGATTAGTCAAAATACTGCCTTGAGGCAGTTTTCAGGGTACAGGATCATATCCTCCGTGAGAAAAAGGATTGCATCTGAGAATTCTCCACAAAGCAAGCAGCCCTCCCTTGAGAGCGCCGTATTTTTCCACTGCTTCCAGTCCGTACTGGGAGCATGTGGGAATATAAGGGCATTTCGTGCTCTTAAGAGGAGAGAGATATTTCTGGTAGAATTTAATCAGCCATATCATTGTTTTTTTTGCCATAGATTCCAGCCTTTCCCGCCAAATGCAGAAGCGCGCCCTCTATCCTGTGATAGTCGGCCTCTTTGGCCCTGGACCGCGCCACGACTACCATATCCAAACCACTATTGAACATCTGCTCATGCAGTCGATAACTTTCGCGGATCAGTCTTGTGATCCTGTGTCTGACGACGCTGTTTCCCACCTTCTTGCTCACTGAGATCCCGATCCTGTTCTTTCCCAGATCATTTCCACACACATACAGGACAAGATCCCTATTCACATATGACTTTCCGGTGTTATAGCATTTTCTGAAATCATCGTTTTTCTTCAGAGATTCCATTTCTCACAATACCCTAAACAAAACAAAGAAAGCCACATTGCTGCGGCTTTCAGGTTGTCTGTCAAACGGTTAATTTCTTTCTGCCCTTAGCTCTTCTGGCTGCGAGAACCTTTCTTCCACCGGGTGTGCTCATTCTGGATCTGAAGCCATGAACCTTAAAGCGCTGTCTTCTCTTGGGCTGATATGTCATTTTCATGTATGGTATCCTCCTTAATCAAGTTGATTTCCACTTTCATTAATAATTACCTTAGATGTGCGGTTAAACCGCCGCCCTAAAAAGAGAAATCTTCACAGGCAGTTCCTCCTGCGGGCCATCCGGCTGCTCTGTGTGGTAAACAGCATTCTTATTATATAGATATTCACTCCCGCGGTCAAGTAAAACTTATTGAAAACCCTTTATTTACAGGCTTTTTTGGCAATCTATATATTGATTTTCAAAATTTTTTTTTCTAGATATTGGGGTATCCATGGTTATCCACATTTCCACATTGTTACTATCCATATATCCACATTTTGTGGAAAATATGTGGATAACCCCCTTTTTTAGCCCTTTTTTATCCACAAAGAGGCTTTTTTGGCTCATTTTTCCGGTTACTGAGATAGTGGATTTTTTATTACATTAATTGTTATCCACAATCTTATCAACATTTTTCTTCAATTTGACAAATTTGAAGATTTTTTACATTTATATTAAAATACTCATTACCACATGATGGGGGTTCAGGGTCACAAAACGCGAAGCTCAGGCCTCTCATGTGAATTATGATATTCCCCGGGTACAATGTTTTAACAGAGTTTCTTCTTATTTTAATAATATGCCTCTTACACAAACTCAGATCATCCCGGAAGAAGACATTAACAATAAATTTCAGGCGGTGGTAAATTATGAACAATGAGATCATCAAACAGAGCTGGCAGAATATTAAAGAGCATATCCGTGATAATTACGGTCTCAGCAATATTTCATACAAAACCTGGATCGAGGACCTTGAGATCGCGCGGATCAACGATCACCTGGTCGTCATCAGGATTCCTTCTGACAATCAGTTTAAACTCACCTATATTTCCAAGAATTATATCGACTTCTTTAAGGTGACCATATCAGAACTGCTTGGGGAGGAATATGACGTAAACTTCATTCTCAATCAGGAGGAGGAAGTACCCGCAGCCACAGAGCCGGCTCCTGTAAAAGCAGCGGACCGCGCCAAAATAGAGGACGCCCATTTAAATCCCAAGTACCGGTTTGATACCTTTATTGTCGGAAGCAACAACATGTTCGCTCACTCCGCATGTCTTGCCGTTTCCGAATCACCCGGAAATACCTATAATCCTCTGTTCCTTTACGGAGGAGCGGGGCTTGGAAAAACGCATCTTATGCATTCGGTGGGACACTTTATATTGGAACAGAATCCCAATATGAGAGTTCTGTACGTGACATCGGAGCAGTTTACCAACGAAGTGATCGAATCCATTCGAAGCGGCAACTCTTCTTCAATGGCCAGACTTCGAGACAAGTACCGCACAGTAGATGTTCTTCTGATCGACGATATCCAGTTTATTATAGGTAAAGAATCCACTCAGGAGGAATTCTTCCACACCTTCAATGAGCTTCACCAGGCAGGTAAGCAGATCGTTCTCTCCTCAGACCGTCCTCCCAAGGAAATGGAGACCCTGGACGAGAGATTCCGTTCCCGTTTCGAGTGGGGCCTGATCGCTGATATCCAACCTCCGAGTTACGAGACCAGAATGGCCATCCTCAGAAAGAATGTGGAAAACTCCCACTTCAATGTGGACGATCAGGTTCTTGAATACATCGCTACCAATATTAAATCCAATATCCGGGAGCTTGAGGGAGCGATCAAGAAGATCACTGCTTATTCCAGACTTAATAATGTAGAGATCACCATCGAAAACGCCAAGGAAGCTCTCAAGGATATGATCTATCCCGAAAAGAATGATGTGGTGACTCCTGACAGGATCATGAGCGTTGTCTGCGACCACTACGGCGTCAAGCCCGCGGCGATCATGTCCCAGAAGAAGGACAGCGAAATTGTTGTCCCCAGACAGGTGATCATGTATCTGTGTAAGAATTATACGGATATCACCTATGACGCGATCGCCAAGATGCTCGGCAAAAAGGATCACTCCACCATCATGCACGGGGCCAATAAGATCAAGAACGATCTGTCCGATAATGATGAACTCAAGGGCAATATCGAAGTGATCCTCAAAAAGCTCAACGTCAAAGCCTGAGAATGTGGACAGGTCTGTGGATTGCCTGCGGAAACTCCGAGGATTCAATGTGTAACATGTGGATAGTGCTAATTTGCCGTTTTAAGCCGTTTTGTACTTACCCACGTACTCCTATTTGGGACTGTGGACAGAAAATTGGTTTTACACCGTAAAATCGCAGTCATTTCCACACCGTTTCATTGTAATTTAAGTCGAAAAATACTATAATTAAGAGTGGTTATCCACATTTTCACAAGCTCTATATACTAAGATTACTATATTATCTTTACTATAACGCGCACGGAGAACTGACGGAGATAGCCACTTACCAAATGCGGAAGGAACAGAAATTTTATGGAACTGAGAATTGCTAAATCTTATCTTTCACAGGGAATACAGATCGTCTCCAAGGCTGTACCCAGCAAGACAACAATGTCTATTCTTGAATGCATCCTGATCGATGCCTCCGGAAATGATATCAGACTCATTGCCAACGATATGGAACTGGGTATTGAGACAAAGGTTGCAGGACTGATCTTATCAAGAGGTATAATTGCTGTCGATGCTCAGATCTTCTCCAGCATTGTCAGGAAGCTTCCTGATGACGATGTTGTGATCTTCACCGAAGGAGAAAAGATCACCATTACATGTCAGAAAGCAAAGTTTACGATCCTTGGCAAAGACGGAGCGGATTTTGCATATCTTCCCGAGATTGAGAAGAAGAATGAAGTTAAAGTTTCTCAGTTTACTCTCAGAGATCTGATCAACAGAACTATCTTTTCCATTTCAGGAAATGAGAGCAGCGGCATGATGACCGGCGAACTCATGGAAATCAGGGATAACAGGCTCAGAATGGTCGCTCTGGATGGACACAGGATTGCGATCCGCAATGTGGAACTCAGCAATTCTTATGAGGACAGGAAGGTCATCGTTCCCGGAAAGACTCTCAATGAGATCAGCAAGATCCTCTCCGGCGATACGGATAAGTTCGTGAACATCTATTTCACAGAGAAGCATGCTCTGTTTGAGTTTGACGATACGATCGTAGTTTCCAGACTGATCGAGGGTGAATACTACAGGATCGACAAGATGCTTTCCAGCAGCTACCAGACCAGAGTCAACGTACAGAGGAAAGAGTTCCTTAGCTGTATCGACAGAGCAACTCTTCTTGTGAAGGAAGAGGATAAGAAACCTGTCATCATCATGATCAGCGATGACAACATGGAGATGAAGATCAACACTACTCTGGGAAGCATGGATGAAGTGATCGAGATCACCAAGGATGGCGCCGACATGAATATCGGCTTCAATCCCAAGTTCCTCATTGACGCCCTCAGAGCTATTGACAGCGAGGAGATCACGCTCTATCTTGTCAGCCCCAAGGCTCCCTGCTTTATCAGAGACGCGGAGGAGACTTACTGCTATCTGATCCTTCCCGTTAATTTCATTACAATTGATTGATATTTTGCCAAAATATAGGGAAAGTAAGGAAACTGAGAATGGATCTTGAAATCAGAGATGAATTTATCAAACTCGGCCAGGCTTTGAAGCTTGCCGGGATCGCGGCCTCAGGAATTGAGGCCAAGATGCTTATAGAAGACGGTGTGGTTCTTGTCAACGGTGAGACGGAGACAAGAAGGGGGAAGAAACTCAGAGACGGGGATACTGTTTCCGTGCAGGGAAATTCCTTCACAGTCAAAGCATCGGAGTAAGGCACTTTTATGATCATAAAGTCATTGGAACTTTCTAATTTCAGAAATTATGAGTCCCTGCATCTGGATTTTTCCGAAGGAACCAATATTTTCTACGGAGATAACGCCCAGGGCAAGACGAATATTCTGGAATCTCTTTATATGATCTCTACCACGAAATCCCACAGAGGAGTTAAGGACAGGGATCTGATCAGGTTCGGGCAGGAGGAAGCCCATATCCGCACTGTTCTGATCAAGAATGATCTGGATTACCAGGTGGATATGCATTTGAGGAAGAATAAGACCAAGGGAATCGCCATCAACGGACAGAGGATCCGCAAGGCTTCCGAACTGATCGGACTACTACATATCGTTTTCTTTTCTCCTGAGGATCTCAGTATTGTAAAGGACGGGCCGGCGCAGAGAAGACGTTTCATGGATATGGAACTCTGCCAGCTGGACGCATCTTATCTTCATGACCTGAATCACTATAATAAGATCATTGAACAGAGGAACAAACTTCTCAAGGATGTCTGGCAGTTTCCACAGCTGGCAGATACTTTGGACGTGTGGGACGACCAGCTGGTCTCTTACGGAACCAGGATCATAGAGAGAAGAAGAGAGTTTATTGAAGAACTGGCTGAGATCGTGGGAACTATTCACGGAAAACTCTCAGGCGGAAGAGAGAAACTGATCATTTCCTATGAGCCCAACTGCGGCGCGGAGGAGATGGCAGCTATATTAAAAGAATCAAGAAATAAGGACATTCATTTGAGAATGACGAGCGCAGGCCCTCACAGAGACGACTTCTCATTCATGGGAAATGATATCGATCTGAGGAAATTCGGTTCTCAGGGACAGCAGAGAACATGCGCGCTTTCACTGAAGCTTTCGGAAATAGAACTTGTCACGAGACTGATCGGGGACAAGCCTGTCCTGATGCTGGACGATGTTTTGTCAGAGCTTGACAGTCGCAGACAGAATTATCTCATGAATACGATCGGCGGTATTCAGACAATGATCACATGCACGGGACTGGATGAATTTGTTAATAACAGATTTGAGATAGATCAGTTGTATCATATCGAGGACGGACAGGTTGTAGGAGGTTAAGCATTACATGGACAACAACGTATTTGACAACGATTTGAAAGATACTACCCAGGTCGGTACATATACAGCAGATAATATTCAGGTGCTCGAGGGACTTGAGGCGGTCCGCAAGAGACCCGGTATGTATATCGGAACCACTTCCTCCAGAGGACTTCACCATCTGGTGTATGAAATTGTGGACAACTCTGTCGATGAAGCTCTGGCAGGTTTCTGCACTCATATTGAAGTAACGATCAATGCGGACGGAAGCTG
>Ga0256405_10011881_pt1 | contig 10953 bp, 25 predicted proteins | sample RumenRJG_02DNA_FD_189096 | JGI IMG/M metagenome (GOLD analysis project Ga0256405, IMG submission 189096) | Bovine rumen microbial communities from Lethbridge, Alberta, Canada - RJG_02 | ecosystem: Host-associated > Mammals > Digestive system > Stomach > Rumen | place: Canada: Alberta...
ACAATCTCCATGAACATAGACTCTGGCATTTCCGGCTATTTCCTTGTACTGTTCCAATTTGTCTATAACCTCTTGTACTCTTGTTTTTGCGTCCATAACTCTTTTTGTTTTAGTTAATAATTGGCAGGTGGTTATCGTACTACCGAATACCACCTTGAGAACTTTACTTTTCTTGAACACAGATAGCTTTAATCCAAACAGTAATAGTCATAGAGAGCACGTGCCATTATCTCCACTGCGCTTTTAGGCAGCTCGTCTAAGCCTACAAGAAGGTGTACATTTTCCTCACCATTGCTGCATAATTGCTCCTCTGTTTCCAAGTCGGATTTCACGTTGCTTCTTACCTCTTCAAGGGTGCACGTTTCTCCGTCGTCAGCGATGCACATTTCGCCCGCATCGGCAATGCAGTACAACCGCTTGCCTTTTTCGTTGACTAAAGCCCATTCATAATAGCCGGGGATAAAGCGGTATTTTTGCCTGTCTTGCTCGTACTGCTTTTCCTTTGCGATTGTGTGCAAAGCATGATAGCACAAACGATGATACCCACCGTAGTGGATATACTCTACATCTTCAACAGGTTTTCCACAACGTAAACATTTGCATAATTTCTGTTCCATATTCTTTGTGATTTAGTGTTGGAAAAGCAACCGGTATCTGAACCGATTGCTTCTTAGAAGTTAGGCCTCCTTGATGAGGCTGATGCCGTCAGAATCAAAGCTCGTATCGTACTGCGAATCAGTACAAGGGAGCTTGTGGTAGCTATGCGTTTGCAAAGATGATGAATGCCGCAGCAAATGCCGCTACTTCTCTGTCAGAACTGATCACGTCTCCACGGCGATTTGTAACCTCAATGAGGAATGGCTGAAACACCTCGTTTCTGATGATTGAATCTCCTTGCTTTACAAGGGAGCGGAACTCGTCCTCTTCTTCGCTCCATGAGTCGTAAAAAGCGTCATAGATATAACCCATGAGCTTAGTGAACTTTTGGCAATTGAAATTGTCTGACTGAAAGAAAAACATGTTTTGCATATTGCGTTTGAATTTGTTGGTTAATAGTACCGAATGTAGTGTCTGGACCACATTCGGTTTTTGGGTCAGAGATTAGAAGAATCGTCCATAAACTTCTACCGCCTGATTGCTCCGCGGATAAGGGCTCTTTTCGCAGTAGTATGCTTGTCTGCGAAACCGCCCTGCCCACCATGTGCGTTTGAAGATGTGATACCCTGCCGAAACAAGAGCCTCAAGAGCTGCGTTTACCTCTTCTCTGCTTATGCGAACTTGGACCTCATTCCTGCTTGGTTCATTCGTTGTATTGCCAAAGCCATAGGCTCTTGTACCGTTCGCTAACCTTACACAATTGTCATAGCCGATAACGTAGTCGTTGAAAGCGCAACCACTACCTTGATTGAGGAACGCATCGCAGATATACTGCACGTTTTTCTCATTGATAACCGGCTTGTAATCGTTCAGCGGAATGTTTACTTTAATTTCTGTCATAGTTTTGCGTTTTAATGGTTAATAATAGCACCCAAGACGACACCCGAATCGCCTTGGGTTTGTATTAGTACATCACCGAGTTCATAGCCGTGAGTTCCTTGTAATTGAAGTTACCGCATTTCGGGGCGAACTCCTCCATGATGTAGTCTGTCATTGCTTCCCTAATGTCGTCGTTGCAATCCATATATAACCGCAGCCACGCTTCGGCGGACGAATAGACGTCTGCAAACTTCTCCCATTTGGCAAGCAAATGGTCGTAGGAACAAGATTTCTGATGCTCTGAAATCCACTTGATAACCTCGTGGTAGTTTGGAAAGTTGAATGTGAACACGATTACAGCCTCAGTCATAGGATAACTTACTTTCATAATTTGTTGGTATTTTAAGTTTATTTATGTTGCGTACTTGCAAAGAAATTCGTATCTTTGCAAGCGAAAATCGGGTCGGCTACGCGGCCTTATGTTGAGGCTGAAATAAGCACTCGGCAAGCGACTTTAATTAGTTAGCATGTAGCGTCATCCCATGCAATATAGTTAAACAATTCCAGCAAATTATCTTCGGATAATTCATCCTCCGAAACCCATTTGTTATTTGGAAAAAAATTATCCCCGTCAACTACATGGAATATGAGTATTGTTCTTTCTGGATTTAAAAGAACATTGAAGTTTACTTGGTCAAATGACGGGTAGTGATCGTGAATACAAATATGCACAGATTTCCCGACCTCATCAGAGCTCTCATCTCTGAGCCAAAATCCGCCTTGTTCTACGACGGCTTGTTTAGCCGCCGTTATGTAGTTTTTCAATGAAAGATAATACATCATCTTTGCGTTGCTAACTTGTTCTTTTGTTGTCATAATCTTTTTTGTTTTAAAGTTAATAATTGCAGCCCGTAACCGGATAGGCGATTACAGACTTGATACTGCTAATAATTTAAGCATGGCATTTGTCCTTGATATATCGAACAAAAGCAAGCTCCCTTGCTGCCCTGTTCTGTTCTTTCAAGTATGCTGCGAATGTTTCCTGCCACCATTGACTAAAGCTCATGTCATCCACAGACAATTTGTGTAGATCGAAGTCCCATTGAATTTCCGGCAGATTTGAATTCGGAAACCAAACGGAATACCCGCACAGCCCGTAAGAGCATACGATACGTTCTGTTTGTATCACGCGCCCTCCCAAATTGGGAATGTAATAGCACCCTCCGTTCTGATACTTTTCCCATGCGAATTTCTCTTTGAGGATTCGCTTGCAAAGCACCTTAATAAACTTGATGTCTTTTTCCATAGTTTTGCGTTTTAATTGTTAGTGTTTTGTAGTCTCCAAACCAACTGAGGAATGGAGACCTTTAAGTTAGTCAACAAAGTTGTAGAAACCCCGTTTGATAATGTACTGCCTGACATCTTCGGCTTCGTCGCTGAAATCACTCGCCTCATCGTCGGCATTATAATATGCCTCGGATGCGTCCGCTTTATCATCCCGATTTTCTTCGGGAATAGACAAGTATTTGTTCCACAATTTTCTCAACTTGTCGTAGGCTTTATGCTCTTTATCTTTTCTGATAAGCAAGAGCATTTCAAGAGCTGTTTTCTCGACAACTTCGTCCATGTAATCAGCGTTGCAATCGCTGCCATGTTCCCCTCTGTATTCGCTTACGGAAGTTCGAAGGTTATCGAGTGTAACACCCATGTTGTAATTTGCCTTACGAATCTCGCTTAATACTTCGTCGAAATCTGAGTAATCCATTTGCATTTAATTTTTATGGTTAATACTAAGTGGAAAGCCTGCCTATTATGACAGGCAATCCGTTAGGCGATTGAGTACCAAAGGTTATCGTCTTTTGAGAGCAACTTCTTCTTGATTTCACCCTTGTTGTTGATGACATCTTTCAGCGGGAAAGAGCGGTAATGTTTCGCACCATATCCGAAAGCGATTTCGGCCCTTGTTGGCTTGCGTGAATACTCTACCTCTTTGCAGTTCAGACCCCATACGGAAAGCCATCTGTGACTATCGAGGAATTTGTTGCAGTTCTCAATCTGTTTTTTCTTCGTTTCGTTCATCATAATTAATAGTATTTTTGGTGATAATTGTAGCCTCCAATTCATCAAAGGATTGGAGGCCTTTTGACTACTCATTCCAAGTGAGAATACAAGGTATTTCCCACCATGTTTTCTCACGTGGAACACCCCATAGATTTTCCTTGGTTAATAACCTCTTGCGATTCGGATTCTCTTGAAAGGTTGTATGTTCTTTCAACCATCGGTAAAAATCCCTTCGCTTTTGATAGACTCTATTGGTCCAAGATAAATCAGCAGGACTTACGGATGTTTCGCCTTCAAAATTCTGAACTAAGAACTTCTTGCCGTCTTTTACGACAAAGAAGTATGCAATGTTGGCTTCTTTATCAATCATATTCTTTAGGTTTATTGAATTAATTGCAGACCGCAATTCAACTGAGAATTGCAGTCCATTTCAGAAACCTTTACTTGCTACATAGTGTGCAGTTTTCGCTGTCTATATGGCCTCTATTGAACACACACAAACTACAACCAATGCAGCCAATAGGAAAGTTGTGGTTACTTTCACAATACGTTGGGATGTTGTTCGGGCAAATTTGCCCATCTTTGTACTTTTTTATCTCCATAATATTAAGCGTTAAAACAAGTAACCGTATATTCATCAGAGAACACACGGCTTTTCCGTCTTAGATTCTTACATCGTACTGCTTGACCTTTTTGTCTTTGCAGATGCCGAGCAGTTTGCATTGCTTATGCGGTACAAACTTCCATGTGAAAAGCACCACCATAGCTTTGCTTAATTCCTCACCATAACGTTGGCGATATTCGGTTATCTTCCGCTCTACATAGTCGCCCACATTTGAAGTGCGAACTACCTTGCGGACTCCAGACAAAACTTCTCCGTCTTTGAGGCGGAAATTGACCTCGCACTTAATAAATTCTTGCTCCATATTATTTGTGTTTAATTTTAAGTTTATTTATGTTGTGTGTCTGCAAAAATATTCGTATCTTTGCAGACGAAATAGGGTGGGCTGTACCGCCTTAAGTGGAGGCCTTAATTTGGCACTCGATAAGCGGCTTGATTAGTTAGCATACAGCAGTGTACATTCCGCGGCATTTAATCTCCATAAAAACGTATCAATATCATCTATCCGCATTGCATCAAATGTTCCGTCGTGAATAAGCGTATAATAGAATACCCATTTTCCATATCCGTTCACGAACACTTTTTCGACTATATAATCTACCGTTTTTGTGCGAGTATAAAAAGCTGCACCGTCTTTAACGTCTCTACTTGTTACCATATTTATTTAATTTAATGTTTAGCAAAATACCCACAGATAAGTGTGGGTATTCCATTATAGCATTTCTACAGCCGTTTTTAGGTCGGAATATGTGAAACTATTTGGCGTTGTTGGCTTCCAACCATTATGTTGCTTTATTACCTGCCCAATAAACTCACCATTTTCAAACACGTTCCACACTCCTTTTGTCCAAAATCTTCTAATTCTTTTTACCATAGTTTTTGCGTATTAAAATTTAAGTGAATAAGGGAGGATCAAACCTCCCAAATTCTTAAGCAGAAATTCTACATGGTTTGTAGAACGTTTCGTTTTCCTCATCCCACAAGTAATTTCCGATGACATTATCAACGAAACATTCTACATATTCCCTCGACTTTTTGCCAACAGTTCCTTGATAGAGTTCATAGGACGCATCTTCCACGTAGTCTACCATGCTTTTTAGCTCGTCTTCGTAATACATTTCGGCGAGCTGATCGCACCAGTAATCGAAGAGGTTTGTGCCCTGCAATTTCTCGCACCGTTTGAGCAGCTTTTCTGCCTTAGTAGTCAGTCCGTATTTCTCGTGAGATTTACGGACGCCATCGAGGAACAAATCACTATCCTTTACAGTGAAGTAATTACTATTGAAAAAGCCGATAGAGTAGTCAATGGCTTGCCGATCGAAACATCTGAGCAAATCGCCCAACCAATCGTTTTCGGTTTCTTGGATGTATCTGTCGAGCATATCGCACAGCGTTTTACTGTCGTTAATCACGTTGATAACATCGTCGAATTCCATGTCTGAAAACTTCTTCATAATTGTAATATTTTTAGTTAATGTTTTGCGTTTAGTAACCTATCCCGAAACTAATCGGGAAAGGTCGAAGAGATATGGCTTAGATCGCTTTGAGAATCTCTCTCAAAACTCCACCCTGAATACGATTGCTAAACATATCGTACTCGCCGCACCAAATCATGTATGCGAAATCCCGCAAGTCTTCCTTACGCATTTCGTGTACCAATTTGGTAACAGATTCCCACTGCCCATTGACAGCGGTTTCCATTACGTACTCACAGTAGTTTTCTACCTCTAATTCCTTTGCTAAAGTCTTGATGTTTTTTCTCATTTTCTTTGCGTTTTTAAGTGAATAATTTTTGAAACCAATCCGCAAATTAATGCGGACTGACTTTTGGCGTGGATTTACTTCCCTAAACCGTTGTCTGCAAGTTTGGCAAAAATATCCAAGAAATCTCCTCCGAAATCATAGGTGCAAAGCGACATCTCTTTGCTGATATATCCACTCGTTGGATTGTAGTGGAATTTGGCTTGGATTCCATTGATGCGAATATCGACATCATAGCCTCTGATAATGCACTTGTTTTTGATGCGATAATCTCCATCAAAAGGGACGCCCATTCCCTCAGCGAGCTTCTTGATCTTCTCAACCAAATCAGCCCACTTATTGTCGGCACTATTGTTAAGACTATCAGCTTGCTTTTTGCGTCCGATTAAGTACTGATACCATGCCTCCATTCCCTTGTCGGTTATCGTACCCATTCTGTTGGGTGATTTCGATTTAGGAACTTTGTCATAAACCGTACTGTCATTGAACAGGCAAAAGTCTGCCGTTGTCTTTGAGAAATAGAAGCTGTAATCGAAGAGCATTCCCCTGTAAGAAATAAGGTAGAAATGACGGCCTTCTGTGATACCATTATGTCCGTCTCTTGCGTCGTAATAAAACCCGCAAGACCAGACGTCAATTATATCGACGTTTGCAGACTTGTTTTTCGGTATGTTACTATTCTTGTAACTCTCACTGAATTGTACGCCATCTTTGGCCTTGATTTCCTCGACCAAGTCCTTGTCGAAAACAAGAAAATGTTCTGTACCATAGTTGTTGAAACGGTCTCTCTTTTGAGCCTCGTTTACACGGTTGATAACAGCATTCTTTGCACTCTCGATCTCATTGTAGTTCTTTACTGTTAAATACTTCATAGTTTTGCGTTTTAATTAGTGAATAACAGAAGCCCCAACTTCGTTAAGGAAATTGGAGCCAGATTTCTATGCCCATTCTATGTTCGTGGGAGCCTCGCCAAACTTCATCAAAACTTTGGCGTTTTCTATCCATTCTTTCATATCCTTTCTCGTATATGTTTTCTCCCCGAAAAGAGGATAGAAAGCACTTGCAGATGTTATGTCCTTTCGGACCATCATTGCGTACCCGATTGGAACCGGGCCGTCAAAGCATTTTCCGATACATTTATTGCCTACATAAAGGTAGGCAACACCACATGGGTTTACACTTCCTAATTTCTTTCTCATAATGCGTTAAGTTTTGATTGATAATAGAAGCCCTGACTTCAACAAAGAAATCAGGGCCGGAAATGATAGGGGTTTAGAACTTGCCGTCGATGCTGAAATTGTACTCGCAAAGTTCTACTGAAAACTTGTACGGCTTTCCAGTGTACATTGTGATCTCAAACGTGGTGGATTTCAGACGACAGAAAAAGTCTCCTTTATCGTACTCTTTTTCCTCAATCATTTTGTTGTAGTAAGAGTCCCCACAACCGGGCCACCATCCATGCCCATTCTCGACGACATCTTCGACGATTTCCTTGTACTTTTTCTCTGCGGATTCTTTATCCGTAAACTTGAGGGTAAACGGCAGTTTTTTCCACATCCATTCGTCCTGAGTTTGCATACGAAATAATACCTCCCAATGCTGATTCTTTTTTGCCATAATTCTTTGCGTTTAATTTTAAGTTTATTTATGTTGTGTGTCTGCAAAAATATTCGTATCTTTGCAGGCGAAATAAGGGCGGGCTGTACCGCCTTAAGTTGAGGCCTTAATTTGGCACTCGATAAGCGACCATATAAGGTTAGCATACAGCTCATGGTGATTCAAATCCGCTTTTTTATAGCTTTGCTTTGCTTAAAAGCGTGTTTATGATCTTCTCTTTTTTAGAGAATACATACCCGGAATTCTCTATCTCTTTTTTAAGAGATTTCTCGATCATAAGGCCTATATATTTGCAGGCCTTATTCGTGAAGAATACCACTGGGGCATCACCTATAATAACGAATGCCCAAACAGCCCAACCTTTTTGGGTCATTTCTTTAATGACATTTCTCATAGTTATTTGCGTTTAAAATTATCGTACTTTCCACCCAGCAATTAAGTGGGTGAAAGCTAAGTTGTTTCGGTTAGGGTATCCGTGTCTTCTCGACCAAATCTGACAGACGATTTAAGTACCAATTAGGATAGCCTAACGGTGTGCCAATCTTACCCCAATCATCCATGTGATTGTCCAGACAAAACTCTCTTAGTTTTCGGAAATCACTCGCCGTTACAATGTTGCTGTTTATGCAAACGTATTCATGTTCCAAATCAAAATAGAATAATTCGAGTTGGCCCTTGCCATGATTGAACACCTTTTTGATGGTCAAATCTGTAGGATAATTGAGGCGGTAATATCGCTTGTTCTTGTTCTGAAATTCGCTTACAGCTTTTACTAATGTTTCTTTGTCCATTTTATATGCGCTTAATTTGTTTATACATGCAGCCCCGAAAGTTATCGTACTTCCGAGGCTCGTTTTAATAAGTCATTTCAGATAGGAATTTCCCACAAATTTCTTCTACCTTTTGCCACATCTTTTCAGTACCTTTATCGTACTTGAAATGCAGCTTCCAAATTCGGTCGTATTGTGCCGCAATTTGGTTAATGTTTTTGGTAAGCATATTGACCTCCTTTTCTTTCAGTTTTCGTACTCCCAAACTCACCAAAGAATCTGAGAGCATTTAATTGTTCATTCCAACCCAAAAAATCGGTTGATTTCCATGTTGGTTTTGAGGAACATTCCCCACATCTTTTTGCCTACATTTAGGCAGGCAAATTTCATGTTGATTGCAAGCCATATAAGGCCTAAAATCGTCGGGGTAATTTCACACGACAACAAGAGCACGATACCTAACACAATTATCGTACTACAAACCACATAATTTAATGCTTTCATTTTGCGTTTAATTTTAAGTTTATTTATGTTGTGTGTCTGCAAAAATTTTCGTATCTTTGCAGACGAAATAGGGCGGGCTGTACCGCCTTGAGTTGAGGCCTTGATTTGGCACTCAATAAGCGACTTAATTAGTTAGCATACAGCAACCGCCAACAGATTTTAGGTCTGTTTCAACCGTGAATAGCCTCGGATTTTCATCCGAACTGAGAGATAATTTCACCACACTTTTGAAGCATTGAATTGAACTCTGATTTAGGCAGATATTTGCCATGTCTTTCCTCGTTGTAAAAGTCAGGCTCAACAGCAACGAAAATGTTGCACATATCAACAAGACTTTTAACGATGAATCCTTTGTTCTTTTCGCTCTTCTTTCCATGTGTGAAATCGTTGAGCTTTTTAAGGATGGTTTTAAAATCATCCTTAACTGAATTTGCCCACATTTGTGGACCCGGTTTCAAGCACGCTTCATGTGCCTGATTGCAGCTCGTTTCTGTGGTATCATTCAGCACCTCATTCCCGAACTGTTTACGAAACCAAATTTCAGCGTCGAAATCGTTAAGATTGCGGGTCAAATCATCCCACAGTCTCCAGCCGTAATTCGTGACCGTTTGGTACACGTAATCGGCTCGCTTTTGGCCGTACCTTTTATAGGTTTTATTAGCCTTATTGTAAGCCACATTTTCAATGTAGCTTGCAACGTCAAACTTCCTAAAATTCATAGCCAAAAGCGTTATGGAATTCAACACTGGATTTGCAGCACATTTCAGCGATGGTTTCATCTACTGATTCATGCTTCATTCTCTTCTCAAATTCACTGCAAAATGCAGCAATGTTTTTTGTTATCATATCTTTGCGTTTTTATTAGTTATTATTGTTCCCTAAGTGGGAGTCGAACCCACTTGAAAACCACCGTTGGTTTTAGGGAGGAATTAGCCAAGATTAATTACCAAATACTCAAAGGATTCCCGAAGGGTTCTTTTAATCTTCTTTTGAAGCTCTAAATTGCCCTCCTGCTTTGCCTCCAAATAGTCTTTGGAAATCTCTACTAAAGAGTGAAGGCAATTCAGCACATGTTCTGTGCCGTCTTTCTTCTCGATTTCGGCAGCTAATTCTTCAATCATTTTTGCATAAGTTCTTTCCATAATTCTTTGCGTTTTTTTAGTGAATAATTTGTGCCGTTTTCCGGGATTGAACCGGACCATGATTTGAGGGATATTTTATAAGGTTTTTGATCCTTATTTTTAGTCCTTAAATTATGTACCTAATAAGTAGTAAATACTACCTTAAACGGCGGGTAACAAATAAGGTAGCAAAAAGCCTGTTACAACTTAATGCTACCTTAATTTGTTGTTGTGGTATGTAAGTATTTCACAATACCTATATACTTTGCGCCTAACAGTCCTTATTTATTGTGTGTGGTATGGATACCACCAACAACTAATAAAGGACCGCCAGAGCGCTTATATAACGCATATAGACGGCTAACAGGGCGTGAGTGGTAAGTTATACCATCCACGCCCCATAAGACCGCCAGAGCGCTTATATAACGCAAATTGTCCGTTGTGTGCTCTCACAGCACATCCAGACGACCGCCACCCACCGCCACCACCGACAACGGCAGAGAAGGCAGGAAAGCAACCACCACCCACCAAGGGCAAAGGAAGCAGACGACCGACCGCCACGGAGCACTGCAATACTATCTTATATTATAGGAGTGCAGCACACAACCGAGGACGGACAGAACATGTACAACTATATGTAGTTTTGCGCCTAACAACTTGCAGATAGGAGTACATGTGCACGGATAAGGAAATGACAATATAACACGTATATTGGCATATAAACGATTTAGTTTTGCTGATATGGATAACTTATAAGGAAGTCATTTTTAGCTCGCTCAAACTCGCTTAAATTGCGCAGTGCAACAGTATATAAGAGATAAAGCGCACGCAATAGAAAGAGCGTAAGAGTGAACACAGACGGCAGGAGAAAAAACGCTATACATAACGTCTTCTTGCTATGCAGCACAAACGACATCCAACAACCGCCGCCACCAACACAAAAGGCAGACAACGAAAGAGGACATCAAAGGGAATAATCCTAAAGGAAAGACCGCACCAAATAAGCCGAGAGGAAGACCAG
>Ga0256405_10011884_pt1 | contig 10950 bp, 7 predicted proteins | sample RumenRJG_02DNA_FD_189096 | JGI IMG/M metagenome (GOLD analysis project Ga0256405, IMG submission 189096) | Bovine rumen microbial communities from Lethbridge, Alberta, Canada - RJG_02 | ecosystem: Host-associated > Mammals > Digestive system > Stomach > Rumen | place: Canada: Alberta | collected...
CAAAAACCTGCCGAGTTGTTCGAAGCATCTTCCGTTACGTCGCGCAGTGTCAAAAAATCGCACCGACATTTTTATTATAAGTCAAAAGAACGGCGCAACAAAAGCCATTTGTACGTGTGATCGTACGGGTACGTGAGTGGAGTACCCGTTTCCACAAAAGTCCGTACCTCTCCCGAAAAAGATCCATCTGAATCCTTCGGAACGACACGCTTCAAGCAACGTACAGAGCTACTTATCCGACTTAGTACGGTTGCAGGTTTTGCACAGCAGTTGGAGATTATCGGGTGTCGTATGACCGCCTTCCGACCAGGGCATGATATGGTCGGCTTCCATGTCTTCCAATCGGCATTCCTTGTGGCATTTGGCACATTCGCCGTTTTGCCTGCCGTATTGCGAACGTTTTTGCGAAAGCGTGAAGGCGCGGATGTGAAGGTTCTTTTCGTGTTCTTTATCTTCGTCGGACAGGATATATTCGAAAATGCCCCTTTTGTTCGTTACGTCATCGTCGTCCATCAGTTCCGAAAGGCGTTTTGCAACGGCGTCCGAATTGAAATGCATCGTGTTCCCCGCGTATTGATTGTAAAAAATGCCCCACGGAAGCCCCTTCATTTCCTTCACGTAATCTTCGTAACCTTTGAAGGTCGTCTTCATCCACCGCATGACGCTTTCGAAGTAATTAAAAAGCGCATCGGCGTTCGGATCGCCCTGATGATCCGCCATGTAATCCTTGACGGTGCGTTTCGGGGAATTTGATTTTTCCTGATTTTCTCTGTTTTTCTTTTCGTTGTCGCGATTTTCCTTGTCGACGATCCATACCAACGCTGTTTCCAGATACTTCTGACGATCAGGATCGCCTTCTAAGTACTTGCCGTAGGCTTTGGCAATATAGCCGTTTTGTGCCACCGTGCGCGAAAATTTCTTCTTGGCGTCTGTCAGCCACGTGCCCGTATAGACCGAATTGCGCAATTCCTGTTGCGTCAATTCCTCGCCGGCGATGTTCACGGTTTGAAACCAATCCAGCTTTTCGTCCGCACTGCCGTCGCACTGATAAATGTCCAGCTTGTAATTGAGGATCTTTTCTTGGTCTTCCTCCGATAAATTGTGAAAGTGTTTGACATCACCTTCAGTATCCGTACCGCGTCCCGGCAGTTTAACGGAAAAACTGCCGCTTCGGATGCCAGTATCTAGAATATGACCGCAATACTCGCAGATCGATAAGGTGCGCTGTTGCCCGTCCAATACCTCCCAGCTTTCTTCGCCTGTTTTTGCCCAATACATGATGTTCAGCGGGAAACCTTTCAAAATCGTTTGAATGACCGCTTCCTGCTGATGCGGTTTATAAATAAATTCTCTTTGGTACGCGGGGCGAATGTTCAATTTACCGCCGTACGCCGTCACTTGGTTGGTCTCGGGGTGTTTTTTATAATCCTGAATAAGCTCCCGCACCGTCACGGTTTTGTGTACCACATCCATTGTTTTGTGTGTCATAAAGTGCTTTCGTTAAAGGTTGTCGATTGGCTGTATTTGCATCACATCCTGCGCCTGCTGATAAAGAGGCGTTTGTAGGTACGTTCACCTCTCACCAGTGGTTGCGAAACGCCGCTTGTTTCGTTCCATAAACCGTTCGAAAAACCGACACCTTCGCTTTCGGAGGCTCCCACAACTTCGAACTGCTCGCTGCAATACTTATCAAAAAACGTAATGGGTACGCCCATGACGCCGAAATAATCCTTCGGGATCAATGAGACTTTCGGGACTTCAATGGCGTCGTAATTGTCATATTTCGGATAACGCTCCGGATGGAGATGATATTCCTCCGACAACGACAGCGGTTCGTGGGATTTGGCAAGGTCGAGGTTTGTGAACCAACAAACGCCCGAAGTCACGATATAACCGTCCTTCGGATTAAATCCTCTGGCACTTACGAACTTTGCATTTGATTCGGAGGTGTTTTCGTAATCTGTTTTGAACACCATGGAGCGGTTGAACCCGTACCCGCAACGAAGTTTATTATCCTTAATCAGCGGGAAAATCTCTTTATAGGTGAGAGCGTTTTGATTGCCGATGATGACAAACTTCTTCTCATACGCCATCAACTGCGCGACGTACTCGCGGAACAGCGAAAACGGCGGATTGGTGACGACAATGTCGGCTTCCTTTAAAAACTTAATGCACTCGTCGGAACGGAAGTCGCCGTTGCCTTTCAGCTTAACCTTCCGACCGTTGGAAACGTCCTCACGCTCGATGGCGCTCAATGTCCCGGGTTTTTCACCCTCGTAAATCAGCGCGTACGATCCAAGGTCTTCCTTCCTTCCTTCCTTCCTTCCTTCCTTCCGGTATCTTTTCGTAATGCGTCGAAATCAGCTTTTTTAAGCCCAAAAATGAAAAATTGGAATGGAAGTAGCGCCAAAATTCGCTTTCCCGCGGATCGTCGCAGTTGCAAAACACCGTCGCACCCTTGAAGTGTTGCCAATAATCCTCGCGCCCCAATTCCGCTTCAATATCCGCGCGTTGCGTGTAAAATTCATCGTTCTTTTCCCGCTTCGCGCGCGTCAGATTGGCGTTTTTGGACATTATGGTTTCAGAGTAGGAGATTTTGGGATGGGTGGGAAGAGTTTTTCGAGAAAATGAAAAGGTTGAAACGGGAAAGCGCAATATGAACTACGCAAAAACCGACCTACTGCGAAATTTCACAATAAGCTTTCAATGTTTTTTATCGTTTATCTTTTATTCCCTTTATATTTTCCTCTCTTCCCAACTTCGGCTTCACAAGCATGCAAATCGCATTCGAATGTTTCAAATAACGTTTTGCCAATGCCTGAATGTCTTTCAGTTTTATTTTCCGATAGCGTGCCTCATCCGACGGGCGCCACCGAAGTTTTTCGGGACGCGCCTGTGCGTTCTTTAAAAATTCCATCCAGAAATCGTTGGTGACGCGATTTTTCTCCAATGCCGAAATCAGCGGTTTGACGGCACGATCCAATTCCTCCTGAGTAATGCCTTTGTCTGCCATGTCGTTCGCCAGTTGAACCATCTGTTTGCCGACGGCTTCCAGTTTGTCCGATGAGGTTGTGACGTACGCTTTTACGCAACCGCGACCGAAGGTTTCGGTGATATAAGAAGAAGCATAGGGCGCGTACGTGTTGCCGCTTTGCTCCCGAATGCTTTTTACAAGACGATTGGTCAAAATATCGCACAGTACATCGATTTTCACGGTTTCGCGGGGATCTTCGGACGGTTGTATCGGCCAGACCGCAAACGCAACCGCTTTATCGATATTCGAATCGAACGAAAATTCCTTTGTTTGCGACTTCGGCCAAAACGAATTGCCCGAATCCTTCGGTATCGTTTTCTTCCTTTCGCGCGACGGCAACTGCCCGAACGTTGCAAACAGCCGTTTCATCAGATCATCACGGTTAAAGTCTCCGACGACCGTGATCTCCATGTATTGTTTTTCAAAAATCGGCTTCAAAACGGAGGATGCTTCGACAAAATTGCGCTTTTCCAGAACGTCCCGTGGCGGGAAAAAGTAACGCGCATCACCGCCGGATAAAAATTCCTGTATCGCCGACATGATCACGCCGTTCGGTTTGTGCGCAAACTCTTCGTAACGCCCCGGAAGCATTTTGCGAAACTGCTCCTCACCCTCCGTTCGATACCCGGGCTCCAGAAGGTAGGCACCGATCAATTCCAGCTGTGTTTTCAGGTTTTCGCGATCCGTGCTGCATTTAAAGGCATAGCAGTCTTCATCAACATCAAAATCTAAACCGATGTTTTTGCCAACGAAGCAACGATTAAGCGCCGTTTGCGAACCCTGTTTGAGCCCGCCCGCGACGAATGCCGCGCTCAGCAGGTGCGGCAACCCCGGATACGGCGTCTGTTTGAAATCCATCAGACCGCAACCGATGCCGACATGAACGAGGATGGTGTTGTTTTCAAAATCCGTATGTTTCAGCGTCACGCGAATGCCGTTGCCGAGCGTGAATGTTTCGGTGCCCAAATCGGGATGGTAGCGATAGTCGTAAATTCTCACCTCCTTATGCTTCGAAAACGGCGACTTAAATTCAATCGTTTCAAGCGGTTTTGGTCTTGACAATACTTCTTTTTGCGATTTCAGAAAAACATCCCTTACGTGTGCTTCCGTTATTTCTGAGCCCAAATTGCCGCCGACGTACAGATAGCTGCCGTTACCCCACAATTCTTTCCAAAGCGCATGACAATCCTCCGCCGTAATCGTCGGCGCCAGTTGTCGGAACCATTCCTGTTGTTGCGTTGCGGAAAAAACAACATCCTGTTTCATCAGACCATCCACCGTTCCGTCCGCCAGATCGCGCGCCGAAGCCGATTGCTCCCTGATGATTTCCGATTGCAGGCGATTTCTGATGACGGATTTGGCGTACTCCAACTCCGACGGTGCAAAACCGAACAGCGTGACCGAACGTATCAAACGCTCGCACAATCGTACGGCTTCGTCCGCATCCTTTGAATCGCACAAAAAGATGCACTCGCCCGTTTCAAATTTGCGAAAATTACTTTCCCAATCAAAGAAAGCATCCGCTACGGGTGCCGTTTTTCTCAGTTCCTCCAATCGTTCCTTCAACATGATGCCGATGAGTGCCCGAATGCTTTCGCGATATTTGTCTTTCAACGTAACCGTCTCGGAACCGCGAAACGGTTGCACCGCCGTCAGCACGACGTACGTGTTTGACATCTCCGGATCGTCAACGACCTTAACCGTCAAACCGTTTTGCGGCGGCGGAAACGTGCCGATGTCAGGCTCTTCCGCCGTTTGCGTCATGGTTTGTTCAATGAAACGAACGGTTTTTTGAACGTCTACGGGACCCGTTATAATCAGCGACATACGGTTCGGCGTGTACCACTTCCCGTAAAAGCGGACAAAATCCTCCGTCTTCATCGCATTCAGCGTTTCCTTCGTTCCGATGATAAAACGCTTCGACAGCAACGATTGGGAAAAGATAAATCGATTGACGGCTTCCCACGTGCGAACGGTATCGACTTGTCGGTTGCGCATTTCCTCCAAAATGACGCCGCGTTCGCGATCGATTTTCTTCTGCAAAAACAAAGCTTCGAAACCCATGTCGTTCAGTACCGTTAACGCCTTTCGCAACGATGCTTCGTCGTTCTTCGGAACATCCAGCTTGTAACAGGTATGCAGGTAATACGTAAAAGCATTGGTGTCGCCACCGAAACTCATGCCGTTCTCCTGAAAATACGGAATGAGCTCGCCCGGCTTGAAATGTTTACTGCCGTTGAACACCATGTGCTCCGTGAAGTGCGCCAAGCCGTCTTCCGCGTCGGTTTCCATCAGTGCACCGGCATTCACGAGCAAACGCAGGCTGACGGCATCGCAATCGCCTTTTTTCGGGTAAATGTAATAACGCATGCCGTTTTTCAACGTTCCCGCGTGTACGGCGGGTGACAACGACAGCGGTTCGTCCCAATTAATTGTCGCCTTTAAAGCCTCAATTTCGGTCTTGGATAACGGCTTGTCTTTTTTTTCCGACGACGCTTCGGAATTTTTTGATGCTTCGGAATTTTTTTTGCGACGTTCGGATTTTACGGACGCAACGGCAGACGTTCCGTTGAAAGTCGTCGCCGTTTGAACATCGACCGCCTCGCGTTTTTTTGACGACCGCTTGGAATTTGTTTTGTTCCCGTTTCCCTTTGCGGTACGTTTCGATTTTTTTGCAGCGTCAGCTCGTCGGCTCGGGAAGGTTGATCTTTTTGCTTTTTCGCTTTCCGATGTCAATGCTTTTTGCGAAGCATCCGACGAAGCGGTTCCCTCGGCTGCCGTTTCGAGAACGACCGAACGTTCCGACGCCGCATCCTCCAAAGGTACCCCGAAAAGCCCTAACGGCAGAAAGCCGGACAACGAAACGAGAAGAAGGAATTTTTTTGTCTTCATGACGGTTTGACAACGAGCCTTACAACCTGCGAAGGCGATAAATAATTTTCGCAACGCCTGTAAAACAAGTCAAGTGTCATTGAGTTGATTGCTTCCTCGTAACGCAACCATCGTTCGTTCGGAAGACCCAAAAGGGTATTGTATGCGGCGGCAAACGCTTTTTTGCCGATGCTTTGCAGTCTCAGTTGACGGTTGACCTTCAAAGATGTACGCGCCGTTTCAAATTCCTCCTTTGTCAGTTTTCGGTCGAGAATGCGTTGAACGGAGCGCGACATTTCCGTTTCAACGGCATCCGTTGCATCGGCATGCGTTCCGGCAAATAAACAAAACATGCCTTTCTCGATGCCCGACAGACGCGTTGCACCGACCGTATACGCCAATCCGCGCTTTTCGCGCACTTCGTCCACAAAGGTACTTGCGAGACCGTTGAACAGTTCTTCCAAAAACTCGCCGATGTAGAAATCCTCCTCCGCATAACCGCTCATCGGGTATGCCGCAAACACCATCGCCTGTTCTTTGGAAGACGTTTCTTCGACACGCGACGCTGACGGATATTCGATCTCTTCCGCAACTGTCTTGAAAGGTTCCTTTGAAAGGGCATTGCAAATCGGTTCCAACAGTCGCAAAATGCGCTCTTTCGGTAACGAAGAAACGACGGATAAGACGGTATTTTCCGCCGAAACAATTTTCCCGCAAAAGCGTTTGCAATCGTCGACCGTCAACGCACGGAGCCCTTCCTCCGTTCCCAACGAACCGACGGCGTAGGGATGCTGTTTGAAAAATTCCCGCCGCAACCGTTGAAAGCCGACATAAAACGCATCATCCTGCATCGCCTTAATCTCCGACAGCTGTGCGTTCCGTTCAGTTTCGAAGGTTTCGGGCAAAAAGCGCGCCCGCGTCAGCGCGTTTTGCAGCCACCGACACGCCGCATCGGCATCCGTCGATAAAACTTCCGTCGATAATCCAAGGTAATTGTTGCCGGCAAATCCGTTCCATTGCCCGCCGAGTGCTTCCACGGCTTCGGCAACTTCCAAAGCCGATTGTTGTTCCGTATCCTTCGTGAGCAGCGTCGCCGACAGTTGCGACAAACCGCGTTTGTCGGACGGTTCGTACAACGTGCCCGCCGAAAAAAGAGCTTCGATGTGCGTTTTCGGCAAGGCGCACGGTTGGTATAAAACGCGTACGCCGTTGACGATTTCGGTCTCCAGCGGCAACCGTTCCGACACCACGACCGTCGCATTGGTTACCGACGGCTTGCAGGTTAAAGGTTCCAGCGATACGCAGGTGCTTTGGGCGAAGGTCAAATAAGTATCGATGATTGTGCGCACTTCCTCAACCGTCAACGTTCGCAGTTGCTCCAGGTAACGTTGCGTGTAGCCGGCATCTCCGAGGCAAACGCTCGCCCAACCGATGTGATGCGCCTGTCCCGAAACCGTTTTACGGGCATCCAGTTCCGACAACAACGCCTGTCGGTAAGTTTTGGCGACGTCGTCCCGCGTCAAACCGCTTTTTACAAGTTCCGTCAAGTGTTCGTGCAGATACGCCTCGACCGCTTCCCGCTTCCCCGCTTCACAGGCGTATTGGATGATAAATAAACCGTGCGTATCGCCCATCCAGGAAGCGGCTTCAATCGTCTGCACCAGGCGCTGTTTTTCGCGCAATTCTTGGTATAAAAGCGAACTTTCGCCGCCGCCGAGAACGGTTGCGAGCACCTGCAGTTTCGCACCGTCCCGATGACCCAATCCGGGGATGCGAAACCCGACCGCACCGCGCACGATTTGATAATCGCCGTAGGCGCGTCCGCTTCGTTCCGCCAACTGGAGAGGTTCTTTCGGTACCAAAACGGGTGTAACGCTGCGCGGTTTATGAGTGCCGAAAAATTGTCTTACTTTTTCAAAAACCGCTTCTTGCGGCAAATTCCCCGCCACCACCAGCGTCATGTTGTTGACAGCGTAGCGCGCGTGCCAATAACGCCGTACGTCTTCGCGCGTCAGCTGTTCAAAGATCCCCTTCACACCGATGACGGGGTAACGGTACGGATGTCGGCGGAATGCTTCTTCGAAGAGACGTTCGCTCAAACAATCGTCCGCGTCGTCTTTGCACATCGCAATTTCGCGGAGGATAACCTCGCGCTCTTTTTGAAACTCTCCTTCGGGGAACGTCGCCCGAAGCGTCATGTCCTGCAACAAATCCAGCCCGACGTCGATCGAGTTGACACAGGCATCGTATGTAAAAACCGTCCTGTCAAACGTTGTGTAGGCGTTCAACTTTGCGCCCTGTCGCTGAGCCTCTTTGAAAATTTTCTCGTAATCGCGCGTTTCGGTGCCCTTGAATACCATGTGTTCGACGAAGTGCGACACGCCGGAACCGAGAAAATGTCCTTCATGGATACTGCCCGTTTTGACCCACAGCTGCAACGCAAGTACATTGGAATGTTGAATCGGCAAAAAAATAACCGATAAGCCGTTCTCCAACGTTTCATGTACCGTTGGATCCGATAAAAAAGCCGTCTGCACGGAAGCCATACGGAGGCATTGTAGGGAAAAAATGAAAATTTTTCAATCGAGAAAGACGTAAACGCATGAAGCATGCGGGGAACCGGGCGTTTTTTTGTACGTTCAAAGGACTACTTTCGAATGCCTTTCGGTTTTAATGCAGGAAAAGTTGATGCGGTCGCGGGCAATACAGACCTTGCCGACCTATTCCTTGCCAAAATCTTAAAAGCCCTCCGTGTGTTTTTCGGAGTACATTCCGACTGTTATCTTCATATAAAAACGGCAACACGGCGACATTGCCAGGAAATCGGTAATTTCCCCGAATTTCAAACCCAAATCAAAGTTGACATTTTTTGCCAACCGTTTCGCAATGGAGAAAGAAATTACCTATGAACATCGGAACCGTAAAAGAAATCAAAATTAACGAAAATCGCGTGGGCATCATCCCGAGCTTTGTGGCGTCGCTGACGAAGCAGGGACACTGCGTTTTTGTTGAAAAAAATGCGGGCGTCGGCTCGGGCTTTACCGATGAGGATTATCGTAAAGCGGGCGCAACCGTTTTGGAAACGGCGGACGAAGTCTGGCAAAAGTCGGACATGATCGTGAAGGTCAAAGAGCCGCTGAAGTCGGAATACGGAAAAATTCGTCCGAACCAAATTCTTTTCACCTACCTGCACCTTGCGCCGGATGTCGAACAAACGGAAGCCCTCATCCAATCGGGTGCCGTGTGTATCGCCTACGAAACCGTCACCGATGCCTTCGGCAAATTGCCGTTGTTGTCGCCCATGAGTACCATTGCCGGGCGCATGTCGGTGTTGGTAGCAACAAATTTGCTTCAAACGCAACACGGCGGTTGCGGAACGTTGCCCTGCGGCGTCCCCGGCGTTCCGCCTTCGAAGGTTCTTATTCTCGGCGGCGGTCACGTCGGTCAAAATGCGGCATTTATCGCGCACGGCATCGGTGCGGACGTAACGGTTCTGGACAACTGGCAACCGACGTTGGAACGCATTACGACAATTTTCCATAATCAAGTCAAAACCGCCTACTCGAATCCCGATAACGTCGCAAAGCTGATTGCCGATGCGGATATCGTCGTCGGTGCCGCACTGGTTGCCGGACTTTCGACGCCGAAGTTGGTTACCAAAGAAATGGTCAAAACGATGAAAAAAGGCAGTGTCATTGTCGATGTCGCCATTGACCAGGGCGGTTGTTGCGAAACCAGTCACCCGACCACACATGACAATCCGTACTACACGGTCGACGGTGTTGTTCACTATTGCGTAACCAATATGCCGGGTGCCTATGCACGCACCGCCACGATTTCGCTGAACAACGCGACCTATCCGTTCATCGAAAAACTGGCGAACTCGGGTTACGAAAAAGCCTTACGCGAAGACAAACACCTGCGTAACGGTCTGAACGTCTTCAAGGGCAAGCTGACGCATCCGGCGGTTGCCAAATCGCAAAACCGTCCTTTCACCGCCTGGGAGGTGGTGTTGGAGATTGCGTAAAGTGCATTAAAACACGAAAAGGAGCGCAGAAAAAACGTCCTTCCTGCGGGATGCGGTGTGTGGAGTATGTTCTGCAGGAGGGCGATGCGCATGCGGGCAGGTGTTATCTTTGTCGGTGCGGATGCTTGCGGAACGGTTTGGATGTCTTCGAGGGTAAGTCGTGTACTTAACGGTTGTCAAACTGCCAAACCGTCTGTTCTTTTCCCGAAAGGTGGTGCCGAAGCTCACCTAAAAAGGCGGTCAGGGCTTGAAGAGTAATGCAGGGAAACTTTATTCCCGCGGAGTACGACAGTGTGGTTATACTTCGCGGGAATAGCGGTGATGTGCACAAAGATTATTTGAAGCTTATCGTTCGGTGCCTGTCTATTCAAAAACTCTGTGAAATTAGCGATTTTATCTTTTTGACGAAGCCCGTCATCACCGAATATCTTGAGTATGTATGTCGGATTTAGAACTTGCCTCGTCGCCTTTATCGTCATCGCCTTTAAACACAAAAACTCCCTGGATACACTCGTCGGTTCACGCCAAACACGCGAGAATGATAACAAACATCGACGGCGTTTTGCCAATCGACAAACCGTACGGATGCTCCTCGTATGACGTCATTCGACGACTGAAATATACGTTCGGTTTTCGCAAAATCGGTCACGCGGGCACGTTGGATCCGCTGGCAACGGGTCTGTTGCTGATTGTTTTGGGAAAAGCCACAAAAGCTTCGCAGGCGTTGATGTGCGGCACCAAAACCTACGAAGGCGTCATTCAACTCGGCGTCGAAACAACCACCTACGACCGAGAGGGCGAGGTGACGCAAACCCGACCGACCGAAGGCATTACCGAGGAAAATATTCGAACCGTTCTACAAGGTTTTATCGGCGACCAGTACCAGAAACCACCGATTTTTTCCGCCAAGAAAATCAACGGTATTCCCTTATACAAACTGGCGCGGAAGGGACAGGAACCGCACCCCTCTCCGAATTTCATCACGATTTTCCAATGTGACCTTCTAAGCTACGACGCA
>Ga0256405_10011885_pt1 | contig 10950 bp, 7 predicted proteins | sample RumenRJG_02DNA_FD_189096 | JGI IMG/M metagenome (GOLD analysis project Ga0256405, IMG submission 189096) | Bovine rumen microbial communities from Lethbridge, Alberta, Canada - RJG_02 | ecosystem: Host-associated > Mammals > Digestive system > Stomach > Rumen | place: Canada: Alberta | collected...
GTCAAAAGAGTTCCTCTTTTTGCTTCTTTTTCTCCTCGATAAAGGAGAAAAAGAAGGACAAAACCGTTTGAATCACAAAAAGGCTGTCGCATTTCTCCATTTTCAGGAGTTAATGCGACAGCCCCTTCCTTTGTCTGGAAATCGATCAGAACGACAGCAGGGCGCCGGCCACGTTTTCCACGGCCCCCTCGTCCCAGTCGGGATTGACGGCCAGATATGCCGTCCGGGACAGCAGATCCAAAGTGGTTTTGCACATATCCGGCGTGTAGTCGTCCTGCGCGCCACGGTTGGCTTCCATCTTGTAGGGATCCATCAGGGGATGCAGGGCGCCGCGCTTTTCCATGACCTGGGTCCAGTTGGTGTAGACGTGCTTGCCCGTGTCGATGGGAACGGTGAGCCCGATGCCCCGGGAGGAGGTGTGGGCCGCCAGCCGTCTGGTCTCCTCCGCGGTTTCGAAGCGCAGAGCCAGGGTGGTGCCGCAGTCGCCCTCGGGATCGTGGGACGGCGCGACGGTGAATTTTCCCTCCAGCCGGCTCCGCAGATCGTTCTGGATCCGCTTCAGATCCGACCGGATCCCGGGCATCCGCTTCAGCTGTTCCCGGAGAATCGCCCCGGTCAGATCGGAGACCCGAAATTCCGTCCCGCCGAAGAGGGGCTCCTTGATGCCGTCCAGCTGGGATCCGAAGAAGGCTACGGCGGATGCGTCGTGATAGATCAGCGCGCGCTCGTAGACGGTGCGGTCGTCGGTGGTCAGCGCGCCGCCCTCGCCCGCCGTCAGCATCTTGAAGTAGTTGAAGCTGTAGGCCCCCGCGTCGCCGACGGATCCCAGGGGAGTGCCCCGGTAGAAGCCGCCCGCCGCCTGACAGGCATCCTCGAGAATGCGGATCCCTCTCGGCGCGCACACCGCCTTCAGTCCGTCCAGATCGGAGGGGAAGCCCTGGATGTGAACGGGGATCACGGCCTTGGTGCGGGAGCTGATCTTCCTTTCGCAGTCTGCGGCGGAGAGGGTCAGGGTCTCGTCCGTGTCCGCGATGACCGGGATGGCTCCCGTTTGCAGGACCGCCAGAGCCGTGGCGATGTAGGTGTAGGCCGGTACGATGACCTCGTCGCCGGGGCCGATGCCCATGCCGATCAGGCCCGTCACCAGCGCGGCGAAGCCGGAGGTCATGAGCAGGGCGTACTCCTTGCCCGTCAGCTTCTTCCATTCCTCCTCAAAGCGGAAGACCTCCTGCCCGCTGCCGTTGATCTTGAAAAAGTCGCGGGTCATGAGCGTCCTTCCCAGCGCGTCGATTTCTTCCTGTCCGATGCGATACATATGGCTGCCTCCTGTATTGTAGGTATGAATCCGATCCTTCCGAAGAATTTGTTTGACAAATGAATAGTTACCTTTTGGCTGGAATGAAACAGGGTGCGCACTTTTGGAAATACACAAAAGATGGAGCTTCACTGAAAACCATGCGCCCATGTCATACGCGCTTCGAGCGCTGTTTTCGAGGCTCCCGAGAAAACCGTGAAGGGGTTGTCGCACTAACTCCTGAAATCGGAGAAATGCGACAGCCTTTTTGTGATTCAAACGGTTTTGTCCTTCTTTTTCTCCTTTATCGAGGAGCCGCGCATAAATGCGCAAAAAGAACCAAAAAGAGGAACTCCCTGGAAGTCCTGGGTGTTCCGCACTCTGCGGAGTGCGGCTCAGGGCTCTGCCCCGAGACCCCGCGACCTTTTGTAAAAGGTCGATCAAAACTTTTGGACTGTTTTGCGACAGCCCCTTCACGCATGTTTCAGCTGACTCCACCAGTCCGCGCGGGGGCATGAGATGAACAAACAAATCCGGATGAAAAGGCAAGCTGTCAGGTTATGCTCTCCGGTCGGGGACCTTCCGGGGAGTGGGTTTGCGAGCAAACCCGGCGGCCAGAGTTCCCCTCCCCGGTGCCCCGCGCACAGCAAATGATTTCGGAAATGCGGAGCGTTTCCTTCCTCATAGTGTGAACACACTATGGCATCAGTAGCTCGTTCTCGCGATGACGTTGTCCTGCAGGTCCCGGGAGAGACGGACGAAGTAGTCGCTGTAGCCGCCCACCCGGACGATCAGGTCCCCGTACTGCTCGGGATGCTTCTGGGCCTCCTTCAGCTCGTCGGGGGAGAGCACGTTGACGGAGAGCTGCTGACCGCCTCCCGCAAAGTACGCCTTGGCCAGATGGACGAAGGAGTCCATGCCCTTCTCCGTGCCGAAGACCGCCTTGTCGAACCGGAGCTGGAACACGAAGCCGCTGGTGACCTCCGTCTGATCGTAGGTCAGGGCCGATTTCACCGCCGCCGTGGGTCCGCAGACGTCCTGTCCGGGAACCGCGCCGATGCAGTCCGCGAACATGGGATCGCCCCGCAGATGGCCGTTCGGCAGAGCGGGACAGACGCGCCCGTTGTTGGCGGCCCGGCTGAAGGTGGAGCATCCGCCGGCGAAGGTGCCGCCCCGGAAGGTGTGCTTCGTCTTCAGATAGGCAAACCAGTGGTCGGAGACCTCCTTCATGATCCCGTCCACGTAGGGATCGTCGTTGCCGAACTTCGGTCCCGTCTTCAGCACCGCCAGCATGGTCTCGTACCCTTCGAAGTTGTGCTTCAGGGCCTCCAGCAGCTCCGCCATGGTGAACCGCTTTTCCTCGAAGACGAATTTCTTCACCGCCGCCAGGGAGTCCACGCAGTCCGGCATGCCCTCGGAGAGCACCTGACCGTCGCCGTAGAGCGGTCCGCCGTTCTTGTAATCCCGGCCCGTCTCCAGGCATCCCTCCAGCAGGCAGGAGCGCAGAGGGGAGGGAGCCGTCCGGGCGTAGGTCATCTGGGAGCAGATGGAGAGGGAGGTGGAGACGTCCGTGATGTAGTCCACCTGCCGGTTGAGGGCCGTCATCAGCTCGTCGAAGGAGGCAAATTTCGCGGCGTTCCCCGTGTGGATGGAGAGCTGTTCGCCCCGCATGGTGTCATAGCCGTCCCAGAGGGCGTATTCCAGACACTTGCCGAAGTTGACCTCGCCGTCCTCCAGCCCCATGTGGGACTTGCCCATGATGTCCACCTGATTGCATCCGTTCATGCAGTAGAGATGACTGTGGACCGGCGGGATCCCCATCTTCTCGAGGGCCGGGCACATGACCTCGTCGTTGTACAGGGCGGGCATGCCGATTCCGGTGGACAGGACCTCCGCCGCCCGCTTCCACAGGGCCTCGGGGGTGTTCCGGTGGACCCGCATGGTGATGTTCGGGGTCTGGTAGCGGTATTTCTCCGCCAGATCCAGCACCGCCCAGCTCACCTCGTTGGTCATGTCGTTCCAGTTCTCGTCGCTCCCGGAAATGCAGAGGTTCCAGGTGCGGGTCCGGTGGAAGGCCTGCCACAGGCGATCCAGCCAGAGCACCGCCTCGTCGTGGTCCGTCCTCCTCCAGGCGGGCAGGAAGAACTGGTCCAGCCGTCCGGGGGAGTCGATGCCGTCGAAGGTGAAGGTCATCCAGAAGAGGCACACCGCCGCGCACATGTCCGGAGCCGGGTTCTGCGGGATGATCCGGAAGGTTTCGGCCAGCTTTTCGTAGATTGCCTTTTCCTCTCCCTCAGCCGACGCCGCTCTCTCCTCCGCCAGAGCCAGGAACCGGGCCCCCAGGATGTCAAGAGCATCCATGACGATGGAGCATCCCTCGTAGAAGTCCGCCTCCTCCGGGTTCTTCTCCCGGTATGTCCGGATCAGCTCCCGGATGCCGGAGGTGCCCAGGGACAGGAGGCGGTCGTAGTCCGGATTGGAGTGTCCGGCCCAGCCTCCTCCCCAGCACGCGCCCGCCGCGGCTATGGCCTCCATGTATTTGTCCTTGTGAGCGTGCAGCTCCGCGCCGGTATTGTACTGCCGCACGTCCTCCCGGATGGCGCGCAGCTCGTCCGCCAGCTCGGGGAACTGCTCCTCGTTCTGCCGCAGCTTTCCCTCGTCCACGGCGAATCCGGACCCGAAGGCGTACCACACCCCCGAGGTCGGCGTCATGTACGAGGCGCTCGGCACGTACTCGCCGGGCAGAAAATCGATGGGAGCGCGCTCCGCCACGGCCTTCAGCGCCAGGGCCATGCGGATGTTGTGGGGCTTCCCGGCGCTCTCGTGAAAGGCCGCGCCGAAGGGTTCGACTGCGTAAAGATCGGTCATGATGCACCTCCGAATCATGCGCTCCGCCGGAGTCTTCCGGGGAGGGTTCCGTTACGGATCGAGAAAGACGTCGTCCCGGGCCAGCAGCGCCTGACAGTCGAGGATCCGGCGCTCTGCCTCCTCCGACAGGTCGGCGAAGTCGTCGGGATCCAGCGTCTCCATGGTGTCCCGCCGGTAGACGCGGAAATTGGATCGGATGTTGTTGTGAGGCTTCTGGAAGAACACCTCGTCGGATATGAAGGAGCCCACGGACACGTGCGCCTCCTCGCAGACGAAGCCGTGCTCCGCCTCAAGAAGGTTCTGCCCGAACATGACGGCCCGGTCGTTGGTGATGCCCAGCAGACAGAGCAGGGTGGGCAGCACGTCCATGTGGCCGCCGGCGACGGAATGGGTTTCCGTGACCCCCGAGCCGGGGATGTGGATCAGAAAGGGCACGTTGAACACGTCGAAAATGGTGTAGTCCCGGCCGGTGAGGGAGGAGACCCGCCGCGCGATGGCCGCCGTGGTGTTGGGCAGGGCGTAGTGGTCCCCGTAGATCAGGATCACCGAATTGTCGTAGAGGCCCCGCTCCTTCAGCTCCTCCATGAATTCCCCGATGGCCCGGTCCGCGTAGTTGGCCGCCTGCAGATAGAGGCCGAACAGCGTCTCCTCGTCCCGGGGCTCGAGCGCGATGTCCCGGTCCTTCAGGGGGATCCCGTAGGGGTAGTGGGAGGACACCGTCACGCAGAGGGCGTAGAAGGGCGACGGCAGCTCCGCCATGATGTCCGCCGTCTGCCGGAAGAACTCTTTGTCCGACAGCCCCATGGGGAACATGTCGGTCTGCTCCAGATCCTCCAGGGAGACAAAATCATCGAAGCCCTGGCCCGGATAGGCGTTCTCCCGGTTCCAGAAGGAGCCGATGTACCCGTGGAAGGCCCGCGCCGTCCCGTAGCCGTGGTCCTTCAGAAGCATGGCCAGGGAACAGTAACGGTTCCCCGGGTACTGCACGTAGGCGCCGTTGGCCTCCGGAGCGAAAAGGGAATTGTTCACCGCGAATTCCGCGTCCGCCGTGTTGGCGCCGCCGATCTGATAATAGTAATGGTCGAAGTACAGCGTGTCCTCCGCGATCATCCGGTTCAGCGACGGGGTCAGCTCCTGCCCGTCGTAGAACGCGCCCACCGGGAAGTTCTGCAGGGCTTCCACCTGAATGATGATGACGTTGCGCCCTTCGGCCAGACCCCAGTACCGGCTCGACGACCAGTCGGGGGAGGCGTACCGGCTCTTGTCCACCGGCCTTTTTTCGATGCCGGGGGAGACGGCTGAGATCATGTCCCGGGCGTGATAGGCGAAGATCTCGTTCTCCAGATATTCTCCCCGAAAGCCGGGCCAGAGGAACACGCATCCCGCCGCGGCCAGGGCGCAGCCGGAGAGGACCGCCGAGGAGGGAATCCGGGGCAGCTCCCGGTCGAGGAAGGCTTCAGCGGCCCGTCCTGCGCGGCTTTTCATGAGGAGTCCGCGGAGGGCGCGCCGGTGGATCATGAGGTTGAGCCACACGGGGAGATCCAGGATCAGCGCCACGTGCCGCACCCGCATGAGATCCATCACCGTGGAGGACACGTCCCCGATCTGCCAGGCCATGCCCAGCTGGGTGACGGACGGGAGCTTGGAGGTGTAGGCCAGATACACGGAGTCCACCGCCATGAAGACGGAGATCACCGTGTAGAGGACGCCCGCCGTGATCCGCGCCGCCCTCGGGGACAGGAAGGAAACCGCGGCGAACACCGCCAGCAGAATGGCCGCCGTGGCCAGGGAAAAGGCCGGCTCGTAGCCCGCCAGCATCAGGGGCGGATAGAACAGTCTGCACTTCAAAAAGAGCAGTCCGGCCGTAACAAACGCGAACAGCAGGTCCCGCGTCCGCATGGGAGCTTTCTTCATGAACAAACAACCTGAGTCAGAAAAATCAAAAGAGGTTCCGCATGCATTATACCACAAATCCCGCCGGATGCATAGCCCTTCCCGGAAAAAACACGCCGAAATCCGGCTTCTTCCCTTGCAAAGCGCATCGGGATGGTGTATAATATCCTCGGACGACAATGACCGGGCGGCGATCCCGGATGGGAGGGACAAATCCTTGACAGAAAAAGAACTCCGGAGACTGAGACGGACGGAGCTGCTGGAGCTCCTCGTGGAACAGGGGCGCATCGTGGAGCGGCTTCAGAAGGAAGTGACCGCTCTGCGCGCCGAGGCGGAGGAGAGGCGGATCAGTATTGAAAAGGCGGGATCCATCGCCGAGGCCTCCCTCAGCCTGACGAAGATTTTCGAGGACGCGGAAGAGGCGTCGAAGCTCTATATGGAGAACATCGAACGGCGGAGCGAGGATCAGGACCGGATCAACGCCCTCCGGGAAGAAGAGAGCAAGAAGAGAGCGGAGCAGCTCATCATGACCACGGCGAAGAAATGCCGGGAGATGGAGGCCGCCACCGCCCAGAAATGCCGGCAGATGCTGGAGGCCGCGGCGAAACGGGCGGGCAGCGTACCGGCGTCTCAGACCGCGGCAGGGAACGGCGCCGCACAGGGAAGATAATCCGGGAAGGGTGGAATCAGTCGATCTATGAGCAGACGAAAGCAGCGCGACGAGGATCTGTACGAGCTGACGGAGGACGTCGGACCGGCAGAGGAAGTCGGATACGAATCAACAATCGAGATGCCGGACGTGGAAACCCTGGAGGCCGAGCTGCGGCGCACGAAGCACCGGGAGCGGTTCCGCCGGGTCCTGCGCTCCACGGTCTATTCCCTGGTGGTGGTGGCGGCCGCGGCGGTGCTGGTGGCTACTCTGTGGATGCCGGTGCTCCGAACCTACGGCTCCTCCATGACGCCCACCATCGAGGACGGCAACATCATCGTGGCCTGGAAGGGGAACTCCTTCCGCACGGGGGACCTGCTGGCCTTCTACGCCGACAACAAGCTCCTGGTGAAGCGGGTCATAGCCGCTCCCGGCGAATGGGTCCGCATCGAGGAGGACGGCACGGTGTACGTCAACGACAGGGAACTGAACGAGCCCTACGTCAGCGAGAAGGCGCTGGGCAACTGCAACATCGAATTCCCCTATCAGGTGCCGGAAAACCAGTGGTTCGTCATGGGCGACCACCGCTCCACCTCCTCCGATTCCCGGAACACCGCCGTCGGCTGCGTTTCCATGGACCGCGTGGTGGGCGTGGTGCTGTTCCGGGTCTGGCCCTTCGAGCAGTTGGGACGTCTCCGCTGAACAGTGAGAGAAGAACAGTCTCCGCGATCCCACGGGATCCGGGGACTTTTTCTCTTTTCCGTCGTCACGGACGAAGTAAAAAAAATCTCCTGATATTTTTGTTTTCCCTCTTGACAAACGGGGCCTCCCGTGCTATTATAATACCAACCTACCAGACAGGTAGTATAAATAATCTCAAAGGAGATTTCAATATGTCGAAGGTATATACGTCCGCGGATCAGCTGATCGGAAAAACTCCCCTGCTGGAGCTGACCCATATCGAGAAGGAGGAGAACCTGGGAGCGAAGGTCCTCGCCAAGCTGGAGTACTTCAACCCCGCCGGATCCGTCAAGGACCGCATCGCCAAGGCCATGATCGACGACGCCGAGGCATCCGGAAAGCTGAAGCCCGGCTCCGTCATCATCGAGCCCACCAGCGGCAACACCGGCATCGGCCTGGCGGCGGTGGCGGCGGCGAAGGGCTACCGGATCATCATCGTCATGCCCGAGACCATGTCCGTGGAGCGCCGCCAGCTCATGAAGGCCTACGGCGCGGAGCTGGTCCTGACCGAGGGCGCGAAGGGCATGAAGGGAGCCATCGCCAAGGCCGACGAGCTGGCGAAGGAGATCCCGGACGCCTTCATCCCCGGCCAGTTCGTGAATCCCGCCAATCCGGAGGCTCACCGCCGCACCACCGGTCCCGAGATCTGGGAGGACACCGACGGAGAAGTGGACATCTTCGTGGCGGGCGTCGGAACCGGAGGCACCGTCACCGGCGTGGGCGAGTATCTGAAGTCGAAGAATCCCGCCGTGAAGGTGGTGGCCGTGGAGCCCGCCTCCTCCGCCGTGCTGTCCACCGGAGTGCCCGGCCCCCACAAGATCCAGGGCATCGGCGCGGGCTTCGTTCCCGACGTGCTGAACACCGCCGTCTACGACGAGATCATCGCCGTCACCAACGAGGACGCCTTCGCCGAGGGACGCCGCGTCGGACGCAGGGAGGGCGTGCTGGTGGGGATTTCCTCCGGAGCAGCCGTCCACGCCGCCGTGGAGCTGGCAAAGCGCCCCGAAAATCAGGGAAAGACCATCGTGGTCCTGCTGCCCGACACCGGCGACCGCTACCTCTCCACCCCGCTTTTCGCGGAATAAAACTCTTCCTCCGGCCTGCCCGGAGCCAACCGACGAATCAAACAAATCCCCCGACCGCTCCGAGGCAGACATGTCCGGAGCTTTCGGGGCGTAAGACAGCGGAGGACAAACATCGTGATGATTTCCACAAGAGGCCGGTACGCGCTCCGGGTTCTGATCGATCTGGCGGAGCATTCCGACGGCGGGTTCATCCCCATGAAGGAGGTGGCCGCCCGTCAGGACATCTCCCTGAAGTATCTGGAAAAGATCCTGCCCGTGCTGACCAAAAACGGCCTGATCGAGGGACAGCAGGGCAAGGGCGGCGGCTATCGTCTGACCAGGGAGCCGGACGGATACCGGGTCTACGACATTCTCCGGGTGACGGAGGAGGATCTTGCGCCGGTGGCCTGTCTGTCCGAGGGAGCGAAGCCCTGTGAACGGGCGGCGGAATGCAGGACCCTCGCCATGTGGCAGAAGTTTTACGAGCTGACCCGGGACTACTTCTCCGGCGTCACCCTGGCGAACCTGATGCGCAGCGATTCCGCGGATATGTACGTGATTTGAGGGCTGAGGGAACAAAACAATAAACAAGGGGCTGTCGCATTTCTCCGATTTCAGGAGTTAGTGCGTCAGTCCCTTGTTTTGCCGTCATTCAGGGCAGCAGCTCGATCCTTTTCACATACATCCGGTCCCCGTCGGCGCATCCGTCGAAGAAGTCGAAGCGGATCAGGTGGATCTCCCCGTGCCAGAATTCCTCGTCCAGGCTGATCTCCTCCGTGTGCCACTCCTCGTCGGCAGGAAGGCCGGACATCCGGACGGAGATCCCCGCCGTGGGCTGAAGGGTGTCTCCCGCGCAGAGGAACAGCTCCGCCGCGTATTCCGCCTCCCAGTCCTCCTCCGGGATCATGTACTCGATGCGGATCGAGCGGTAATCGTCCGCGGAGAGGGCGGGGCTGGATGCGCCGTAGCCTATGCCGATGTAGGGATCGGAGCCCGCGTCCGCCGTGAGACAGACCGCTCCCAGGTCCCCGTCATAGGACGCCGACGCGTTGTGGACGGGATCCCGGAACACCGCCGTCATGTCCGGGGAGGAGAAGTCCAGAATCCGGTAATCCGCCGTCAGCTTCCGTCCGGAATTGGCCGCCAGAAAGGCGTTGTCCGTGAAATCCCGGTTCCGTTCAAAAACGGACCGGATGGCGGAGACGGAGCCCGTGGCGATAAGACTGGAGTATTCCACGGGGCGGTAGGGCGTGATGGCGAAGGTCTCCAGCGGCGCGACGTAGTTGGTGGCACCGTCGGCGGGATCCTTCGAGCCGTTGTAGGCGTGACGCCCGGCCAGCAGAATGTCCGCTCCGGGGACGTAGAGGCCGATGCCGTAGTCCGCCGCCTCGTTCACCCAGGCGCACCAGGTTTCCGTCTGTCCGGTCTCCAGTGGGAATACGCACCGGTCGTGCACGGAGGAGTCCCCCCAGAAGGGCAGATCCCGCTCCCAGGTCAGCGCGTCACCCGTCCAGGAGGAGCGTCCCGCGTACCGCACGAAGGCGTCCAGCCAGCTCACCGTGTAGAAGGCCGGGATCTCCTGCGACCGGGGCGGATTGTCCCAGCCGGAGAAGTCCACGAAGCGGTTGTCGATGCGGATCCAGTCCTCGGAGACCGTGTAGGTGTTCTCCATATAGGAGGGAGTCAGGAAATCCCGGGTGGACCAGTCGCCGGGCTGAGCCTTGACGGTGACGGAATTCTCCCCCACGGCGACGTCGATGATCCGGCTGGGCTGGTTATACTTGTTCCCGCCCTGCACCGGATTGTAGGACCACACCGAGCCGTTGAACTCCCCGGGGGTGTACTCCCCGTTGGCTCCGGTGCCGTAGTAGGACTGCTGGATGAGCCGCCCCGTGTCGCAGTTGTTGCAGAGATTGCCGAGATCCTTTACCGGGTTGTCCCGGTCGTAGATCTCCGAGATCCCGCCGCCCCAGGACAGCTTGATCCCCACCCTGTACCGGCTGCCCTCCAGATAGAGCACGTCCTTCGCGTAAACCGGGGCCTCCTCGGTGGTGAAGGCTGTGATGACCGGATCCGCGTCTCCCTTCCGGAGCGGCTCGGCGGAGAGGATCTTCGGGCTCTGGGCGATCTGCCCCTTCAGGTACGGCTTGATCAGGGCGGAGAAGACGGCGTTCTCCCCGGCCTCCAGATAGAAGACGTCCTCGGTCTCCCTGCCGAACACCGTGTAGGATACGGTGAGCCTTACCGGTCCCTCCGACGTGTACGTCACGCTCAGGCGGTTGAAGGGCTTCTCCTCCGCCCGGGGCCAGCTTTTTTCCGGGACCGCGTCCTGTGTTTCCTTCATGTTTTCCTCCGTTTCATCCCGGTCTTCCTCCGCCGCGGCCGTCTCCTGTCCGTCCGTTCCGGGACCGTCCGTTTCCGCGGAATCCGGGACCGTTTCC
>Ga0256405_10011887_pt1 | contig 10949 bp, 1 predicted proteins | sample RumenRJG_02DNA_FD_189096 | JGI IMG/M metagenome (GOLD analysis project Ga0256405, IMG submission 189096) | Bovine rumen microbial communities from Lethbridge, Alberta, Canada - RJG_02 | ecosystem: Host-associated > Mammals > Digestive system > Stomach > Rumen | place: Canada: Alberta | collected...
TAGGTGATTAGGCACAATCCCCAATCCCCAATCCCCAATCCCCAATCCCCAATCCCCAATCCCCATTTTTCAATAATTTAAAATTATATGCAATTAAAAAATTAATATTAATATTTATATATTTATATTAGAATAAAAAAATATAAAATATAAAATATATAATATATAATATATATGAATATAGTGTCTTAAAGCTTTGCTCAAAACAAGTCATAAATCTATTTATCCATATTTATACTTTATCCTTTTTTAATTAAATAAATCCAAATCCTTTCCCTTCTTTGACAGCAAAATGTAATCTTTGTTTTAATATTTCTTTAGTAGGATATTCAGGCAAATCTAATTGATTCGTGCAAGTATGAGCAGTAGGTAATCTATCAAAATTTTTATCAAAGACTTTAGATATCAAAAATTTATTTACTCCTCCAATACCAGGTAAAGCTTTAAATCCTTCTAATGGTATTTTACACGATCCAGTAACAAATTGCAAAAATTCAGCTCGTTCATTATCATCATAACTTTCAATAATTTCCCAAAAGTATTTAATAATAGGAGTATTTTCATTATAATTTTCATATTGAGTATTTTTTTTCCAATCATTAATATCAATTTTAGGAGAGCCACTGATAACTAATTCTAATTCATTATAATTAAATATCGAAATTAATTTTTGTGGTATAATTTCATAAAAACCTTTTAATAACGCTTCAACTTGAGGTTTTATATTATCATATAATTTAGCACTACATAATTTTTGTACATAATCAAATTTATTATTTTCAGTAACATCAACATTTCTTCCATTTTCAATTAAATCAACGATTTCCATCTGGCCAAAATTATCATGATTATATGAATAAGTTAAATAAGTATCTTTTCCTGTATAATCATTTTCTAATAATATTTTAATCGATTTAAAAAATTGAGGGTCATAATCTTCCATATCATGATAACTAATTGGAGTATTAGTAATTAATTTATAAATAATTCTCGAAAAATAACAATCTAGCATCATACCATCATAAATAGCTTTGGCCATTATTTTCCCAATGAATTCAAATTGTCTTAAATGATCCATATTATATCTACCACTATCTTGATTGATAGAATAAGTAGTACCATTTTTCGCTAAGGTAAATAACATATAATTCGGATTGAACATTTCTTTTGATAATAAAGTTAACCATTCGCGTTTAACACCGCCAGCATCGATTGCCTCTTCTCCTTCAAAGGTTACTATTAATTTACTACGCCATTGTTCTGATTTTTTAGATGATAAGGCATTAAATGAATCATTAAATAAATCAACACCGTTGCGTCTTACTTTAATTCTCTGATAGTCACTTTTATAAGGTAATTTTCTTAGTTCTTGTTTGAAATATTTTTTTTTGTTTTCTAAATCTAATATTTTTGAGATTATTATAATTAAACCACGAGGAAATTGGTAAGGATATTTTTTTAATATTATATTTATTAATTTTTTATTATCATCACAAAATTTATTGAAATATTGAATAAATGATGTATCAGTAAAAGTTAAAATATCATTTCTTAGTGGCGATTTTTGTTCTGATTTATAATTTTTTTCTATTATAAATTGTGCTGAATTATTTTTGTTATATTTCGAATTGAAATTAATATAAAGAAATGATAAAATAATGAACGATTGTAAAAAGGGTAGAAATATTAAATATTTCGATTCTATTTTTTTTTCACCGTCTTTTATTTTTTTATTTATTTCATTTAATAGTTTATCTAATTGTTCCCAACATGGAAATAATATTTTATTAATTTTGGAAATAAAGTTAGCGAATTGCATTAATAATTCAGTTTTTATTTTTTTATTATCTTTAGATTTATTATTTGTCTTAATGCAAATATTTTTTTGTAAATTTCTCACAAATAATAAAAGACTTAATAAAATATGTTCAGGTAATGGCATATTATAATTAGTCATTTTTATATTTATATTTATATCATTATTAAAAAACGATTTATTTATATCTTGGATAATATTATTTTTTAAAATTTTTAATCTTTTTAGTATTTTATCATATATTATTTGATGTTCATTTTTATCTATGATAAATTCATTTAATAATAATGTCGGATTATTATCACATTCCCATCTTTTTGTTCCTATATTAATTCTAAAATTGTAAAATAAATCGATTAATTTATCAATAATATTTTCGTCTAAATTTATTATATTTTTATTTGCTTCTCTATCTTTTTCTAATATGAAATAATTATTATTTGTTCTATATTTGCATTCTTTAACAATTGTTGTGAATATTTTTAATTGATAAATTGTTTGGAAATAATTAGCTTTGTAAGAAAATATCTGATTAAATAAATTATTTAATACGTTTTTATTTTTATTGCATTTAATATTCAAAATTTTTTTGATATTTATTGCATTTTTTGTAATTGTAAATTCTTTTTTATTTTTAAGAGATATATAGGCACCATTTTCCTTAAATGTATAATCTAAAAAATATTTAACTATACTTTTTGAAAAATTACCGATTAATTTGTAAATTAAATTCTCAAAATAATCGATGAATATATCCTCATTTGATGTCTTTTCTAAATTTAAATAAATATAACTTTTTAAAAAATTATTTTTTTCTGCGCTTTCTTTCGATAAAGATTCTTCTTTATTATATACAATATGAAAAATCCATAAAGTGAAAAATAAATCTAAAATTTTATGTTTTAATTGAACATTTGTTATCAATGTTTCAATTAATTGATAATAAGAATTTGCAAAAAGATTATCATTTTTAAATAATAAAAAAAATTTTTTCCAATATATATTTTTTTTATTATATAATATTAAATTTTCGATAAAATCATCATCGAATGCTTTTATTATTTTATTAATATTTTTCTTTGAATAATTCATTTCCATTAAAATTTCATATTCATAATAAGATAAACTATTTAAATGAATTTCATTATATTCGAATTCGTCCAAATTATCTTTTTCTTTTTCAATATTTTCTTCGATTTTATCTTGCTTTGATTGAAATTTTTTATTTAGAGGAGGCGGTGGAAATGTTAAAGGAGGAACTTTCAAATAATTTGTACCTTTTAAGCGATGGTATTCGGATTGGAGTTCCGTTGATAAATTTGGAACAAGTGAAGGATCTAAATTTTTAAGAATGTCTTCTCTTAATTCATTTGGAAGTCCACATATAAATTGAGTATTATCATCATTAATACTATTATTTATATTTCCATTATTATCTCTCTCATTTTCCTTATCTTTATCATTATCTATATTTTCATTATTATCTTTATATTTTGATTTCTCCTTTTCTTCCGGTTTTATATTCTCATTAATATCAATTATATCATTGTTATCATTTTTTATTTCCTGATTTTCTGTTTGAACACCTATAGAAGTATTATTTTTTTCTTCTGCTTGATTTTGATTAATATTATTTTCGTTATTTTCATTTTCTTTTTTATTATTATTTTCTTCTTTGTCTTTATTTAAATCCTTCTTTGTTTTATTATCATTATTATCATCAAAATGAATAAATGGATAAAAAAGATATTCACTTGGAGTAGAATAATTATAAGAAAAAAAAGAGTAAAAATTTAAATTGTCTCTGAAATTATTTATTTTATTATTCTTTTTTGAAATTATATTATTATTATTTATTTTTTGTTTCTTTGGTAATTTTAATACATTAGCTTCTTTCAGAAGATCATTTCTAATAGTTTTTAAATTTGTTATATTTACTAAATTTTTTCCTCGGTAAGAACAAATATTATTAGTAATATTTTGAATTTTATTTAATAATTTATTATAATGACTACATTTTTCTTCTTTTGAACCTAAAAGAACAAAATTTGTATAATTTTGTAAAAATATATCATCTAAAGGAGTTATATAAATGTAAATAAATGATGAATTAATTTTGTCAAAATTATCTAATTTTTTCTTTTTTTGAAATAATTTTATTTCTAAATTATTTTTATAAAATGAATATAGTATACTGCGTGGCATTTGATAAAAAGAAAAATTGAAAGAAATTGATTCTTCGAAATACAAATCATACCATGAATTATAAATATTATTATTCTTTTTATCAGGTAAACTTTGAAATAATATTTGATCATTAATATTTTTTCTATATTTTTCAAAATGAACACCAAAATTAGATTTTCTATCTTTATCAAAACTTTCATCATCATAATCATTATAATCATAATAACTACTATTTGAATATTCTTCATAAAATTCATCATTATGAAATAAATCAAAATCAAAATGTCTCATCATTCTTTCATGTTCAAGGAATTCATCATTTTCATAAAATGAATCATAATCATATTCTTCAAATTCTTCAGATTCTTCTCTTATTTCATCTTGATAATCATCCTCATTATTTATATCTTCATTTTCATTTTGTTCTAATTGTTCCATTTCTTCTTCGTCATCACTTTCATTATTATTATTCAAACTCAAATTTTGCTCATTATAATTTTCTTCTTCGAAATTTATATTTTCATTGTCCTCATTTGAATTATTAAGCATTGTTTCATTTAATTGAATTTCATTATTTTCATCATCATTCTGTTCAGGGTCTTCCTCGATTTCATCATTTTCTTCCTCTTCATCTTCTTCTCTCCTTCTTTCAGAATTATTTTCTCCTCTTTCTTCATTATTTTCTTGATCATTTCTTATTAATTCTTCATCCATTTCATCTTCATTTTCATATGAATTATTATTTTCTGAATTGTTATTATCTTCTTCTTCATCCTCATTTTCTTCTTCCATATTTGATTCAACATTTTCTTCATATTCTTCTTCCATACTATAACTATCAAAATCTAAATTATCTTTTTCTCTTAATTTGACTGGGCAATATTTTAATATATTGTTTAGATACATAACACCCATTTCATGATATAATTGATTATTACTATTTACTTTCATATTTTTTAAAATATTAGATATGCTTTTGATTATATCACATTTTTCGCTCAAAATTATTTTTGTAATTTCAAATGGATTATATTGACTATATATATGACTATCACTATGAAACTCAGACATTATATATAATACTAAAATATTATTCTTGAATTTAATTAAATTTTTAGTTTCTGTGGAATTATGATTTTGAATATTATTAAAATCATTTAGATATTTTGTGCTTATTTTTTTCAAAGTATCATTTATTATAAATAATATTTTTTTTCTGCATTTTTTAATTAAAAATATTTCTAATTCATCCATATTTCTTCTCCTATATGTCATAGCATGAATCAAGCTTTTAATTATATTAATATTCTTAAAAGATTCAATAATATTAATATCTGATTCTGTAAAAGCATGGTAATTTTTTCCCCATGCTTTTATTTCATTTTTTATATTAGAAGAATTAAAATCATTATTATTATTTTTATAATGGTATAATGCCGGTATTATTTTTTTTACCAAAAATTTAATGAAACTAATTTTATGTTTTTTCCCTTTTTTTAAAAGTAATACCATTGAAAGATAAGAGGGAAAAGAATATAAAATATTTGTTAAAGCTATTAATGATGTATCTAAATCTATTATATAATTTTTTGTTTTTATATTATTTTCTTGATTTTTTTTGATTTTAACAGTGCATATCCAAATATGTTTTAATAATTGATGAAGTATTGATTTATTTGTTTCTAAAAGATTTCTATAAATATCTTTTAACAATTGTGTTTTATTTTTTATTTTTTCTTTATTAAATTCATTTTTATCACCATAAATAATTAAATCACTTTTTATTTTATCTTCTTTTTCTTTATAATCAGATTTAAGCGAAATAATTCTCTTAATTTTTATTTTATTATTCTTTGCATTTTTATCCGGCTTTATCTTTTTTTCAACTTCTTCAATATTAAATAAATTTATAAAAGCTTTTTTAAATATTAAATCATGATTTTGAACATAATCAGAAAAAAGGTGCAAAAAATCTTCTAAATAAATTTCATTTTTTTCAGATTTTAAATTAACCCATACATATAATAAAACACTTTCTATTAAATGTTGTAAATTGTTTTCGTCACTGAATATTTTGAGCATAAATTGATTAAAACATTCATTTAAAACTACTTTAGATTTGAAATTATTTTCACAAAAATTTTTATATGAATTTCTTTTATTGAATTTTAATCGAAGTATATTTGCCAAAAGACCTTTTTCTAAATAGGGAATTAGTATTTTTATGTCATTGAAAGTTTTTATAATTATTATCAATAGCATAATAAGGATATTTTCATTTATTATAGTTTTATTTTGATTTTTATTTTCAGATTCATATTGAAGCAATTGAGTCATCATATCTAAATATAATTTTTTTTCATCATCAAAATCTTTTTTAATATTATATAAATATTTGAAGCATAAATATATAGTGACAATATTTTCAAATACTAATTTATCTATTTTATTTTTATTAAAACTATTATTAGTATTACTTATTGCATTCATATTTTTTATTAATGATATCAAAGATGATATATAATAATCCACAATATTATATTTTTTAATAAAATTATATAAATCAACTTTATCTTCGTAATATGCATTAAAAATTTGATGATATCTTTGAATTGTGAAATTTATTCTCATTTTAATTAATAACTCTTGTTCAAGTTTTTCATCTGAATTTAATAAGATATTATTTTTATTTGAATTTAAATCCTCAAAATATTTTTTTAATATATCTACTAAATAATTATCTTCATCCTTATCTAATATCGTTCTAAAATTTAAACTTTGTCTTCGTAAATTATTTATCATATTATTCGAAACCTCAGCCATATTAATCAAGTTCATCATATCATTAATTAAATCAGTGAATTTATCTAAAGTGAAATCTGAATTTCTCGGATTAATTTTAACATTTTTATTTTCTTTATCTTTTTGAGGTTTAAAAACTTTATTATTTTCATCCAAAGTTTTTTTAATAAGTGCAATAAAATCTGATTCGGGAAAAGGATTATATTCATCAATGCATAATAATTCATGATTTATTTCTTTTTTTTCCTTTTTGTCTTTTTTATTTTTTTTATCTTGATTTAAATATTTCAAAATGGAGTCATCTGTATAATTTCCTTCTTGAATAGCCTGCATTACTTCGTAAACTTTATGTCCTTTTTTATATATTTTTTCTCGATTACATTTTTTTAAGACATCTTTCGATGTATAAAAGAGATCTTCATCTAAAATAAATAAAATTGTTTTGTAGAGTTGTAAACTATATAATTCTATGGATGAAAATTGTTTTAAATTTTGTTCGAAATTTTCTTTGTTAAAAAATATTTCTTTTATATCTTTCAATATTATATATTCGGAATATAATTGGATTTCTGATTCATATTTTATTTTTTCAGTGAATTCACTTTCAAAAATTAATAATAATAAATAATCACTACTTTTTGAAAATATATATCTAATAAAAAATAATACAAGTGAACTTAACTTTTCCCAAATATTATTAATAATTATTGCTTCTACAATAGGTATCATATTTTTTTTCGATTCGTTTTTAGATAACTCAATTAATTTATTTGCTATTTTTAATAATTGGCGAACTCCTCCAAATTTGATTATATAAAATATTTCTATTGAACTAAAACGAGTATCAAAGTTGTTTATGAATAAATTATAGAAGATATTTATTATATTTTCCAGTTTAATTAAATTAGAAATAATAATTTTAGTTTCTGAATTTGCAGAAATATTTTCGAATATTTCTTTACGAAAATATTTAAGGATTAAAGTAAAGAAATAACCTAAATTAACATCATTTTTAATAAATTCACAATCTTCTAAACTAATTTTTGATAAATCCGTAGTAATTATTTTTCCTTCAATTAATGCAATATAATTAAGAGATTCCAAAACATTAAAATTTTTTTTTATAAAAGGAACAATTAAGTCATTAATAATTTCATTATTATTAATATTATCAATATTTTCTATCCTAATTTGTTCATCAAATTTCGGTTTTATTTTTAAATCTAAATAATTATCTTCATTTAATATCATAAAATTATTATTTCCACTATCATTCGACTTTACCATGTTTGATACGATTTTTTTTATTTCTGGTTTAATATTATTTGATAAAAAATGAATATAATTTTTATCATTAATTATAAAAGCTTTTCCTTCATATTTTGTTAAATAGGTATTAATATTCGATTTTTCATTTATTCTTTGAATAAAAAGTTTTGTAAAAATAGAATAAAAATTATAAAGAGATTCTTTTATTGGATTTATTTTTAAATATATTTCATTAAAATATGATTGAAGTATTTGCTGATATGTTTTTAATATTTTATCTTTTTGATATTCATGCAAATTTAATATCTTTGAATTTTTTATTAATTCATTAAAATTATTAAATAATTTTGCTAAAGCTTCCATAGAGGATACTTTTTCTTGCTTTATTAATTCGGAATATTTCGGAATAAAGGTATTTAATAAAAGAAAATTAGGATTAGTTAATAATGATATAAATAATTTCGCTAAAATTTTGTTTTTATCTTCGTATAAGTCAATATTGATTATATTATTAATATAAATATTGTTCAAAGGATATAGAGATTGAAAAATAAATTCGAATTTATTTTTTGTTAAATATTGTTCTAAATTTAAATTTAATGTTCCACTTGATTCAAATTGTATATAATTAAATTTATTTATAACTATTTTTAATAGTGATATATAATTATCATAATAACAATTAATAATATCATTCATTCCTTCTTTTTCGATTAATGTTGTCCATATCAAATAAACTTCTAAACTTGTTTCTTTTAATAAATATAATTTATAATAGAAATATTCTTCATCGAATTTAATTTTATTAAACACAGAATTTAATAATTTAATTCCATTATTTTTTTCTAAAATATATTCTTTACCTTTATCATGAATTGAAATTGAATAAATTGTATATAAAATTAAATAAAAAATTCCATCGGCTTTTGGCAGACTATTACTAAAATAATCAAAAATTAATGGTATAATTCCATTTGATATATATTCTGGGATTTTAGAAGGAAAAGCGTTGCATATTTTTATTAATAAATATATACTGTTAATATATACAGAATTCAAATTATTATTTTTTTTCATTTCTTCATTTGTTATTAAACGTCTAATTGGTTCTATTATTATTGCATCGATTTCGTTAACTTTTTCGATATTTGTAGTTTTGCTTATAAATCTAAATATTATTGTTATTATTTTATTAATTAAAAGTATTCGAAGAAATATATGCGGATATATTTTATAATTTTTGAAATCAGAGAGTATAATATTATATTTAAGTTTACAATCAGGTGAATTTAAATGTTCTAATTCATATATCAATCTTGGAATTAATTGCTCAATAATTAAATGTTTGTTGAAATGAATTATATTATTCAGACAAAAGAACACATTGCTAATATTATGTAAATATAAATTATCTTTTGGTACCTGCAAAATATTATTCAAATTAGATTTTGGTAATTCTTTTTTTCTTTTAAAATAAAATTCTAATATCAAATTTAATAAAGTTGGATGCAATGAATCCTCTTTTGTCAGTATAAGTAAATTATTATCATTTTGATGTGTCATATCATCTAAAATTGATTTAAATATGTTATTCTGTGTAAAAATCTTTTCATATGTTTTATTATTCTCTGATATCTTTAAATAAAATCTTATAAAAATAACTTTTATTTTAATACTACTTTTGCTAGTTAAGAAAAATATAGTATCTTGAATAATTGATTCTATATAATCATTTGATGCTAACTTTTCCTCAAACCCAGATATCTTATAAAAACACATCGTGAATAGGCTAAAACAAAATTCAAATATTAAATAAATTTTTTTTGTTTCGATTTTTTTAGAATTTATCATGGATAAAAAATTCAAGACACAAAAAAAATTATTCACTAAAGCAATGTATATTATTTCATCTGATGATATGTTAGGATTTAAATCATATAAATTATTATATATTTCTTTATTAGTAAAATATTCATAAACTTTTTGTATTTCTTGAAAATCATTTATATTCCCATAATCTTTATTATTATTAATAATTTCTCTAAATATCAAGAAAGGGTCCATTTCTTCTATATTTTTTTGTTGTATTGAATTAGCTTTATCTTTCCAATTTTTATTTAGCTTTAATAAAATATCCTCGAAATCCGATATTATTTTTGTATTTAATTGATAATTATTATTAATAAATTCCATCAGAATTTTTGGTATATTTATAAAAGCTGTTCTCATTTCATATATTTTATTTATATATCCTTTAATGTCTTTATTATACATCATAAATATTTTGAATATTCTTATTATATACACTTTTACTTTGATATTGTTTGTTCTAAAAAAAATATTTTCTAAAATTTCAAAAGAAGCGAAAATATCATTACATCTCGAATTTAATAATAAAACAAACAAAAAACGTAAAAGTGGTTTAAGTTTATTTTTTATTGTGTCTTCAGATAAATCGTTTGAATATTTAAGTAATAATTCATCTATATAATTTAATACAGATTCAATTGACCATAAAGATATTTGAGGTAAAGTCCAGATATTAATTGGAGAAATGAATTCGATGAATTGTTGTTCTTTATTTATTAATGAATTAAGTTTGGAAATAAAGTCGTAGAGTGGTGAATTTGGAGGTATGAATTTATCTGGATAGTTACTTTCGGGTATTTCTATGAATATTTTCATTTTTTGTCTGTAATTTTTTTTGATTTTTTTTATTTATATATATAAAATAGAAATGAACTTTTTTTTTAATTAACTTTATAAATAGTTATAATATGAGTTATATAATAAATGGGGATTGGGGATTGGGGATTGGGGATTGGGGATTGGGGATTGGGGATTGGGCCCAATCCCCAATCCCCAATCCCCAAAC
>Ga0256405_10011888_pt1 | contig 10949 bp, 8 predicted proteins | sample RumenRJG_02DNA_FD_189096 | JGI IMG/M metagenome (GOLD analysis project Ga0256405, IMG submission 189096) | Bovine rumen microbial communities from Lethbridge, Alberta, Canada - RJG_02 | ecosystem: Host-associated > Mammals > Digestive system > Stomach > Rumen | place: Canada: Alberta | collected...
ACGATACAACAAGCCGCCAATCAATACTTTTCCATCCATGGGTTGCCTAATTGTCCAGATGAAGAAAAGGCAACCCCCCTTGAATTGCGAGAATGGATAAGCATCCCGAGTCAACGTTCCGCGCCAGTCAAAATCCCGCAGAAACATACTGCTGATTCTGGCTGTCGCGACCTGTGTTACGCTCACGGATGGTGCGATATCCACAATGACGCCTTCCACGGTCGCCAGTCCGCGCACCAGAAGGGACAACCCTCCGGGCATCCCGATCTGGTGCTTCTTCATGATATCCATGATATCTTTCATCACGGCTGACAGATCCATACTGCCCAGTTCCATGGATCCGTAGCGATCCAGCATGGTTTCGCAGTCCCTGTACAATGCCCTGTGATCGATTTCATGTGTGATCACACCCAACTGAAGCACCGCTTCCTTACAGGCTTCCGGATTGTTTCTCGCAACGCCTTCCACTGCCTGACGAATAACCTTCCGGTCTCTTTCTGACAGGGATCCCATCATCCCCATATCCAGATAAACGATTTTTCCGTCCCGGATGCGGATATTCCCCGGATGCGGATCCGCATGGAAAAAGCCATCCTCGATCAACTGCTTGACATAGTTGTCCGCAAGCTTCAGCCCGATTTCGTCAAGATCATATCCGGCCTGAACCATCGCTTCTTTATCATTGATTGGGATCCCATCGATTCTCTCCATCACCAGTACATTTCCTGTGGAATATGTGGGGAATACTTTAGGAGCCGTGATATAGGCTGTATCCGCGTTCAGCCGGGAGAAGGTTTCCAGGTTCTGCGCTTCCGTCAGGAAATTCATCTCCTGCTGCGCGACAACCCACATTTCATCCAGCACCCGGTTGAAATCCACCAGTCCGTGATGCGGGGTATATTTCAGCGCCTCGGCTGCTTTTTTCAGGAGAATGATGTCCCGGTTCATAACCTCATGGATCCCTTCCCGCTGTACCTTGACAACCACTTTTTCTCCTGATGGCAGCTCCGCCGCGTGAACCTGCGCGATGGACGCGCTTCCAAGCGCTGTCGGTTCAAAAAAAGAAAACACATCCTGAAGAGAACGCCCGAAAGCGTCCTCCAGGATGGATTTGACCTGTTCGAATGGCATGGGTTCCACGTGGGTCTGCAGGTGGACCAGCGCGTCACAGTATTCCTGGGGAAGAAAATCCGATCGCATGGAAAGAATCTGCCCCAGTTTGATAAACGTTGGCCCCAGTTCCTCCATAATGGCGGCAAGCTTATCCGGCGTTATTCCTTTGGATATCTCGTTGCGGCGAAGCACTTCGATAATTTGCGCAAAACGCTTCCGCTGATCAGTACGCAGTTCCCTGGCCATACTTCTTATCCTTCTTCCTCGTCCGCATTTTCATCGCCAGCATTGTTGTTCCTGGCCCATTCTACCGAATGAATCGCTTCCTTCAAGACACCCAGCTGATCGGGTGTCATCCTGCAGAGTGTATCCAGCCATGCGCTTTCATCCACAGGCGTTTCTGTTTCTTTCATGTCATCCGGATCATGATGAAGCAGCTCATTTTGGATCCCACTGTTTGTGACAATTGCCTCACCTTTTTCAACCAGATGATGAAGCAGATCGCTGCTTTCCTCATGTGCGAGCGCTGCCGCACCGATTCCCGCAAGCACCATGTTTCTGATACTTCGATTCAATATTGCCATTTTCATATTCTCCTCTCATTATTCGCGATGGCTCTGCCGTCGGATCCTTGTTCCTTTCAGAGATCCTTCCTTTCAGGCACGCCTGACCTTATTCTGCAATTTCTGATTCCGTTCAGCGATTTTGACTTTTTTGGCCTCCCACCTTTCAGGTCCATGGTCCTCCTCCCAGAGTTCCTGACTGGTGACCTGCCAGCAGTCAGCAGCAGCTTTGCACTTGGCACAGAGTTCATGCACGTCCTCCGGATTCTGAAGATCCGTGGAATGAGCTCCGGACGCATCTACCATTTCCGCCAGTTTCCCCTGATTGTCCAGCAGCGGGCAGGGGCGGAGCATATTCTCATTAAAGGGCTGTCCCCGGTGATAGGCCATGAATAGCGGAGACTGCAGCGCCTCCAGCAGGCTTTTTTCCCGGATATTGCTGTCGCTGTAATGGATGAAGGCGCAGGGCTCCACATCTCCGTTGGCGTTGATATGCAGATAGCGCCGTCCTCCGGCGATGCATCCGTCCGCGTATTCCCCATCGTTCCAGAAATCCATGGTGAAGAGGGGCTTTTTATCCCGCATAGCCCGGACAAAATGGTACATATACTCCCGCTGCTCGCTGCTTGCCATCAGCTCCGGCACCGCGTCCACGCCAACCGGCATGTAGGTGAAAAGCCACATGAACTTTGCGCCCAGATCAATCAAGCTGTCAAAATATGCTTCGCTCCCAATCACTTCCACATTCTTTGACGTGTAACAGCAGCTCGCTCCGAAAAGCAGTTTTCGTTCCTTCAGCAGATTCATGGCCCGCACAACGGAAGCATAGGTTCCTTTTCCGCGCCGGAAATCCGTCTCCTCCTCAAAGCCCTCGATGGAGATGGCAGGAACAAAGTTCTTCACCCGTAGCATTTCATCCGCGAACGCTTCATCGATCAGGGTGCCGTTGGTAAAGGAAAGGAAGGCCGCTTCCGGATGACGTTCGCAAAGGGTGATGATATCCTTTTTCCGTACGAGCGGTTCCCCGCCGGAGTAGATAAAGAAGTAACATCCCAGGTCCTCCGCCTGCGCGATGATGCTGTCAAGTTCCTCCAGTGTCAGGTTCAGCTTGTTTCCATATTCCGCAGCCCAGCAGCCTGTGCAGTGCAGATTGCAGCCGGATGTGGGATCCATCAGAATCGCCCAGGGCACATTGCAGTCATACCGGACACTGTTTTCAAAACCGGTGGGTGTGCCGATCAGGCAGGCATTGATCACAAAATTCTCAAGGAGTCTTTTCCGCTGTTCGTCATCAATTTCCGTGTACAGGCTCTTCACCAGCTGATACCAGTTGCTGTCCGGATCCTGCAGCACATTCCGCACCATGGTGGCTTCGTTTTTCACGCCGCCATCCTTATCATGGTCAATCAGCCAGTCGCAAACTTTCACCGCGTTATGCTCAAAATCCTTATCCACATATTTGAGCACCTGTTTTACACCAATGGATTTCAGTTTCTCCGAAAGATTCATGGGCTGCACTCCTTTTCTTTCAATCATTTATTTTTCATTCAGTTCCCGGAAGTCTCAGAAAAGGCCCCATTCCGCCAGTTTCTCAAATCCTCCGACGGACCTGACATAGTTCCTGGCTTCTTCAACGATCTCAGCATAGGGGACACCGTCCACCCTTTCATCTCCAATGGCGCAGCACAGTTCAACAGGCGCTCCGATTCGCTGTGCTTTCAGAAACGCGTGGATATTCACGGATACATCTGCCTTGGAAAGATCCTTCCCATGCAGTCCGCCGCCGGTAACGCTGTCTGCCATATCGCTGCCCAGTTTGCGATTCGTGGCTCCGCTATCCACATCAGTGCCTCCGGTCCAGTCTCCCAAAGGATTGATCTGCGCAACAGGAAAGTCTTCAGCAAGGGAAGCCCTCCCTGCATTGCTCTGACAGATAATCAGTTGCTCCCCGTTCAGCACATACTTCCCGTCATACGGATATTTCGCATAGATGCTCCGGGCTATCGCCGAAAGCTTCTTCTGCTCCTCTGTCAGCGGCATTCCTTTAAAGATACCGTTGTCGCCGCAACGAACGCCACCATCCTGATTTTCTGCCAGGTGAATATCCTGCGGCACTTCCAGATAATCAAGCATCACGTCCCCAGCGATCCGTGAGACGATCTCCTGTACGCTGGTTTCCGGAATATGGACAGAGGTCTCCGCAATGATATGGCAATTCCCATGCCCCAGGAGCACCTCCACAGCGATTCTGGGATCCTTATGCGCAGTGTATGCCCAGTCCACAAGTGCGCCTGCAATTCGATCCGCTATTTTATCCGGATGGCCCGGATTTACCTTCTCAATCATGGATTCCACACTCCTTGTTGAAGATCTTGCTTCTGTTCATTGCAGCAGGCATACCGCGGCAATCAGATGACCTGATAATCCTTCAGCAGTTTTTCAATATCCGTTCCGTGCACGCGCTTCAGAAGCTCGTGAATCGCGGTTCTGTCGATCAGGTTCAGTTTCATATCTGTCAGCGGACGGCCATCCCGGAGCTTCACGCTGGCATTCAGCAGATCGCGGATGTCATAGGTACTTCCCCAGACTTCCGGCACGCCCCGATCGATGTTCAGCAGGGTATAGACCGCTTCCATACCGGTCCGCATGGAATACTCCGTCGTAAAGATGGTATCCCGTTTCGTCTCGGCAAACTGCCCCAGGAAAGCGAAGTTCACAGCCCCTTCCGGCACCACATCAGGCCGGTCTCCCTTTTCGCGGGGCATAAAGAACGCGGTAATATATGGCATCATCACCGGCACGGTGTTGGCGCTTTCCTCCGCCATGCGCGGGATATCGCTCTCCGGCACGCCCAGATGATACAGCCATTCCATGCAGATTTCCTTCCCGGTACATTCCCGCATGGGCTTCCTGATGAAATCTCCGTCCTTGTCTGTAAACAGTCCGTACACCCACACCAGGCACTGATCCTTCGGCTGATTGCGGAACTGAGGCTGCCGGTTGATCGTCCAGCTCATAAGCCATCCTGAATCCTTTACCGTCACAATCCCCCCGGTCACCACGCCGCCGCTGAAGGGGTCCCGCTTACAGATCTTTTCAATATAGGGAATGATGCGGTAGTCCAGGGTGGTTACCGTGGCACTCATCCAGTTGGTCTGTTCCGGGTCAAAGCAGAACTTGTCCGGGTGACCAAAAGAGGGATCCTGCGCAGCAATCCGACGCCACATATCCCAGCCGCCTCCGGGCCTGATCTCCGGATTGAATTCCGCGGGTTTGTTCTGGCTGCCCATGGTGGAATTCTCCACGCATCCGCCGTTGGTGATAAACACCAGGTCATCGTCCGTCAGCATGACATAGTCCTTTTCTCCCTCGTGCATCACCTCGATACTGGTGGCGTATTTCTTTCCGTCGGCAAGGATATCAAACTGAACATTGACAACCTTTGTGTTGTAATGGAACTGCACGTCATGGCTCTCGAGATATTTGATCATGGGCAGAATCATGGATTCATACTGATTATACTTTGTGAAGCGAAGAGCCTTGAAATCCGGCAATCCTCCGATATGATGGATGAACCGCTTGATATACAGCTTCATTTCCAGTGCGCTGTGCCAGTTTTCAAAGGCGAACATGGTGCGCCAGTACAGCCAGAAATTGCTGTTCAACACCTCGTCGTCAAAATAATCGGTAATCTTCTTGTTATACAGTTCCTCATCCGGGGTAAAGAACAGGTTCATGATTTCCATCGCGCCTTTGTCGCTGATGGCAAACTTTCCATCGGTATGCGCGTCCTGACCACGGTTGACGGTCGCGCGACACAGGCTGAAATTGGGATCCTTCTTGTTCAGCCAGTAATACTCATCCAGTACGGATACGCCTTCCGTCTGGATGGAAGGAATGGAACGGAACAGATCCCACATAACCTCGAAATGGTTATCCATTTCCCGTCCGCCGCGCATCACGTATCCGAGACCGGGATATTCCCATCCGTCACAGGCTCCGCCGGGAATCGGATCTTTCTCAAAAATATGAATCCGCTTGCCCTTCATCTGTCCATCGCGCACCAGATAGCAGGCAGCCGTCAGCGCAGCCAGTCCGGTACCGACAATATAGGCGCTTTTCCGATCGACGCCTTCCGGTTTCTCCGGACGTGCAAATGCCTCATAATTACCACTGGAATAATACATGCTGATTCCTCCTTCGCAAATTCGTTAAGTGTTCCGGGACAAATACAGCATATGCGGCATTTTTCGTTTTCACCACTTACAGAAAGGGCGAAATGATGAAAATGTGTACATTCCAGCGCATTTGTTAGACATTATTTCCCCCGGGTTTCCCCAGAAATTTCCGGATGCCACCGATGATGCAAATAGCTTCGGATTGTGTTGATATCCGTTTTCAATATCTGCAGCCAGGAACCGCGAACGAAAGCAACCAACACTGTCATCATGACAGGTCCCGCAATCATTCCTCCGATACCTCCTGCTTTCAGCCCTACATATGTGCTGATCAGGCTGAGCAATGGGGAGATCCCGATTTTCCTGGACAGCATTCTCGGTTCTGTAAGCCTGCGAAACCATAGCAGGCATAGAAAAAAGCCGAGCGGATACAGCGCGGCTGAGAAATTTCCCAGGAGAATCTCCACGGCAGCCCAGGGAAGATACACGGTGCCGTTCCCAACAACAGGAATAAACTCCAGAACAGCCGCTGTGATGGAAACAATAGCCGCATAGGGATTCCCCTGAATGCTCCAGAAAACGATACCCGCAATAAGAGAAACAATGGCATAAAACGCCTGCACCCTGATATAGCCCAGAGCACCTGTTAATCCTGCCTGAAAAAGATTTCGTGCTTCCCCACGCAACAGACTGGATTCCCATTTTTCGAACCTGCTTCGGATCAGGTCATAATCTCTGGTCAGGAAAAAAAGTCCCATCATCCAGAAAGTAAGAAAAACAATGAAATCTGTCACATGGGAAACCAGCTGTCCCGCAAAGGAGCTGAGTTTTCCAGCAGACGAGGTAAGCCAGGAAGAAAGGTGTTGCGATATTTCCCCTGTGAATTCCATGGCCCATGTCCTTCCTTCCAGCCCCAGGGATGATGCCATCGTCTCCAGTTTATGGCTGATCTGCTGAAATATATCCGTTAAACCGGTCAGAATCACCGAAGGATTGCTGGCAATCTGTTCTGTTTCCCTCACAAGATGGCTGACGATTAAAAACAGACAGATGCACAGCAATAATATTGAAAACAGAACCGGAATCAATGCGGCAATCCCCTTTGGCATTTTGCATTTGTCGCTGAAAAAAGAAACTGCCGGCTGCAATAACGCAGCAATTGGCAGCGCAACCAGGAAAGGCCCAATCCAGGTCCATCCCAGCCGGAAAAGCTGCCGAATGGTCAGCAGAACAAGAAAAGCAGCCAGAATGCCGCATAGGATTCGCTCAACCGCAATTCTTTCCGCGGTGATTGGATGATCGCCTTTCTGCCGCATGTTCACTCCTCCTGTATCATGCTACATTCATCTGCTGCTTACCGTTTTCTTTCTTCTCTCGCTTTTCGTCCTGCGCTGCGGGTGGAAAAGGAAATCTTTCCGATCATTCTGGAAGTTTTCTCAATCGCCGTTTCATTGTTCAGGCGTAGAGTAACGCTGTTGAGCAGTACGAAAAATCGAAGAATCTGCTCCCGCGTGTCTTTGGGGAGTTCCCGATAATAAGGGAGAGAAACAATCATCGATTTAATCCGATCCCGACGAATTTCGGAAAGTCTTTGTGTACCGGTTGCGCTGAGCACATCGAACAGTGCGTTCACAAAAGCCAGCCGTTCCTCCTGCGGGTGCGTATCCAGCCATGTCCGTATACTACGCCCTGCCGCCTGGCTTTCCCTGGTCAGTTCCGGGAAGTGTACGAACTGATTTCCAATGACCCTCCAGGACAGCCCGTCGTGCTGCAGCAGTCCCTTCTGATAGCTGTCCACAATGGTGTATTGATGATCATGAGCCATCAGCATACCGACGACGGAGGATTTGGGGACAATCGTATGGATTTTCGCTGCCATGCGAAGATAGGATTCGGATGTGATAAAGTCCTCCTGATAGCCCGGTCCGTCATTAGACCAGACAGTCTGAATCCGATCCTGAATGTTCATGGGTACTTTCACTGCGGCGTAAACCGCCAGATTACCGCCCTTTGAATGGCCACCCAGAAACAACCGTTTCTGCGTATATTGTTCCGCTACTGTTTTGGCATAATTCACAGCTTCCTCCTGGGAAGCGACTTCAGGCAGACAAGCCAGCAGGAAATCCTCTTTCCAGCCTGTCAGGGTATCGTTTGTTCCGCGATATGCGATGTACAAGTCGTTTCTGGATGTGTGAATAGTCATGGCGGTAAACTGTTTCACACTCTCCGGATCAAGAATATTCTTATAATTTGACAGGCGCATATTCCGGAAACGTCGGGAAGAAGCCATCAGATAAAACATCCACTCCCGTCCGGATCCTGTATTCATTTTTTCGATGTCCTGCTCATCCGGCAGCGGATGAAGCCTAAAATACCTTTGAGCAGCCTGTCCGATGGATATACTTCCAGCGGGACTTTCCGGGATGATCCCATCAAAGCTCAGATAGCTCAATGTGGATAATATCAGGTTGTCCACCTCATTGAATCTGCTTTGTCTGACAGTCAAATCCCCTCGCCATTTGATATAGGACAGAATATTGTCCATCTTCCACCATCCTTTTGTCGCATCTGCCGGAAATCCGCTCTTCTTGATTCATCCATGTTTATTCTCCACCAACGAAAGACTGCTTACAACAGTCTCCTGTTGAACATCACTCCGGAAACCGTTGACAGCGTTAAAAAGATTGCAGAAAACAACAGTACTGTGTGAAGCATCGCCCGGGTCAGCCGAACATTGGTGATCAGCAGCAAATTGACAAATCCGATCATGCTGACGGACACTGAATCAAAATAGCTGGTTCCAGCACATTTCCGCTCCTTCAGATACACATAAATATTCATGATGAGAAACACAAGACCGTTCAGGATCAGACCAACCGTCAGAAAATCATGCCACCTGTTTGCACGAAAATGGATGAGCACGCATAAATCTGTCAGAATGCTGATGAAATGAGAAATCATGCATGAAATATGATTGGTTGCGGGTACCGTTCCAACTGCGGTATTGAACCCTGCCAGTAAAACATGCGACAGAAGATAAAGTGCCAGAGTCACTGTGCCTGACGGGGAGTGCATGACAATGAGCAGGGGAATCAACATCAGAATGCGTAGCACATTGCACAGATGCATTAGTCCGATCCGCTTCGGGGTTCTCTGTTCCTTTTCCTCCCCGTGAGAACACGCAGCCATCTCGGCAATCCGGTCATGCAGGGCGTGAGAAATCCGTTCATTTTCCTCCCGCATGTTTCGCTCCGTGCAATCATAATATTCCGGCTCACCGCTTCGAATGATGTGATGCTGCTCATCAATATAAACCGGACAAAAGCGCAGCCTTTTCCCGTTTTTTCTCTGATAATAGGCTCCCAGGGTTGCGAAGCCTTCATAAAACTCCGTGACAGACGTCAGGGAAAAACCGGGATCCCCCTTTTCCGGGAAAATCAGAATGTTGTTCCCATCCTGCAGTGTCTGTACACTCTTGCGCAAAGTGCCGATCAGTTTCCCGGCATCGTTCCGGTCAATTGGAATACATCCGAAATGCAGCATAACGGAACAGACATGTCCGCTTAAAAAGGAGCAGATCTTCCGGATAAAGCGCGGTTTCAGATGTGGAAATACTTCTTTCACACCCTGGTATACCGCACCTTCCGTTTTCTCAGGAGTAACAAGATCCTCATTCATCCAGGCACAATGGACAAATGGCACGGAAAGAATAAAGGAAATCGGGCCAAAAACGCTGTAATGATTTGCGATAAACACCGTAGGTTCATCACTGCATGTGATTTCTTCCGGAAATTCGCATTTGCAATGAAAGAACGGATACAGCGCTCGGTAAAGGTTTCTCATTCCAAGAGTCTCGAAACCCGGCCGATCCTTCAACTTCACATTATTTTTCACGCTTTTCATCATCATGTTTCTGCAATCCGATCAGGGATGATTGCAAGCTGCCGGTTCATTGTTCTCTCGGATTCTTTCGGCAATGTAATCGCATACATCTCCCACCGTCTCAAAGTGTTCCATACCGGAAAACTGAATCTGATATGTTTCCTCGATTTCCATCATCAGCAGGACGAAATCCAGGGAGCCAAGCCCAAGCTCCTGCAGTAGCTGCGTATCCCGGGTGATGGAGGACACATCCATCTCCGGTCTGACAAGCGAGAAAATGTTTTTCAGCGTCTCTATCATCATTCATCCCTTCTTTCGAACGATCTTCATGCTTGCACTCTTTTCGAACTCTTCCTTCCGCAGGATCATCCTGGCCGGGCGCATAGGCGACGGCAGCTCCTCCCGAATGGTTTTTAGGACGGACATCACGATCTCTTCGTCCACCCCGGGAGCAGGCACCACCTCCAGGAGAATGGCAGGCTTCCCGTTGATGTCCGTTTCGGAAACCAGACATTCCCGCACGCAGGGACTGCGGTAGAAAGCCGCCTCCACCTCCTCCGGGGAAACATTCTCTCCGTTGCTGAGGATGATCAGGTTCTTTGAACGGCCTACAATGTACAAAAAACCATCGGTATCCACCCGGGCCAGATCACCGGTCCGGAACCATCCGTCCTGCGTCATGGCTGCCTGGGTCGCCGCCTCATCCTTCCAGTAGCCGTCAAAAAGCATATCCCCGCGGACCTGCAGTTCTCCCTCCACCAGACGGTATTCCTGATCAGGATACTGTTTTCCGACAGAATCGGGATGCAAAGACATATCCAGATTGCCGCTGACGAGGTTCGCCGTCTCTGTCAGACCGTAGCCTGCCAGCACTTCCACCCCGAGGGGGTCGAATCCCTCTCTCAGTTTCGCCGGCACAGGTGCCGCTCCGCAGATAATCAGCTTCAGGCGTCCTCCCAGCGCTTCGATCCCCTTTGCTTTTGCAACGCTGAGCATCAGTTCCGCCATTCCGGGCACGGCAATCATCGTGGTCGGCCGAACACGCCCCATTTCCCGGAATAACAGGCGCATCTCTGAGCAGACCCCCACATGGGATCCGCAGTACAGGCCGCTGAGCATGCTGAAGATCATCCCGAACACATGGGTAAAGGGCAAAGCTGCTACCAGGGTCTGGCCGTAAATCGTTCCCCGGCGGTAGGTACCGCTCTTTGCT